>Ga0307513_10011836_pt1 | contig 10809 bp, 10 predicted proteins | sample 15_EM_MG_FD_202174 | JGI IMG/M metagenome (GOLD analysis project Ga0307513, IMG submission 202174) | Populus trichocarpa ectomycorrhiza microbial communities from riparian zone in the Pacific Northwest, United States - 15_EM | ecosystem: Host-associated > Plants > Roots > Unclassified | place...
CATTTACCGTAATCCTCTCATATTAAAAGTTGTTCACACCACTTTTTACAGTATTTTTTTTTCTTATAAGCTCTTAATTCTTTTTTTACACTTTGGTAATTAAATTTTATTTCTTTTAAATTTTATCCTTGAAAGTTAAGTTGATAATTTTTTATTTATTGGGATCTATTTTGACTTGCATGCGCTTCGGTGTATCTTATATGTCCTAATATTAAATTAAATATCAATTTTAGGAAATAAAATTTAAGGTTATTGTTAAAAAATCGAAAGGCCAAGATGCAAAATTAACATAAGAAAATAGAGCTTTTTCCACTTACATAATTCAAAAAGGCATGGGAAAGTTCAATTTAGTCCATCAAATTTTATATTTTTCATATTTGGTCCATGTTCGTTTAACCTTTATATTTTATCTATAAGATTGTATTTTTTATTTTCGTTTTCAGTTCTTAATTGTTGTAAAACGAGAGAGATAATCATTGGAAAAAAAAGAGGATGAAGAAAGCACATGTGGCTAAATTTCATCCATTAAAAACTATCATTTTAGTGTCTATAGATGTATTTTTAAGAGGAGAACTCAATGGAGGTAGACCTTCAATGGTTTTTGAAAAAACTAGATCGAAACTCAATAATTTTTTATTTGATTTGATTTTTATTTTTGATACTATCAAAATGTGTTTCATAGTTAGAAATGGGTTCATATTATATTCTTCATGTTTTGGGGTTAACAATGTTTGAGATTTGAGTTTTTGGAGTGCAAAAACTTGAATCCTAACTTTTCAGTCATGAAACCATCACCACTAAGTGAAAAATATTAGAAGCGAACAACATGTCATCTATTCTAATAAAAACTATTACAGGGACAACAAAAAAAGACACATGGGCCTAGGCTTTTAAATTTTGGGACAAGCACATGGGCCTATTCTTTTACCTCTGTGTTTTTTTTAATAGATCTTAATTTTTTTTATTTGGTTTTTTCTTATAATTTATAATAATATTATCCTTAAATAAATTTATTAAAATATTATTTAAATAATTATCCAATTAGAATATATTTTTCAAATAATATTAGAGCTTTTTTGTGGTAATATTAAAAATTACTTTCTGGCTAATTATATATGAACCTAATAAGAAATAATTTAAAAAACAATATTCATGAATATTCAATATGAATAAATATCTATTATTTATTTATTTTTCTCAAATTTATTATTCTTATGTTTTTTATACAATCATGTGAAAATTATCAATTGTTTTTTATTGAAATTTGCTTTTAAAATTATGATATTTTTTTATTTGAATATATATATATATATATATATATATATATATATATATATAAAGGCATGTTTTCTGGGAAAAAAAAACATGTGAATAAGAAAAGGGAGTTTTGATTAAGAGATATACTTTTCCTTATTATTTCAAGCTATTATAATTTTTTAAAATACTTGTTTTAATTGCCTTCTTTTTTATTCAATAAAATTTAATGTTAATAAAAACATGATATGTTTTTATGAAAACAAAAAAAAAATAGGTGAATAATAAAAGAGAATTTATAATAAAGGCACACTTTTTTGTTTAGAATTTAAATCATTGTCTTCCTTATAAATATCCATTTTAATTCTCATATAATTAAATAAAAAAATTAAAAGTGCTCTATTGCACAAAGTTAAATATTTTCATATGCATCTATCTTTTTTTTTCTACAAGAAGGATTAATTTTTCATTTTAATCTTTAATTGGAGTTAATAATTGTTTTTATGATTCATTGGTTCATGTATTTTTTTAATTTATTTTATTAAACATAAACATTGTGGTTCTAGTTCCTTATTAAAAACAATCATGATACCAAAAAAAACATATTATTAGCTATCACCTTCTTCTCTTGAATTATAAACTCAGCTAAAAAAACATGTAAAGACTGCTTCACAAAAATTACATTTCAAACTTAATTTTTTAATAAACCCCGTAGTATAAAATGCAGTTTGGTTTGTTACTAAACATTTTGTTGTGTTTGTTCCACCAAAAATATAAAAATAATTACAAAACAAACGCAGCCTAACATGAAATCCTTCTTGTAACATAACACACGATGGATTGACTAATAAGTGACTATAGATGTAATAATCATGCATGCCTCCAATTGACCAAATAGAAGTAAATATGATGGAATTATTGTACTTATAAAAGTGTATATGGAAACAAGTAAAAATAATCCAATCTATTAAATATGAAAGAGAGACCTAATTGATATATATATATACACACACCTCGTACTAGAAAAACCTTTTAAGCTCTTAGTGTTGTTGAGATGAAAAACAAAATTTAAAAAAGAAATTAAGATTGAAATTGAGAAAAAAGGATAATATAGTTATTTACAATTTAAATTTTCTAATTCGTTGAAACTATTTAATTTTAATTAGTCATAAGTAATTAAACGATGCCTTAATTAATCTTTTGCTCATACATTTTATGTGGCAAAATGTATTGATTAATATATTTTAATATTATTTTTTAAAACAATAATTATATTTTAACAATTTGAATATATATTTAATTATTCATTTGGTTATACATATATACTAGATTGTGTATTTTGTTATAGCTCCTTTTTTTTATATAGAAAAAACATTGTTTAGAAATTCAAATATCCAATGAAATAAAATTAAACAAAATTGTTTTAAACTTCTTCATTTTTATATATTCATATTTTCTCTTATATGTCACATTATTATTATTATCAAATGTTCCTCAAATCACAAAAAATTAAAAATTAAAACAAAAAACAAAAAAAAATATAAACTTGAAAACCCTACAAAGAAAAGTAAGTGTATATAAAACAAATCACAAAAAAAATAAACGTAAGAGCGCTAGCCTAGCCTCGCCTTAATGCCTAACATGTCTAGCCCTTGGAATAAAGGTCAGACATGAGGGCTTTCTAGCCCAGACTCGTGCTCCTGGATCATTTTAATTTTTCTTTTCTTTTTTAAGGGGTGGACAAGCATCCATTTCTATTTTATTTTTATAAAATAAACAGATGACACATCGTCTAGTTTCCCATAATAGTGGCTAGAAATGTTTTGTGGCTAAAAACTTATTTTCACCTAAAAACACCTTTAAACTAAAAACTCATTTATCAATCCAAAACGGTTCGAAAACATAAAATCAAATTGAAAAAGATTTTTCCCTCGCAGCCCTGATTTGTTTTTCTAGACAAGGTTAAGGTCTAGAACAATTATCATCAAACTTTTCTTGTCGAATGAAACTCATTGACACTAAAATTGATTATTTTTATAGCTGAAATTTTCTCTCTCTCCAATCGGAACTCAACAACTTTCTTTCTTCTCTCTTGTTTACAGGGACTAAATTGTAAAAAAAATGGACTTTCGAATCAAATTTGAAATTACAAAAATTATAGGGATTATAAAGGTAGAAAGATAAGTACGAGGATGAAAAAGAATTCCCCCCCTCCCAATTTTATATATATTGGCCAAGAGTTTCTTCTTGTTTTATACTTTTGTCCCTTTTTATTGGAATTTTTTTTTTTTTTTTGTCTCCTAAGAATTTTTGCAAATTAGGTATCAAGTTAGATATAAAAGAATGCAATTGAAAAAAAAAGAAGTTTGAGTACAGAATTGAAAAAACATTTCAATGCTACTGTAGATTACCATATTGTTTTAGCAAGGTATTATAGTATATTTCGTAATATAAAAAATTAAAAACTGTCATCAATGAAAATCAAAGCAGGTATGTAATCATCATTAAGTGATTTGTTGAGAAATTTTGAAATATAAGATATCAGGTTTAATATTTTTTAATACTTTTTTACCGTACACTTTTAATATTATGTCTTTTCGTTTAGGTAATAAAAACTTCTCTAATTTATCCGCGACTACAAAAAGAGTACGAAGGTCGCAAGTAAATTCAAGGTTTCTGTTGAATTTTCGAGGCAATCTTTTTTTTTTTCTTTACTTCTGCATCATCTTTTTAATTTTTACATTATCTATTAGTATATTTTCTTGTGCTTTACCACGAGTAAATATTATTTTTTTTAAAATATAAAAAAAATTAAAAATACAAAAAAAAATTTTATAGTATTATTAAACATAACTAAGTGGGTTAATTTTGAAACCTCTTAACTCAACTCTTTGTTTAACTTAAGTTTTTAATTAAACTATGTGACAGTTAACTCGACTTAAATCAATCGATTTCATAGGTTCAAATGCAACTTTGATGATTGATAAAAATATAATTTAGTTTTAAAAAAAACTTCAAAATGATAATTTTTCTAAAAAAATATTGAGACGATAACAAATTGGATTCACCCCCGTCCCCCGTGACTCAGGTCATGAACTCTATTGGGTTTAATAATTTTTTTATTTAATTATATGATAAAAACATATGTTCATAAAATTGAGAACCAACCTAAAAATAGACATTTATTTGAGACAATTATCCCTAGAAAACAAACAAAAATTAATAATGCAGTTCATTTCTCAACCAATCAAATATTAAATGATGAAATATAAAAGAAATAAATTAAAAACAATTAAAAGACCTAAAAAAAATTTCATATCGGTGGGTAAACTTTTCAAACCTGAGAATCAGGTAAGCCAAGTTAGTACGCCAAACCTGTGAAGTGGGTTATGAACTCCACTGGGATTATAATTTGTTTTTTTAATCTATTTTTTATTTAAATACATGATTAAAAAAAAGATGATTGAGAAATCAAACATCAACCCAATACCGAGATGTTTTATTAGATCACGATAACCTCATAAAAATTGAAACCAAACCAATTATGAAATTGAATTGCCAATTAATCCAATATCAAAGGATGGAAAAAAAACTAATTTAAAAAAGTTAAACTTGTCAGATCGGTGAACCAAGTCAACCAGTCAAACCTGTGAATAAGTCCATGAATTTTATAAAGTTTAATAACATAATTTTTTTTCTGAAACTATTTTTTTTAACTATATGAGAAAACAATAGACAATAAAAAAGTCAAGTTCAATTAAAAAAAGACAATCCACCAAACTCGTAAACCAAGGCAACCCGGGTTACTCTAGCAAACCTTCAAACCATGCTAACCTTATAAAAAGGTTATATAAAATAAAAAAAAAACAAAATATGAAGACAAATTCTTAACCATCTCAATATTAAAAAATCAAATCAAAATAAATAATTTTGCAAAAAATCATAAAAAAACCAAAAAGAAAAGGAAAAGAGAAAAAACAATGTGTGAAAAAAAAAACAACATAGAAAAACACTGAAGCAATCCTAGTTCATTTGTTTGCGTTTCACTGCGGGTCGAACAATTTTTTAAAATATATATAAAAAAATTATTAAGAGCACAGAGAATCTTTTGCAATGCTATAAACACAGGCAAGACGATAAATCTTTAAGAGCTAACTCAATATGAATTAGTGTATTTAACAAATTTAAAGAAAACTTGGATGACTTTTTTTTATTTTCAAAAACCAATGTTGAACGATAAAATTTTAAAAAAAATAAGGCAAAAAATAAAAGTGAAAGTCAAGCCATGTAAACTTTTTGAACCACTAATCCGAGATATTAGATTAAAAATATCATCCATGGAAAAGTAACAAAACTCAATTCACAGCAAATAAAACATCGAATGATGAATTTTCACCGTTATTATTATAACAATTACTATTCTCATCATTATTATTATCATTACTAATATTGTCACTATCATTATAGCTACTACCATTACTACTATTATTAATAAGTAATATTATAATTGTTATTAATATTATTATCGTGATCACTATCACTATCATTATTATCGTTGTTGTTGTTGTTATTATTATTATTATTATTATAATTATTAATAAATTTAAAAAACAATATTAAAAAAACCCATAAATTTGATTAGAAGGGTAAAATTTAAAATTATTATTAGTATTATTATTATTGCTATCACAATCACAATTACTATTAACTATCACTATATTGTTATTATTATTATTATTATTATTAATAAATCTGAAAAAAAATATTATTACTATGAAAAGCTATAAGAACTTTTAAAAAAAGACAACGGAAAAAAAATAAGAAATCAAAAGTAGAAGAAAAAAATTGAAAAACATAATATACATAAATTAGAATTGAAGGGCTAAATTATAAACAAATAAAACTCAAACAAAAGAGAAAGAACCAAAATCAAAAATCAAAACAGATAGGATGGATTCTGAAATAATAACCGAAAATAGGGATAGATTTAGGAGAACTAAAACTATAAAAGAAATAAAAACAAAATAAAAAATTAAAAGAGTAAGGACTGAAAGGAAAAACAAAATATATAAGAAATTGTAATTGAATGAAAAAAAAAACAAAAAAAAACTTTTATAAAAGGAATAAGGACAAAATAAGAAATTTAAAGAATGGGGACTGAAATTGAAACACAACACACAAATAGAACAATTATGCACTTTTGTTGTTGGGAGAGAGAAAAAAAAAGAAAAAACAAAAAAAAATTATCATCGGCGGCAATGCAACAATTATCAAACTACACGCGTCATATCATGTGGTAAAGAGCATGGTTGCGCATCTAATTATACGACGGATGACTAGATTTAGCCACCGGCGACGTCCCATACACCATCTAAATGGCACGAACGCCGCCAACTTATTGGTGCTTGTGAAACACGCACCAGCAAAATTTTTTATGAAAACATAAAACATGAAAATACCAAAACACCCTCATGATCCTCCTACTTACACAAAATACCCTTGTGAAAATACCAAAATACCCCAAAAGCAAAGCTTTTTTTGTCTTTTCTAAAGCTAAAAGCATTATTTTACTGTAAATGGAAATTGGAAAAACTTGAAATACTCTTGTTCAGCAGCCCATCTTTCTTTTCTTTTTTCTTTTTTTTTTATCTTGGGAGCAAAGAAGTATTTCTATTGTTACGAATATTATGAAAAGCCAAGAAAGCTCATGGTCAACAGCTCTAAATTTTGTTGACTCTAAGGGTAAAAGAGTATTTTACTGTGTGAAAAAATTTAAAAAGACACACACACCCCAAAACAATCTTTAAATGACCACCAAGTCAAAGGAAAAGACCAAAATACTCCTCGATCAAAGGCCTAAATTTAAGCCACTAAAAGGTAAAAGGGGAATTTCATTGTAACAATCCATAATAATCTATTTGTAGAGCTACAATGAAATCCTCGCACTATTTAGCTTTCTTTATAAGACACACACACACACATCACTGTTTTTAAAAATGTTTTTAAGAAAAAAAGTTAAATGTGGTCTCATTTAGAATTTGACTAGGCATTAACTTATTTGGGTGACCATATTCACTTCCAACCCAACTAGATATAAAATCCAACTGAAACTAGATTCTAGATTATAAAGTCATTGGGTTAACCGCATTTGGCCAGACTGAGTTTAATAACACTACTTTGGACATTTCATCTTTGCTTTAACTCAAAGATAGTTATGAAACTCAGCCCACTCAGCCCGACAGGTTAGCCTAGGCGACCCGAGGCCTTAGCTAGGTTTCAAATTACAAAAACTCGGGCTTGTAATTAGTTCAATCAAACTCGGGTGACCCGATGTAACCCAGGTGAGCCAGGCCTTTTTTTCAATAAACCCAAAAAATATAAAATTAGTTTATGAATACATAGTCTCACATATCTTTTTTTATAGCCTATGTCACACGTGTACGACGTCACGATGACCATCCTCCCGAGCAGAATCTTTATTGTGAAGGGTGGAAAGAATAAGGAATTCTTAATCTTTATCAGTAAAAAGGGATGGATTCGTCTCCTAGTATTTTGGACACTATGAATCCTAACTAGTCTCAGAGTTTGGATAAGGGGATTGATTTTATATAGGGAAGATGTATCACCCCTAGTACAATTTACCTTAAGTAAGTTGTATTGTTTGTTTGTCTGATATAAACTAAGGTATTATTGTGTTTTTTAACCATTGGTTTGTCTAAGGTTTAAGAAAATTTTTCATATATAAGAAGATCCTTATCTTATCATGTTAAAATCTAATCGTTCTAATGTCTCTCTCTTTTTCTGTTTTTTATTCCCTTAATACCTATTCTTATGTCTAGTAAGCCAATAACCTCTAGATAGTGGCCCGGAATACCATTTTTCCAGATTTGTTTCATGTTGTTGTTTCACTTATTAGAAAGATCTTCCTCTTCCTTCCAGGCTTTTTAGTTAGTAAAGGCCTTGTTAGGATTTCACAAATCTCGTCCTTTATTTCTTCAATTTTTATTGATGGTGATGATTGTGCAATTCTAATTGTACTTCGTTTTCCTATATAAAATTATGCTTCCAAATGGCTAGCGCATTTTACAAATGGCTTATTGTCTACATGTACAATTTCAAACTTACTCATATTCCAAAGAAACAACATCTGATGTAGAGTTGAGGGAATTCAACCATTCTTGTGAATCCAATCATTTCCAAGTAAGACATTATAACTTGGGATCGCATCCACAACAAAGAACATTGTTTGAGCAACCAAGGAGCCCACTTTTAAATTGACTCTTATCATTCATTTAGCTTGTAAGATTTTTCCAAAGAACCCACTTATTTCTAATCTAGTTGGTGTCAAGTCTTCCATTGTTTTTCCAATTACCTCTAACATACTCAAAGGCAATATATTCACAGCAGTGCCATTATTAACCAATACTCTCCCTATTTCCTCTCTTTCAATTTTAGCATGTAAATACAAGGGTTTCACATACATAGGCTTATTATCATTCATTTTCTCGAGCAAAACTTTCACAGCTTTTGCAAACTCCGCAACACCTTTTTCCTTAGCTCCAATACCCCTAACTATCTCTTGCTGGTATACTTCCTAATCAGATTTCTTTGTTATCACTTCATAGGGTGTTACATAGCTATCAACAATATCTCATTCCAATCTTGTAACCTCAGTATTGTGATTGATAAACTACTCAAGGATGAGAGTCACCTTGCTACATTCTGTCATGTTATTTATGAATAAATCATCTTTATTATATTTTAAAAAAAAATATGACACTGGTATCTGTGAATATTTGTCCTTATCATCCATTTGAATGATTAACTTATCATTGGTATGATTAATGACACACTCTGGAACTTTCTTTCTGGCATCCAATGCTTTCCTTTTCTTCATGTAGTTATAAAGTACATTTGCTCTTCTTCTTTGTAGTCTTTTCTGTATAGTTCTTGTTGCATCTCTTGGTCAATTTTTCTTTTAAATTTTATCAGCCAGTCTTTTTTCTTTGGATCTAACCTCGGTCCAGCATTCTCTTAAACTCGATGGTAGGTTTTTCCTTAAAGATTTATTTTATGGATAACTTATTTCTTGCCTCAACTTCTCCTTCAACTATTTTTTATTCTCATTAGTATCCATTTGAGGACGAACCGGCCTGGATTGCCTTTCAGAGCACACCCTGATAAGGAAACCATGTCTCTTTGTAAGTTTCTTTTAGTATATATACCCCAAGACGCCAATTCTTTTTTTCATAGTTGAACTACAATAATTGCACATGGTTTTTGCAATGAGTTGTATATTTTTTAATAGCACCTTTACCGCTGGTAATTGTGTGACCATATTCCTTGCTAAGGTTCCTTCTAGATAAGTCATTTCATCCACATTCAACCTTTATGCTAGTATTAGTCATCTTTCTTGCATCATTCTAGGTCTTAGGAGCCCACTCAAGTCTGTCAACTCTAGAATTTACATATGTTCCTTATTGAGGCTTATCACTTCTTTCACTACTCTGCCTCTAACAAATCTCTTAAAGTTTGCACATTTATCAATAATATGACTTGTAGCCATATACCATCTACATAATCCTTCAGTATCATGTGATTGTTCACTGCCGTAAATCTAAGTATTTGATCTGCTACCAAGGCATCAAATAGCTCATTTGTTGCAACAGTCACAAAGGTGATACCTTGAGATAATAAAATATCATTAGCAATAGTCATCATATTAGTTGATAGTGTATTGATTAAAGGAAAAGGGTTCTCGTCAATTCCCATTGTTTCATTTTTATTAGGAAACCTAACATGTTTTGATTCTATCAAATCCTGAATTACATTTCTAAATATTACATAATTATTTATGGAATGGTCAATAACCCCATGCCATTTATAATAATTCTTCCCTTTCAATTCTTAATCAGTCATTTGTTTATATTTTCTTTTTATTTTAATCATTTTGTTTGCTAACAACCAATCAAAAATATCATCAGTTTGATTTATGTCAAATGAATAATGTCTTTCTTCATTTGACCTCAGAGATCTTACAGCTTTACCATTCTTTTTTGTTAATGCATCATAAATTAATAGCTCTCCATTTATGAACTCTACAACATCTACATCTACTGTTTCTTGATAATAAGTTCCATAAATTGGGACATTTTTCTCTACTTCCTCTCTCAATAAACTCTTGTACTTAGAAGCTCTTACCCCCGACTCATATATATTATTGAACTTTATCCCTTCTAATTTCTTTCTCAATTCCCATTCTAGACCTTGTTATACAATCGTTACAAATTCCTTTTTAGGAATCCTAGACCAACACTTTTCTCTAGCCTTCATAAACCTATTTAAATACTACTTCACAATCTCTATAATGTATTGTTTCAATTTTCCTAGAAAAGGGTGTTTGAAATATAGTTTGTATGTCATTCCAATTCTAAACAAAGTTTGGTGGTAAATATACCAAGTGAATGCACTTCCCATTAATAAATTTAGAAACAATCTTAACTTTAAAAATTCAAAATCGACAACTTCTCTACATTGATGGATGAATCTAGATAT
>Ga0307513_10011837_pt1 | contig 10808 bp, 8 predicted proteins | sample 15_EM_MG_FD_202174 | JGI IMG/M metagenome (GOLD analysis project Ga0307513, IMG submission 202174) | Populus trichocarpa ectomycorrhiza microbial communities from riparian zone in the Pacific Northwest, United States - 15_EM | ecosystem: Host-associated > Plants > Roots > Unclassified | place...
GGCACGGATCCATCGAGCAGCAAACGCACACCCGCATTGATTTCGCGAAGCGACATGCCGCTGTCGAGGAGCGCGCGTGAAATTCCGGCGTGCAGGCACAGCAGGTCGTTGATCTTGAGCATCGTGGGCAGCGTGCGCAGCCACTGGCCGAGCACGCTGGTCGCGCCAAACAACTCCGAATACGAACCGACGCCCAGCAATTGCGCCGTCTGCACGTACTTGGGATTCAGATATCGCAGGTCCCCCAGCAGCACCATGGTTTCGTGATTGCCGAGCACCAGGTGCACGCCGCCGCCCGCACGCCGCGCCTCGGCCTCGAGCTGGTAGAGGAGCCAGAGGATCTCGGTGTGGTTAGGGCCGCGGTCGAAGACATCGCCGAGCACCACCAGGTCTCCGCGCCCGAACTGCCATCCGAGCTGGGCGTTGACCACGCCGTGCTTCTTGAGCATGGCCACCAGGATTTCGTATTCGCCGTGGGTATCGGCGACGACGAACAGCGGCGCCTTGCCGGAAGTGCGGATCTCATCCGGCGCCGCCTTTGCAGGGCCGCGAAGCTTGACCTGGAACGCGGGCAGATTACCCACGGCTTTCACGGTGATCGACGCGCCCGCAGCCAGCGGCAGCGCGCGCTTACGGGGAACGCCGGCGGCCTCTTCGACCGTCACCGCCTGCCAACCCGCGCCATCACTCAGCACGTAGGGGCCATCGGCCGCGCCAGCCCCAACGGTGAACAGCAGGATTACGAAGAAAAAAGCAGCGGCTCGCACCGACGCAGGATACCGCGAGGCCGAAAACGAAGTAGCTGGAAGTATTTACTTCGGGCAGCAGCGCGCCAGCGCCTCGCGAAGCTCCCGCAGCCGTGGTGGTTTGGCGAGCACCAGGTCCACGTGCGCAGGCAGGTCGCCTTCGGCCTGCAACCGTTGTCCCCAGCCCGTGAGCAGGATGACCGGCGCGTCCGGCGCGATGGATTTCACCGCATTCGCCACCTGGCGGCCGTCGATATAGGGCATGCCGAGGTCCGTCACCACGGCGGAGAAAAACTGCTTGCTCTCGTGCGCTTCGCGAAACGTGTCGATGCCGTCGCGCCCGCCGTTGGCGGTCACGATGCTGTGGCCGTCCGCTTCCAGCGCGTCGCGCAGCGACTTGAGCAGCACGGGGTCGTCGTCGACGAGCAGGATGCGCAGACCCGTGGGCACTTCAGCAGCGGTGAATTCCTGCACCGGCGCATCGGCAATCGCGGCAGCGAAAGTCAACTGGACCGTGGTGCCCTTTCCCAGCTCGCTTTCGACGGCGATGTCGCCGCTGTGCCGTTGCATCATGCCGTACACCATCGCCAGGCCGAGACCGGTGCCGCGTTCTCCCTTGGTGGTGAAGAACGGCTCGAGGCAGCGGCGCCGCGAATCCTCGTCCATGCCGACACCTGTGTCGGTCACCTCGACGACCACGCGCGCGGGTTCTTCGGCACGCGTGCGCAGTGTCATCGTGCCGCCGTCGGGCATGGCATCCACCGCGTTGAATACGACATTGGTGAGCGCATCGCGAATTTCACCGTCCGCTCCCATGACGGTCGGCAGCTGACTCGCGAGCTCCAGTTTCAGGGCGATCGTGACGCCACGCTGCTGCGGCATGTCGTTCCAGCGGACATGCGTGAGCTCCACGACCTGCTGCACGAGCTCGTTGAGCTGTACCCGCGCCAGGATCATCTGCGGCTCGCGCGGACGATAGAACTCGCGCATGCGCGCCACCGTCTGCGCGACATCGCCGATGGCACGCTGAATGACCTCCAACTGCCCGCGGCCCGGTGGGCTGAGAGTCTTCTCGCGTGCGAGCAGCGCCTCGGTGTACAGCGAAACCGGCGAAATCGCGTTGTTGATGTCGTGCGCAATGCCGCTCGCCATCTGCCCGAGCGCGCGCAGTCGCTCCTGCTGCAGGACGACCGACTGGGTATTGCGCAGATCCTGGTAGGCCACCTGTAGCGCGCTATAGAGGTGCGCGTGCTGCGCGGCTCCGGCCACGTGCTCGCTCAGGTGCATGAGGAACTCGCACTCACCGCTGCTGAAACTTTTCGGCGCGCGGCGCGCCGCGACCAGCACTCCGAATACCTCGCCCTCAATGATCATCGGCACGGCAACCATGGCTCGCAACCGGCCTTTCGCGAGACGCTGGGGAAACGGCGAATTCACCTGGTTCGTGTCCGGCTCGTAGATCAGCTGTCCGAGCACGGCCTTGGAGATGCAGTCGTCGCCGATGTTCACATGCTGCTGTTCGGTGAGCGCCAGCTCCATCGCGAGCTCGGCGCTGCGCAGGCCCACGCTCGCGACCATCAGGTCGTTGGCCGCCCTGTCGTAGAGGCACATGCAGGCGAAATCGACGGGCAACTGGTCTTCGATCGTGCGGATCACGACCTGGTAGATGCTCGGCAGGTCCTGGCGTTCGCCGACGGCGCGCGTGATCTGGTGCAGCAGGCGCATGCGTTCGTGCTGCGACCGGACCTTGATTTCGGCGGTCTTGCGATCGGTGATGTCGTTGAACAGGATGGCGACCTTGCGGCTCTCATCACCGCCCACCCGGTATGCGCACACTTCATAGATGCGGCCGAGCGCCTTGGCTTCGTTCTCGAAGCGCGCGATTTCGCCGGTCAGCGCAACTCGTCCGTAGATCTCGAACCAGTGCTCCTCGTGGTCCGGCGCGAGCTCGCGCATGAGTTTTCCCTGCGCATTGATCAACCCGGTCTGACGTTCAAAGGCGGGATTGATCTCGAGGAAGCGATAGTCCACGGGCTTGCCGTGCGCATCGAAAATCATTTCGATAGTGCAGAAACCCTCGATCAGGGTTTCGAATAGCTGCCGATATTTCGCCTCAGCCCCGTTGGTCTCGGTCATTGCTTTCGAATGTAGTTGCCCGACCCGCGAAAGGCAAAACAACTCCTGTAGGAGGTCGCCTTCCATAGGTGGTACTCGCAGCAATTTCACATTGTTATGAGCGCTACCGTACAGAAGGCCCACCGGAATGCGTGCAGCCTGCCGCATGGCAAAGACCGCGCTCCGACCCCAGTTCCTGAAATCGCTCACGGGCATTCAGGGTTTCGATGAAATCAGTCTCGGCGGCCTGCCGCGCAATCGCACGACTCTCGTCATGGGTGGCCCCGGCACGGGCAAGAGCGTATTCGCGCTCCAATCGCTGGTCGGAGCGGCCAGCAAGCACAAGCAACCGGGCATCTTCGTCGCGTTCGAAGAAAACATCGAGGCGATCTTCGCGAACGCCGCGGCCTTCGACTGGCGACTGCCGGCACTCGCGAAAAAGCGCCTGTTCTTCATGAACGCGCAACTGTCGCCCGCATTCGTCTCGACCGGCGACTTCGATCTTGGCGGCATGCTGGCCATGCTCGAAGCGAAGCAAATCGAAATCGGTGCGAAATGGGTGGTTTTCGATGGCATCGACGTGTTGCTGTCGCTGTTACACACGCCGCGCGCGAAGATGCGCGAAATCTATCGACTGCGCGACTGGCTCACGCGTCGCGACCTGACCTCCATCATCACATCGAAGATCGAGGGCGCCGGTGATGGCACGGATACCACCAACTACGGATTCATGCAGTTCATGGTCGACTGCGTCGTACGCTTCGATCGCCGCATGGAACAGGGAATTCCCGTCCGCCGGCTCGAGATCTCCAAGTATCGCGGCTCCGCGTTCGCGCCCGGTGAGTTCCCTCTGAGTTTCGGCCCGCATGGCATGGCAGTGGCGTCGCCGGGCCCCACCGACATCCCGCAGCAGGCCTCGACCGAGCGAGTATCAACCGGCTTTCCGGGCCTCGATGAGATGTTAGGTGGCGGCCTGTTCCGGGGCAGCAGTACGCTGATCACCGGTGCTCCCGGCACCTCGAAAACGACACTGGCGGGATTGTTCACCGAGAGCGCCTGCAAACGTGGTGAACGCACGCTCTTCGTGAGTTTTGATGAGGGCGGAGATCGCGTTCGCCGCAATCTCAAGTCCGTCGGCATCTACCTCGACGCGCATATGAAATCCGGCCTGCTGCAGATGTATTCGGGACGAACCGACGCGGTGAATCCTGAAGAACACCTGATCCGCATCGCCGCTCTGATCGCCGAGCACAAACCACTCTGCATGGTCATCGACCCGCTATCGGCCATCGCACGGACTGGCGCGCTGAGCTCGGCCCGCGCCATCGGCAATCGCCTCATCTATAAGCTGCGTGACCATCACATTACCGCGGTCATCACGGCGTTGGTCGAAGGCGTGGATCCGCAGGCGGAAGCCACCGAGCTGCAGATCTCCACGATTGCCGACAGCTGGATCCAGCTCTCGTACCTGGTGTGCGGCGGAGAGCGTAATCGCGCCCTCACCATCGTCAAGTCCCGCGGCACGCGGCACTCCAACCAGGTGCGCGAGCTCGTGCTCAGCGACAAGGGCCTCGAGCTCTGCGAAGTGTATTCCTCCGGCGGCGAAGTGCTCATGGGCACGCTGCGCTGGGAAAAGGAAGCCGAGGAGAAGTCCCGCGCCCTGGTTTCCGAGGCGGAATTCGGCCAGAAGCGCCTCGAGCTCCAGTTTGCCGAGGCGGACACGAAGGCGCGCATCACAGCCCTGCAGCTCGATCTCGAGAGGCAGCGCACGGCGCTCGCGCTCAACACTCGCATCGATGACGCGCGCGACCTGACTTCCGGCGCCCACCAGACCGAGGTGCGCAGATTGCGCGGCGGCAACGGGGGCCAGGAAGCGGCCGGTCCGAAACTCAAGCGTGTCGCCGGCATTGCGGCGAAACCCCGAGGAAATGGCAATGGCCACGAGCGGACTCGTCGTGGCTCATAAACGCAGCAAGCAAACTGCGAATGCGTCGGTGACGACAGTCGTGGTCATGCGCCTGTACGTCGCGGGGCGGGCGCCGAATTCCGTCAAGGCGATCGCCAATCTCGAAGCGATTTGCCGCGAGTATCTGAAGGACGCTTACAAGCTGGAAATCGTCGACGTGTGTGAGCATCCGCGGCGGGCGCTCGACGATGGCGTGCTCGTCACTCCCAGCCTCGCCAAGCTGTCACCGAAGCCCAGCGCGAATGTCATCGGCAACCTGAGTGACACCAGCAGCGTGCTTGCTGCATTGGGGCTGACCCCGGCGCTGGCGTAATGCTGGACGCACCTGACAAGTCTCAGGCTGCGTTCACCCAGTGGGTTCGCCGCCTGGTCACGGGTGCCGCCGAGCTCAAAGCCTTCGATGCGGGCGAAATCGACGCGGTCATGGATCGCGACAGCGGCAGCGCCGTACTGCTGCCCGAGGCGCAGAGCGCGCTGCATGACTCGAACCGCATCGCCCTGAGCGCGCTCGACGCATTGCCGGGTGAAGTCTGCGTACTCGATTCGAACGGCGTGGTCATCATGACCAACAAGGCGTGGCGCGTCGCCGGCGCGGCCCATGAGCGCTCGGGACTCGACGTGCGCGCGGGCGAAAACATCTTCGAGGCCTGCCGCGACGTGCCGGAGAGCGAACGCGAATGCGCCGCGGAAGTGAGTGAGGGGTTGCGCCAGGTGCTCACACGCATGCGCCAGTCATTGAACTGCCGGTATGTCTGCAACGCCGCACGCACACGCCCCATGTGCACGTTCACCATTGCGGGTGTCGCCAGCGAAGGGCCGGTAGCCGCCATCGTGACGCGCGAGTGGAACAGCGAAAGCCCGCAGGCGAAGAAAACGCCGAGTCCGGCCACGCGACGCTCGAGCAAGAATTCGCCGCTGCTGCAGACCGTGGCACAGAACCACCTGCTCGCCTCGCTGCCAGCCGCGGACTTTGCGCGCATGGCAAGCGGCTTCGAGCCCGTCGAGCTGACCTACGGCAAGGTTCTGTACGAACCAGGCGACCCGATGGACGCGGTGTACTTTCCGGGCAACTCCCTCGTGTCGCTGTTGACTCTCGTTGAGGGTCACCGAGCGCTCGAGGTCGGGCTCGTGGGGCGTGAGGGCATGATCGGCGCGCGCCTGGCACTGGGCGCGGCCACGTCTTCGGTACGTGCGCTGGTCCAGGGCACCGGTACCGCCGTGCGCATGAGCTCCGCTCGTTTTCTGAAAGAGTTCCGCCGCAGCCCGGCGCTGCAGCGAGCGCTGTTCAGGTTCACCGACACGCTGATGATCCAGATCAGCCAGACTGCGGCCTGCAATCGCTTTCATATCGTGGAAGCGCGGCTGGCGCGCTGGCTGCTGATGACCGCCGAGCGCATGGCTTCGTCGGAGTTTCACCTGACTCACGAGTTCCTCGCCGACATGCTCGGTGTACGCCGCGAGGGCGTGACGGTGGCGGCCAGCGCCCTGCAACAGCGCAAGCTCATCAGTTATCGGCGCGGCGACATCACGATAGTCGACACGCCGGGTCTCGAAGCTGCGTCGTGCTCCTGCTATCGCTACGTGCAGTCCCAGGGCGCCGCGCGCATGTCTCGTAGTTAGTCAGCGCACCTGACAGTCGAACGGCAGCCACGCGTGCAGGCCTGGCAGTGAATGCTCGATCCACGGCCCTGCCAATGTCAGCACCGCGCTGATCAGCAGCACCGATCCACCCACATGCCGCGCCACCGGAGCTGTGGCGAACGCCGAAAGCCGTTGCGCCCCGCAGGCGGCGATGAAGAGCGCCGGCACGGTACCGATACCGAACGCGGTCATGACGAGTGCGCCATGTACGGCGTCGAGTTGCAGCGTTGCGATCAACAGCACGGAATAAACGAAGCCGCACGGCATCCAGCCCCACACCATGCCAAAAGCAAAACCGCGCGGCAGTGTCCTGATGGGCAGCAGGCGCCGCCCGAGTGGCGCCAGCTTTGGCCAGAGCCTGCGCCCGATGCCGGTGCCCGGATCGCGCACGCCCCCAAATGCGACCAGCGCGCCGAGCAGCAACGCGAGCGCCGACAACGCTCGCAGGGTGCGCCGCACGGATTCAATATCGAGCAGGCTCACGAGGCCGCCAAGGATTCCGGCGAGCAGCAGGCCGGCGAGCGCGTAGGAAAAAACACGACCGAGTTGATAGGCCAGGATGATAGGCAGCCGCGTTCGTCCCCGAGAATCTTTCGCCGCCCCCATGCCGAGCGCGGCGGAAATTCCTCCGCACATGACGAGACAGTGACCGCTGGCGGCCAGCCCTAACAGCAACGCGGCGCCGAGCGTGAGCCCATTCATGGCGGCGTCTCGCGTTTATCCGAATCGTCGAGCGGCAGCAGGCCGGGTGTTTCCAGGTCGTCGAACTGACCGTGATTGACTGCCCAGAAGAACACCCACACGGCGCCGGCCAGGAACAGCAGCGACAGTGGAATCAGCAGCAGGAGAATGTTCATGCGGCCGGCCGTGGACAAGCTTCAGCGGGCACTTGCTCGCGGCTCGCCGGGCCTGCCGGGCGCAATGCCGCGTCCCGGCCAATACGCAGCGCATTGAGAATGACTCCCAGCGAACTCAGCGACATACCGAGCGCCGCCAGCCACGGCGGAACGAAGCCGAGCGCCGCGAGCGGCACCGCCGAGAAGTTGTAGTACAGCGCCCAGCGCTGGTTCTGACGCACGATGGCGAGCGTGCGCTGCGCGATGTCACGCGCGTAGGCGATCGAGTCGAGACGCGCGCCCTTGAGCACGATGTCACTGCTCGCCTGGGTGAGCTCCGCTCCTTCGGCGAGCGCTACGCCCAGGTCGGCGCCCGCCAGGAAGGGTGCGTCATTGACGCCATCGCCCACCGCCAGCACGCGCGCGCCGCCGGCGCGGAGCTCCGCAACCCACGCCAGCTTGTCCGCCGGCAGCAGACGCGCGCGCCAGGCGACATTCAGCCGCGCGGCGATGCTCGCGACCTTTGACGATGCATCGCCGCTGGCGATGAGCACCGTCACCCCCTGCGCACGCAAGGCATCGATGGCGGCGCAGGCATCGGGCCGCAATCGCTCGCTCATGCGGAAGGCGGCGATCGGCCCGTCATCGTCGGCGAGCATCACGGCGTCTTCGAATTCGTGCGCCAGCGGTTTGCCCGCGACCGCGAAATCGCTGCGTCCCAACCGGAACTCGCGGCCTGCGATCCTTGCGCTCACACCCAACCCGCTGTGGGTCGCCACGTCGCTGACTACGGCGTCATCCATGCCGGGATCTGCGGCGGCGATCGCGCGCGCGATCGGATGACGGCTCTCGCGCGCAAGCGTTGCGGCCATGCGCAACGCCTCGTGACGCGAGATGCCATCGAATGTGTGCAGATCGGCGAGCGACAGCCTGGATTCGGTCAGCGTGCCAGTCTTGTCGAAGATCGCATGCGTGCACTCGGCCAGCGCCTGGATGGCATCCGGCTTCACCACCAGCACACCTCGGCGCGCCAGCGCACCGAGCGCGCGAGTGAGTGCTGCGGGAACGGCGAGCGCGAACGCGCAGGGACAGGAAATCACCAGCACGGCGATGGCCGCGGAGAAGGCGCGCGTTGGATCGACGACGATCCAGGCGGTGGCGGTAACTGCGGTCAGTACCAGCACGCGCACGACGAAACGCGCGACCGACTGTTCACCCGCCCTTTGCAGTTGCGGACGCGCAGCCGTAGCGCGGCCGACGAGCGCGGCGATTCCGGCGAGCGTCGTATCCGCGCCGGTGCGCTCGATGCGCACGAGTACCGGACCATCTTCCAGCACGCTGCCCGCGATCAAAAGCTCGCCGCAGCGCTTCGTCACCGGCGCGGACTCGCCGCTGAGCAGCGCTTCGTCCACCCGGCAGCGCCCGGTCAGCAGCACGCCGTCGGCCGGCACGATGTCCCCTTCGCTCACGCGCACACAATCTCCGACGCGCAACTCGTGAATGCCGACGCGTTGCAGCGTCCCGTCTTCACGCTTGCGATCGGCGAACGGCGGCGTCAGCCGGGCCAGTGCGTCGGTGAGGTCGCGCGCGCGATGCCGCGCACGCATTTCCAGGTAGCGGCCCGCCAGCAGGAAGAACACGAACATCGAAATCGAATCGAAGTACACCTCGCCGCTACCCCGCAGGGCTTCGATGACACTGGCCGCGTAGACGGCGGCGATAGCCAGGGCCACCGGCACATCCATTCCGATCCGGCGTGTCCCGATCGATCGCCATGCGCCCGCGAAGAACGGCCGCGCCGAATAGAAAACCACCGGCGTCGCCACCAGCAAGCCGAGCCAGCGCATCAGTTCGCGCGTGGAAACATCGAGTGACGCCGCGGCGCCGAGGTAGATCACGGTGGCAAACATCATGGCCTGCATGGCGCCAAAGCCCGCGACCAGCAACCGCTTGAGGGCATCACGCGATTCGCGGCGCCGCAGGTCATCGAGGCCCCGCGCGTCAAGCGGCAGCGCGTGATATCCGGTGCGAGCGAGACCCTGGAGCAGTTGCGGCAGCGAGAACTTCGATTCACGCCAGATGACGCGCGCGCGTTGCGCAATCGCATTCACCTGCACGCTCACCACTCCGGGCATCGCGCCGAGCGAACGTTCGATGAGCCAGACACAGGCGGTGCAACGCACGCCTTCGATCAGCAATAGCGATTCACGCAGACCGTCACCCAGATCGCGGATCACGTGACGGGCGTTGTCCGGGCGCTCCCATGAATCGTGGGTTGCCGGGTCCACATCCGGGGCCGGCCTTTGCGCAGCGGACGTGCGCAAGGCGTAGTAGTCAGAGAGGCCGAGCTGCTCGATCCATTCGGCCGCGGCGCGGCAACCCTGGCAGCACATCGGGCGCGTCGTGCCTGCCACTCGTGCATGAATGACGACGCCCTTCTGGAGCGCTTCTCCGCAGTGCCAGCAGTTAGGCGAACTCGACATGCGGGTGGATCATCCGGAGGTCGCCGCGACGATCAGGCCAATACAACCCGCGATGCAGGCGAGCAGGATGGCGGCACCCAGCCACATCACCGGAGGGCGATACCAGGGCTCACCGCTGGTATTCATTTGGCCGCCACTTGCGGGGCCTCGTGCCTGCCCTGGGCGAGGATCCATGCAGTGATCAACCGCGCCTCATCGGCCGAAAGCCGCTGGCGCCACGCCGGCATGACCCCGTTGCGCCCGTCGCGCACGCTGGCCACGACGGATTCGATGCTGCCGCCATAGAGCCAGGCGCTGTCGAAGAGATTCGGCGCGCCCATGGCCGGATTTCCGCGGCCGTCGGCGCCGTGACAGGCGACACACAGAGCGTCGAAACGCACCTTGCCCGCGGCGGCCCAGTCCGGCGGGACCTGCGTGCCGCCGACGCTGACTACATACGCCGCCACTTCGTTCGCGCCGTTGTGACCGAGCGTGCCCGCGAGCGGCGGCATCACGCCGTTGCGGCCATCGAGAATGCTGGTGAGGATGGTCTGGGCGTCGCCGCCGTATAGCCAGTCGGCGTCGGTGAGATCCGGCGCGCCCACGGCGTGATTGCCCCGCGCCATGCGGCCGTGACAGGCCGCGCAATTGTCGAGGTAGAGGCGATGGCCGATGCCGGCAGCCTCTTTGTCAGCGGCGAGCTGCTCGAGGCTGAGGTCGCGCAGCGGAGCCAGGCGCGCCTCCAACAAGGCGTCATTGGCGGCGGTGTTGCGCTGCTGCTCGCCCCTCGAAGTCCAGGCGAGGCGGCCTGCGAAACCGCCGAAACTTGGATACAGCGATAGATAGGCGACGCCGAACAGAAAGGCGCCGGCGGATACGAGCACCCACCACCATGGCAGCGGGCGCACCGCTTCGCGCAGTGCGCCATGCGCCCAGACGTGGCCGGTGGTGCCATCCGCCGCAGTGGGAATGCGCATCCACATTGCCCAGAGGAACAGAGCCCCACTGACCCCGACCGTGACGCAGGCCAGCACCATCACCC
>Ga0307513_10011838_pt1 | contig 10807 bp, 8 predicted proteins | sample 15_EM_MG_FD_202174 | JGI IMG/M metagenome (GOLD analysis project Ga0307513, IMG submission 202174) | Populus trichocarpa ectomycorrhiza microbial communities from riparian zone in the Pacific Northwest, United States - 15_EM | ecosystem: Host-associated > Plants > Roots > Unclassified | place...
GGTAGATCGAATACGGACAACAAATGTCCGGGAAGGTATTCAGATGCGCATCGCTATCGCTGGAGCTACAGGACTCGCGGGCCGCAAGGTCGTGAGCGCGGCACGTAAGGCCGGCCATGACGTCGTCGAGCTCTCGCGCGCCAGGGGCGTCGATCTCACCGGCACCGCGCCGCTCGAGGACGTGCTGGCCGGCGTCGACGCCGTCATCGACGTCACGAACCCGCCGAGCTCGCTGCCGACCGACCGGCAGAGCGTGACGACGTTCTTCGAGCACGTCGCGGCGCGCCTCGGCGACGCCGCGAGACGCGCCGGGGTCAAGCGGACCGTCGTGCTCTCGATCGTGGGCGTCGACCGGACGCCCGAGGATGACTACTTCGTCGCGAAGCTCGCGCACGAGCGCGCCACCCTCGCACATGGTCCCGGCCCGCGCGTCCTGCGCGCCACGCAATTCCACGAGTTCGCCGAGCAGTCTTTCGGCTGGGGCCTCGCGGGCGACGTCTGCACCGTGAGGGACATGCCGATCCAGCCGGTCGCGCTCGACCAGGTCGTCGCTCAGCTCGTCGCGATGGCCACCGACGCGGATCACCGTCCCCACGTCGAGCTCGCAGGGCCGCGGCCGGAGCGACTCGTCGAGCTCGTCCGCACCCTCGCCGAGCGCAAGCAGGCAGGCATCAAGATCGAGCCAGCTCCTCCGAGCCAGCAGGTCCGAGACGGCGCGCTGTTGCCAGGACCAGACGCCATGACCGCCGGGCCGTCGTTCGCGGACTGGCTCGCCGCTTCATCGCGCTGATGGACCTCGCGGCGCTCGGTGCGCTCGCGTTAGTTCGCGCGCTGGAAGTCGGAGATCCAGTTGACCTCCCAGGTCTTGCCGCCGTCGACGGAGAACGCTTGCTCCCAGTGGGTCGAGGTGGCGGTGACACGCGACCACACGGCGCGGACCCGGACCTTCCGGCCGTCGATCATCTGATCGGCGTAGAACGCGCCGTCCCCGCCGTCGAACCGCCCGATCATCGGCGGATCGATTTCGCCGAGCGGGTTGCGACCGTCGAGCCACCACACCGCCCACTGGCCGGTTCGCGGATCGTAGGCGCGCAGCGAGACGCCGCGGTACGCCGCGCCGGGCACGTCGAACAGGTTGTCACCGACGTTGCCGAGCCCGCCGAGCAGTGGCCGCAGGCTGTACGTGCCGGTGAACTCGACCCACGTCTGGCTGCCGACCAGCCGCTTCGCGAGCTTCTTGTGCTTGACCTTCCAGTCGCCGAACCGCGCGTCGAAGTCGTGGCGGCCGTCGCGAACCGGCGGGTCGGCCCGCGCGGCGGTGGACGAGAGGAAGGTGGTGAGGGCGATCGCGAGGGCGAGGCGCATGCGGCACCCTGACACCGCGAGTGGATGACTCAAATAGCCAAATCGCCCGCCTGCGCGTAGACCATTTCACGGCTGGGACCGGCCTGTTGCTCGAAGCGCTGCGCGCCCCTCGACGCTGACCGGCATGACGCACGGGTAGATGCAGGCCCAACCCGCGTGCGCGAGCCGCTACGGCGCCAGATCGCCGTCGAGCTCGCGAACCATCAGCCACATCCCCTGCTCGCCGAGATCGGTCGAGAACGGTTGCTCGTCGATGATCTGGAAGCCGTGCCGCTGATAGAACCGGGTCGCGCCGGGGTTGGACTTGAGGACGTCGAGCCAGATCAGTGGCTGGCGCGCCGCGCGGGCCTCAGCGATCGCGGCGTCGAGCAACCGGGAGCCGAGACCGTGCCCCGCCGCCGCGCGCCGCAGATAGATCTTCTGGAGCTCGACCCCCAAGCGCTGGGTCCCCGGCACCGGCCGCGCGAACCGCAGCTTGGCGAAGCCGTCGAGGCCGCGATGCGCCGCGAGCAGATAGACCACCGAGCGCGATGCGAGCTCGCGCGCCACCGCGCTCCGGTCGAAGTCGCGATCGAGGAAGCTGCGGATCCCGTCGGCCGACCAGATCGCGGCGAAGTGCTCGAGGTAGCTGGCGCGGCCGAGCTCGATGACCGCGTCGAGATCCGAGGGCACGGCGCGGACGATGTGCGGCCCAGCGACCAGCGCGCGCGCAAACCAGATCCGGCGGATGAGGCCGCCGGCGACCTGATAGGTGATGAGGATCTCGGCGTCACCGCCGCTCCGCCCGGTGACGAGCTCGTGATCGGAGACTAGATCGTCGAGCACGGTGCGGTGGAGGATGCGGGAATGCAGCGTCGGGCTGGCCTCGAACAGCTCGCGGTAGCGCGCGCGGACGTCAGCGCACCCCTGCATCGCGATCGTGCCCGACCGGAGATCGAAGACCTCGATGTCGGCGTCGAACGATGCCATGAAGGCGTCGAGATCGCGCGCGTTGTAGGCCGCGAGGTTCGCGCTCACGAGGTCAGCGGACGACGCCACGACCGCGGTCTACCACGCTGCGACTGCAGCGACCGGCACAGTGGGTCGGGCTGCGCCCCGGCTCAGAAGCTGCGGACGCGCGGCATGATCGCTAGTCCGGAAGCTGGATCAGCGCGTCGAACGGCTCGCCCCGGCGCAGCGCGTGCAGCGGCGCCGTGTCCGCATAGACGACCTCTTCGAGGATCTTGCCGTCGCGCAGCGTGATCTTGTCGACGCCTCGCCAGGTCACGACCCGATCACCGTAGCGATTGGAGCTCTCCCATTCGATGACCACGACGTCGCCGCGCGACGTCCAGTGCAACAACGTCCAGGTCAGCGCCGGCGCGGCGCGCTTCGTGAGATCGTTGAGCAAGCCGATCTCGCTGCCGCGGATCACGCGATTGGCAAACGGGTAATGCAAGGTGCCGTGCGGGTGCCATAGCGCGAGAAACGCGCCCGCCTCCCTCGCCTCCCAGGCGGCCGCGAAGCGTTCGACAAAGGCTTGGATCTCGATCTCGGACATCGGCAGTCTCCTTGGGAAGGGTCGCCATGGGATCTACCTGCGGTCGCGATCGCCGTCGCGCGGGATCCGGACGTGACCGCCGATCGCTCAGCTGCCTTCGATCGTCGCGCCGCCGAACACCGTGGCGCGGGTCAGCGGCAGACGCACGAAGTCGTGCGGGAACCCGAGCTCGATCGCGCTCGCGGCGTCGAGCCGCGCGCGATGCTCGCCGGTGAGCGAGACGTCGAGCGCGCCGAGGTTGTCCTCGAGCTGCGCCACGGTGCGCGCGCCGAGGATCAGGGACAGCTCGGCGGGATGCTCGAGGCCGACTGGTCGCGATCATGCAACCGGCAGTCGTCGCCTCCGCCTCCGCCACCCCCGCCGCCGCCCGGTGTGCAGCTCTGCCCGAGTACCTGAATGCGGGTCCCGCCGTGCTGGCCTACCTGGATGATGGTTCCATCGCAGTAGCACTCGTCGCGGCCAATCTCGACCCCGTTCAACACGTAGCGGCGGTCCCATTCATTGACACCATCACACGCCCACTCCAACGCCTGCACCGTGCTGCCGGTCGCGACCGGCGGCTCGGCCGCATCGATTGCGATCGCTGGCGTCCTCGCTGTTCGAGGACGAGCGCCGGTTCCCGCGCGGCTCGATCGAATTCGATCATGCGCTGGTCATGCGCGACACCGCCTCGGTGTGGCGCTCGGCCCCCGCGCTTGTCGGGCCGTAGGTCGCGATCATCCACGAACGCGGGCTAACGCTTGGCGCCCGGGCGCACGCGCTTCCCGTAGCTCTTGAGCTTCCGGTAGAGCGTTGCGGTCCCGATGCCCAGGTGCTTCGCCGTCTGCGTCTGGTTGCCGTCGTAGCGATCGAGCGCGGCGAGGATGTAGTCCTGCTCGACGTCCTCGAGCCGCCGGATCTCGGTCGCGCGCGCATCGGGCGTCGGCACGGCGGCGCGCACCTCGGCGGGGAGATCGTCGAGCTCCACGACCTTGGTCTGCGCGAGCGCGACGCTGCGCTCCATCGCGTTGGCGAGCTCGCGCACGTTTCCCGGCCACGCATAGCGAAGCAACTGGTCCGCCACGCGCGCGGACATCTCTTTCACGTTGCGCCCGAGGCGCTGCGATGCTTCCGCGAGGAGGTGGCGCGCGAGCGGGAGGACATCGTCGCGGCGCTCGCGCAGGGGTGGGAGTCGCACCTCGATCACCTTGAGGCGATACAGCAGGTCCTGGCGGAACCGTCCGGCCGCGACCTCCTGCACGAGCTCGCGGTTCGTCGCCGCAAGGATCCGCGCGTCGAACGCGCGATCGCGGTTCTCGCCGACCCGCCGCACGACGCGCTCCTGCAGTGCGCGCAGCAGCTTGGTCTGCATCCCCGGCGTCATCTCGCCGACCTCGTCGAGAAAGATCGTGCCGCCGTTCGCGGCCTCGAACAACCCACCGCGATCCGCCGACGCCCCCGTGAACGCACCGCGTGCGTGACCGAACAGCTCACTCTCGAGCAGCGACTCCGCGATCGCCCCGCAGTTGATCGCGAGACACGGTCCGCTCGCGCGCGCGGACTCCGCGTGGATCAGGCGCGCGACGCGCTCCTTGCCCGTCCCGCTCTCGCCCGTGATCAGCACGGTAGAGTCGACGCGCGCCGCACGGGTGGCGAGATCGATCACGCCCTTCATGATCGCGCTGCGGACCACCATCCCGTGGGGCTCGACGTCGCGCTCGCGCTTCGGCGTACGCGCGCGCGTCTGCTTGAGCTCGCGCTCGGCCGCCCGCAGCGCCGCCGTGATCTCGCCGATCGACTCGTCGAGCAGATCGTCGAGTCGCGCGGGTGTGAAGTAGCGCAGCTCCTCGCCGTGCTCGTTGCCCCAGCCCTCGCGCGTGCGCGCGAACACGCGACATGTGGCGTCACCGCGGGCCACGCAGCGATCCTCGAACGCGAAGTAGTCCGCGCCCCGCGACGAGCTCGCCAGGCCGCTGATCAGGCCGCAGATCGACCAGCACACCGGCTCCTCGGATCGCCCCAGGTGTGCGACGTGCTGCTCCGCCTCGTGCGAGTCGACGATGCTCACGCCGGAGGGTCCGAAGATGTCACGCTCGCGCGCGTCCTGGAGGCCACCGCCGCCGACGCCGAGCATGAGGACCGCGCGCCGCAGGAGCTTCTCGGGCTCGAGATCGTCTGCCTGGATGAACGAGTGGCGCGATGCCTCCCACAGACGCCGGCCCTGGGCGTATCCGAACCGCGTGAGGATCGCGCGCGCGCCGGCGTGGCCCAGCGACTCGATCAGATGTTTGCGCAGCAGCCCCATCGCGACCGCGTCGACGATCAGCGACCGCTGTCCCATGAAGGTGAACAGCCCGGCATCCTCGTCGAAGTGCATCAGCTCCGCGACGCTCAGATCGGATGCCCCCACGGCGTCGAGCATAGCTGATCTCACCTCCCGCAAGCCTCGGGCCAGCACGACCCGGCGGCCAACTCTCGACAGCAACGTCCGGTGATCCTCGCAGCCCACGCCCCACCCGCAGAACCAGGCTGCCCACGGCACCATCATTCTGATGCGGCACCATCATTCTGATGAACCGCGCCGCCGCGTTCGCGCGAGTTGAGCGCACGGCCCGTGCGGCACGTCGGTTGCTGATGCTCGCGAACAAGAGATATGTCCGCACCAGTCCGCTCCTGGCTCCTCGGAGCCGTCTTGCTTGGAAGCACGACCGCGCTCGCGCAGCCCTCCACGGTCGGCCTGACCGCGGACGGCGCAGCCCGCCGAGCGGTCCGCGTCGATCCCGAGGTGCGCTACGCGGGTCTCGCGCTTCACCAGAGCGTGACCGAGGCGAAGGTCGCCGCGTCCGCGTTCTTCCCGCGGCTCGATCTGCAGGCGTCCTACACGCGGCTCGGGGCAGTCGAGCAGCAGCCGATCGTGTTCGCCGGGCAGACGCTCTCGCTGTTCCCGCAGCTCCTGGACAACTACCAGCTCCAGGCCACGCTGGCATTTCCGGTCAGCGACTACTTCCTGACGATCGCGCCCGGCTATCGGGCGAGCAAGAAGGCGGCCGAGGTCGCCTTCCTCCAGGTCGCCGCGCGCGGCGAGGCCGCCGCGTTCACCGCGCGCCAGTACTACTACAGCTACGCGCGCGCGGTCGCCGCCGAGCAGGTCGCGCGCGCGGCGGCCGAGCAGCTACGATCGCACGTCGCCGATCTCGACGCGCTGGTCCACGCCGGCACGACGACGCGCGGCGATCTGCTGCAGGCGCAAGCGCAGCTCGCGAACGCGCAGGTGCAACTCGCGTCCGCGGGCGGCGCGGTGGGCACGCTCGCCCAGCAGCTGCGCGTGTACCTCGACCTCGAGGCGGCCTCGCCGCTCGTGCTCGCCGAGGACGTGCTCCTGCCTCTCGTCGTCGACGACGTCGACGCGGACGCGCTGACCGCGCGTGCCTTGCGCGCGCGCCCCGAGGCCCTCGCGCTCCGCACGCTCGTGGACGTCCACGAGCTGTCCGTCTCCGTCGAGCGCGGTCGTCGCTGGCCGCAGCTCGCGGTCCGCGGTGCGTACGACTACGCGAACCCGAGCGCGCGCGTGGTCCCACAAACCGAGACCTTCACCGGCAGCTGGACTGCGACGGTCGCGCTGACGTGGTCGCCGAACGACACCGTCGCGCAGCACGCGAAGATCGGCCGCGCCGAGCTCGAGGTCAGCCGCGCGCGCACGGACCTCGTCGAGATCGAACGCCGGATCCGCCTCGAAGCGACGCAGGTGGCCAGCGACCTCCGCGTCGCGCGCGAGCAGATCGCGGCCGCGCAGCAAGGCGTCACCGCAGCGCGCGAAGCGTGGCGCGTCCAGCGCGATCTGCTGGGTGCCGGCGAGGCGACCGAGCCGCAAGCGCTCGACGCGCAGGCCGCGCTCACACGCGCCGAGCAGTCGCTCGTCGACGCGCACCTCGCCGCGCGCATCTCCCTCGCACGCGCGGACTACGTCGCCGGTCGAGCCACCCCGAAGTGAAAGGAACGCACGTCGTCATGCTCTCGAACACCAGCAGCCTCGTGGTCGCGGCGCTGCTTGTCGCGTCCTGCGACAAGCGCAGCACCGAAAAGGTCTCGCTCGAACCGCGCGGCGCGGCCGCCGCGCCTGCCCCGATCGTCGTCGCGACGCTCACCGCCGCACCAGCCGAGCTCGCCGTGTCGGTGCACGCGACCGGCACGAGCCGGCCGGCTCGCCAGGCGGACCTCGCACCCGCGATGACCGCGCGCATCGAGACGATCCTCGTGCACGAAGGTCAGGACGTACGGGCAGGACAGACGCTCGTCACCCTCGATGGACGGACCGCACAGCTCAACGCCGAGCAGGCGCGGGCCGCTGCGGCGGCGGGCCTCGCGCAAGCCGAGCAGCTCGAGGCCGACTATCAGCGGCTCGCGCCGCTCGCCCAGCGCGGATCGATCGCGACGAACCGGCTCGAGCAGCTCGACAGCCAGCGCAAGGCCGCGCGCGCACAGGTCCGCGCCGCCCAGAGCGCCGCCGGTGCGGCCGCCCGAGTCGCGGACAACGCGATCGTGCGCGCGCCGTTCGCGGGTACGATCGTTGATCTGCCCCACGAGGTCGGCGAGCTCGCAGGCAACGGCTCGATCGCGCGGCTCGTCGATCTCTCGCGGCTCGAAGTGGAGGTCCGCGTCGCCGCGCGCGACCTCGGCCGGATCTCGCGAGGCGGCGCCGTGACCGCGCGGTTCCCGCAGCTGGGGGTCGCCGTGGCGGGCTCGATCGTCTCGATCGGCCTCGAGGTGGACCCGGCGACGAGCACCGGCGAGGTCGTCGCCGTGGTCCCGAACCCGCTCCGCGCCCTGCGCGCCGGGCTGTTCGCGGAGATCGAGATCGAGCCGGCGAGCCGGCGTATCGCGATCGTCGTGCCGAAAACCGCGGTCGCCGGGACCGGGACGGAGACGTGGGTCTTCACCGTCGCCGGCGGCAAGGCGGTGCGGCGCGCGGTCGAGATCGCGCCGTTCGATGACACGCGCGTCGAGATCATCACGGGCCTCGCCGGCCCGAGCGTCCTCGTCGATGGCCAGCTCGATCGGATCTCCGACGGCGCGCCGGTGACCGCGAAGCCTCCGGCTGCCAAGACCGCAGAGGCCCGGCCGTGATCCTCGCCGATGTTTCGATCAAGCGCCCCGTGTTCGCGACGATGGTCATCGCCGCGATCGTCCTGTTCGGCGTCGTGCTCTACAAGCGCCTCACCATCGACCTGTACCCGAACGTGTCGTTCCCGACCGTCACCGTGACCGTCGCGTACGCCGGCGCGAGCCCCGAGACGATGGAATCGCAGGTCGCCAAGCCGATCGAGGAGGCCGTCAATCGCTTGTCCGGGATCAAGGCGCTGCGCTCGACCAACCTCGAGAGCGTGAGCGTGATCGTGCTCGAGTTCGATCTCGCCAAGGACATCGCGGTCGCCACGCAAGAGGTCCGCGATCGCATCGCGACCGTGCAGGCGGCCCTTCCCGACGGCGCCGACCCGCCGATCGTGCAGAAGTTCGACCTCGGGGCCTCGCCGGTGTTTCAGCTCGCGGTGTTCGGCGCCGCCGATGACGCCGGGTTGCTGCGCTACGCCGAGGACGAGCTCAAGCCCGCGCTGGAGCGGCTCGACGGCGTCGGCGGCGTCGACCTGGTCGGCGGGCGAAAACGCGAGATGCACGTCTGGCTGCGCCCCGAGGCGCTGCGCGCGTACGGGCTCACCGCCGATGACGTCGTGCGCGCGCTCGCCGCGCAGAACGTCGAGGTGCCGGGCGGTCGCGTCACGACCGGCGGCAAGGAGCTGGTCGTCCGCACCGACGCACGCGCACGCGGCGCGGCCGCGCTCGCCGCGCTCGCGGTCGTCACGCGCGCCGGTACGCCGGTGCGCGTGGGCGACGTCGCTCGTGTCGAGGACGGCTTCGTCGAGCAGCGCTCGATCGCGCGCGTGAACGGCCAGTCGGCGATCGCGGTCGTCCTGCGCAAGCAATCCGACGCGAACACGGTGAAGGTCGCGGACGCGATCGCGCGCGCGCTGCCCATCCTGCGCGCCCAGGCGCCCGCCGGCACGCAGCTCGACGTCCTGCTCGACAACTCGCGGAGCATCCGCGCGTCGATCGAGAGCGTGGAGCTCGACCTCGTGCTCGGCGCGGTCCTCGCGATCGCGATCATCTTCGTGTTCCTGCGCGATCCACGCGCGACGCTGATCAGCGCGCTCGCGCTGCCGACCTCCGTGATCGGCACGTTCGCGTTCGTCAAGGTCATGGGCTTCACGCTCAACATGATGACCGCGCTCGCGCTGTCGCTCTCGATCGGCATCCTCATCGACGACGCGATCGTCGTGATCGAGAACATCGTGCGGCGTCGCAGCGAGCTCGGGGAGGACGCGCGCACGGCCGCGATGCGTGGCACGGCCGAGATCGGCCTGGCCGTGTTCGCGACCACGCTGTCGATCGTCGCCGTGTTCGTCCCGGTGGCGTTCATGGAGGGCCTGATCGGCCAGTTCTTCTACGAGTTCGGCCTCACGGTCGCGTTCGCCGTCCTGCTGTCGCTGTTCGTCTCGTTCACGCTCACCCCGATGCTGTCGTCGCGGTTCCTGAAGTCCGGCCATCGCACGCCGCGCGGGCTGTCGGCCCTGGTCGAGCGCGCGCTCGTCGGGCTCGAGCGCGGCTACCGCCGGCTCGTCCGCTGGTCGCTGCGGCATCGCGCGCTCACGCTGGCGGTCGCCGTCGCGTCGCTCGCCGGCACGTGTGCGATGGTGCCGAGGCTCGGCTTCGAATTCACGCCCGCACCGGACACGGCGCAGTTCTCCGTCAAGGTCGAGCTGCCGCCGGGGACCATGCTCGCGGAGTCGGACGCGCGCATCGAGCAGATGGCGGCGAAGCTGCGCGCGCTCGCCGGCGTCACCGGCACGTTCGCCACCGTGGGTGGCGGCGCGCAGGAGAAGGTCAACACGGCCGACATCCTCGTGACGATGCTCCCGAGGCAGGAGCGCGCGTTCGATCAGACCGCCGCCATGGCCGCCGCCCGCGATGCGCTCGCGAACGAGCCCAACGCGCTCGTCGCCGTCGAGCCGCTGCGATCGATCGCGCTGAGCAGCGGTCGCAACGCCGCGTTGCAGCTCGACCTCCACGGGGAGGACCTCGAGGAGCTCGCGGCGGTCGCCGCCAAGATCGTCGGGCGGCTGCGCGCGACCCCCGGCTACACCGACGTCGACGTCACCTACCGCGGGGGCAAGCCCGAGCTCGGCGTCGTGATCGATCGCGCGGCGGCCGCGCACCTCGGCGTCACCGGCGCGCAGATCGCCGCGACGGTGCGCGCGATGCTGGCCGGCACGGTCGCGACGCAGATCGAGCGCGAGGGCGACCGCTACGACGTGCGCGTGCAGCTACCCGTCGAGCAGCGCCGCGTCTCCGACGCGAGCCAGCAGCCGCAGCTGCGCACCTCCACCGGCAAGCTCGTCGAGCTCGACGCGGTCGCGACGCTGCGCGAGGGCGTGGGACCGAGCCAGATCGATCGCGAGGCACGCCGGCGCCAGATCTCGGTGCTCGCGAACCTCACCGGGGGCAAGGCGCTCAGCGAGGCGACGACGGAGGTCGCGGAGATCGCCGCCCGGGAAGCTCCCGCGTCGGTGCAACACGAGTTCGGCGGAAGCGCGAAGTCGCTGGGGGAATCGATGAACAGCATGCTGCTCGCGCTGGTCCTCGCGCTCGCGTGCATCTACATGATCCTCGCGGCACAGTTCGAGAGCTTCATCCATCCATTCACGATCATGTCGGCCGTGCCGTTCTCGTTCATCGGCGCGATCGGGAGCCTGCTCGTGTTCGGGATGCACATGAGCATCTTCTCGATGATCGGCTTCATCATGCTGATGGGCCTGGTGACGAAGAACGGCATCCTGCTCGTCGACTTCGCGATCCAGCGACGCCACGCCG
>Ga0307513_10011839_pt1 | contig 10807 bp, 7 predicted proteins | sample 15_EM_MG_FD_202174 | JGI IMG/M metagenome (GOLD analysis project Ga0307513, IMG submission 202174) | Populus trichocarpa ectomycorrhiza microbial communities from riparian zone in the Pacific Northwest, United States - 15_EM | ecosystem: Host-associated > Plants > Roots > Unclassified | place...
TGAAAAATCAATTAAAAAAAAAAACTAAAAAAAAAATATAATTAAAAAAATCGAGTTGTGAAAAAAAACCAATTAGAATATTTAAAAAATCAACCAGTTTGATTTCAGCTTCATAAGTCGTGAAACCAAAAAACCAAACCGAACCGAAAAAAACCGAGCCAAACCCAAACCCAACCCATTGGAAATTAAAAAAAAAACCCAAAAAATAATATAGTTTTTTATTTTTAATATAAAATAACCGAACCAAAACTGGTTGGTTGAGTTTCGGTTTTTGTTCGGTTTTGATTTGATTCCAGTTTTTTTTTATTAAAAAAATAAATGAAAATAAACTTGGCTGCAACTGGTCTTGAGAGGCTTGGCAATATTAGATCTTCTATTCGAAATTCATTCATATAAGCTTGAGATGACTGCGACGAGAACAAGTCTGAAATCTAACCACAAATCATTCACAATTGAGTTAAGAAAATAAATAAAATTAATAATTTCAACCAATTTCATTTTTGGCATATTAGGCCTTCAAAACTCCAAAATTACCTCATAGAAGAGGGTTTTGAACACTACAGAATGAAAGGTTATATATTATAGTGGCTTGGTGAGTGCTTTACTTCTCACCAAGAAACCAATATAAACAGTTCCCCCAACGCCCTCTCAACACAAACTTGAAATACCAGTTGGAGGAGATAGGATAGTGTTTCCCTTGTTAGGGTATGTGAAGAAAGCACAATAAGTAAAGTGACAGGACACCTAGCATCCAGTCATTAAGTGTATGGAAATCAGATAAGCAAATTACACAGCCGGTCGATGTTCAACTGCACATTAAAGGTAGGAGAAGGGGCAGGATTTGAGAAAAGAAAGGAAAAATTGCACGTTCTATTTCCACGCTTCTTCGGAATCATTCTTCGTCTGCTGGAGATTGATACCCTTCATTTGACTGATCGTCATCAGATGATGCCTTCTTGGCTTTCTCGTTTCTTTCCTGCCACCTTGCCCATATCCACTTCCAAACAATGAACCCTCCAAGTGCATACACCTGAAAGCAGATTAGCTAATTCAATTAATTGAAAAAATAAAAATAAAATTACTGCATCTGCTGTCTTGGTTCACAGTAGAGTGAAAGGTGAAGAGAACTGGTCTCCTGGCAAAGGAGCTATGACCAGCACTGGCTGCTCCCATTACAAGGGATACGGACAAAACTAAACTAAAACCTTAGCATTCTATTCCTCTTGAAAAGACAAGCAACGGGTAATTCTATTAGTTGCTTGAGACTTTTGAGTTAAAATTCCAACAGAAGGATATATATGAAGATTATAAGGATTACAGCCCCACATCACAACATCACAAAATCAAATCACAAGTGTCTTAAAGATTATTTACACGGCACAATTAGGTGGGATCTTGTACAGATGTAAAGGGAACTGGAGTTTTCAAAGCAAGAAAGATTTAAGGAGGATGGAGAGGGAGTTCAACAGCATTATAAGTATATATGCATGCTAGCATACATACCAGCATACAAAGGTGTCCATGTTAAAAAAGAAGAAGAAGAAGATGATATGCCGCAAGAATCCATGGCAGAAAATCAACATCATTGATTAATAGTAGCTAGAGAAGGTTGAAGATGGTGGACATGAGAAACTCAACAAACTATAGTACAGAAGTGAAAACTTGAAAGGAAATTCATTAAGTCACTAACAACATGCCCAAAGAACAAGTCAGTCAAAAGCTAAACTAATTGAGGACCACTGGCTTCGCATAAATGACTATATAAGCTTCAAGTACTCCATAATTTCCATAGCCTGAGTGGAAGAGAGATGTACACTACCACTTTTTTCCTATCTACAGAAGCTCACGGGTTAGATGAGAATACCATAGCCTGCATTCAGAAATTCCCTTCCTTTCATACATTCTCTAACCTAATTTCACAATCACGTTAACTTCACTACCTGTTTGAATTAAGCTACCATATTCTCTCCTAACAATAACCATAAATTCATTCAGATTTTGTCATATAAATCCAAGGTTTCATTACCCAAATCTCAATCAATCCATAAACACTTTAATCCTTCACTATTTATCAAAGCAAACACCTTTCAAATGCCAACATTTACATTACCCAGCATAAGAGCTCGCTATCAAATAGTTTCCACTTTTGAATGGTAAATGCTTAGCATCTAGCAAGAAGACCATGCTGCAGAAACAAAATATCTTGAAAATAAACTTTACAAACTCCCTCGTCTTCTGTGATACTTGACCACTCTTGTTTCCTACATTTCTAACAATCTATGCCCATACACTGCAAAAATAATAATAATCAGAATTCCTTTCTTACTCATCTTAGCATATGATTTCCCATAAAACTACATGCATGCCACTATCATTGGAAATAAAAAGATCCCTAATTTTCACAAAAAAATAAATAAATTTACAACAAAACAAAAGCCCTACACCTCAAATTTAAATGCTATACGATTTTTTCCACTTTTTATAACACCCCGAGACAAAACACAGAAACATCAACAGACCTGCCAAATGATCACAGGATTATGAGTCCTTCCACTGCCCTCTTCAACCTCAACCTCAATCGATGAAGGAGCTAAAGAACGAGTATTTGGGAAGCTGACAATATTGGGTTTCTGAATTCCACTCTCGTTTTCTCCTCCTTCAGTAACTACTGCTATTTTCGGTTCCTCTTTAGCCAGAGGGACTGGCTTGTTAAAGAAAGGAACTTTGAGCTCAAACTTTGGAAAAATTGAAAACAGATTTCCGGGTTTTTGAGAGCTGTCTTTTTGGGTCACGATTTTGCTGTTTTCAGTTTCCGCCATTGTTTTTTGAGAGGATTTGGGGCGTGGAAGGATTGTTCAGGGTTTTTGGGGTTTTGTAGTTGAGCGGAGAAAGCAGAGTAGAGCACGTGATGAGTTGGTAAAGAGGTAATATTTTAATAAATGGTAAAAATATATATATGATAATTACGTTAACTTATGCATTAAATGTGCCTTTTCTTTTCTTTTTCTTCCACAATTCTTATATTTTGTGAAATATAATGTCAAAGCAATGTTGTTTCTAATAATATTTTTTTAATAAAAAAATTAAATGATATATTTTTTTAATTAAAACGTTTTTCACCCGTTAATTTTATTTATATATTTTAAATTCAGTAAATTGTACCTTGTGTTGATTTAAGAGGGAGGATGAGTGTTTATACATAACCTCTAGAATGAAACGAAATCTAATAAAGAGAATAGTTTTGTCAAAGCAAAGTAAATACAATAATAAATTATTATTATTATTATTAGCAGAGTTTTACTTGAAACAATAAGGGAAGTACTCACTGGTAAAAGGATTAAGGGATGCTTAATTCCAGGCTCTTCAACTTCAACCTTCAATGGAGGAGGGGCTAATGGTTTAGGATCACTGAACTTTACAACATCAGCTGGCTTATTACCTGTAATCTTTTCTTTCTCTTCCAACTTAATAGCATCAACATCAGCTTTGGGTGATAGGTTAAATATTGGAGGAAACTTGAACTCAAATCTTCGAAACACCAGAAACAAGCTCCTGGGCTCTTTTTCTTGGCCATCTTTCTTGCTCCTAGCCTTGTTGTTCTCAGCCATGGTTGTTAGCACAGAATGATTGGGTGCAATTTCTTTGTTTCTCTGGCTCTGTTTGCGTAGAGAAAACAAGTTTAGGACTTCAATAATCAGAGCGGGAGGTTTTGGCTTGGTTTCCTGAAGATACTAGGCCCGCGTCTCTGGAGAGTGTTGAACATTCCTTCGCTTCTAGTACGATCTTTGCATTTCATTTTCATCTCTCTTGTCGGCTACACTTTTAATTATTATTTTTTCATGTTTTATTTATGAGTTTTACTAGTAGGATTAAAATCTTTTCCATTAGAAAGAGAGAGAGAAAAAAAAAGATGGTATAAAAAATTAATTCCTGAGTTTTTTTTAAAAAAAATTTCTCATGCGGTGCCACTTGGACCCGTGCTTTTTTATCTTTTAATTTTTGTTTTAATTTCATCGTGTTTTTATTAAATTAATAAAAAGAAGGGTTTTTTATTTTTTATTATATAATAAAATAAAATAAATAATTGAAATTAGTAGAGTTTATAGATCGAATGGGGTCTATTCAAATTAATTATGGTTAATCTAAACTGTTTTTTTAACTTGTCAAATAAAAAAAATTACGTTGAAATTAATTAAATATAAGTTAATTTAAAATCTGAATAAGAGTATTAAGTTTAATTTATTGTATTATATTTAAAGTGTTAGATAAATTTTTACTTTTTGGCAAAAAAGAAAAACGAATTACTTATCGATGAAGTCAACTAATTACCCATAATCCATGGTAACATGTCACATGCTTTATGGAAATACCACGTGCCAGCTTAAAAAAAACAACGTTCGTTCCATACCATTTTCGATGACGCGAAAGAAAACTATAAATAAACAGAGCAAACCAGCAAGGGAAAGTACCACAATAATCACGCAATCTCTCTGTTCATTTCACTACCGTCAACCCACTGCTCCCTCTCTCTCTTCTTCTTCTTCTTGAGATTCTTCGTATTTTCTCAGAAAATGAATCCGCACTTGAATCTTGAAGAGAACATGAGGTTGGCTTCAGTTCTTGAGCCATCAAAACCAGTAAGTTGTACTCAAGCTTACTTGCTTTTGCCTTGATTTTTGAGCTCTCGCTATTTTCTTTCTAATAGCTCAAGAAAGCTCTCTTTGCTTGTTTTGTTAATGTTATTTCTTGTTTCTTGGTTTATTTAACCCGTCAAAAATATTACTTTGATTTCTTGATTGGTTACCAAGAAAATTCAAGAAAAAGTATAGAAGACAAATAGTGTTTGGGGTTTCTTAATCTTCATTGATTTGTTTCATTGCTGAGAAAATGTTAGGAACTGAGACGTGTTTGGATTCGTTGTATTCTTCTTTACTGTGGAGATCAAAAGGGAAAATATTAAAAAAAGTAGCGGGGCTTAGCTTTTAGAGAGAATATGAGCTATGATTTCTTATATTCTTCTGATTTTGGATTTTGCAGAGTTTCTTTCCTGCAAGGACAAAGATTGTTGGCACACTTGGTCCACAATCTCGAACTGTGGAGATAATAACTAATTGTCTGAAGGCAGGAATGTCTGGTATTGCCCCCATCTGATCTTTTTAACATCTTAATATTGAAAGCTCTCCCCACCTTTTTTTTTTTTGGATCCTTTTTTTTTTTTTTTGGTTATAGAAAATTGAATTCATTAGTTCCAAAATTTATATCTGGCTTAGGGGAAATGCAGGTTTCACTTCACACTAAGAGTCAAATATTGAAAGTAGACAAACATTTTGCCAATCTTTAGTCTTTGATTTTCTTTGAGACCAAGCAGGCTATAATTATAATATGCCTATTCTTGGGGGTTGATCTAAAATGGTTTTCCTTTTTTTTAGTGGCACAGTTTGATTTTTCATGGGGTGATACTGAATACCATCAAGAGACATTGGATAATCTGAAAGCAGCTGTCAAGAGTACCAAGAAACTCTGCGGGGTAAACTTATCTTTATTAGATTCAGTTTAAGCTATATTACTACCTAATTTAGCTATCTAAAGTTGATGCAAAGGCATGGATGGAAATTCGCGTCTTACCGTGGCTGAATGATAACTAGATATGTGTTCCTCATCTTTACTTAATTTTTGTGTGTTTAAAAAAAGGTCAATTTTTGTGTCTTTTATATCCAAAAAAAGTATGCAGAACCATCTAATGCGTCTCCAAAAGTTTGAAGTTTGGATGTGTTGAAGAAGTACATGATGCATGTTGAAATGTATTCAAGTGGTTTAGGCACTTGACACAAATACAGCTCTCGTACTGAAGTGATCTCAACTTTGATAGCTCCATCTTTAACGTCCTTCAAGTCTTTCACCAATGCGCTTGAGATAATGAGATTTTTATTCTCCTCTTGCTGGGTTTTCACTTTATTTAATAGCCAAATCTTATGACTTTCTTTACTGTCTAATTTTTTTGGTTTTAATCTCAGGTAATGCTTGATACTGTGGGTCCAGAGTTACAGGTGATCAATAAAACTGAGCGCCCGATTTCCCTTCAGGAAGATAGCTTTGTTGTCCTAACACCAGATCAGGACAAAGAAGCCACTTCAAGTCTGCTACCCATAAATTTTACTGGGTTGTCGTCGGTGAGTAACTGTTTTACATGCTGTATAGACTAATTCCGGTTTCATTTGGCATTTGCATCTATGTTTGGAAATGTTTGTGCAGTTTCTTTAAAACATAGCTATATGTGCCTTGTGCATGTCTGCGTGCGTGTCAAGTATTTTTGTTAACTCTACGTTTCCTAAGTCATCCTTTGATTCTTTTGAAATTTTTGTAAGTCATTATTTTTTTTTTCCTTTTATGACATGGGTTCATGTCATCTGTCAATGCCTTTGTACAATTTCTGTAGCTGGAGTTTGGTATGGTCTTTGCAGGCAGTGAAGACGGGAGACACAATTTTTATTGGTCAATACCTCTTTACAGGAAGTGAAACTACTTCTGTGTGGCTAGAGGTAAGTAACTTCATTGAGGCATGTCATGTCACCTACTTTTCACGTCAAGCATGCCTTTCACAGATCATCATCATATCACTTATGTAGGATGAGAAAGCAATTACTTTGCTTGCTAGCTGCCAACCCGTTTCAATTAAAACTATTCTTTGAACAAACAAGCCAGCAGACTTGTACTCGAAAGATAATGGCGTGATTCAACTTCCAAAAAAGAACATTTTCTTAATTCAATTTCATGATGATGCAGGTCACTGAAGTAAATGACGAAGATGTGGTTTGCTTGGTAAAGAATTCTACTACCTTGAGTGGGCCACTATATACTTTGCATGTCTCTCAAATCCATATTGATCTGCCTACTCTCACTGACAAAGATAAGGAGGTAATTCTTTCTGCTTGATGAAATAATTTGTTGTTTTAATTGAGTATGATGAAATAATTTGCTGTTTTAAAAGAGTATACTGATACTGTGTTTGGTGTTAACCTATTCCCATTTCTTAACACTGATCAGTGCTGGCTTCCATCATTTATACTGGAATAAAGCCTCATTCTTCTTACCTCATATGTTACCCTAGGGAACTAACGCTTCAGAATCATATTATTGTTTTTATTAATGAGTAATTTTGGTGCCAACTATATGAAAGATTGGTGACATGCTCCCTTGAAAATTTAGTGCTTACTGCTATTGTGATATCATTAAATGCTTTGATGAAATTTTCATGATCAATATCAGGTTATAAGCACATGGGGTGTTCGAAACAACATAGACATCCTCTCACTTTCATACACCAGGCATGCTGAAGATGTTCGTCATGTAAGGATTTTCCTGCTGAGAGTTATTGTCTACTATCTCTTTTCATTGTAAACTAAATTACTATGACCTCTTCCCATCATTTTGTCCTTATCATTTTTTTCTCTTTGTGGTTATCGAGGTTTGCTGCATCTATATTTTCCTCATTGTCCCCTTTATAATACAAAATTAAGCTGGTAATGCTTTTATACAGGCACGTGAATTTCTTTCTAAACTGGGCGACCTCTATCAGACTCAAATTTTTGCGAAAATTGAAAATGTAGAGGTGAGCTGTGTAATTTGTCTGTTATCATATGCCATTCCTTATCGTACTGTGCTTAAATTCCATTTTAGGTTCCAACAGCCATATTTCTAATGTATTTCCTGCAGGGATTAGCTCATTTTGATGAGATCCTTGAAGAAGCAGACGGTATCATCCTTTCTCGTGGAAATTTGGGGATAGATCTCCCACCAGAGAAGGTAGCTGTGAAATCTGATTGATGAACTTTCAATATGTGCAAGTTATCATAGGCACCTGTCATCAAAATATACTAGTCTGTTAGGATTTCTTGTTAACATGTGATATTGTAACACAACAGTCTGTAAGGATTGCATAATAGCAATTTATAGAAGATAAATGGGAAATGGAGAGTGCTACACTACAACATACTTTAAGTTGTCACAACTGTACAACATGCTGTATCAATCTTTTTTTTTACGGGTTTACTTTTCATATTATATTTTTTCAAGTGGGACATCTAAGTAGCTTTTGGAGGCCATTAAAAGCACGATTTCCTGTGATGCCAATCCTGCCAATGAGGATAGATATAAAAACCGACTGTAGGCAATTAGCATGTTGTTCCTATCTAGTTTGACACCATCAGTAAACATGCATTTGCATTTAGGGCTAATTGAGTCCTGAAATGGAAATTCTACTACACATAATCCAACTAGACTGTCTTGCTATCTGCATTTTACAGGTGTTTATGTTTCAAAAAACTGCTGTTTTTAAGTGCAATATGGCTGGAAAACCTGCTGTGGTCACTCGTGTCGTGGACAGTATGACAGAGAATTTGAGACCTACTCGTGCAGAAGCAACTGATGTTGCCAACGCAGTATTGGATGGTAATTTTCAAAATTCTTGCGTGGATTGTGTTTCCCGGTTGTAAATTTTGTTGCATGTAATTATACTGTTCTGGACAATGAAGTACTAACTTCTTACACGAGAATATAGCAGTCTTGATTCCTCATTTTTCTAGCCTTGCTAAGTAAGCTGAGAGTATCATATATTATGCAAACCACAGGCTAACAGAAGTATTTTAATGTGTTTTTCTGTTTCTTCAGGGAGTGATGCAATTCTTCTAGGTGCAGAAACCCTGAGAGGATTGTATCCAGTTGAGACCATCTCTACCGTTGGGAAAATTTGTGCTGAGGTAAGTTCTCTCTTGTTTTCCTCGAGTATCCCTCCTTGCCTCCATTTTCTCTTGATATTTCCAAACCTATCCCCCTGATTAATTAAATTCCCATCTGCAGGCAGAGAAGGTTTTCAATTATGATTTGTATTACAAAAGAACTGTCAAATATGCAGGAGATGCAATGAGCCATTTGGAGTCTATTACTTCCACTGCGGTATTTTCATAATGTTTCAATTTAGCTTTTTTGCTTATTTAGTTGAACATTGTTTGCATTCCTTCCTTACAAATTGTTTATTACTTCCACTGTGGTATTCCTTCCTTCTTTACTTATTTTTATCCTTGCCCTTTTCTGGTTATCAAGGTCCGTGCAGCTATCAAGGTTAAAGCTTCTGTAATTTTGTGCTTCACTTCTACTGGAAGAGCTGCAAGGTTTTTCTTTCTTCATATTTCTTCCTCTTAATTTCTTTTTCTGGCGCTATGTTTATTTGAATACAAATGCAAGTGATTAGGTATCTTGGAAGTCTATTTTGAAAGATTTATTAAATCGGGCAAATGAACTGTTGTTTAGATGACACGCCAATTTCTTCAGAACTTGAGACTTTCTAATCTTCCATGTATTAATACAGGTTGATTGCAAAGTACAAACCCATAACGCCTGTTATATCTGTTGTTATCCCTCGGGTAAAGACTGATCAACTGCGTTGGACCTTTACTGGTGCTTTTGAGGTATGTTATTGCTTAGATTGGTTATATCTTCTTCCAGTGCAGGGGATAATTTTCTGTTGAATTTGGTGCTCCATTGTTTCAACACCCCCCTCTAATTGAATTTGAAGCTTATCCTCTAATAATTTTCTGGCAGGCAAGGCAGTCACTCATTGTCAGGGGAGTTTTTCCTATGCTTGCCGATCCTCGACACCAAGTAAGCATGCATTACATTACATGATTGCAAGTTTATGTTTTTATCAGTTCCCACTTTTCTTCCTCTTCTTCAGAATGACAAGATAAGAAAGGTCTTGTGGAATGAATTTTAGTGATCTAATATGCTATTTCTTTGAATTTTTCCAATAATTGATATTTGAGATGAAGGTTAAAGGTTAAAGGTCATATCATGACCATAATTTTCAGATATAGATTTTATTTCTCTTGGCATTCCATCAAAGTGCCTTTGCATGCATTTCAAAGGACGAAGGGCAAATATGGGGTCTAGATGTAGGTGTGCGCACCATCATTCTATGTCTGTGGTTACACACTGACTATTACAGGGAAAATAGGTAGAAGGTATACAAAAATATAATCAACGCGGTTGTAGCTCTTTCACACAGAACTCGGGTCATCTTGTGTCACTAGAGTTTTTACTCACCCTGTTTCACAGGGATTTTCAACTAAGAATGACAGGGGACACGTCATCATGAACTTAAGCTTATTTTTTAACAAATGGGAACATGGTTGGTTTTGCAGGCTGAGTCTACAAATGCAACAAATGAATCAGTTCTGAAGGTTGCTCTAGATCATGGCAAGGCAGCTGGTTTTATAAAGCCGCATGACCGAGTTGTTGTTTGCCAAAAGCTTGGAGATTCATATGTGGTGAAGATCCTTGAGCTTGAAGATTAAAGCCAATGTGCATCTCATTTGGCTTGAAATCTTAGTTTTTGGCAGCTCCCATCTATATGCTATAAAATAAGAAAAAACAGACATGTGTAACCGAGTATTTAGTATGTACAAGGTAACTTGTCAAATGGAGGAGCAGGGGAAATTCAAATGGGGCTAAAGATATTTATGGTTTGACGGCATTTCTTGCCCCTCAACTATTAGGGGTTTTGCAACGTTAAAACATGTACTATTTTCATTTTTGAAGTATTATGTTTTGAATAAATATTATCTCTGTTTAATCTGCTCATTATCATTGATAAAAAATCCTAGTTTTGATAATACTTTAAGTTGAGATTTTTCATTTGCCAATAAAAACTCAAATCCACATCCACTGTCCAAGTTTTTTGAGATAAAAGAAGCGTTTTTTTAATTTTTCTTAAACACGAAATATTAACAAAATTTCAAATAATAATAATAAT
>Ga0307513_10011840_pt1 | contig 10806 bp, 14 predicted proteins | sample 15_EM_MG_FD_202174 | JGI IMG/M metagenome (GOLD analysis project Ga0307513, IMG submission 202174) | Populus trichocarpa ectomycorrhiza microbial communities from riparian zone in the Pacific Northwest, United States - 15_EM | ecosystem: Host-associated > Plants > Roots > Unclassified | place...
TCTCGTTTACTCTTCCATTCTGCACAGGCTGTACTACTGACATGTCGCTTTAAGTAATTTGCAATTCCAACCTTTCCAAGCTGAACAAGGGTGTTGTATTGCGGACAGAGAACACAGCCATCTGGGCAGATACTAGGGTGCTAAAAAATCATCACCAATCTATTATAATCTGTGAGACTAGAAGTCGGGCTTACCAGTTCTGTTTCGTTATCAGGTGGATAGCTGAGATGGAGGGTGTTTCACCTTCCAGGAGGGCATGGTGTGTAGGAAAAAATAAGGAAAATTGTATTACATATTATCTACTTATATACATCCACTCCAAGTGGGCCAGTTTCATTGCATTCTATAGAGTTACCATTGTTCAGGAGCATGCTTTTTCATGGCCCACAAAAACAATCATCCATTTCAGGAGGTGTGGGCCAACCAATGTTATCTTATCTTTATCTTATCTATATTTTTCCCACCAGTCAGAAAAGAAAATAGTGGGGACCTGTGGGGGACTAACTAACCATCCCTATGTCGGGAAATCAACACGTGACACCCCCTTGATCACCCGCGGCAACGACGAGTTTTCCCGTCACAGATCCGCAGGGGCTCTGGCCACAAAACAGGTTAATGTATTTTTATAATATTTTGGTCAAAATTCTGTATCCCGAGTTATTATTTTTCTTACGTGAATTGCTTATTTAACGAAGTAGTTGAACTATCACGGTACGGGGATGAATATGGCTTATCTTGACTTTATCTTATCTATGGATCTGTTTTCTTTTTCCAAGTCGTTTCCGAGAACCGAGCATGACATCAACTAAGAGGCTGAGAGGAGTCAACCGCAGGTTAACAAAGAGCAGCCCTCGAAATATTTAGTTTCAAGCCTTCTTCCAGCGTGGGAGTCGGGGATTAGCGTGCTTGGCACGCTGCTACGATTCGAATATCGCTCTGTGCAGGCAGATGAAGTGTGTGTTTTTTTTTGAACCCCAATCTGTACTTGAAGAACACGGTTCTTGATTTATTCGCCCCATGCTGGCGATGTCGAATAATTATGTATTTGAGGCTGAGCTTCGCAGTTAGTAACGTCGTCGCACAAGGGTCGATGGTTCGCGCGACTGGTGTTGGCCATCCACCCGTCAGCAACATATCACGCTGTCCTTCTCTATCTGTCATGTAGTTGGCAAGCGAAAATTCAATATTAATATGAAGAAATCTGATTTATATTAATTCGTGAAGGATACAGATACAATGAATCCTAGAGCACCGAAAATTGACGTATCACAACGGTCTAAAGTCTCTCACTTTCCACAAGGAACTTGCCCCCGTCGATTGTGAATCTGAACAAACAAGGTCAATTGAGCAAAAATATCAAACTAGAAGGGAAACGAAACCATACCGATGATCCCAGTCTTCTTGCTTGGCATTATTGATCAGGTTCCAATAGACCTGAGCATGCGTTGGAGCACTGCTGGCGAATACGGCAGGTCCTGGGATACCTCCCTCCTTCGAGATCAATGTTGCAAAATAGAATCTGGTAAAGTCAGCAGCTGTCGAGCAATTCAGGTGAATAGAACGTACTGGAAATTTTCGGATTCATATGCCTTCGCTGCCGTGGCTACAAACCTAGTTTGCAAGGCCTTCTGGACCCCTAGGGTGTGATATCCAGGTGGGGAATATTGGCTAAATGGTAAGATGTTCCCCGTCACAATGAATGCCTTGGGATTCTCGCGATGGATCTCATGCCGGAAGCTCGGGAGGGCTTTCTGAGCCGCAGTGAACGCACCCAGGCCAACGGAGGCAGCATCATAGTATGCGTCGACTGGAATCGTGAGGAGATCGTCGGGTGTCTGTGGTGCAGTGACAGAAGCAGCTGATAGATAGTGTGAGCCCTGCGTATTTTTTATCAAATAGAAATAACGACATACCATTGTAAATGACGACATTGACAGGCCCTAGCTTGTGTACGACGGTGTCAAAAGCCTGTTCGATGCTCTCCCGCTTCTGAACATCGACCTTGACGTTGAAATAGGCGTCGTCTTCCGAGGTTGGCTTGGGATTGCGGCTACCGAGAGCAACCCGATAACCTTTTTCACGTAGTTGGGCAGCGACTGCAGAACCTATGTGGGTACCTGCGCCGAGGATAAATGCAACGAGTTTCGTAGACGACATTGTTTGTTTAATCTGAAAGGGATGCGAGAAATGAGTGAGTTGTGTGTATTCCCTTGCTTTCATTGCCTATTTTATACCTTGGGCGTAGTTCTACTTTTTGCATGAAGTCCATGGCGGCTGAATCATCGAGGATGAGAGGAAGAAGAAATGTCAACGACATGTGATGCGTGTGATGAGTCATCCAGATTATCTCCCATCAAACTAAGTCAGCGCAAGACACTGACAAACCTAACATCTTCTCTTCAAACCCAAACCTGCTAGCCGAAATCCAGGAACACGAGGTTCTTGCGAGATTTGTACGTGCCCAAGTAGATACTGAATTTTTCTCGCGTAAATTCATTGACAAGCTTCTATATATTAGCGATGTCTTTGAAGCCAGAATTTCTTGCTCTCTTACGAAACAATGACACTCCTTCGGAATCCACAATCCGCGAAGTCACAGAATCACTCAAATCACCGTTAAATGAGCTCCAGGAAATCGATACCGCGATTCAGCACCTTTGCGAACTCTTGGAGGGAATGAAAATCAAGCGCCAAAGTATCCAGAAAAGAATCGACGACTACAACTTCATTCATTCTTCCGTTCGCCGACTCCCCCTAGATGTGCTACACGAGATTTTTTTTCACTGTCTCCCAAATAATCGCAATCCAATTATGGAATCTTCAGAATCACCTGTCCTACTCACACGAATATGCAGCTCATGGAGAGCTATCGCATTGTCCTCGCCTCGGATATGGTCGAAAATCCACATACCTCTTCCAGGAGATCCCAGTTTTTCCTCGGGATATGGAATCATCACAGACGAAACTAGGTTGAGCAGCCGCCGCCAGAGGTTTAATGGCCTTCTGCAACTGCGATGTGATGTAGTACGTGGGTGGCTTTCGCGATCCGGTACATGTCCATTATCGATTTCTATTCATCATCCAAGCTCTTATTTCGATTCACAAAACCCGAAGGTCGACGAATTATCCCACGAAATGTTCAATATACTCCTCACATTTGCCGATCGTTGGAACGACGTCAATATATCTATGCCTGAGGAGATCTACAACGAACTGCAAGGCAACATTAAACCAACCACGTTTCCCTCCCTCAAATCGCTTAAATTGAACTTATATCGACAATTTCATGCGAACAATATCGAATACTCACCAATTCAGCTTCTGGCCGCCCCAGGCTTACGCAGCATTACCATCAGTGCAATGCATATGACGTTCCATATGACTGCAAACCTTGTACAACCAATATGGCACCAGCTCACGCACATCACGTTCGCTTCTTCGATCGGTGATAGATACCTCCTCACCCTATTAAGACAATGCCCGATCCTTGTTTTCGGTAATTTTATGGTCACTTCCTCTCACTGGCCTGACGAACCGATTGTGGATCGAGAAGACATCCTTCTTCCTTGCCTCGAAACATTGGCAGTCAAAGATGGTGGTGTCCACGAGACCATGGCCATCATGTTCAACGCTATCAAGGCCCCGGCTTTGACAAAGTTTTCGTATCAATGGATTAACGCAAGTCCTTACGATAATTCTACCATCCCGCTGCCAGCACCCATGATTCCCCTTCTCTCAAATTCAGCTCTCATCAGCGATCTCTTACTTGATGGTGAATTATCATCACAAGATACCCAGGAGTGCCTGCGACACGGAGAGCGGGTTACTCATATGGTTCTCGGAAAACCTCCGCCTACAGACCCATCTGGTCACATGTTTTATCCTCCGTTTTTTGACCAAGACGTGGTACGTCCGGACCATTTCGACTTGAAGCTCCTATCGATTGGTACATCGGCCGTTACTCCATTTCCGAGACTAGAATCTCTGGAAGCGTACAATCTAGCGCGTTTGACGGACGAAGACCTCCTTGACTTGATTACGAGCCGAACCAATGCCTTTAAACGAGCTGAAATAGCGGCTCTCAAATCTCTGAAAATAAATTTCCGTAGGCGAAGACAAAAGGATATCAAAGAGGAGGTATCTCGGCTTGCGAAAGAAGCGGGGATTGAGGTGAAGTTGGATTTGACATATGCACCAGAGGGTTCTAGAGTCTTTGACCATTTATCTCCATCGTTCGGGCTTACGCCAAATGATTGTATGTGGTCTTCTGAAATTATTTGACGATTTGGTGTGTATTTTATACCACTCAGAGATCGTAATTAACGAATTTGTGTTGTTTTGTGCTCCTAAGGTTCGAAAGAACGAAATACGTTTGCGTGCTGGCTGACCAATGGTGAGGCGATGGCAACCAACACAGAGAATCCATGTCTATTAGGTGGGGGGATTGTTTTTTGGATTCGCCACGTCTCTGACTTGGGTCTAGATCAACCAACGCATATTTTTCCAACAAAAAAAACCCGCACTCTTTTTGTATAGTTTTATTTTGAAGGTTGTTTCCAATTTGTATCTCGAGTTTTCCTCTGGTTACGTAATGTTAGGGGCGCATGGAAGTTCGAGACAAACTCAAATCTTTACTGTATCCATGGCTTCCGAATTGACGCGTCCGCCAAATATCGACGTGAGTGATCTTACGGATAGCGATCTCCGCATTTCCGCGAGTTTCCATGCACAATACGCCTCAAGCTTGAAGGAAATCCTTAGGCTGAGGACATCCCTACTTGGTGCCAACCACGAACTCGGCGAACTCAGGAAGAAGTTGCACAACGCTGAACGGACCTCGACAGAAGGTCAACACGAGTTGAATTCATGCAAAGAAAGGTTGCATGCGGTGGAGGATGAGCTGCAGAAGACTAAATGCGAGCTCGAGGAGCTGAAATCTGGCAGGGCGGACATGGAACTTCGATTGGAGAGTGCAGAGACGAGTTTAAAAGCAGCTGAACGGTTACTTGGGGAATATGTTGTTAAGAATGATCAGCTGGAAGTATGTTTTTCCTTCAGTTTCAACGTGGTCATTATCTTTAATTTCACTCTCTCACTTAGGCTTCACAAAAACCTGTTCCGGGATCCTCGACGCGAATCGACGCGTCAGTGGCTACTGAACCGGACCGAAAACGGGTATGGGCATCCCTTCTCCATATCGCGTCTAAAATTTGACAAACTCAAGGCACGGTCGCCATCGTTAGAGATAATTGACACATCCTGTTCGTCTCGCAGCCGAGCGAAAGGTGTCTCAGTAAAAAAGGTCAAACAGGATCTGTTTCCAGGACCTAGTAGGGGCTAATTCTCAACATATCAGTCTCTTGAATCTACTCCGTCCAGAACTAGTCTTCCACTAAGGCGCTCTGCATCGCGTGCTTCCTACCTACCGACTCCGCCACCCGCCTCAAACGTGGAAGAATGTACAGTATTATCTGCCAAGCGTAGGAAGATTGGAATGGACGATGAGGTAATGAATTTCGAGATACCATTTCATCCTCCAGCTGAGGCTCACCGTTATTTGTCTAATCACTCCCAAGGTTGACAGTGGTGGCAACTCCATGAGTATCCAGCTGCCCAATACTGCACCGCGTGTTAATGACACAGCAAACGTATCCACCGACGTACCTCCTGTGACTTCGTTGTCGAGCAACTCGGATTCGGACGGGACAGAAGCTCCATCGCATCACAAGGTATCACCCCGTAGCCTTAACTTTCATTAATTCCTTACATATAATATACCTTTTCAGGGGACGGAAACTACTGACTCCATGGACGTTGAACCCGCTATGGCTGAGCCTCGCAGCGCCACCCATGCTGGTTCCTCACCACTTGCAACCCTTCGAGCTACAGCCCAGACTAGCCCTTTACCCTCCACCAACGTACCCTCACAACCTGCTCCAACAACTAGCTCATCGCAGCTGACCACGATGACGGCGCAAACTCAGCCTAGCTCTACATCTGTGAGGGCAAGGGCAAGGGAAAGGTTTCGTTGCAGCTATTCGCCTCAGTGGAACCGAGCTCAACCTACGGCTGTTAATGTGCCGCCTCCTTGTACCACAACGCGGGCTGCACCTGTAACGATGGCAAACGTGCCAGCGCACGGACCTCTCGATGACGTAGCTCCACCTTCATCAAGTTCAGCCGATGTTATTCGAGATGTCATCGTTGGAACAACAGCGAAGCCATTACCGCCTGCTCCGACGACCGTAGGCATTTGTGGCAGCGATGAACCTCCCGCATACTCTGCATCAACATCCCATGATAAGGTACGCATGTTACTTTTTTGGTTGGGTTACGTTGGCTGACTTTTTTTATCCTAGGGAAAGCAGACCGACAATTCTTTATTAACTACTCCGGCATCGACTAAAACGCAGCAGGTTTCTCTCCAGACAGCCAGGCCAGGGATTCAGGCATCCACAAGTAATGCGGCTACCACAAGTTCGGTTCTCAACAACCCTAAAAACCCTGCTCACAACAAGTTACTGCCTGATACTGTACAACGCCGAACGGACGAACCTCATTTTCTAGATACATCGTCCATGCTTCCGGCCGTCGCCTCTATGGTACAGAAATACCTCCCTTCTACCAAAGCCAAAATTTTCCCCATTTCTCCGAGTCCATTGAAAACTGAGGTTCCTCGCGCCTTCCTAAGAGCCACGTTCGGAGGGGCTGAACAACAATTCTTACAAATCTTTCGTAAGGACAAACATGCTAAAGGTGCCATCGTGCGGCGTGCTGTGTTCCCGAAGTTTGGGTTAAACCCCGCGATGCCCGGTCAACCTGGGCAACCGGGGCTGGTGTTTGCTTCGCGGCATGAGATTTTGGAGAACCCGCCCTGGAGTGTGTTTAGGAAGCGATTGTCGGCTTCGGGGAAGGCGGTGTGGCTGTACTTGGGAGATTATGAATCTGAGTTGATGGGCAAGATGAGTGGGGAGGAGTTTAGTGGTTTGGCGACATCGGTTAGTAGTTGGTCGTATTTTGCCTCGTTTTTGACTGGATCTCTGAAATTTCCTCCCCCCTTTTCACCAAGGTCAAGCGCGGGTGGGCGAACGCTCTATTGGAAGTGAAAAAATTCGACGTTTATGTTTCGATGCGTGCGCGGATCGCTCTGCGGAAAGATCTTAGTATCCCCCTCGAAGACAAAAACGAGGAAAAGGCTCTTATCGACGAAGAAATACGTGCTATCAGGATGAACAAAGGACGGCCCGTCGGTGTTAATGATCTCGTTGGTGCTTTGGAAAGAGGCGATGAGGTCTGCCTTTTTGTCATCTACTTTTCTCCCTGATACCTTTTCTGACAGTCACATTTGATTTTAGGGCATTGATATCATCCGTATGATCTGTATCGGATATGACCTCGCTTTCGCGAAAGACATGACGCAGAAATTCGTTGCCGACAAGGCATCTTCCACCTCTGCTTCTGCCACTTCCGAGCCCTCATCTAGTATTAGTAAAGGGAGCGGAAAGAATGTGGCTTCTTCAGCAGCAGCGATGCCGAAGCCACCTACTGCTCCTATGTTGCAGGACAAGCCTTTCCCAACATCTCGGCATCCTGAGGAAGAGTCAGAGGCCGATGAAAACGACGATTCGGATTTTGAGTTTGACGCTTCCTTGCCAAAGGAGCCATCGGACCGCGAGTTGCGCCCTAGGGCGAGTCGTGTAATTACGATAGAGGATTAGAGGTCAACACCTCACGGGGATTTCCTGATTTTGGCCGCATTTATTGACCCTTCACGATGTATCGTTATATATACTTATTCAATTTATACGGAAAACTTAATTTTCCCTTTCTGCAAACATGGCACTCGACTTCTAAAATTTCGCAAGTTTTTGAAGGGCACGGAGACAGACATAAGGGGATGATATTATCTAATCTAATCTAAGCGACGCTCACTGGATTCCAATTGTCTTTGAACCTCGTTGTTACAATCGTCTTCAGCGTTCCTGGGCTCCCCATAGTTGTCATGAATACCCAAAATACCTGGAACGCACTTTCGTCCAGAATGGCTTATTACTTGAAGAGAATCTTCGCCACTGGGTTTGGTCCTCTTTTGTCTCTGTGGCAGGCACTGTTCCGCAATCAAAATGTGTCTTGGCAAACACTATTGTCCTTTTGTGTAAGTGAAAGGTTTTATAGGTACCGTGTGCGCTGCCGGCGTAGCGGAGTGATGTAGACACCGCTTGCCCCTCTACATATGGCATCTCCCCAAAAGCGGCTCTGCGGTCCTTTTAGACACAATAAGGGATCCCGGATCTGCCGAATTAAAGTTCCGAGATGTAAATCCAATACCCACCATCTATCTTACATCTCATCCCATGGGCAATGCCAGACAATAAGAGGGCCGAGGTATCCCGACGCAAAGGTACGCTGTTGCTTCAGCAATTGTTATTATCGCGTCTTAGGACGCTAGGCGTGGCTTCTCCATCACAGTTGGAAGTAGATAAATAGGTTGAGGGATTGCGACTCTTTTCCTTCAGCAAAGTACCACTTGCGTCTCCCAGATCTCGTCCTTCGCCCCTCTTACCACCCAAGCGACACCCCCAGCTCACAGACATGGACGCTTTCTTCGCCCTCTTTACCTCCAAGCCTGCCGTCCCTGCTTCACCATCTACCTCAAACTCAACACCAGACCTGCCCATCGAGGTAGTCGACGAGGAGAGGTCCGGCGGTGGTGGAAACGCTTATTGCGTAATTGCCTGAAAGCAAGAATTCTTACCGAAACGCGAAACCTCATTTATCATGTAAGTTTTTTTTCCTAAATGTTTTCTCCTTTGTCTCGTTGCTTAATCTGCTACCTGGCAGTATCTATCGCGACCTGCATTATAACCCGCATTACATCTTCGCTCACGACCTCAGCATTTGTAACACCCTCCGCTCAGCATTACTTCACGACACATATATCCTACACTCTTACACCAATCATCAACATACGACAACCAACCTTCGTTCATATCACTCTGCGTCCTCATATAATACAGAGTCAACTTCATTGTAGCCCTGCTACCCCTTTTCGCACTCGGCCGTAGTATTCTTATTCGCCTCTTCGGGTTTCACATATTTTCTACTGGATTACATGTAGAGTAATTCTGCGGTACTCCTGGATACATCATCTTTCCGTCCATGATTAGATATCACATCGACGATTTGAATACAAATTTTATACAAGTTTGGACTGAATGTATGCAAACTCGAAGGCAAAAGCTATCCCGACGTCTTCCCAGGCACACTCGGATTTAAGGTTTCGAAAGGAGCGGGAATTCCCCGCAGGTGCACAGGAACGGCCTTATCGAGAGAAGTGATGAAGAGCTCTGAGATACGCAGTTTCCTTTGCTTGTCCACTCCTTCCGTTCCCAGGTCTTCGACCCTATCGATAATAGTGAGTTATTTCTTGTGGAATTAAGGAATATTTGCCTACTTTGCGCTGAAACAGTTTAAACTTTCTCTTTGGGCCGGGCCCGCTCGAATCCGGAATTTGAGTGAGCGAGTGACATCGAAGCGTCCCGCTATTATTCCTCCCTAGGTAAAGGTTAGCCCTGCTTAACGGCGTTAAAGATTAGCGCACCTCACTATCCCCACCGGAGGGTATTTCAATGGGTTGCGAGTCCCACCATGTAACTGAGGCGTTGGTGCCGGCAAAATTAGCGGCCCCGAGCCGCTCTAGGTATGTTTCTTGGGAAATGAGTTCGTGGTTATAGCGGATGATGGCGCTTTCGGTGAATGTAGCGTAGAAGAGAGCCCTAAAATCCTTTTCTTCTGGATGTGTTGACCCATAGATCGATGTTAGCTGCGACTGTAGCCACGAACTTAGAAGGCTCTCGGGGGGACGTGTGTCACTTGACATCTTGTTGGAACTGTGAAAGGGATATTGGAGAATTCCTGAGGGCTGGAAGAAAATAAGAGAACTTGCTATGACGAAGGTTGATATTAGAACGTTGTAGAAGAAAGAGAGCATGTGGCACTGTCGCAGATAAAAAGGGGGTTATTTGTATTTATAATCTTATCTTATCTATTCGACGGTATAAAGTCATATGACCTTGTCGAAGCTTACTCCGCTCTCCTTCGAGGCTTCGACGACTTGAACGAGTTGTTCTGCGTCGATCATGCCGGTCACAAAATTTCCTGATCTGTGTGCGTTCTCAATATTTATAATAATTACGACCAAAGATTGATCATCTACACTTACCATCGCCTCTCGCTTCATTCAACCATCAGTCTCAAGGGGTATGCACAACCCTGGAAAACTATACTAGGTCCTTTTTGAATGTAATTTGGCTCAAAAAGCTCAAATCTGAAGAGATTTTAGAAATCCGTCCAGCGGTTATAGAGTTACCATAAAAGGAAATTTGGGGGGGGGGGGGGGGGTCAAAATCTTGAGGAATTTTTTTTGAAAAAGATGCGCAATGACCTGTTATGTGCAAAAGAAATTGAAAAAATGGGGGTCAGATTTTTTTCTCACGAAACACTAAAATGGGTATTACTCCTCAACCAGTCATCCTATCAAAAATCTGAAAGAAGATTTGGAATCCCAGACCCATTTTACATCTAAAAAGGACCTGGTATAGTTTTTCAGGGTTGTGCATACCCCTTGATTGGCTCAATAAGTTGAAAAGAAAACAGAAAAAAAAAAGTTCCCACGAAATATAAATATGTCAATATCTCACTCAATTTTTGTGCAATCATTCTCAAACCTTCAGAAATCAAATTCCCAGCCTTATTTACATCTAAATTGAGGTGATGTCTTTTTTTCCGATTCTGTCACCCCCTTGG
>Ga0307513_10011841_pt1 | contig 10806 bp, 8 predicted proteins | sample 15_EM_MG_FD_202174 | JGI IMG/M metagenome (GOLD analysis project Ga0307513, IMG submission 202174) | Populus trichocarpa ectomycorrhiza microbial communities from riparian zone in the Pacific Northwest, United States - 15_EM | ecosystem: Host-associated > Plants > Roots > Unclassified | place...
CCTCATAATTTCCGGCCACTCTTTCATCTGCGGTGAATATAAGAGCCGTCCAAAACGGGTTAAAGCACGAGGCATGAATGTACACGTAGGCGCACAATCCCCCAAAGTCCAAACATGCCTGAGAAATATGGGAAGTCGAATGAATGACTCGTGTTGATGAGGATAGCCTATCGATAACTCATAGCCGTCCAAAACGCGTTAAAGTACGAGGCAGATGTACACGTAGGCGTACAATCCCCCAAAGTCCAAACATGCCCGAGAAATATGGGAAGTGTGTCGTTAGCGAGGTACCTTCTAAGTTCTCCGAATGTCACATATTATACCCTGACCGCACCTGGCTCTCTAACAACTACCATCACCCAAGATTTCTCCCATCCACAGTAGCCCGAAGAACTGCCCCGAGTCGAATGGCTTTGTCTAACGGCACCTACTATATCTCTAATTCCCAGATCACAACTCCAATATCTCTTCAATTCGCTACGGGCGGCACCGGAACCAACCTCACAGTATTGCAGTCTTCGGGCGCCAAATCCCAGCAGGTTTTGTTTATTCTCCACTGAACCTCATGCGTGTTTCAAATCTAATATAGTTCGATAGTGGGAGATATTCTCTTCAACGCAGACCAACTCTTATACTTTCAGAAATCTGGACACCCAGGAATATGCGAGTTGGAGTGGAACACTACCCCCTCCTGACAACAATCTGTTCGTCGTTTCGGACCCAGCAGCAATGCCCTGGTACATACAGCAGGGAATCGGTGGTTATGTGTAATTATATCCCCTCCACTGATATATCTACCCATCGAAGTTTTGACTTTACTGCAGTGTGTCTCCCGATACTACATTTAATTATTCGTGGAATATACGAAATGGGTACTCGGACGATAATACTCCTGTAAGTACCATTACTTCCACTTGGCGATGATACCCCCGAATTCATCAGACGTTAGATCATTCTATGGCCATTTACTAATGTTTCGTCAAGTTGGAATGAACTCTGGAACTTCACTCTCATACAGGCCGCAACAGCGACTGCACCTTCTTCTACATCAGGAAACAAGACTGGCGTTATTGCTGGTGCTTCGGCTGGCGGCGTCGTTGGAGGCGTGGCACTCCTTGTCCTTGCTTTTTTGCAAGCACATCACCTGTGGTACATACTTTCATCTCTCGTTCGTCGCTTCCTTTTATCCGTTGGGGAGCAACCGCCTAATCTTCATCTTCGTTAAGGGATTTAACCTTTTCGGATGGTGGCTTTTCGGAAGGCGCCGTTTTATTTTCTTTGCTGACAAGGACCTCGGCCAAGTCGAGGTTAGTAATAATAGTGGGAGATTTGATGAGAAATTAAACGCTGTTCTTACTCTTGACCATAGATCAGCCTTTTTCTCTCAACTCAGGAAACTGTCAGTGACTCTAGCGACGGCTCACTCCTCGTTTGGCAGGCACGTTGTGGTCTTTCACCTATTTCATGAAATTAAATATTCACATATCTGCCTTGCTAGGTTTTCAAGATTGGGCATTCTCGTGAGCGTTTGCGTTTCTACAATCTCCATCACTGACGGCTGGTTATCAGGGAGGGGGTTCACTGTTTCTTGTCCCTGCATGTGTGTATTATAAATCTGGGTTTCCTAGGTGTTCCTTAAGCGTTACACGCAGCCCTGGCTCTTCTGGTCATCCCAGACTAGGTTTTGGAACGGTGATCGACCATCCGAATTGGGTTGAATCAAATTTTTTTGAAGAAGCTCCTGTCAGATTTTCCTGTCGTTGTCAATCTTGTAGAACACTCACGCATTTTGTTTAACACGAACAGGCGGCGTGGAACGGCGATGAATGGACAAAACTGGAAGCCGAGGGCGAGAAGCCAGTTTTCAGGAACGATGGCACATTTCAAACGGACGTTGCACTTGGTAAGCCATGATAGCCTATTGAGTTTTGAATTGACAGAAAGTTGATTGGTTATGACGAGGTACATACGACGTCTTGAAAGGTGGTACAGCATTCAAGCCATTCCTTCGTCTTAACAATATCGCGTGAGTCTTGCCTGACTTACTGTATGATGTTTTGTTATATCGATTGGATATTGATGTTATCCAGGCAAAACGAAACACGCGAAGCGGAAACAAATCTTTATATGCACGCCTTTGTAACACATGGATATGAAAGTGAGTCGTCCAAAACATTCTGCTTGTCAAGGGAGCTAATATATGTCGAGATGGGCAATACGGCGAGAGCCTCGTGGGGGATGTCATCAAAGATGCGCTGACTGTACGGGGTATAAAGCTCACGGATCTCAAACCTGTATGCCCATTGCCTTTCCCCATCAATGGTGTTATCGTTTCAAACCTCACTTTCTAGCTTACACATTGGAATATCACCAAAGTCAATGAAAGGTTTCGACTGAAGGTGAAAGGAAAGAAGGAGGAATCCAACGCTTGACCCAAACGACGACCCAGGAGAGTTTTTTTTTTGTGCTAGTCCTGTATTTTTCATTCTCTAGTTACCCCAACAATGTCCATATATTTCACAAACAGAGCCAAACCATGGGGTAATTAACCTCCTTTTGTCCGAGAAGAGCAAGGATCCCATCTCCCCATTTATATGTGCAAAAGGTAATGGTTCTAATCGTTCCTTTTGCATCAGCTTTCCCTCATTTCTTTTTTTCCTCTTCCCTTCCTGTCTCTTTCGCAATCCCATTTCCCTCGATACCTTTTAGTGTCCTCACCACCAGGTCATTCTTGGGAAGAGAACCTGGCAGCCTACCCTTGTGGCGGCTCGCAGGTAGCACAAACAGTAAACTCGGACTATTTTCCCGGGAGAGGGAGGGGAGGCTTCAGAATACTTGGGTAAGGTGGCGAAAGTGCTGATCTCATTAGATCCACCGAAATCTCATCCGGCGAGTTTAAGAACCACCCCTGGAAGAAACGAATATCAAAGCTTGCGTGTATGCTAATCATGATCAGGTAAGTACTATGTACTAACTAGCTGGAGTGACTTAAATAACGAACAATCGGGTATACAATAATTAATGATAATAACATTATCAAGATGCAGAGGGAGAAGGAGCCAGAATTGCTTCATATGCGGGTGGCCCTCCACGCGTCGAGGGAGAATCAGAGGCCAATACCCCAAAAGGTGAAACGCTGCCAGGCGAAGCAGCGCTAGTCTGGTTTGGTGAAGCGGGACTACTCGGACTTCTTGCCGTGGGCGATATGGGCGAAGGTCCAGCGGTACTGGATAAAGAAATATTCCTTTCTCGCTTGAGACCGGCGATGGTGGAAAGACGAAAATGTACTGGGGAGCGGGAAACTGCGATGGGGAATGGAGAAATTGTACCGCTAGCCGAGGAGGGATGGGCTGGATTCCAGAGGGATAATTGCGCCGATGAAGGGTTCGAAGCTACGAACCAGAATGCAATGAACATAAGGATGAAACCCTGGTATATTAAGTAATAAAAACGCACACTCTAGTCTCGCCCTTCCACAGAGTATCTTGGATTTTCTCCTGCGCAACCAGACGAACAAGAAAGCCATGAAAGCAAATACCATCAACCCTCCAAAAACACCGCTGACGATTGTTCCTACTGCTGACTTCTTGGAGGAGTATGACGCTGTTTGAGTGGTAAAAGCAAGACTAGGCATGGAAGCAAGACTGGCAAATGAAGGAGAGTATGTGATGTAGTCGAGGGAAAATTCATGATTTACGCATTGTGTAAGGCTGATAACAAGCGTGTGGTCACCGGCGGCCAGACTATCAAAGGAAACGAATAGGAAGTTGGGAACTGTCTGAACGCCGTTGACATATTCTATGGAGCTCGTGGTGACAGGGTAGGATCCCACCATGGAGATTCCACCGTCTATTGTGTACGTCGCAGCGAGAGTACCGATGTTTCCCCATGCGAACAGTCCATAGACTGCTACAGACGTGCCTAATCCGGAGAGTCATGCCTAATACCATACTAAGCAGTATGAAACTAACCAGAAAATCGGAAGGTAATCGTATCTCCTGGTGTTGCACGTCGATGAGTACTACCTCGAAAAGGAAGCCCAGCCAGCATGTTCCCTCCTGGGAAGAATCCTTCCTCAGTTCGTATCCAGCTACCAAAATAGTGAACAGCCTCAAGGTCGTCGTTGTCGACGATAACCTTTTTTCTTAGGTCGTCGTTGTCGACGATAACCTTTTTTCTTGATAGGGGAGTATTCTCACCGACGGCGATCGTAGCGTAATCGAGAGACGTTTCATTCAAGTTATCCACCTTGATGATATGTGTGCCCTCAGACAATGTCGGAGATTGATACCATTGGAGGTACGATGAAGATGTGCATGACGTATTATCTGGAGTGCCACCGTCGATGCTGACGGTGATTGATTGTGACAGCGAGTTAGTTGGCATGCTACCAGTAAAAGCGATCGATGTGCCTGCAAATTGCACACCAGTGAAATTATGCTAAACGAGTCAAAGAATGTGACGTACCTTCGAAGGTCACCTCAATTGAGCCGACGAAAGCTTGAGCATTGGCAAGGTGAGGGGATGTCGAAGTTCCACCGTACCAAAAAGGCTGGTCGTCGACGATCCAGTTCCGAGGGCCATAAGTAAAGTTTGTCGAGAGATCCTCAAGAATCAACGATAATGTGCTGGACATGATGCAGGAAAGGTGGGGAATAATAAATACCAACTCCGCGGTGATTTACCAAGCTTACGCCTAAATGTCAAAAACATAAGCAGTGTCCCAATTTGTCTAGGTTTTCGCAGTTAGACTTACCCAAGTCCATGATCGGTGATACATATTTTGCAAGTTCCCCGGTACACCCCGTTTCAATATCGCATAGCGACAACGATAAAGTTAGAGTGCTTCCGAAGGTCGGGTCGCATATCAGCTGAGTCGTTGGGTGGCGTCCTGGACCCTGCAGAAACCTGGGTTATATTGCAGTTGTTCGAAGGCATGACGTCCAGTGAAAGGATAACAACCGTTTATGCCCTTTATGTAACAAGAGTGAAGCGAGAGGCAGGTTTATGATATGGCAATTTCAAGTCCCATTGACCTTGACAGGGTGGAGATGGGTTATGGAAGTTTGTATCGTGAGCAAAGGACTGAGCACCGCCTTTTTCGGAGATCATTAGAGATTGTAAAAGTTAGGAGATAAGTTGAAGTCGCGTGTCGACGTTGAGTCGAGACAATGGGGATATGCATTCCGCTTTCCGTCTTTTTTTGCCCAACAATATCACATGAAGGCAGCAGTACTTGCACGACTTGAGAGATATAACATTTCGTGGATTTGGATGGCAAAGCTGTAGACCGGAGTATGGCGAATAATCGCCTAGTGAGAGCTACGCCGTCCTCGCTGTACGGGGAGACTTGGTCCAAGCATGCCCTGGCTCAACGCCATGGACACCTCTCATCCACTTAATCATGTTCGCCCTGAATCGCCCAAGGAATCCCGACTGCGCATCCTTGCCTCAAATATCGCACGATAGAACTATGCATAGATAAGTAAATTAGTATACGAGCGGCGAAATGAACGCTTGCAAATATATACCTGGCCGACTGGTTCGTCCAGATTCCACGGCCCCCGCAGTGTCTCTGCTGCCACGTAGCAGGATGGCATCATCCTCTAGCCCAGGCCCTGCCTCTATCTTGATTTCGATAGACATCACTGAAGAAAGTCACTAATGGCTCGTCCTTATAAGTTATACAAGGTTATATACATAATATACACGCTCAAATTAACGTACACCACGTGATTTTATTGATCATTACGTAACTAATCTACATCTTTTTGCTTCGGTCCGGTTCCCAGACACCAGATCAACCCATCGAACTGAGTCGACAAGGCTCTAGAACCTGGATAAGTATATCACTAGAAGTTGACTAGAAGTAGTTGCGTACTTGGTACGCACTACTATGAAATAAACAGTTCAATTGGTGATACCTCCAGGAACTCCAAATACTTAAAGTCTTAAACCGATTCCGGGATCCTCAATTGAGTTGGAGCAAGGAGTTACTGACTCCACTCGAACTCACTTACGCTCGAAGATTATTTAACCCAAGCAAAAAAATGTGCGTAAAAAGGGATGAACCTCGAAATTATTTAACTGATTCCTAAGTTTCTAGAACTCTGATTTAGTAAGACCCTCAGTGACAGGTGCAATACACCGTGTTTCATTGATACTGAATCCTGATCATCCACCCCAACCACCACCTTCAACAAGAAACACAGCATCTCAATGGCATCGGAAACTTCTTCCAAATCCTCCTTCGGCCAGACACTCCAGTTTATAACCGATATAAAGCTCCAAGAGCTCGAAAAGCAGCGAGTTGCCTACCAAGCACGAGCAAAAGTTATCGATGAAGCCAATGCTCCGGGCGAAAGCGGTGACATCATTAAAAAGGTATTTCAACGGTTTCTATCTATGAACTCACCGCATGCTCAATTTTCGTATCTTACCTTCAGGTAGAGGTCCTGGCCAAAGCCATCAAATCATGGTCAGGATCAGGCTCCGTCAAGGACCTCAAAATCGTGGGCGGCAAATTGAATTTGACGAATCTCGAGTTTTGGCTCCAGCAGGCGAAAAAGGATCCGGGCTTCAGTCGGGAGATCGCCCAGGGATGGGTCGAAACTCTCGAGGAGCACATCCGACACAACCTCACACGCTTTGACGCTGCCAAACTGTTCGGCGTCTTGTTCAACGAATGGCTCGCGAGTGGAGATTCTGTGGCCCTAGCGTACCAGGCTGGCGCAGACGACAACGATCTTCCGGATGCCGCTTCGGATGGAGGAGCAAGTTCGGACTTCGTCGAGGTTGGCAGAAAGGAATTGTATGAGCAAAAAGAGAAATTCCAATCGATTATCTTCGAAGACCATCCGATTGACGTCGAAAAGCTCAAAGAGTACCTTGAGGGCCTTTTCAGCTCCGAAGAGGGAACCAAAGCGTTGGAAAAGTTGCGCAAGGAAATCAAGTCGTTCAGCAAATGGCTTCAACGAGCGGTGATCACGACAGGCGACGTCAAAAACGCGATCCAGGGCCTCCTCGCATCCGGGCTCATGAACGAAGACAAGCGAACAACACTCAAAGCTTTCGAAGAGAATCCCACTGTGTTGGACGAGGTAGCCAGCGTCCTCAACATGCGGATGGCGAGTCTCGACTCGTGGTCATGGCCCAAGGAGGGCATCGTCGTTGAATTCCGCCGTCATCTCAACGGAAAATACAGGTGTGTATATTTACTTGCTCAGAAATACCGATTCTAATTTTAATCTAGGGCATTCACCGATCCCGATATCATCGACGCCCTTCTCCTTCACCATATTGGTGTTGCTTGGCAGGTCAAACTCAAGGCGGCCCTCCGCCGCATCTTCGACAGCAAAGCTTGGATTCGCCCACAACCTCCTAGTGCCAGAGTCAGGGATCAATGGAAGGAGCAACTTCGTGGGGACGATGGCACATCTTCCATCGAGAGCGTGCGTAATACCACTCGGCGCGACAACTTCTTCCTCGCACAGCTCCAAGACCAGGCGGCCAACTCCAAACCCTATGACGATCTTGTGGATGCCCCAGAGAAAAAACGAGGCCCAGCCAAGGACACTACCCTCGGCCCAGCAGAACTCAAGCAAAAGCTCCTGCACATCATGACGACTGAATGTTACCTCAACACTGCGCTACACGGCACCCACGCGACGGTCTGCTCTGACCTCGAATGGTTCGGGCCCTCCCTGCCTCACACCTCCATCCTCACCGTCCTGGAATTCTTCGGGATGTCCAAGACCTGGCTCGAGTTCTACAAAGCCTTCCTCGCCGCCCCGCTTCGTTTCGCTGGGGAGAATGAATCACGAACCCGGAAGCGTGGCACACCTATAAGCTACGCGCTCAGTGTTGTCTGCGGCGAAGCCATCATTTTTATCATGGACTTCACCGTCAACCAGCGCGCAAAGGGTGTATTCCTGTATCGCATGCATGACGACCTCTGGCTCTGGGACCCCGATGCCTCAAAGGTGGCCAGCGGATGGGCCGAGATGAACACCTACGCAGACCTCGTCGGGCTGAAGTTCAACCAAAAGAAGACCGGCTCCGCCTATGTCGGAACCCCTTCCGAGGCCTCCGCTGCTCTGCCCAAGGGCGACATCCGTTGGGGCTTCCTCAAATTCGACGCTGCTGAATCCCAGTTCCTGCTCGACCAGTCGGACGTGGACCAACACATTGCCGAAATGCGCCGCCAATTGGCCAGCACCAAATCTGTCTTTGGCTGGGTCAATGCGTATAACAAATACATGACGTTCTTTTTACGAAACTTTGGTGGTCTTCCGGCCAATTGCTTTGGCAAGGCTCACGTTGTCAGCTTGATTGACACCCTCGCACGTATTCAACGGGAGTTGTTCCCAGAGTCCACCGAGAGCGTCGGCGGCGGCGGAGCCGTAGGTTATCTCAGGAAAACTCTCAAGGATCGATTCGACGTCACGGATTTGCCGGAGGGTTATTTCTATTTCCCCATTACTAGCGGTGGCCTCGAGCTTCGCAACGCCATGTTGGAGCTTCTCTCTCTGGAGAAGCACGACAAACCCCTGGCTACCTACGGAGATAACAAAATGGCCGACGAAAAGAACGCCGACGCAGATTCAGACTCTAGTGACTCTGATAACGACTCAGACAGTGATAACAGCGACTGGACCTCGGATAGCAGCGAACTAGACGACGCGGAGGACAATTTCGACGAAGAGAAAGTTACCGCCGAAGAACTCTTCAGCAAACGCATCGAGCATGACCGCAAGGAATACAAACGCACAAAGGAGGTTTGGGACCAAGACTCCGATAACCGTCGCGCAAGGGGGTATCTCCTACAATTAGGGTCGGACGTGTTCATGTCGTTCGACGAGTTCACAGCTCTCCGCGAGTCTTGGCGACGCACCTGGGGGGATGCCTATCGGCATATGCTGGCTGCACCCTTCATTCGCCCCGTGGCCCTCGTCCCGAACGTACGCCAATTGGTTGACAATCCTGAATCCTCGAAACCCTGGAGATCGTTGGATTGGTATGAGAAATGGGTCGTGAGTATGTATGGTGGCGAATTTGTGAAGAAATATGGATCTCTGGAGGCCGTCGACCCTAACCTGATCCCGGTTGGCATGGTGCAACTCTTCAGAAGTTCCAGGATGAAACTGGACCAATAAATTCCTGCTTCCATCCAAACGTTCCCGAATTTCATTGTATCAATATTCGCTTTCTCAAAAATCTTGCACCTCAATTGGCGTCCTCGAAGCTGCCTTCCTGTATATTATACACGCTGTACACGTACAGAAATGCAATACTTTTACATGTTACAACAATACTGTAATGAGATAGATGACGAAATTCTAAAAGATGATTACCGAAACAGTCTCCATACACGATCCATTGGTTTATACAGTGTATCCGCGTGAAGTAATTGGACCGCCACTCTTGCGGTATTTAACTACAGACGTACAATTATTAGCAGATTAATCAATCAGCAAACTTGGGTCGGCGTACCTTGATGGCTACTACAGAATTCACATTCCTTTGAATATTTCGTCTCAGCACCTGGGGAGAACGGATTGTCCATTAGTGAAACATGTTGCTGCATTTGGTCTGGTTCCGTGAAGAAGAGGCTGTTTTGGAGTCTGAGCTCCATCGTTTCCTCGAGTCTGCCCCGAAGTTGGCGCCGAGCATTCGACCTAAATAAAGGAAAGATAATCAAACAATCGAAGCAATGCACGGTAATAGATGGGCTCACATTGCGAGCAAAGAGTTAGCGTATACTTTCCAGATAGTTGAAAACATTAGCAAAGTGATCGCTACATCGAGAGAAACGTTGCTAACATCGGGTAACCGAAAACTCCATGCCGAGGTAGAGTAGGGTATTCGGCCGCGCTACATACTAGAATTTTCGTCAGAAATTTAGTTCCTTTGATGGGATCATTACTTACCAGAACAATGCACATGATGGCAGCAAAGCTGAACGAAGTTAAACCTTTCTCTGACGGTCAACAAATAACGGGAAGTATTTACCTGGTCAAAAGCCCTGAACCAATGAAGTATTGAATCAAGCTCTCCATAACTGTTTCGCTCCTGGACAAATACCGTACGTGTAATCAGCAACAATCGCGGCTAAAATTGCAGAGCCCTACTTGATAGTGCCAGCACTGCTTCTATATAACAGCAGACACATTGCATTCGCAATAGCGCAATCGATGATGGCTGTAGAACCGAAGCCGAGGTAAAGCATATACTGATGGTTCTATTATGCGATGAAAAAAATATTAATAAAGTTAGCCACGTACCACAAATCCTGTTGAGAAGCTATGTACGACATCGATCTTTTGCCTATTAGAACTCAGTTCTATCTCCCAAACCTCAAAATCACAAGCCGCTCACAGCTGGGTAAAGAAGACTAGAGAAAGAGCGTGAAGTAAGCTTCTTTTATTTGAGATGCTGTCTACCAACTCACTAATGGCGACGGCTACATCATATCAAGGACGTTAAATGAGGTTTGAGATAAACAGAACTGAGGGCATACCAAGGGCGAACAGAGCGATGGAAACGACGAAAATCTGTCCAAAACCACATTATTCCTCCATAATCCATCGTTTTCGGAGGAAATTATACCTGGACCGCAAGAGAAAATTTTCGAGCCAATAATAGATTGCCAGATACTGGAGTGGCGATAAGTCAGATTTACCGGTAGCATCAATGAAAGGCAGTTATCTCACATCTCCATATTTGCGAAAGATAGAATCTGAAGCAGTTATTTAAAATGTGGCGCCAGAAAAAAAGGAAGAACACTCACCCTTGAACGAGAATGAT
>Ga0307513_10011844_pt1 | contig 10805 bp, 8 predicted proteins | sample 15_EM_MG_FD_202174 | JGI IMG/M metagenome (GOLD analysis project Ga0307513, IMG submission 202174) | Populus trichocarpa ectomycorrhiza microbial communities from riparian zone in the Pacific Northwest, United States - 15_EM | ecosystem: Host-associated > Plants > Roots > Unclassified | place...
GATTTATATCGAAGCAAGTTATTATATCTAGCCTACATTACTCGTGTCTTCTTAACGAGTTCTCCGATATAATTACGATTAAGGTCCTAGCTGTCGGAATACCTCACGCCGAAGCTACCACCTAACAATCTGGTAGGAAGCCAGATGAGGGTAGGAAGGGAAGACGGGACGAGAGACCCGCAACAGAGCTAGAAGAAGACGGCTATGACGTCGAAAACGACGAACAGTTTAACCTGTTCTCACGGGTCATGGCCAACGCCTTGGGACAAAGAACCCCAGTCCCAGCGGAACCCCCTGCGATGTTTCGAAATGAGAAACACCAACATATCCGCATGTGGCTAATGACATGCACAGATTATTTGGGTCGGAACAGTTGGCAGTGGGAAGACGAGGCCCAACGAATCCGATACGCCATAAGCCGAATGGACGGGAAAGAAGTTTGCACCGTTTGCGTTAACCTATCGACAACAAATGACCGGGGAAATAGGTTATACGAGACAAGAAGGGTACGAGTTCTGGCAGGTTTTTGCAGAACAAGCCCTGCGGCGCTTCGGACCCACCCATGAAGCGGAAAAATCCCTACGAGAAATGGGATCGGTCAAATACCGTGGTGATGTTGCCAAATTCTTGATGGAAATGGAAAATCTCAATATCCATGCTAGAGTCACCGGGATAGCCTGGAGGAAAATGATTGAAGACGAACTTCCCATTGAAGCATTGCGACGGCTCTCACACCGAGAATATGTCGACGATGGGGAAGGGTTGGACGCAGTAAGGACCGTTACCCGAGCGGAAGAAGATTTCAAAGAGAGAAAAGATCTGCAAGGCCGCGATTCCTCCGGCACGACCGGAGGAGAAAAAAGGAAATTCGAGGATTCGAAGCCGACGGTCGCCACCAAGCGTGTAAAAAAACAGTACACGGCTACGGAAAAGGCGGCCTATCAGAAGAAAAAGGCTGGGGAAAGAAAGGTGAAGAAAGACGGGTAGGTGGCACCGAAGGGGGAGGTTAAACATACGGTGTGGTCAGAAGCACACCAGGGCGTCGATCAGAAGGTTGTCGATAAAAGGAAATCCGACAACGAATGCACACGATGCGGGATGAGGAACCCTCTTTAGAAACACCGTCGAAAGCCAATACAAGTATCGACAGTGTATCGAGGGCAGTCGAAGCCCAAACGACCATCCGCATTCGCACCAAAACGACGCCCCCAGGTAGCTACTGTTGCCGTTGATGCCAAGGGAGAAAGATCGAAGCGAGCGGTGCAAAAGCCCCCAGCATGGGCCTTTGACGATGACGAGATTTTATAAAACGTCATCCAGGTACCGACACCCACTGTGATCGGGTATTTAGGTTGCCGCCTCGAATCGAAAGAGCTGCGGCGTAGTCGGTGACGAGATCCCACAGGAAGGCTAAAAGACCAAAGGATCGCGGTTGCCAATTTATGTCCAAAATTGGGTAGTCCGTGCTCACCACGGGAGCCATGAAAAACTACAAGAGAAGAAAGCAGTGGACGAGACTAAAAGGGAAAAAGAGGATTACCATTCGTCGGAACGGAACTTGAGTTGCACGACACCCGTGAGGAGGGTCGAAATCCTGGGCAACCTGACTTTCTCTCCGAGTAAAAAAGCCGGGCAAATAGAAGCTGGGGGCGCCTCTATTGGGCACAAGGTTCATGCCCGACGAATGGTGTCTGAGGGGGTCGCGGCAGTGAGACCAAACTCGAAGGCGCAGGTACGGTGGACTCGTCGCAGGGGACAGTCCCATATGAGGGCTAAGTCGACGATAAAGGACCGCGCATCCTAGTCGCGAACTCGTGAGGTACTCTCGTGAACCACCACTCCGGTGATATGGGAACTCCTCGGCAGGAGGTAAAGACCGCTAGTAGTGGGCTGCCCGATATCAAAATATTAGACGCTTAATGTAAAGGTTTGTCTGAGGAGGTTTTAAGAGCCTAAACTGCGCAGGCGCGGTAACAAACCCCCACGCTACTTGTAACCGCGACGATGAAAAGATTTCATCAAGAACCGAGCAGAAGCTCTAGACCCATTAAAAAACCCAAGCATTACACCTGCCCTGAGGGGAAGGCATTTATTGAAATCAAAGGACGAAAACACGCGATAAACGTCCTCTTAGATTCTGGTTCAAATATCTTTCTCATGAACCAAGACACCGCACGACGGCTCGAAATCCCGACTCAAGCTAGGGATTCACCGTTAAAAATTACCACCTTCGATGTGGAAACCTCGCCCACCGGAGGAACATTCTATACTCATCCTATCCTACTAGAAACCGGTGCCAACGGCCACCAAAGCATGATATCCTGTGAAATTGCGAATGCAGGAAGGTATGACTTAATCATACCCTTTGGGTGGTGGCATCATGAACACCCCCTTAAAAACATCGCGGACCCACGTAAATGGGCCTTTGAAGAAGCAAAGTGCCACTCTCATACAGAAGATGAAGCGATGGCGGATATGTTTGAGTCGGATGAAACTGTGGCTTACGATGAGGAAGCACAGTACGTTGGAAGGATAGAACGAGAGGAGGAAGGAGGAGTACAGTTGGAAACCCTGCCGAAACCGTATTGGCAGCATAAGGAGCTTTTTGAAGAGAACAAAGCTAAGATGCTGGCACCTCGAAGGACCTTCGACCACGCCATCAACCTTAAAGAAGGGGCCGAACCCCCATGGCGTCCGATTTACCCAATGTCGGCACACCAGTTAAACTAACTGGATAAGTAGCTCAAGAAAATGATGGCCGAAGGAAAAATTGCAGATAGCGAATCTCCTTACCGTGCTCCAATCCTTTTCGTTCCAAAACCAGATGGAAGTCTACGACTATGCATAGACTTCAGGAACCTCAACAAACTGACGATCCTGAACAAATACCCCCTACCACTCATGAATGAACTTCGAGACCGCGTTGCAGGCGCAAAAGTGTTTACGAAGCTCGATTTGAAAGACGGATATCATCTCATTCGAATGAGGAAAGGTGATGAGCACAAGACAGCTTTTCGTAAAAGATACGGACAGTACGAATACAAAGTTATGCCTTTTGGGCTTGTCAACGCTCCGGTAACGTTCCAGACAATGATGAACAAAATCCTGCAGGAATTCTTGGACCACAGAGTAGTCGTCTACCTAGACGATATCCTAATATACTCCGAAAATATGGACGATCACATCAAGCTAGTTAAAAAGGTCCTTGACCGACTCGAACAACACCATGTAGCAGTTTCGTTGAAAAAGTCGGTGTTCCACCAGGAGGAAGTGGAATTCCTAGGATACATTGTCAAAACAACCGGAGTCATAATGAGTGATAGAAAAGTGAAAAGCGTTCAAAATTGGGCACACCCGAGGTCGGTTAAACAAGTTCAGATCTTCATTGGATTCGCAAACTTCTATCGACGATTCATCAAAGACTTCTCGAAAGTTTGCAAGCCAATACCCGAAACGTTGAAAGGAAACCCAAAAGATTTTCACTGGGGAAGAGAGCAGGAAGAGGCGTTTGAGGAGTTGAAAAAGAGGTTTACAACGGCACCAATCTTATCGCATTTTTACCCAGGAAGAAAGACTGTGGTCGAGACGGACGCGAGCGACTTCGCACTCGGATGCGTAGTGTCACAGTATCAAGGAAGACGGCTTCACCCGGTGGCTTTTCATTCTCGAAAACTAAGCAGCGCTGAAAGAAATTACGAGATACACAATAAGGAGTTACTCACAATAATGGAAGCATTTAAAGAATGGAAAAGATACCTATGGGGTGAAGAGGAACCCGTGACAGTATACACCGACCACCAAAACCTACAGTCCTTTTTAACCAAAAAAGTCTGGAATCACCGGCAAATTCGATGGGCACAGGAGTTGACGAATTACAACTTCATAATAGTCTACCGACCAGGAAGCAGGGGCGGGAAACCCGATGCGTTAAGCAGACGGCCGGAGTACCGTCCTGAGGAGGGAGCTCGTCACAGTGAACAGTCGATTTTGAAATCGGAACATTTTCAAATTTCCGTGATTCATCAAAAACGAAATGCTGAGACAGCCCTCGTCCCAGAAAAACCCGAACCTACAAGCCTTAGAATAATCAACCTTTCGGATAAGGCTATAATCCCGACAAAAGGATCACGGTTTGCGGCCGGTCATGACATCTACGCCCTGACAAATGGCGTTGTACCAGCAAAAAGACAGACAATGGTAGAAACGGGTATTGCGATAGGATTGCCGGAAGGTACCTATGGAAGGCTAGCCGCAAGAAGTGGTATGGCTAGCAAGATGGGAATAGCAGTGGGCGGTGGTGTAATAGATGCAGATTACACCAGAGAAGTCAAGGTCATACTTCGAAATCATGGCGCAGCGGACTGCGGATTTAAAGTAGGAGATCGGATAGCACCACTCATAGTTGAGAAAGTTGCCAATGCCGACGCCATGGAAGTAGACGATTTGGGAAAAACCGAGCGAGGAGAAATGGGCTTCGGATCAAGTGACATGAACCCCAAGCGATCCGTCACGGCTAAAGAAGAAAAAGTCAAAATATGTTTCCTGCACGCGGACATAAGCGGAAACGAATTCTTTAGTGCAGCTGATATCGGCTATCACCCTCGGCTTACGGAAGAATGGGAAATGTTATCGAGTGCTCACGTCAACGCAGCCCTGACACGGACGATGAACGATACATTTCTGGACAAGATTAGAGTGGCTGGAAAGGAGGATGAGAAGTGGCAGGACTGAGGCCGTGAACTAGTTCGGCTAAGAGAAAGGGGGGAAAACATGCCAGACGAATGGATAGAAAAGGACGGCTTGCTATACTACAAAAATCGATTATATATCCCAGAAAACGAAGCGCTTCAGACCGAGATAGCCCAAGGCTGGCATGACTCGCTAGTAGCTGGGCACTTCGGACAGGAAAAAACGATTGAGATAGTAACAAGGGATTTCTACTGGAAAAAAGTCGCAGATTGGATCAGAGACTATGTAGGATCCTGCGACGAATGTCAACACAGTAAATCCCCGCGGCATGCTAAGTATGGATTACTTCAACCGTTAGAAGTACCTTATGCCGCTTGGTCTTCCATATCGACGGACTTCATCGCCCAACTACCGGAATCGCAGGGCAAGACCCAGATCATGGTAGTAGTAGACCGGTTCACTAAGATGCCTCATTTTATCGGCCTCCACGAAAACGCGACCGCAAAGGACGTTGCGGACACCTTCCTTCGCGAAGTCTGGAAAATTCAGGGATTGCCGACCGAAATCATATCGGACATGGACGTGAAGTTTTCCGGCGAATTCTGGGAATCATTGTGCAAGATGCTAGGAGTTAAGAGGCGCATGTCAACGGCTTATCACCCTCAAAATGACGGACAAACGGAAAGGACCAACCAAGTGCTGGAAGGTTACTTACGAACATTTGTCAATTACGATCAGAACGACTGGTACCAACTGTTGCCGTTAGCCGAACACGCCGACAATAACTCGGCAACCAACGCACATAAAATGACCCCATTCTTTGCCAACTACGTTTTTCACCCACAAACGGAGTGGATGAAAGAAAGAGAAGCTCATAACCCTGGGGCGACCCTGTATGCTCACTGGATACAGGACATACATGGACAGGCAAAACAAACCCTAGAGAATACGCGGGAATTGATGAAGAAATATTACGACCGCAAAGCGACGGAACAACCCAGCATCGAAGTCGGCGACTTGGTAATGTTGAATGCAAAGAACATACGTACCAAACGACCGTCGAAGAAGCTGAGTCCGAAATTGTATGGCCCTTTCAAAGTCTTAGAGAAGAAGGGAAGCAGGGCATACAAGTTAGAAATATCGCCGCGGTGGAAAATTCATCCTGTGTTTCATGTTTCCCTGCTGGAACCCTACCGAGCCTCGAACCGACCGAATCGTGAACAACCCCCACGAGACCCTGAAGACATCGAGCGAGATTTAGAATGGGAGGTAGAAAGGATTGTCAAGAGTGAGATCATTTCTTATACGCGAAAGGTTAGAGGAAGGAATAAACCGATGAAAGAGCTTCGGTATTTTGTAAAATGGAAAGGCTGCGCGGAGGACAAGAATACTTGGGAACCACCAGAAGGTAAGAAGAACGCGCAGGAAGAGGTGGAAAGGTTTCATAGAGAGAACCCGGAGATGCCGGGCCCGAGAGAGGTCGAGTAACATAAGAAAGGTTTTCCATCGGTGGACAAGTAAACGCCGGTGGTTTTTACCCCTACTATGTGGAGCTCGAGATGGAACATAGATTGTATAAATAGACATAGAGTATGGGGGACGAACACTTCGAAGAGGGGAGCTCGTGTTAGGCGCACGGACTCCCCGTAAGGATTTACAGGGCAATGTTACCCTACCTTGACGCACCCGAACTTCGAAGGAAAAAGATAACACCCCCCTCCAGCCCCGGCGTTGGGGCGGCGCGTCATCATTGCCCGCCTGGGTAGTTGCGTCCCAACACCAAAGACTACAATCAAGGGAACACATCCTATAACACCGTATACGTCGCGGCCGTCCGACCGACCGGACCCTGTTCGCAGGGTATATGAGGAGAGGCCTCCGGGCACCTTATGCAAGTGGGGGCAGGTGAATCGGACGACGGTGCATAAGGTTACAGATGCTTGAAGACAGATGGTCGGAAGAGTCGGTCGAAGGTGACGGGACGCTTTGCACGAAAGTTAGTCCGCTCATACCTACAAAGTTGTGCAGAGTATGAAGTAGGTAACTATGCCCAGTAAGTGGATCGGGTGAATCCACAGAGGACAAGTTGGTAAAAGATGGAGTCCGAGGGAAAATGCCTATAGGTACGATCCGGAGGACAAGTCCTGTAATGCCGGAAGATCAGAATACGAGGTGCAGTTGCATACCCAATTCTCGACGGAACCAACCAAAGAGGAATGGCCATCTTCTGTCCAGCGAGTTAGACTACCTTCGGTGAGCACGAGGGCAAGATAATTCGTAACCATCGTCGTCAACAGATAAACGGATGAGCTGACACCTGACGTGGTTTCAACACCATCAGGAATAATGAAAGCGCAAACCGATAAGTTGATCATGGGAGCAAAAGGTGTGGTAGAGAGTTTTCAGGGTCTACGAGTGTTCGCACTCAGGTCAAGTTCGCAGAGTTGCGGGCAAGGTACTTAGTTAGTATAGAGATAGCATGTATACCGCGATTGCTCAGACGCGGAATATAAATATCGAAGCATCTTCGCTGCTATTAAGAAAAAACAAGAACGGAGAAGAGATCTTATCAATATAATAAGTTATTCTACACTTGTATATGGTTACCAATACTTCGACGATCTATATCGAAGCGAATCATTATATCTAGCCTAAATTACGCGTGTCTTCTTAACAAGTTCTCCGATATAATCACGATTAAGGTCCTAGCTGTCGGAACACTTCACGCCGAAGCTACCACCTAACAACATCCACAACATCCTCTATATTGACAAGACTAGAATCTCCAAATCAACTATCAATATAAACAAACCCTCAACGGACATGGCGCAAAATATCAACATGCAGTACGTATTCATGCCAAATGCCGGAGTCCTTGCGCCTGGACAGACAGATCAACTCCCGCCTAGTTCGCTTCAAGGGTCAATCAGCATGCATCGCACCAACCCCGGGGGTGGAGCGATTAGCGATCATAAGCTAAACATGGGCTTCACACAAGTCCTGGCTCAAAAGAAAATGTACACAGAGTGGCGGCACTGTGCGAAGGATCAGATGCTAGCAAGGGGCTTTGCGCCAGCAGGGCGAACGGCCAAAAATTTCCCTGACGCAGACTTCCTGCCAATATGCACAGGCATGAGGACCTTGCGATCTCATCGTCTCCGCAGTGCCAGCCAATGATATGCATCGTCTAGAGGATATAGAGGAGGCAGTCGTGGAACTGGTTAAAGACAGTTGCCGGAAGTTGAATGACACAAATAACAAAGGCAAAATGGTAGTGCCAAATCCTGCAATCCCCCCTGGGCAGGTCATTGTGCACGCATCGTTACTACCGCCAGGGGCCCCAAATCAGTGGGGGGCTGCGACGACTATAGGGAACCCAGGTCAACTTCCTCCAAATTCTCCCCCGGCCCACGTCCCCGCAGGCGGACAACGCGCACAGGCTCCACCGGGTGCGGCTGGTCCAAACGTACCTGCTGCACAAGTCAACCTCCCTGCTACCGGACAACTCGGACAGGCTCCTCCGGGTGCAGCTGGTCCAAACGTAGCGGCTGCACAGGTCAACGTCGCTGCTGCCGGACAACGCGGACAGGCTCCCGCGGGTGCGGCTGGTCCAAACGTCGCTGCTGCCGGACACCTCGGACCGGCTCCCCCGGCTGCGGCTCGTCCAAACGTACCTGCTGCACAAGTCAACGTCCCTTCGGCCAGACAACTCGGACAGGCTCCTCCGGGTACGGCTGGTCCAAACGTACCGGCTGCACAGGTCAACGTCCCCGCCGCCGGACAACTCGGACAGGCTCCCCCGGGTGATGTTCCTGCGGCTGGTCCAGATGTACCTGTTCAACCTGGTAATGATCCTGCGCACCCACAAATGGTACGTGATTCAAGTTCACCGGATAATGACCCTGCGCCGGCGCAAATGTTACCTGATCCACCGCACAATGGCCCCACGGCAATCCAAAACCAACCTGTTGCCCAGGGTTTTCGCCCGGCCCCCAACCATCGGCCCACAGGTTAGTCACTTCCTAAATCATCAGCCTGGTTCAGGTTTCTACTTACTGACTTATGAGATACAGATTGGAGCGCTCTACTTGGGCGTCCGCGCGCCGTGCGTTTCGTTTAGGTCCTGCCGTCGCGACGTGGTCTGGCACTATCCCAGTTTGAAAGGAATAAGGTAAACGTCGCCCCAAACTATAACTTACTCCATTGGCGTCCCCCTCATGTCAATGGGGTAGTGTTCGCCGAATTGGATTCCTATGACATCCGTGGAATGTCAGCTATGATTTACAGATCCGTACCTCACCACCGAATCCGCTACATACTTGGCGCTACAGGCGAACGGCGTAGAAGGTTACGTAGGTCTCCTATGCGAGAGTTGGATAGCATGGATTATGTCTTTATCGACAGCGATGAAACCGTAAGAGCTTGGCTCCTTTCAAATCCTGTGCTCGACGACCCGCTGGATCTCATGGTGTACTGTTACTGTGATCGGGGTGCAGAGCGGCAAGACACCCCGGCGCTGAGGAGAGTCGACTATCTCAATCAAAATGATGTCCGAAACAGGGCCCATGATCCGGTACGACGTATAGGCCAGATGCATTCACGAGAATTATTCGACGACAGACCTGCTGATCCGGAGGGTAGTGATACGGACGACGCGCGTGAGGATGATACCTCTCATTTATCCGAGTCGTGCTCGGGCTTCGCAGACTCTACGCATGGAAGTGTGATCCTCTTTACAATATTGCAACGTCCGCCTGTAGGACACACTAAATGGCCGGCGAATCGTATCCCCCTTCTTGCCAAATCATTGAGCGAGCAGAATCGACAGCTACCATTAAACATCCTCCATCGCCCGGCTCAAGGCGAAGATGACCCCATGCACGGCATACAGTTCAATGAGGATTATCGCATGGAGGATACGCCCGAAAAACGCCGCGTGAATTACCTTATCAAGGAGTATCGGAGATCCGAGGAGACGTGGAAACGTCGTGCTGGTTTCGACGCCGAGAGCACAGAGGACCCTAAGTCTAAGAGAGTGCGTACAGGTGCTGGTCAGGAGAACTTGACAGGAGAACTGATGGATTCGATGGCGCGCCGACTATCGGCGATGTCTACCTAGATAAGCCGTTGATTAGTTGTCTGGACTGTCATTTCAAAGGGTCATTGATTGTTTCCTTTCCTTTTTTTCGTTTGATCATTGTGTGTGTAGCTCAAAGCGATGTTTAGTCTCGATCTTTCTAGATCGTGTTCCCGTCCCGTATACGTGCAGAATGTGATGTTCCGGTAAACAGTCGACGTTCGGGCGCCAAGACTTCTGCCATTGACGATGCGGCTCTTATCGCGGCTCAAACCCTTGTGTGATCGTCAGGGGGGGGGATCATTCCGATTGACGACGCACCACATCGTACCCCATATGGCTATCACAGAACGAACCTCACACACACAAACGCCTGGCGAAATTCCGACAGTCCGACACGCCCACAGCGCCACACATGTTGTTGTCTACCCCCAGTATAACAAGGCCACCTACCGCCCATCCTTCCCCTCTACACCATCCGTCTAGCGTTCACTTCCACACATCTTCTCCCCTCGTCCGTATATCAAATGGCTCCATTGAGACAAACGCAGGCCTCGGGGCACAGGTCAAAGTAAGGACTATCTCTTCATCAATTTAAGAGCGCATTACCTTAACGTTTCTGTTATTCCCAGACGCCAAACAATCCAGCCCCCGGGGGTTGACGCCACCAGTGCAAAACGCCGAAAAAGCCATCCTCGTGGAGCTGCCATTGCCGGTGAGGCGTCAAGGACATAAGAAATCTTCTCTGTTTAGCATGATCATACATTCCAGAATGTCCAGATATGATCTAACTTTTTAACTTCAATAGTCGTTCATTAACGTCCGGTGCAAGACCACCCTTTGAGCCAGCCGTGGAGGATTCGAGGTGAGGGTCAAACATACTACGCATATGTCAGAAATTTGCGACCTAACTACAGCTGGAATCAGGGGGCGCTATGGGGAGATATCCTACGCTAAAAGCTGGTGTGGGTTCTTGAATGCTCGCGAGCCTACAGCTGCGTACAAGGGATGGCGCGAACAAGTCAAAGCATACATCACG
>Ga0307513_10011845_pt1 | contig 10805 bp, 8 predicted proteins | sample 15_EM_MG_FD_202174 | JGI IMG/M metagenome (GOLD analysis project Ga0307513, IMG submission 202174) | Populus trichocarpa ectomycorrhiza microbial communities from riparian zone in the Pacific Northwest, United States - 15_EM | ecosystem: Host-associated > Plants > Roots > Unclassified | place...
GAGACTAGGGGTAGGAGTATGATAATCCTGACGGCTTCCGGAAGGGGCTGGCGAATTGAAAGCGTCAGGACGCTGGGATATGGAGAACAGGGGGGACGTCAAGTCCGGATGCAAGGGAGTGTTGCTGTGCAACTCAGGACGCAATAGTGGCGTACGGGCGTTGGGGACGGACTCAGGACCGACGCGAATCGTACCGATGCTGGAACTGAACTCAGGAAGCACAGGACGCACGGGACGCAGCGACGAGGTCGCTGGCGTCAGGACGCAGTGAGGGCCCATCACATGCATGTGTTTTCTTTACTGATGTACCCCTTCCATACAATATATCTCCATATTCAACACTTATTACATTAACTTTATCACCCAGAATAGGTCCTCAAGGTCTTCAGGCGGGCTGCTAGTCTGGGGAGTGAGTAAGGGTTGAAAACAGTTTAGAAAATAAAACTCTTGTTCAACAAAGATCAACAAGCCGGATGGAGATTTAATGAAGAAGTACCACTACTCGACTATTCTGTAGTCTGAAACCGCACATTTTATGTTCCGCTAGCCAAGACCAGCTCTCAAGAGGTACTTCTATCATGCATGATCCTGGAAGCCCCTGCAACATGGTGGGTTTAAAATGTTCCGTAACCTGATCGCTTTTCACCCACCACGAGGTCGATAATCTCCCTCTTCCTTGTTTTGCCACCACGCTTTTGCGATTTTTCGTTCATCCCCCAGTACATTGTAGTGGCCAATTGCAGCGACAGAATCTTATACTAGGTGTGTGTTCGTAAAGTTCTCAAACCTTTCCTCATACCTCAAGAACAATGCCTATCCATGACAACCGGGGCCCAGAGTCTTTTTGCTAACTCTCTATTGGATATGCCTCTAGGGACATTGAAAGCTCTTACCGCAGTTTTTTCCACCAAATAAAAAAGGAGTGGGTTAGAGAAGCATTTCCAATGGCTAGTGGTACTCGGAATGGTATGAGAATTTTCAAATCCGGCTGTATCTGGGGCTCCGCATTCAATAGTGCGTTTGCTGGATGACAAGTTTAGTGAGTTTTTAAGTCGAGAATGCGGTAACGTAAAGGTACGGGACCCTTGTTTATTGTTGATCGGCTGGATATATCCCTACCGCTTCCCACCCATAGTTGCATGCCTTCTCAAAGTGTTTTTATTGCCAGTACACGCACCACCATCTTCATACGCGATGCCCAAAAACTCGCCAAGGAATCAACAACCAGGTACTAAAGATTTAACACCTGTACATGTTCTGGTAATGGTACACAGGGACAAATTGCATAATCACCTATTTTCCATTTTGATTTAACCTATTAGACCTAGTTATTGGTCACCTCCTAGAAATTGCTTAATTATGGGTTACAATTTTGAACTCATGAAAAAGAACAAAATTTACAACAATTAATTCACTATACCCTTGAAGATGCTGATAGTTCAATAGTTCAATGTCATGCGCTTGGTAATAATCAGCATAAAAAAGATGAGCAAAATACAAGAAAGTGAACTCTTGGAATACTCAAGTGATAATTGATGATTGAATTACCATTTGTTAGATAATCAGCACTTGGAATAGATTTCTAGTTCATCTTTCCCGATAGCAAGAATTGGGAATAGGTTGTTAATAGACTATATATATTAGAAATGCACATTTCTATCTACAAAGTGTGATCACTGAGTTTGAAAACACGGGAAATTGAGATACTTGATATTTCAAAGAGGATTAAACTTATTAACAGTTATCTTGTTCACATGTTTCATTTGAGATACCAAATTTGGTATACTACTACCTCAATATACCTAGTCTGATATATATTGATTGGAAGATCATGGAACTCTTGCGGCTTTCTTCATTACCATTTCCTTAGGACTAATACTTTTCCTACTTTGCATTTTATTTATGCCATTTTCCATACTTTCCAAAATCTAATTCATTAAATACTATCTCTCCCTCAACTGAGCAGCATATTAAGACACTATCGAAAGTACCCGAAAGCTACTACGCCTGCTATATCTTAAGACATCACTGGCACTTTATACTGTATACTTTTACAAATAGAATGTTTTACATTCAGTTTTGACTTATTTTACCTGAACTTTCTATTCAGATGTATTTCAGATGATTATACCTACAATGTAAAACATGTTTGAGCTAGAGGAAGTAGTACTAGTAAATGAAAACTAGTTTCTGTTGCTTATTTGCACACAATTGGTAGGAATTAATTATAGATAGTATATAGGAAATGTAAATAAAGAGGAGCTTTAAAGATCAAGAGAATCTCAAAGACGAATATAGAGTACGGGTAGTTGTGAAATTTGAGTATAAAGACTAGAAATTTTATTATTTATGAAGAAACTTGTGGAATTCCTGAAGGAGTATGGTTCCGGAAGGCTAGAAGTAGACTGAGTTTTCACATAAAATCCATGACAATTTTGGGGGTAACGGCAACCGTAATGATGCTTGGGATTTGTCTTGGCATAACATGTTTTTACCTGTTATTCTTCCTGCACCAGCGCATTCTTAGGTCTTAATATTATGTTTCTTAAATGCTTTCTTTTCTTCTATAGTCTATTTTATTCTTATCTCCCTCTCAGTAGGCCCTCTGGCAATTGTAACTATGATACAAGCTTTATTTTAATATCTCTCAGGCTTTATTCATCTTAATTCATATTTCAAAAACTCTATATTTAACAGGCTAGAATAATGATTTGGCATCTTTAACCTATAGTGCCAAGACAAATCCCAAGCATTATGGTTGTCGTTACCCTCAAAATTGTTACGGATTTTATATGAAAACTCAGTCTACATCTAGTCTTCCGGAACCATAGGTTATAAGAGAATATGAAAGGTATTTGCAAGTTGAAGCACAATAATACATATTCCAGGATTACCGAATACTGCTAGAGTCAATAAAGGTGCGGATTTATTATACAAGAAAAGCTATTGAATAATAAATAGTGCAAATGAACTTCTAAATTATATTAAAAAATTAGTAGTGTAAAAAGCATCACTGAGACAGTAGACAGTGTCCAATGCTCTTCCAATTAAGATACTATATTAAACTAGGTATAGTAAGGCAGTAGTATACAAAGTTTGGTGTCTTAAAAGCAACATGAGAATAAGATAAACCTTAATAAGTATGATACTTCGTTAAATATCCAGTATCACAATATACCCTGTTTTCAATATTATACCTCAGATTTTGTATATCAAACTTTTCATTTTGAATACCTACGACCTAATAAAAACCTATTAAAATACTTACCATATGAAAAGATTAACCAGAAATTTATTCAAAGTGCTGATTATTTAACAAATTCTAATTCAATCATCAATTATTAATTCTCTGTTCCAAGAGTGCAGTTTCTTTTCTTTTGCAATTCTTTTTTGATCGTAATTATTACCAACTGCAAGATATTTAAGTATTCAAATATCAGCTTCTGTAGATACATACTTAGTTAGTAGTTGTAACTTTTGTGGATTCTGATAAAGCCAAAAATAGTGACTCATTACTTGAGAATGACTCATTACTAGGTATGATACTTCATATTTGGTTTATTTGATTTAATTCTAGCTTGACCACTTTTGCAGAGGTAGATGTGTCATACTACAGCATGCTAAGTTTAGTTTACTTTGCTGGAAGTTTATAGATAGAATTCTAGATATGCAATGCTTATGTGATTCAGGTGGAGGCTAAGCTATGACTCTATATTCTTGCAGCATTATAGGATTCACATGAGTATATAGCTACTGGAAATTGTCGTTATAGCAGAATGGCTAGTACTCCAGATTTTGCTATTGCAACCAGTTTCCTGTGTGATCTAAGAGAGCTGAGTTCAATATACCTTGAGTCCAAGAATACACTTGTATCACAAATCGTAACTAAGGCATGCAGTTTTCATAGGACCAAAACCTAATAGTCATTGGTATGTTGGGGTTTACGCCACGAAGTAAGTTAACTTATGGTATCTCACATTAGCGCACAATAGCCAATTACTATGATGTTATGAGTTGTTCATAGTTTTATGACTCTTGCACATAACTGACCTTATAAGACAAGGATTTCACACATGTGACTCAGTCAAGCACCTGACGTGATTCAAGTTTATCTGTTATTATTGATTAATAGTTGTTGCACAGATGACTCATAGGAGTCAGCTAATGTATTTTACAATATGAATCATTATGAGTCATGAGTCACATGAGTAAGATGGATGAGTCATCAGGGTAAGGGTAGAGTGAAGCTTCAGTATAAATAGAAGGCTTTTCATTCTAGGCAGGCGTTCTCTACATTACCATCTAAGAACCTTCCTACTTATAACCTTTATCAATAGAAAACTACTTTAAATTCTTTTACTTGCTATGGCTTTTGACCTCCATTTGATCTAGGATTAATACAAAACTACCCAAAGCAACAACAACAAGAAATAGTAAGTATTTCTAATCACTTCACGATTATGTGACAGGACAAGAGTTCTGACTACAACTAAGTAAGACATTCTTGGCATAAAGAAGCCATGACCCACTAATCAAGATAGTATATTATTAATATGAGACAGCGAAGAATCAATCCCCTTAGGCTAACATCAATTGTTACAACTTGGTTGAATGGTGATTCTTTTGTCCCAACTCATTCTTGAACTATTATATCTTACAGGCAGGCAGTTGAAGCCTCTCTCCGCCACATTAGGAGCAGGTCCATTACCTGTCTTCTTGTTTGTTAATTAGACAAGTACAAACATGTTACCAATAAGCAGAACTACCTACTGGTGAGCTTAATGAAATAGAAAGTAGTAACTTGCGAGTATAGACTGATCAAGTGATAAGGGATACAGTGTCTTTTAATAAGATACGCAGGATGGACCAATCATCCTATAAAGGAAAAATAAAACATGAAGAAGTGTACACCTGTTGGAGACCCCTGCTTGTTGGCCCAGAACAGAAAAATGGGCCAACTCTGGTCATTGAATGTGCTGTGTCACAGTCCACAAGTAGCATGACAGCAGCTGACTACTGATAGGTGATCAACGCTGATGGGCAGGTTAAAAATGTCATTGGGATAGGGGTGGGGAGGCTTAAGAGAAAGATACATATCGAATTATGGAAGATAGGAGTGGTGGAGAACCCGTGTGCTGTAGGTGCATACCTCAGCCAGAGAACAGAGCGCCCAATGATTGATCACCAGTTCGACATTATCGGGGACAGCAGGGGTGAAGCCTCATTTTCACTATATTTTAAGAACTGCATTCTCTGCGACCCCATTGAAGATGAGGAAGAAGATGAGGCGAACAAATAGGCAACCAGGAAGAGGGAGGAGGAGGAGGAAGAGGAGTTGGCAGGCGAATACGCCACTGGGGAGATGGAGCACTCAGAGGAGGTAGTGGGTGAATAGGCAACTGGAGAGAGGGGGGAGGTGGACCAGGGGGAAGGCGAATACGCTACTTGGGATGAGGAGTTGGAGGAGGCAACCAAATACACGGCCCCCCTACCCAGTATTGAAGAGAGACCTCCCACACCTTCCACCCTTAAAGGCAAAACTATTGTCTGCCGGCCTCCTCATGAACATAATATCATTATCACTGCTGACCAACTAGAATAGTATGCTGAGTGTGTGTTGAGCGCTCCCTAGTAAGGTAACTATTCCCTCTCAATATTATACCTGTTACAGGCAAGAAGTCACTTGAAATAGACAGGGCAGTTTGAGAGTGCCACCAGTAGTGTAATCGTCAGTGTCATGCATTACAGTCAATTTGGGTATATGGTAGCCCCTAGCGGGATGAGGGACAGTTCTCCTTGCTAGGACTGATTGTAATTCCATCTCTTCTTATAAATTGTTATTCATAATTTTAGACCAACAACCTTTCCTCCCTTTCATACTGCTATTCTGAAAACGCGAGACAGTATATATTTTTTCAAAGCCAATTGTGAATTTTCATATAATCCCCACTCACTTATTTCTCCATGACTTGGCCCACCAGTGCATATGAAGTTTGAGATTAACGTATTATACCTAGTTATGGGTCACCCCCTAGTATTCAGTCACTATTTTCACTTCTTCAAAAGCAACAAAACTTACAACAACCCACTCACTATACATCTGAAGAAGCTGATATTTGAATAGTTCAATGTCTTGCACTTGGTAATAATCAGCATAAAAGAATATTACCAAAATAAAATAAACTGCACTCTTGAAACACACAAGTGATAATTGATAATTGAATTACTATTTGTTCGATAATCAGTACTTGGAATAGATTTCTAGTTAATCTTTTCATATAGCAAGTATTAGAAATAGGTTGTTAATAAACTGTAGGTATTAGAAATGGAACTTTCCATCTACACAACGTGAGCTATAAGTTTGAAAATAGTGTAAATTGAGATATTTGATATTTAAAAGTGTATTAAACTTAATAAGGTTTATCTTATTCTCATGTTTCTTTTAAGACACCAAACTTTGTATACCACTACCTTGACATACTCACTTTAATATATATTAATTGGAAGCTCATTAGACTCTTTCTGCTCTCTCAGTTACCATTCCTTTAGTATTGATCTTTTCTGTACTTTGAACTTTATATATGCTATTTTCTATACTTTCCAAAACCTAATCTATTGAATTCTATCTTTCCCTCAAGTGCGTAGCATGTTAAGGCACTATTGGAAGTACCAGAAAGCTACTACCCCTTCTAAATTTTAAAAATTCACTTTGTACTTTATACTCTTAAGAATAGCTTGTTCTACATTCTGTTTTGATTGATTTTACCTGAATTTTCCATTCAGATGTATTTCAGATGAGTATACCTACTATATAAGGCAGGTTTGAGCTAGAGGAAGTAGTAGTACTAAATGAAAACTATCCGTTACTTATTTGAACAAAGTTTGTACATATTAAATATAGTTCTTGTATAGGAAATATAAACAAATAGAGGGTTTACAGATAGCGGGAATCACTAAGACATATATAGAGAACTGGGAAGTAGTGAGATTTGAGTATGGAGACTAGAGGTTTGATTGTTCATGAAGAAAATTGTGAAATTCTTGAGAGAGTCCTTATACGAGAATATAAAAGGTATTTGAAGGTTTAAAGCAGAATAATTCATATCTCAGGATAGCAGAATACTGGTGAAGTCAACTGAGGCAAATATTTATCATATTAGAAAGCTATTGAATGAGAAACAGTGCAAATAACTGTCTAAACTATATTGAAGAATAACTAGTATAAAAGACATCACTGAGAGAGCAGAAAGAGTCCAATTATCTTCCAATTAATATATATTAAAGTGAGTATGTCAAGGTAGTAGTATACAAAGTTTGGTGTCTTAAAAGAAACATGAGAATAAGATAAACCTTATTAAGTTTAATACACTTTTAAATATCAAATATCTCAATTTACACTATTTTCAAACTTATAGCTCACGTTTTGTAGATGGCAATTTCCATTTCTAATACCTACACTTTATTAACAACCTATTCCTAATACTTGCTATATGAAAAGATTAACTAGAAATCTATTCCAAGTACTGATTATCGAACAAATAGTAATTCAATCATCAATTATCACTTGTGTTTCTCAAGAGTGCAGTTTATTTTATTTTGGTAATATTCTTTTATGCTGATTATTACCAAGTGCAAGACATTGAACTATTCAAATATCAGCTTCTTCAGATGTATAGTGAGTGGGTTGTTGTAAGTTTTGTTGCTTTTGAAGAAGTGAAAATAGTGACCCATTACTAGGGGGTGACCCATAACTAGGTATAATACGTTAGCTTCCACAGAGTGGCATGAGAATATCCACATGTACTATGTCCCTCCTCTTCTCCAGTTATCTGGATCAAGCCCTACCCAGTGATTGGCAATTTCCCTCTGGTTAGTGACTCGGATTTTTATTTCCTTCATCAGATTCTGTAGCTTCCGGTAGCTTCAACTGCCAAGACTGCGACTTAAGTCACTTCCAAGGATACAAAATATCCAAGAGAAGAGTCTCACCCCGAGCTCCCCCTCCCCTCAAGGTCCTCCCTGGAGAAAATTACCCTCTTGAATACTACAAAGGGTCCAAATGGGCCACCCCGCAAGTTCTCACCATCTTTCACAGTTCAAAAACTTCAAGCATCTGCTTCCCTAAGGCATATGGAGGTTCATTGCACATTCTTTAGCGATTATAGGAGACCTTTCCAATCCTCTCTTGAAACAACTTTTCCTAATCACAAGTCGAATATGCCACGATCACTCACTGTAATGTTTACCAACCTTGAAACTTTCATCCTGCACGCCCCTTATAAATCTCTTTTTCAAGCCCCATAGCCACCACTCTCCATATAGTGACACCTTCGACCACCATGGGGCCGGGACCCATTAAACCAATATCCCATCACTGCCACCAGGCTGCCACACAAATTTGATACTATCCACAAAGTAATATCAATACAAAATGAATCCTAGTTCCTCACACCCCTGTAACAACCCATGCAAGCAACCCCAGCATCCCAGCGAAGGCGCTCAATACACTCCAGGCACCTCCCCGGCCCTCTATCCACTGAACGAGCAGGCTGAAGCTGCCAAAGCAAAAATCGAATGCACCCTGTCCCAACTTCCCTTGCTCCCGGCGCAAGCTGAGGAGTACCTTACTCAAGAGATGGCTAATGTCACAGGCTCCTACTTCGAGCGAATTGCAAACGAAGACCCAATGGATGCTCAGAAACAGATTGAGGAAGCAATTTCCCGCATGGATGCTTTCTACAATGACCTTGGTAATAGAATGCGAGCTGATAACACTTCCCACCGTCGGGAATTTACGGAGCCTCGCCCTTGTCCTCCAGTGACCTCCCTTTCTTGAGATATTCCAGGCCAGGTTGGCGAGAGCAGTACAACTGGCACGCACCGATAGCAACTACTTAGACCCTCGGGAATCTTCCGCGAAGCCCTTGAAAATGACCTTAGTGAGTATAGCCTCATGCATCCCCGCGAGTGGCTTACGATTATGCCTCCACCCCCCACCCGCAGGGTTACCTTCAGCAAATCCACTGTCATCCCGGATTCGCCAACCGGCCATGGATTGGGGAGACCCCTCACCTTCCGGTTTGTTGTCGGCGTGCTCAAGCGGAACGGTGAGAGCAAGCGCAAGAAGGTCAAAGATCTTTGGCGAAAAATCAGGCATCTCGTGAGGAAGGATCACAGCGACTGATTCGCTTGGTGAGCAATTTTTGGGAGATGTAATCAGGCAGTGCTGTGACACCGGGGAGTGGTTCGGAATTTTGAGTCCAATTGGTGTTCGCCTCGAATGAATCTCACGAAACCTAGTGTCGATTATTCTTATGGTATTCGCCTTTCTATATCAGATAAATTGCCATACATCAATTAAATTAGAAGACCAAAGGTTTGAGAACGAATTTGCCCGTGATTGTCATAATTTGGAGGCTGCAGGAAAGGTTCATGGTAGGAGATTGATGAGAACTCATAAGTCTGCTAAAAAGTAGCTCAAGTGTCACTGGTATAACGTCCACCGATCTCAACCCGCGAGTCTCCCTAGGATCTGATACGGCCAACCTGAGTCAAGCCTTCTCCGGGCAAGCCGAAACACCCAGTTAGACAGCGCTGCTAGAGAGCGTCACTCGAACGAGGGCCTGGTCGGAACGGGGGTGGGGGGGTCTGCGGGCACGGGGAATTACTGAAAAAATCATTCCCACAATTATCCTATTTCAATTGGAGAGGTTTCAAAGATGGCATAATGTTTCCGGCGATCTTAGGTACAAATGATAGAAAACCTTCCGGTCGTGCCTTGATATCTGCAGACTCCTCCGGCCTCTCACGGCTTCAAACCTCGTCACTTCAACCATTTCCCCGGCTATTAACCATTCCCTATCAGATATTTCCAACCTTTTAACCAGAAACGGCACCGCGACATACCAAGCACACCATGGGTCTGAGTGGCCTCATGGGATCACCAACAACCTTGGATGACGGGACTTCGCCAGTGAAGTTAACAATTAGCGCCGATATGCTGTGCCCCAATTAATTCCGATCTTTATAGATTGACGGATCATCTTTCTTACCAGGAGAGAGCGTGTTCCTTGCCCTGAAAGCCAAGTAGTCTTCAATAATACCCAAATGCAGCCACTCAAGAAGTAGCGACCCGCTTGCCTATAGTACTCTAGCTCACTCCTAGCCCCGATGGCCCGATGTGGGGTGGTACTTTAGTGTTGGATTGCTGGGCAGAGGACTTTGAGCTGGCATACCGGCCGGTTGCAGCCCTATTCAGTAGCCGTATACTAGTGGCGTCTCTCAGCTATTATCGTAGTTAGTGCTTTGATATCATCCAGGAGGGGGAACGTAAAATAACCTGAATGGTGCGGTGATCTGAAAAAGTGATAGTGTAGCACACCACGTTGAGTGAGCTTGGTGCAGCCTCCCACAATCATACCCATGGGGTACAGAAGCAGACTCAAGGAATGCCAGGTTTCCCCAGACATCTCCCATCATCTAGACAGTTCTAGATCCCGGCGCCCGTGATGGCCTTCCTTACTAACAATCACCCCTAACACGAAACAAGCAAACCAACCAAAATATGATACAAGGGAGTAATAAAATAAAAGTGATATCACAAAAAAAAATAAGAAGTCTCCATGAACTTCCACAACACTACAACACCGCCCCACCAACCTCCATCAGAAATTTCATTCAGTGTTCCCAACCGTCCAGTCCGTCCGTCTTGAGCCTGGACGAAGACGGACGACATTTTGTCGTCCCGTCCCGTCTTCCAGCCTAAATGCCCGACGATTCTGAGTGCAGGACGTCGGGCCCTACCG
>Ga0307513_10011846_pt1 | contig 10805 bp, 11 predicted proteins | sample 15_EM_MG_FD_202174 | JGI IMG/M metagenome (GOLD analysis project Ga0307513, IMG submission 202174) | Populus trichocarpa ectomycorrhiza microbial communities from riparian zone in the Pacific Northwest, United States - 15_EM | ecosystem: Host-associated > Plants > Roots > Unclassified | place...
GTAAGCACCGCAGCGCCGGCACCTGCCGGCGCTCATCGTTCGGTATTATCCGACCACACCACAAACCATGGCCACGACAAACAGGAATGCAGCGGTGAAGATCGCTCCATGCAGCACTGTCTGAAGTCTGTGGCGCGTGGTGAGCGGCTTCTTGGCCGCTACGGAACCATACTGGTTCACGTGAGTATGCGAAATACCCAGATCTGCCATATGTCGCCTCCGTTTGTTTCCATGCGGCCGGTTGTGCGGCTCGCGCTTATATTCTTATATTCTCTATCAAGTAGGTAGAGATAAATTTCCGTCCAGAGCGAGCGGAAGAGAAAATTCAACCAGCCCTTTTAGCAGAGCGTGCGCCAAGCCCAGATCAGCGAGCGCTCGACGGCATTCTCGTTCTGCTGCGGATTGGAGGAAGTCTCGATCAGTCGACGGTCCTTTTCCGCGGGAATGGAAATGGAAGCCTGTTCGCTGCGGTCGGCTTTTGCGGGTGGATCGAGGTAACCCATGGTCATGCCGCCGAGAAAGAACATGTCTCAACCTCCATCGATCACGAAAGCTAACGGTCGTTAACAAGATCATGACAGAAGCGAGGCAGCTGTCAATAGTCTAGCTGAATGGTCGTCTTTTAGCGAAGTATTATCCCTAACGCGATCTCTGATCTTTTCTTTTCAAGAGCTTGATAAACCTGACGTTCAAGCTTTGACGAAGCCCTTGCTCGCGATCATCAAATTTTTCGTGTAGTCCTCATGGATTAGACCCTTTGCCAGCTCTTCCGAGCTAAGCCGCTCGACGACGGCGCCGGTGCGCATTACGGCAAGCCTTTCACACATATGGGTGACGACGCCGAGATCGTGGCTCACCATCACGAAAGTGAGCTTCCGGTCGCGCCGGATCTGTTCCAAGAGGTTCAGCACCTCGGCCTGCACCGAAGCGTCCAGCGCCGATGTCGGCTCGTCGAGCAGGAGGATCGACGGTTCGACGATCAACGCACGCGCAATCGCCACGCGCTGCCGCTGACCGCCGGACAGCTGGTGCGGATAGCGGAAACGGAAACCGTTGCCGAGGCCAACCTCGTCGAGCGCACGCGCGATACGCTTCTCGCTCTCGTCGATGCCGTGAATGTCAAGCGGTTCGAGCAGAAGCCGGTCGATCGTCTGGCGCGGATGCAGTGAACCATAGGGGTCCTGGAAGACCATTTGCACGCGCCGGTAGAAAGCTTTGCTGCGTTTCGAACCCTTCAGCGCTTCGCCGTCAATATTGATCGCGCCGCCGCTGATCGGCGCAAGCCCGGCAACGGCGCGCAGCAGGGTCGATTTTCCCGAGCCGGATTCGCCGACGAGACCGAAGGATTCGCCGCTTTCGATAGTGATGCTGACATCTTTCAGCGCATGAAAATGATCGTAGACGACGCTGAGATTGTCGATCTCGAGAGCTGCGCTCATACCGCCCACTCCGGCTTGCGGTCGAGCACCGGCAGCGGATGACGGTTCGTGCCGATCTCGGGCATGCAGTTCAGCAGCCCCTGGGTATAGGGATGTTTGGCGTGTCTGAGATCGGCGGCCGCGAGCTCCTCGACGATCTTTCCGGCATACATGACGATGACACGATCGCAGAAGGAGGAGACCAGCCGCAGATCGTGGGAGACGAAGATCAGCCCCATGCCACGCTCGGACACCAGCCTGTCCATGATCCTCAGCACATCGAGCTGCACCGTGACGTCGAGCGCCGAGGTCGGCTCGTCGGCAATCAGCAGTTCGGGCCCGGCAATCAGCATCATCGCGATCATCGCGCGCTGCCCCATGCCGCCCGAAACCTCATGCGGGTGCAGGTCGAAGACCCGTTTCGGATCGCGGATCTGCACCGCTTCCAGCATGGCGAGCGCGCGCTCGCGCGCCTCCGCCTTGCCGACCCTCTCATGCGTGCGCAGCGTTTCGCAGATCTGCCGGCCGATCGTCATGACGGGATCGAGCGAATATTTCGGGTCCTGCAGGATCATCGCGATGCGCTTGCCGCGCAGCCTGCGCCTTTCGCCGGCAGAGGCCTTGATGAGGTCGATGCCGTTGAAATCGAGCCTGTCGGCTGTGACCACGCCGTGTTTCGGCGTCAGCCCCATGATTGCCCGTCCGGTCTGCGACTTGCCCGAGCCGGATTCGCCGACGATGCCGAGCCTTTCCTTGCCGAGCGTGAAGGAGACGCCGCGCACGGCCTCGATCACGCCGGTGCGCGTGGGGTAGCTGACCTTGAGATTATCCACTGTCAGAAGGGTCGTCACTGGCCACTCTCCTTCGGATCGAGCGCGTCGCGCAGGCCGTCGCCGAGGAGATTGAAGCCGAGGCTGACGATGAGGATGGCGATGCCGGGCATCGCCGCCACCCACCATTGATCGAGGATGAAGCGCCTGCCCGAGGCGATCATCGCGCCCCATTCCGGCAGCGGCGGCTGCGCCCCAAGCCCGAGGAAGCCGAGACCGGCCGCCGTCAGGATGATGCCCGCCATGTCGAGCGTCACGCGCACGATCAGCGAAGAAATGCAGAGCGGCATGACATGGCGCACGATGATGCGGATCGGCGATGCGCCCATCAGCCTCACCGCCGAGATATAATCGGAACGCCTGACCGTCAGCGTCTCGGCACGCGCGATGCGGGCATAGGGCGGCCAGGATGTGATGGCGATGGCGATGATCGCATTCTGGATACCGGGACCGAGTGCCGCGACGAAGGCGAGCGCCAGCACCAGCTTCGGAAAGGCGAGGAAGATGTCGGTGATGCGCATCAGCGTCGCATCCACCCAGCCTCCGGCATAACCCGATACCGTGCCGACGATCAGCCCGATCGGCGCGGAGATGATGGCGACGAGCACGACGACAATCAGCGTCAATCGCGATCCGTAGATCAGCCGTGAATAGATATCGCGGCCCTGGTCGTCCGAGCCGAGCAGGAATTCACCCGTTCCGGGCGGCAGCAGGCGGGCGTTGCGGAGATCGCCGACGACAGGATTGTGCGTAGCGAGCAAATCGGCGAAAGCGGCAATGAAAAGCAGCGCCACGATGATCAGCAGGCCGACGACGGCGAGCCTGTTTGCCGTGAACTGCCGCCAGGTGACATAGGTGCGGCCGAGCCGGGCCTGCATGCGCGATTGCGGCCGGTCGGAAAGCAGCCATTCGCGGCGGCTCATCACAGGAGATGGGCTGGCGGGAACCGTCATCGGTTTCGCGTCCTCGGGTCGAGTGTCCGATAGAGGAGATCGGACAGAAGGTTGATGCCGATGAAGACCGTGCCGATGACGATCGTGCCGCCGAGCACGGCGTTCATATCGGCATTCTGCAGCGAATTGGTGATGTAGAGCCCGATGCCCGGCCAGGAGAACACCGTCTCGGTCAGCACCGAGCCCTCGAGCAGGCCGGCATAGGAAAGCGCGATCACCGTGACCAGCGGCACGGCGGCATTGCGCAGCGCATGGCCCCAGATCACCCGTGTTTCCGAAAGCCCCTTGGCGCGTGCAGCGACGATATATTCCTGCGAGAGCTCGTTCAGCATGAAGCTGCGCGTCATGCGGCTGATATAGGCGAGCGAGAAATAGCCGAGCAGCGAGGCGGGCAGGATGATGTGGCGGAAGACGTCGTAGAAGACGTCCCATTGCCCCTGCCAGGCGCTGTCGAACAAGTAGAGGCCGGTGATCGGCGTGAACGTATATTCGAAGACGATATCGATGCGGCCGGGGAAACCCACCCAGCGCAGCTTTGCATAGAAGATGACGAGCGAGATCAGCGCCAGCCAGAAGATCGGCACCGAATAACCGATGAGGCCAATGACGCGCACGACCTGGTCGGCAATGCTGCCGCGGCGCACGGCGGCGAGAACGCCGAGCGGTACGCCGACGACGGCGCCGATGATCGTTCCGAGCGTCGCGAGTTCCACGGTCGCCGGCAGCGCCCGTCGGATATCGACCATGACGGGATTGGTCGTCAGTACTGAATTGCCGAAATCACCGGACAGGATGCCTTTGATATAGATATAGAATTGCTCGTAGAGTGGCAGATCGAAGCCCATCTCGCGGCGCACGCGCTCCACGACATGAGCTGGGGCGCGATCGCCGAGAATGGCGAGCACGGGATCGATCGGCACGACGCGGCCGATGAAAAAGGTGACGGCCAGAAGGCCGAGATAGGTGGTGACGGCGGCAAACAGGAACCGCCCAACTGCCTTTGCGAAGGCAGCAGCACGGCCCTTTCGGGGCCGCACCTCCTGTGTGGTTTCGACGGTGCTCAAGCGACTAATCCTGCCGGATTATTCCTTGGCGATCGGACCGACGTAGTTGGTATCGAAGCTCGGACCCAGTTTGAAGTCCTTCAGGCTCTTGCGATAGCCGGCCACCTCGATCTGCTGGAAGATGAAGACGAAGGGGCTGTTGGCCAGATACTTCTTCTGGATATCCTGATACATGGCAGCGCGCTTGGCGCCGTCGCGTTCCAGAAGCGCCGCCTTGGCTTCCTTGTCGAGCTCAGGCGCTTCCCAGGTGTTGCGCCATGCGAGCGTCTTCACCGTGCCGGCATCAGAATTATCGGGATTGCCGGTAAAGGTATCGGCATTGGAATTCGGGTCGAAATAGTCCGAACCCCACTGGCCGATATACATGTCGTGGGTGCGGGCGCGATACTTGGTCAGCGTCTGCTTGCCGTCGCCGGGGATGATTTCCATCTTCACGCCGGCCTGCGCCAGCGTCTGCTGCATGGATTCGGCAATACCGGTAACCGGCTGCGTGTTGCGCACGTCCATCGTGATCGAGAAACCATCGGGCACGCCCGCCTTGGCGAGCAGTTCCTTGGCCTTGGCGACATCGAGCTTGTAGGGATTCTCGTCGAGTGCGCCGAGTTGGCCTTTCGGCAGGAAAGTCTGGTGGATTTCGCCGATACCCTTGATCAGCGTCGCACCGATCGCATCGTAGTCGACCAGGTATTTGAAGGCCTCCTGGACTTCCGGCTTCTTCAGGTTCTCGTTCTTACCGTTCAGGCTGACATAGTAGATCGTGCTCTTCGGCGCGTTCGTCGTCGCCAGATCGGCATTCTTCGAAACAGCGTCGAGGTCGCCCGGCTCGAGGTTGCGGGCGATATCGATATCGCCGGCTTCGAGCGCCAGGCGCTGGGCGGCACTTTCCTTCATGTAGCGGTAGATGACACGGTTGAGCTTCGGCTTGTCGCCGTAATAATTGTCGTTGCGCTCCAGCACAACGACTTCGTTGGCGCGCCATTCGCGCATCTTGAAGGCGCCGGAGCCGGCATAGCCGGTCTTCAGCCACTCATTGCCGAAGTCGTTGTCGTATTTGTGCTCGGCATCAGGCGTCACTGCCTTCACATGTTCCAGCACCAGCTTCTTGTCGACGACGGAAGCAACCGTTGCCGTCAGGCAGTTGAGCACGAAGCTCGGCGCATAGGCCTTGTCGACCGTGAAGACGAAGGTGCCGGCATCGGTCGCCTTCGCTTTTTCGGTGACGTTGTCGCCGGTCAGGCCGAACTGGGTGAGGATGAAGGCAGGGCTCTTGTCGAGCTTGACCGCGCGCTCGAACGACCAGGCGACGTCTTCGGCGGCAACAGGATTGCCGGAGGCGAATTTCAGGCCCGATTTCAGCTTGAACGTATAGGTAAGACCGTCATCGGAGACGCTCCAGCTCTCGGCGAGGTCGCCCTTCACCTTGGACGTGTCGTCCATGTCGAGACGGACGAGCAGGCTGTAGCTGTTGCTGGTGATTTCGGCGGTCGAAAGCTCGAAGGCCTCGCCCGGATCCATGGTGATGATGTCGTCGATGGCGAAACCTTCGACCAGCGTATCCTTCGGCGTCTCGGCGAAGGCGGAGGGTGCAGCCAACATCAGGAGCGAAAGGGCGGCTCCTGCGGACAGTGTGCGGAAATTGCGGCCGAGTCTGGTAATCATCATGGTCTGTTCCCCTGTTTTTTGATTGATTACGAAGCGTTTATAGGCTTAGGCGCGGTCCTCCCTCCACGCTTGGGCCAAAATGCGAAGCCAGTTTTCACGGGCAAGTTTTGTCATGTCGGCCTCACCATAGCCAACCTCCTTGAGAGCGGCAATCAGCTTCTGATTGCCGGCCGCATCGCCGATTTCCTCGGGGATGGTGGCCCCGTCGAAATCCGACCCGAGCGCCACGCAGTCGATGCCGATGCGGTTCACGAGATAGTCGATGTGGCGGATCATGTCGGCAAGCGGCGTGTCGCCGTCCGATCGACCGTCAGGACGCAGCATCGCGGTCGCATAATTGACGCCGACGAGCCCGCGGCTTTCGCGGATCGCATCGAGCTGCCTGTCCGTCAGGTTGCGCGCGACCGGTGTCAACGCATGAGCATTGGAATGGGTGGCGACCAGCGGCTGATCCGTCGTTTTCGCGACGTCCCAGAAGCCCTTCTCGGTGATATGAGCAAGGTCGATCAGGATGCCCAGGCGATTGCATTCCCTCACCAGCGCAAAGCCAGCATCGGTCAGGCCCGGCGCCGTATCCGGCGACATCGGGAAGGCGAAGGGCACGCCGAAGCCGAAGATGTTGTGCCGGCTCCAGACCGGTCCGAGCGAGCGCAGCCCTGCTGCATAGAAGACCTCGAGCGCCGACAGATCAGCGCCAATCGCCTCGCAACCTTCCATATGCAGGACGGCGGCGAAGATGTCGTCCGCCATGGCGCCGCGGATATCCTTCACCGTCCGGCAGAGCCGCCAAGCGCCCGCCTTGTCGAGCCTGAGCGCAATCGCCGCCATTTCATTGGCGACGACAAGCGAAGGCAGCGGATCGAGAGGGGCTGCGATCGGCGTCGCATAATGGCCGTCGGCATCCGGATCGGCGAAGACGAGATCGCCCGAGGGAATATAGATGGCGCAGAGACCGCCTGAAAGTCCGCCCGCTTTCGCCCGGGGTGCATCGATATGGCCGACCGTCGTGCCACCGGCGAATTCCGCAATCGGATCGCTGCCATCTTTCGAATGTGTCCAGAGTCGAAGGAGAACGTCGTTGTGGCCGTCGAATACGAATTGCATCTGTCTTCCTGCGCTGCCCGAACGGGCGGATGAAGCAGGCAGAATAGAAAAGCTGACGGAATTCGCCACCTCTTTTTTCAGAAATCCATTATGTAGCACCAAGGCCTTGGCCAGCAGCAGAACGGGGGCCGAAGCCCCCGCGGAAAATCGCGCGATCAGTGTTTGGTGCGTTTCTTCTGCCGGTAGACGTCGATGATGACAGCCGCGATGATGATGGCGCCCTTGACGATCTCCTGGTAGTAGGCGTCGACCCTGAGGAAGGTGAAGCCGGAGGTCATGACACCGAGGATGATGGTGCCGATGACAGTTCCGGTGATGCGCCCGACGCCGCCGGTGAGCGAGGTGCCGCCGATGACGGTGGCGGCGATCGCATCGAGTTCATATCCGACGCCCATGCTTGCCTGCGCGGTTTCCGCGCGCGCCGCCGTGACGATTCCGGCAAGGCCGGCAAGCAATCCCGCGATCACATAGACCTTGACCAGATGCGCCTCGATATTGATGCCGGAAACGCGCGCGGCCTGCGGATTGGCGCCGATGGCATAGGTGAACTTGCCGTATCGGGTGTAGCGCAGCGCGATGTGGAAGATCAGCGCAACCACCAGGAAGACGACGACAGGCCACGCTTTCGTTCCGATGAAATGAAACTGCTCGGTGACCCCGGAAACCGGCTGTCCCTTCGTATACCACTTCGCCACGCCCCTGGCCGACACGAACATTCCAAGCGTTGCAATGAACGGCGGGATCTTCGTGTAGGCGATGAGCGCCCCATTCAACAAACCGGCGCCGCCGCCGATCAGAAGACCGACGATGATGGGCACAAAAGCGGGTAGGTCGGTCAGCGAGGGAAAGACAGCGCGTCCCCAAGTGGAGGACTGGGCGAAACTCGTTGCGATCATCGCCGTCATGCCGACGACCGAGCCGGACGAAAGGTCGATGCCGCCGGTAATGATCACCTGGGTGACGCCGACGGCGATGATGCCGATGACCGAGACCTGTAGGATCATGATCGTCAGGCGCTGCGAATTCACCAGGAAGCTCTGGCCGATGAACATCCAGCCCAGCACTTCGTAGATGAGCGCGATGCCGACGAGTACCAGAAAGATGCTGAGTTCCGGCGGCATGCGCCGTCGCCTCTGCCGGGTTGCGAGCGGAGCCGCGCCCTCTGCTGCCTTGATCGTCATGTCAAACCTCCTTGGGCGATTACCGGCAGTGCATCACTGCGCAGCCAGTTCCATCACCTTGATCTGCGTTGCTTCGTCGCGATTGAGGAAACCGGTCACGCGCCCCTCGTGCATGACCATGATGCGGTCGCTCATGCCGAGCACCTCCGGCATCTCGGACGAGATCATCACCACCGCCACGCCGTTTCGCGCCATTTCGGTGACCAGCCGGTGGATTTCCGCCTTGGCACCGACATCAATGCCGCGCGTCGGCTCGTCGAGGATCAAGATGCGCGGATTGGTGAGCAGCCAGCGCCCGATCAGCACCTTCTGCTGATTGCCGCCAGACAGATTCTGAATACGCTCGTAAAGATTCGGCGTTTTGACGCGCAGCTTTCTCGCCATGTCTTCGCAGGTTGCCTCGATCGCGCCCTGCTGCACGAAGCCGCCCTTGACGTATCGGTCCTGCAGAACGGCAATCTGCATGTTTTCGAGAATATCGAGGACCAGTAGACAGCCGGTGTCCTTCCGGTCCTCGGTCAGGAATGCCATCTGATTGCGGATGGCGACGGTCGGCGAGGAGATGGTCACGGCCTTGCCGTTGAGTTCGATCGAGCCGGAACTTGCCGGCGTCACGCCGAAAAGCGTTTCGGCGACATTCGAGCGTCCGGAGCCAACGAGGCCGGCCACGCCAAGAATCTCGCCCGCCCTCACCTCGAAGGAGACATTGTCGAAGACACCCTTGAGACAGAGATCCTTGACGGAGAGCACGACCTCGCCGATCGGCACCTCCTCCTTGGGAAACATCTGGGTGATTTCACGCCCGACCATCATGCGAATGATGTCGTCGCGGGTGACGTCGGTCGAGGCGTGCGTGCCGATATAGCGGCCGTCGCGGAAGACGGAGAATTCGTCGGCGATCTCGAAAAGCTCGTTCATCTTGTGGGTGATGTAGACGATGCCGATGCCTTGGGCCCTGAGGTCGCGGATGATCCGGAAAAGATGCTCGACCTCACGCTCGGTCAGCGCCGATGTCGGCTCGTCCATGATGAGCACGTCGGAATTATAGGAAACCGCCTTGGCGATCTCGACCATCTGCCGATTGGCGACCGAGAGGTACCGGACCTCGATGTCAGGATCGATTTCAATGTTGAGCCGGGTAAACAGCTCGTCCGTCATGCGGTACATCACGCCGTGATCGACGAAACCGAAGCGGTTTTTCGGCTCGCGGCGGATCCAGATATTTTCCGCCACCGTCATGAACGGCATCAGGTTCAGCTCCTGATGGATCATCGCGATGCCGCTCTCCAGCGCGTCGAGCGGCGATTTCAGCTGAACCTCGACCCCCTTCAGGCGAACCTCGCCCTTATCGGGCGTATAGATGCCGGCAAGGATCTTCATTAATGTCGATTTGCCTGCACCGTTTTCGCCCATCAGCGCATGCACAGAGCCGCGCTTCAGCCGAAACTGCACGTCGTCGAGCGCGACGACACCGGGAAATTCCTTGCGGACGCCCTCGGCGCTCAACAGATATTCCGCATTCGGAACTGCGCCGCTGGCGCGAACGGCGGCCATGGTTGTCGGGCTGACGGCCATATCATCTCCTCCGGATGCGAATAGGCGACAGGGATGCGGGCTCTGCCCGCATCCCGTTTGGCGATCGCCTTAGTTCTTGGTGACGAAGTCCTTGACGTTGTCAGATGTAACGAGCTGGAAGGGAATGTAGATCTTCTTTTCGACCTTTTCACCCTTGGCAATCTTGAGTGCCGTATCGAGCGAGCCCTTGCCCTGGCCGGCGGCATCCTGGAACACGGTGACGTCGAGATCGCCCGCCTGCATGGCGGCAAGCGCGTCCTGCGTGGCGTCGACGCCGCCGACGACGACCTTAGTCATGTCCTTACCGGCCGCCTTCAGCGCCTGGATGGCGCCGATTGCCATTTCGTCGTTGTTGGAGATCACTGCGTCGAATTCGATGCCGCTGGAGAGCCAGTTGCTCATCAGGTCGGCGCCCTGGGTGCGATCCCAGTTCGCCGTCTGCTCTTCGACGATCTCAAGCCCCTTGCATTCATCCGTCTTGATGACGTCATGAACGTCCTGGGTCCGCATGCGCGCAGCCTGGTTGGAAAGCTCGCCCATGATGACGACGGCCTTGCCCTTGCCGCCGAGAATACGGCAGATTTCCTTGGTTTCCAGCGTACCGGATTCCTGCTCGTTCGAAGCGACGAAAGCCTGCTTTTCCGGCAGCGTATCGACATTGACCGGCTGACGGTTGACATAGACCAGCGGGATGCCGGCATCGGCTGCGAGCTTGGACATTGCCGTGGTCGCATCGGTATCGACAGGATTGACGATGATCGCATCGACCTTGGAGGCGATGAAGTTCTGGATCTGGCTCTGCTGCTTGGAGACGTCGTTCTGGGCGTCTTCGACCTGCAGCGTCACCCCGCTGAGTGTCTTTGCATAATCGGTCATGCCGTTGCGCAGAACCGTCAGGAAATTGTCGTCGAACTTCGCCATCGAGACGCCAACCGTCTCCGCATGGGCCGCCGCCGACATGACGAGCACCATCGCGGTGCCCAGGATAAACTTTCTCATTTTACTTCCTCCACAAAAC
>Ga0307513_10011847_pt1 | contig 10804 bp, 12 predicted proteins | sample 15_EM_MG_FD_202174 | JGI IMG/M metagenome (GOLD analysis project Ga0307513, IMG submission 202174) | Populus trichocarpa ectomycorrhiza microbial communities from riparian zone in the Pacific Northwest, United States - 15_EM | ecosystem: Host-associated > Plants > Roots > Unclassified | place...
TTTGCATCTTTCATCCAAAAGTGCCTTCAAAACATAAAACAAAGAATATCAAGGCATTTTATATATAAAACATGGACAAAACATTAGGTAGATGTGGGTGAAACTATCGAATAATATGGTTACATCAGCTTCCTTGCGCCTTACGGGTTTACTCGCCTGTTGACTCGCACACATGTCAGACTCCTTGGTCCGTGTTTCAAGACGAGACGAATAGGGATCCCATAGGCCGATGCCCGGAGCGCGCATGTGCCGGGGCACTCCTTGACGACGTCTCCGCGGGCGTTTCAAAGGCCCGGGCTTGGGCCGCCACCGCGATCCGCATCGGTCCACGCCCCGAGCCAATCGGCGGACCGACCGTAACCGTTCCACATCCGACCGGGGTGCATGGCCGCCCCCCATCCACTTCCCTCCCGACAATTTCAGGCACTCTTTGACTCTCTTTTCAAAGTCCTTTTCATCTTTCCCTCGCTGTACTTGTTTGCTATCGGTCTCTGGCCCGTATTTGGAATTTACTGCTCGATTGGGGCTGCATTCCCAAACAATCCGACTCGCAGACAATGCCTCATGGTGCGGCAGGGTCCAGCCACGACGGGGCTCTCGCCCTCTCCGGCGCCCTTTTCCAGGGGACTTGGGCTTGGTCCGTCGCTGAGGACGCTTCTCCAGACTACAATTCGGACGCCGCAGGCGCTAGATTCTCAAGCTGGGCATTTCCCGGTTCGCTCACCGTTACTAGGGGAATCCTTGTAAGTTTCTTTTCCTCTGCTTATTGATATGCTTAAACTCAGCGGGTAGTCCCGCCTGACCTGGGGTCGCAACGAGAGCATCCTAGAAAGTCGATGCCTGAGTGTCCAAGAGATCCCGGGGGCGACAGGCGCGCGCACGACCGCGAGCCGAGGACTCAATTTTGGGCCAACCGCGAGCGGGAGCGCGTGGGAGACCAGTATCCGCCCCCGCCCTCGTGAGCCGAGGGGAGTGGGGGCGACGATGCGTGACACCCAGGCAAATGTGCCCTCGACCAAGAGTCCTCGGGCGCAACTTGCGTTCAAAGACTTGATTGTTCACGGGATTCTGCAATTCACACCAAGTATCGCATTTCGCTACGTTCTTCATCAATGCGAGAGCCGAGATATCTGTTGCCGAGAGTCGTTTAGATTATCATCAAAAGAAGGCGCGCCCCCGACACCGAGGCTACGAGGGCGCGCTCCTAGTACTCAATTTCCTTGGCGCTTCTCGCGCCGGGGTTCGTTTACAAGCCGCACAGGGCGCAAATGCGTCCCTCCACGGCCCGCGAGGACGCGAGGGGCGGGTGCCCCCCGAGCCTAGCTTGTCATGCCACGGGTTCACGAGTCGTTCTGCTAGGCAGGTTTCGACAATGATCCTTCCGCAGGTTCACCTATGGAAACCTTGTTACAACTTCTCCTTCCTCTAAATGATAAGGTTCAGTGGACTTCTCACGACGTCGCTGGCGGCGAACCGCCCACGTCGCCGTGATCTGAACACTTCACCGGACCATTCAATCGGTAGGAGTGACGGGCGGTGTGTACAAAGGGCAGGGATATAGTCAACGCGAGCTGATGACTCGCGCTTACTAGGAATTCCTCGTTGAAGACCAACAATTGCAATGATCTATCCCCATCACGATGAAATTTCAAAGATTACCCGGGCCTGTCGGCCAAGGCTATAGACTCGTTGAATACATCAGTGTAGCGCGCGTGCGGCCCAGAACATCTAAGGGCATCACAAACCTGTTATTGCCTCAAACTTCCTTGGCCTGGAAGGCCATAGTCCCTCTAAGAAGCTGGCCGTGGAGGGTCACCTCCGCATAGCTATTTAGCAGGCTGAGGTCTCGTTCGTTAACGGAATTAACCAGACAAATCGCTCCACCAATTAAGAACGGCCATGCCCCATTTCTTTAGTTTTGTCCCTCTCTGATGCTATTTCAGAGGGCTCTATGCCCTCTGACCACCATGAGGCTCTTCCCCTCATGTAGTTCGGGCTTTGAGGTCTTGGGGCCAGTTGTCTATGGCTCCTGATGGAAGAAGCCCCTTTTGTATGCTGAAGCTATTGTGCTGCTGGTTGTTGATCTTTTTCTGTCTCTGGTTCCCTTTCTCTTGGTTGGGTTGCTGGAGTGGCTGTTCTTCTGAGGATGCTATCTTTATGTTTCTTTGCATGGAGTTTTCTTGTACTGGATCCTCGTGTCCAGTTCTGGTTTGGTCTGTATTTGCCTACTGCTATTTTGTAACTACACTGATGTCTACCTCCAGAGATAAGAGAGATGCTTAGTGGACCTATGAGCATTATGTTGGGATGTTGGTAAGCCACTGTTTGGTTTCTCATCCTGTTGCTACTGCTGATTGTTTTCAGTCTAGTCTGCTTTGCCAAACATTATACTCTTTGGTAGATACCCATCTGGCCGGTTCTGCTCACAACATGAAGCTCTGCTCGTGTACAGTAGTGGGTGTGGCTTTGGATATGTGTGGAGTCCTGCTTGATGATGGATTCCTTTTCCTGTTATGGAGTTCTGATTGGGTGAGGTTCTCTCCTCAACTGCTTGGTCAGCTTGGCGGTAGTTTCTTCCATTTTCTGGCTTTGTATAGCTGCATTGCGCATCTGTCATGCTCCTTGCAGCTGGATAGCTAGTTTGTTTGTTGCTGCTATATGCAGCCTGAGGTTCTCTTCGCTTGTATGGGCAGTTGGGGACTCTGTCCTTGCTTGGTTAGTATGATTGTCGTTGCTATATGCAGCTTGGTATGCTATGCTTCTTGAAGCTGGCTGGAATTAGGTGTTGCTCCTTGCAGCTTGTTGCTGGACTATGTCCTTGAAATGCTATTGTTTGGTCGTGTGCTTGTTCTGCTGGACATGACCTTGATTCCTCTCGTGGGATTTGTTGTTGCTTTATGCAGGTTTATATTCTGAGGCTTGATTGTTATTGCTTCATGCCGCCTAATATTCTCTTTGATTGCATAGGCAATTGGAGATTTGCTGGACTCTATCCATGGTCTGATTCGGCTGGCATCTCTAGGATCTCAACAGTATGGGTGAGGCTCTCTCCCTACATGTCTGGGATACTGGAAGCGAGCTAGCCTAAGGCATATGGTCTGCAGGTGATGCTGTATGACCTTGAATCCTCTTGTGGGTGCTGTTGCTGCTATATGCAAGTTGTGCTCCTTGTAGCTGCAGTTGGGCTTGATATGCTGAAGTTTTGATTGTTGCTGCGATATGCAGCCTGATGTCCTCTTTGATTGCTTAGGCAATTGAAGGTTTCCCTTTTAGTGGGAGCATGTTCCTTTAGGCGTTTTTTATTTCTCTTTTGCCCTGCATGGGGGTTGTCCATGTTATTGTATATGGGGTCTTATCCCTTTTCTCGGGTTGGCTTGTGCTGGGGAGAATGTTCCCCTACACTCGCCTTTTGTGTTTGCTATGGTTTGTTCAAGGGAGTCTGTTCCCTTTGTTAGTGCATGTAATGTTCTGCTGGTTTCCAGCTTGTACTGCAAGCTTGTCTTGCTCTTTTTTCATCTATACATTTCTCACATTTGATTAAAAAAAAAAAAAAGAGCTCTCAGGGCACCACTCCCCTGCACCACCCAGTTGTGGTGACATTGTGTTCTGCTGCTCTGTGTTGTCATCTGGATATCTCTCTGGTTTCTGTGCAGGGTTTTAGTTTATGCTTAGCCTCTGCATGTTGTTGCTGTTGGTCTTTGCTAGATTTGGGCGTAGCTGCTGAGTAGGTTAATGCAGCCTGGATGTTTGTTTGTTCATGGTCGAGCGTCCAAAGTCATGACGCCTACAATTGCAACCAATCAGCTTGGTTGGAAAGAGAATCGTCTCTCTGATTCAGCCGACTTTTGGACCCCAAACTAATGCTTTCATGGTTTGCTTGCTGGAGCCGGTTGTGTGTTGGCCTCCTCTCTAGCTGGATCGTCTGCTGCATTGCAAGGAACCTTGTTTCCCTGTCACTGCTGGTTTTTGGTCCTCCTAGCAGACCATTAACTGCTAGTTTGTTCCTTTCTGTATGTTTATTGCCGCTTGGCTTTGATATTTGTCCAAGGGAGCATGTTCCCTTAATGTTACTGTAAGCTTATCTTGATACAGTCTGTTCAAGGGAGTCTGTTCCCTTTGCCTGGATTTTCAAGTCTCTATGTTCTGCTGGTTTCCAGCTTGTATCGCAAGTTTGTCTTCCTATTTTTTTATCTATAAAATTCTTACATTTGATATATAAAAAAAGAGCTCTCAGGGCACTGTGAGTCACATTTAGTTAATGATGATTTAGACACTAAATGTGACTTTTGGAAGATGTGTCTTGTTGGCTATATAGCTGGACGTTCTCCTGGATTTAAAGCATTGCAGAACCTTATTGTTAACTCATGGCACTGTGAGGCATCCTTGACAATTCATGAATCTGGTTGGTTGATTTTCAAATTTGCTAAAGATACTGACAAATTAAATGTCTTATCTGGGGGTCCTTATTTAGTCTATGGCAGGCCTTTCATTCTCAGGGCAATGCCAGAATACTTTGATTTTTCTTCTTCTGCTATGCACACTATTCCAGTTTGGGTTAAATTTCCCAACCTCCCACTCAAGTGCTGGTCTCTTAAATGTTTGTCTAAAATCGCCAGCGTCCTTGGTAAACCTGTTCAAAGTGACATGCTTACCTCTACCATGTCAAGACTCTCTTATGCCAGGGTGTTGGTGAAAGTTAACCTGTTATCTGATTTGCGTTACTCCATTGAAGATACTTTGCCAAATGGCAGCTTACTCCATCAGCAAGTTATTTATGAAACTCTTCCACGGTTTTTCAAACACTGTAAAACCCTTGGCCACCTTACTTCAACTTGCCCTATAGCTCCGCCTTCTAAAGTTCCAAGCCCACAACAGGCTCATGAAACTGCCCTTGTTCTCAACAGTACCAAAGACAGGGACTCTGTTTTCAACCGTTTGGGACCTCAACAAGGCTCTCCTGTAGTTGTTTACTCAGAGGCAAATTTGCCAACCGATTGTGCTCCTCCTCCTATGCAGGTTGAGGCTGAGTGTGTATCTGAGAGTGGAGTTGCTGCTCCTAACTCTGGTGGTTGGGAACTTGTTCAGAGCAAAAGGGTTAGGCATAAGGTTTCACCCTCACGACAACCTCATGTTGTACCGTGCCCAACCCAAGGGCATTCCCATCTGCTTCACAGGGATCATCAGCTCCCACCTTCAGTTTCTGGTTCTCTTCCCACATCAGCTCCAGCTCCTAATGATTTAACTGGCTTTAGGACTGACAAGGGTAAATCTGTGGTTGTACCAGGTGCCCCATGCCCTCCTATGTCTCATACAGCTGGTATGCCCCCAAAGAGAAAGGCTCAGCAGCGCACGGGTGGTGTCTATGGCAGGGGTGAGGGATTGCCTCCCCCTCCCCCTTCTTGATGCTCTTTGTTGTGAGTATGTCAGAGGGTTCAACAACCCTCTGCAGTATCATGTGGTTGCCAACCTCATGAGGAAGAATACATTAGTTGTTTGTGTCTTCAATGCAGCTATTTCGGTAGGAACATGGAAGGTTTCTTCATAGTTGAGCTGTTGTAGGCAATGGACTCCTTGGCTGGTGCTGTTTCTTTCTTCGCACTCTTCGTGGGATTGCAAGGGATAGCATGGGGTCTCCGGTTCGAGGAAACTCTACTTCGTCTTGCATGGGGCTGCCTGAGTATTCTACGTTTGTCTTCGGCTGGGCATGCTCTTTTCGGATTGGCTATTCCATCTTTTGAATTATAGGTGTTCTAGTGGGCCCTATATGATACAGGTGGCGGCTCTTAATTATGCTGGGTTTGCTGCTGGTATGATTCTGGTTTGCTCCTGGATTTTGTTCTGTTCTAGTTTGTGAGAGATTGTCCCCCTAGCCTCCCTCGGGTATTGGGAGCCTTTTTTGTTCTAGTTTTTTGTTGCAGGGTCTATTCTAGTTTTCTGGCCCTTGCTTGTTAGCTTGGTTTGGTTTCTAGATTGGAGTTATGTTCCTGGGGGTTGGTCCCCTTTTGATTCCAGGGAGCCTGTTCCTTGTTCTTGTATATGCCTGTACAGTTGACTAGCTGGTTTCCAGCGATGTTTTTTCTTTTTGATCTATATATTTCTTACATTTGATCAAAAAAAGAAAGAGCTCTCAGGGGAGATGGAGTTGCAGTTTGAGAGAGAAACTAGAGAGAGATGCTCTCTTTCTTGAAGATTTCTCCTTGCTATACGGTCCTGCAACTCCTGAGCCAATTTTGAATTTCTTTATTCACTGTTTCTTAATGGCCTGCTACGTGGCCAATGAGACACGGAATTTTGAGCTACCATTCTCTTGGATTACGCTAATTCAAGAGGGGTTCCAGTTTTACCTAATTAGATCGGGTACGGACTTGGTATTACCTCCAGCCTCCAAAGCGTCTACTGTTCCAGTTTCTTTCAATTTTCGTTCTTTCTCAACACCCAAGAACGGATCTGGGGCTAAGATTGGGGCTTCTTCTAAGTCGTGCTCTCTGGTTGATGACGGTCCTGATGGGTCAGGTGTCATCCTCCTTGAAAGCGAACCGCTTCTTCCCCTCTTTGAGGGTGTATTCTCTGGTTTGGCTCTATCTTCTACTTGCAGAATCGGGGTCTCTCGCCTATCTGATGACAGGGTACCCATACCTTGCTCAGCCATGAAACCGCCCAGCATCTGCGTTGATGGTAGTGAAACTGGAAGCTCTCCTTGTTTAGGTACTCCCTCAGTTCTAGGGATATGGCGAAGCTGCTTTTGCACTGTTTTTTGGTTTAAACTTATGGACTTCTCTGACCGAGTATGTGGCAGAGGTAGGATGTCTCCTACCCCTTCCACTATATGATGTTCATATCTGCCAGTATTTTAGAGGGCTTTGTACCCTCTGTATCAACATGAGGCTTTAACCTCATGCTTTTGGGTTTTGATGCTGCTGTTATTATGGAGTTAGATTTTGTGCTTCTGTTTGTTGTGGTTGCTCTGTCTCGCAGCCTATTGACTGAGTTACAGTTGTAATCAGTTGTGTACTCAGTGGGTCTCTTCCTGCTGGATGTTTTTCATCCTGCAGTGTGTTGCTGCTTTATGCAGCTGATGTGCTATTTTTCATCTTATTGAAGCGTATTAGTGTTGTTTGCTTGCTCTGGGCACTCGCTGCTTGCAAGTGTCAGCGGGAGTGATTATCAGTGGTAGCCATCTGTGTGTTGAATCTACTGGATTTTGTGGGTTCAGGCTGCTTGTCTAGTCTTCTCTTGCAGGGTGTTCTATTGGTTAGCTTTGTTGTGTTGCTATTTAGCTCTTGATGGAAAGAACACTGGTTGTTTGTCGTTAGCAGCTCAGCCTCTCCCCATAGGTGCTTGCAATAGTGGAGCTTGATGGAGCATGGTATAGTGGCTCCTTTGCTGCTACTATAGAGTTGATATGGTTATCTAACGGGATGTGGCTTTCTGCTGATGCTGCCCTCTAGGTTTCTACGAGGGTCTATGGATTTTGGATGTGCTGGGTTTTGGGTGCATGTTTGGCCCTCAGTGGAGCAGTCTTGCTTTTTGTAGCTGGCTGTTGGAAATTATATTGGCTTTTGCTAGTCTTGTTGCTGCTATATGCAGGTTGTTTGCTACGCCTCTTTAAGTTGCAGCTGGGTTTTTTACTTTATCTATGATGCTGGAGTAGGGCTGCCTTACTATTCTGTCTTTAGCACCTTGGTGCTACTTAGTTGGCTACTTCAAATTATTCTGGAGTGGTTTTGTTTTGGCTGCCCTCCACTTCCTTGTGGAGGCTGTATTTGGGTTCTTGTGCTAATTCTGATTGCTGCGGAGTTAGTTTGGTTTGCTGGAGTTGTTGCATTGCTGCTCACTGCTCTAGCGCTGATGGTTTGGTTTGTGTGCTCCCTAGTCTACGGGGCTGTTTCCAGTTGCAAGTGCAGGTCTGATTCGGATGGCCTCTCTAGATAGCTACCCTGAACCCCAACAGATCCCTGCTGGTTCTGCTAGGAGTGGTTCCTTGCGGTTTGTTATCCCTGTTGCTGCTTTTGCTACAAGTTGTTCTCCTGGGAGATGCCTTGTGTTTTCCCTGGTTTGCTTGCTGTTTGGATTGTAACCGGATGTGGCCTGCTGGTTGCTTGCTCTCCTGGTTAGTTTTGTTTGCTCAAGGGAGCATGTTCCCTTGTTCTGTTTTTGGTGTGCTTGTCCTGGGGAAGCTGTTCCCCTGCTCACACCTTCTGTGTTGTAATTGTTTTGCAAGTTAGGCTTGCTCCGGTTTCTCTAGGGAGTATGTTCCCTTCTAGTTTCTGCATATTGTTGTGTTTAATGGTCGGGTTGCTTGTTATGGGGAGCATGTTCCCCAGCACAAGCCTTTTGTGTAGCTAGCTTGTTTCTCTTCTGTTCAACAAGATCTGCTTGCTTGGGTTTTGCCAAGGGAGTCTGTTCTCCTTGGCTGCTGCTGTCTGTAATTATGTACTGCTGGTCTCCAGCGTCTTTTTGATCTATAATATTCTTACATTTGATCCAAAAAAAAAAGAGCTCTCAGGGCTTTTTCTGCTTGCTCCAGTTTTGTGCCATATGGGCTTTTTATGCTACGATATAGCTCTATTTATTGCTGCTACAAGTAGCTTGGATTGCAGTATGTCACCCTTTTTGAAGCTGGTTGGATTTCATTGCTACAATGTTGTGCTGGTCTTCCAGCTGTTTTTAGTGAGGATGTCCTGCTATTGCTTGGGCTGGGGTTTGATTGCTGGAGTTGCATGGCTTGAGCTGGAGCTACGCGACTTCCAGCCTGGCTTGCGGTTTCGTTTTGTCCAGACCTGCAGGTTCTCTGCAGATTGCTGTGATGTTGGCCCCCTTGGGGCTGATCTTGGTTACTATTTGCTAGCACTCTCCCCGGTCTTGTCCTGCTGTTTACAGGTCTTTGTTGTGGGTTCTGCAGATTGTGGTTGATGAACTTGGTATGCTGAGCTTCTTGAAGCTGGCTGGACTTGGGTGCTGCTCCTTGCAACTTGTTTTGCTGGACTCTGTCCTTGAGATGAAATGGTTTGCATGGGTGCTGCTATAGTGCTGGCTTGCAGACCTGTGTTTGCTGGTTGGGTCGCGACGCTACTGGTTTGCTGCAAAGGCTTTTTTTGCCTGTTGTGGGGCATTCTTGAGGTTCTCTCCCCTTGTCCGCACACTATGCCTCTTGTTTCGTTTTGGTTCTTCTGCAAGTCTGATTCGACTGGCTTCTCTTGATCGTTGCTATGGATCCCAACAGTTTGGGTGAGGCTCTCTCCCCTCATGATTGGGCTACTAATGTAGTGTTCTCTGTCACTGCTCTACTATCCCAGTGGAGAATGTTGGATGGAGTCTGTCCTAGTAACGCACTAGCCATGTTGTGGTGCAGGGTTGGTCTACTGATGATGATGTGCGAATGGTCTTCTCATGATTGCCTGGTACATGGATCTGTTTGGGTGAGGCTCTCTCCCCAATTGTCAGGTCCCCATACATGTTACTGTACTAGTGCAGCTGTTCTGCTTTGTGGTTACCTGATTTTGGTTGCAATTGTTGATGCCTGGGATTGCTGCCGGTTTTTGGGACTCCAGGCTGAGGCTTCTTTGTCTGTCAATGGGGATCAGTCAGGGTGAGGCTCTCTCCCCAATTGTTTGATCTCGTCTAGATGATGGAAGCTGAAGTAGATGTGTCGGCCTGCTGTTGTCTGCCTGTAGAGGGGATCAATGAGGGTGAGGCTCTCTCCCCAATGATTTGATCTCCCCCAGTTCCTGGATGCACAGTTTTCGCAGGGTTGGGGCTTGCTGGTGCCGGTGTTGTTTGTTGTATGGAGTGGCCTTCAGTAGCTGTCACTTCCTTGTCTGTCAGTGGGGATTAGTCAGGGTGAGGCTCTCTCCCCAATTGCTTGATCTCGTCTAGTTGATGGAAGCTGAAGCAGATGTGTTGGCCTGCTGCTGTCTGCCTGTAGAGGGGATCAATGAGGGTGAGGCTCTCTCCCCAAAGATTTGATCTCCCCCAGATCCTGGATGCACAGTTTTCGCAGGGTTGGGGCTTACTGGTGCCGGTGTTGATTTCCGCCCCTTGCTATCGATCCCACCTGCTTGGGATACTGGAAGCGAGCTAGCCAATAGCGTGGTGTAGGATTGGTCTGCAGGTGATGTTGTGCGGATAGTTTCTCCTGATTGCTTGGTAAAGGGATCTGTTTGGGTGAGGCTCTCTCCCTACTTGTTTAGTCCCCTTGCATGTTGTTATACTGGAGCTACCATTTGCTGGTCAGGGATCCGATTGGGTAAGGCTCTCTCCCCAACTGTTTGGTCCTCTCGCATGCTGCTCTACTAGAGCTGTTGGTTTGCTTTTGTGGATAGCCGGTTTGTTGTTGAGCTTTGATGCCTGCAATTGCAATACTTTGGTCCTGTGTTTGTGTCTGTGACTGGCTACTGGACATGACCTTGGATCACCACTTTTGTGTTGTTGCTGCGTTATGCAGGATGTTCCCTGTTTCTGTTGCTTTTGCTGCTGGTTTGCGTGGCTGCTGGAGATGACTTCCAGCCAGGATTGCTGTTTTGTTTGTCCAGGCCTGCAGGTCCTCTGCAGATTGCTTGTGATGTTGGCCCTCTTGGGGCTGGTCTTGGTTTTGATGCTGCCGGTTTTTAGGACTCCAGGTTGATGCTTCTTTGTCTGCCAGTGGGGATCAGCCAGGGTGAGGCTCTCTCCCCAATTGCTTGGTCTCGACTAGTTGATGGAAGCTGGAGCAGATGCTGTCTACCTGTAGCGGGGATCAATGAGGGTGAGGCTCTCTTCCCAATACTTTGATCTCCCTCAATTCCTGGATTTTTCCCCCCTAGCC
>Ga0307513_10011848_pt1 | contig 10801 bp, 9 predicted proteins | sample 15_EM_MG_FD_202174 | JGI IMG/M metagenome (GOLD analysis project Ga0307513, IMG submission 202174) | Populus trichocarpa ectomycorrhiza microbial communities from riparian zone in the Pacific Northwest, United States - 15_EM | ecosystem: Host-associated > Plants > Roots > Unclassified | place...
CCCGGGCAATTAAATTCCCAAAACCCCGCCCCCCCCCCCCCCCCCCCCCCTCCCCCCCCGCCGGGCATTCCACATCCCGCCGAAACGGTCGATCATCTGATTCCATTCCGGCAACAGTACCGGTATCATACGTAGTTATCCCCCCCAGTTGCGCTGAAATCCTTTTGGAATAATACACACAATCACAAATATTGTCAGATTGTCAGTGACAACCAAGCTGTGTCCGTCCAGGATAGGTTTAGTGTGATAGGTTAGTTGTATCAGAATTGCGAAAAACAAGTTAATGAGATCGGATAAGCCGAGCAGGGCCGATCTCATACCGTGTTGGGAAAGCACTAATCTTTCCTATTTTGACTTCTTGTGATGGATTACATTTCTTCGTGCTACCAATTGGATGGAGTGCTTGGTTTTCTATTTGGTGGTACCTAGAGTCCTTGGCCTGGATAGGTTTGCTTTGGTTTTGGTTTGGTTTTCGGGAGAGGATTTTTTGTCGTCTTGGGTGCGTTCCTGGAGGTCTACGTTCTCCTTCTCTATCGGGCTTGAAGGATCCGTGTTTTCTGAGAATGTTTACATGTCTCCTCTTTGTATTAAGGAGGCAGCTGTCATCATTATTGGACCGGTGTTGGTTGGATTACCTCATGTGGTAGGTACTATTAGTTTGGTGTTTAGTGAGAAACAATATCAGATTTCATTCTACACATTTGGGATAGCAATTTAATTTAAAAGAAATTAAGAATAGCCCTTTACCATGTTTGGATATGCCATCTACGGTAATATGAAATCTATAGGAAACATATATTCTGGATAATTTGGTTTAGTCCATTCAAACACTAAGGTATCATATTATTGTAAGATTTGTTGAGTCAAGTGAAAGGTATCTAGGAGTATATATTAAACTTAGCTATTTCATTTAGTACCTATCTAGAGTATTTTATAAAAAATTTGACAGGTATCATACAATAAAACTATTAAACATAAACTGGACAAATCTTACCGCCTTGTTTCATTCCTGCTAGAACTTTGTAAGCGGAAATGGGCATTATCTAGTTTTCTATTTTCATCATTCAAAGTGTAGCTATTAGTTGAGAAAATACTTGCAGGTGTACAAAATGACATTCTGGAGATGATGATAAGAACAAGGGCAGATCGAAATCTGCTTCTGACTCTTCAGACATTTTGCCTCCGGACATACGGGATGCGTTCTGCATGTGTCCCAAGCTAAGTTATCACTTTCTGCTGATCTACTGTGGGGATAGGCAGAACTTTGTATCAAGTCGGCTCCACCACCACATCGAATGAGATGCCTTGAGACGGATGCCAGATCGGAACCACTCCCTTAGCTAGCCGCAAGATATGAATGTCCAAATTCTCCTCAGGAAGCTTTTGTCTCCGAATCCCGTGATTCCAGGGCTTGCAGAGGTACGGTAGTGATTTTCAACCACAACTTTTTTTTTGCGCTACCGCAACTGCACTTCCGCCCCGCCCCCACCAAGCACTTTCTCCAGACGGTATGATACTTGTGAAACTTTTTCTCTTTTCTTTTTTTTTTTGTAAGAAACCCGTGCTGGTAAATACATGCCTGCATGCCCAAAGGCAGACAACCACATCAGGTTGTACCTGCCTGTCCTGGCGACGTCAGCCGCCTCCCTGATCCCGCGTTGCGACAGCAGGTGAGGGAAAAGGAAAGTACCGGTGCCTGGTCGCTGGGTGTGCCTCATTGGAAACCGTGCTTGCTTCGCAAGCGAGTGACGGCCTATGCCACCGACGTCGGTGGTGCCATTCACACGGTCGACCCGCCCCACGACGCTCGCGTGCGTGCGCATGAGGAGGTCATAGGGTAGGTACGCGCAGATGGGGCATGCGAGGGCCCGGGTGTGAGTGATTCTGTGTGCGTGTGCGGGACCCTGCTTGGGCTGGTAGAGTGGGGCTTTTGTATGCTGTATATGCTTTGGATGTTGTGTGATTTGGGGGTTATAGCATGGCGGCGCAGTGGTATGGTGCGAGAGTGGGGATTTCAGGCATGTTTGGGAAGTTTGAGGGGAGGGGGGGGGGTTTAGTTGGGGTGGTTTGGATGTCGCGATTGAAGTTTAATAGTGTGCCTTGAAAGGGTGTGTGGATCAAGGTACCGGGACGTAGATTCGATTGGGTGGGTGATCGGTGAAATTATATGTTTTGGGGCTATGGGGAGTGTGCTAGGTGGTAAATGCGGGGAAGAAGGGGGTGAGAGCGGGAGAAGGATAAACAGGCGGTTCTAGATTGGTGCTAGGTCAATACTGACCTCGTGGGAATGGTCCTTGGGGCAGCAGGTGATCCCGTGATCTCGAAATCAGACGGCGTGGGAGTTATTCTGATCCTATGGGGACCCATGGCTGGGCTGTCCCCAGCAGCTTTTTTCACCTTCCACAGCTCAAGGCTTGTATCTCTTGTGAGTCGATATATCTGAAGACTCAGTGCTAACTGCCGTAAGGTATGCAGAGAAGGGCAGGGAGGATCAGTCCCGGGGAATCTGGCAGAAGGTCTTAACTGGATACCGGTATGGATCCTTCACCCGCCTTTTCGCACAGGAACTCGTTTTCCCGTAACAAGGTGCTGCCTACGCTAAGCCTAGCTGACCCTCGCCTGACAGGCGCATGTTTTTCCCACTTTCCAAGTACCGTGTTATAGCGTGGCTGGACCCTCCTCACACGAAGACTCAACGGTAGCAGCTGGCATCCAGTAGCGAGTGCTCGCGGGAGTCTCTCCGCTTCTCTGGCAGGTATTATATTCAAAAATTTGGAAAAGAGACCCTGATCCTAGCGTGGCAGTGACTAGGGCTACGATCTAGTCAGCCTGCGCGCAAGGGTTATTACTGTATTCAATGATGTGTATACCCGTATGTGGTCTTGTCTAACCAACCCTACCCTCTGACAAACCTCGAAAACACCCACCGGGTGCTCATCCGTCGTTGGTGGTCTTGCCTCGGAGCAGTGTTCACAAGCGGCCACCCGGTCAGGCTCTGGGCCAGGCTGGACCGCCCTGGACTTTCCCAGGGGTTGGATTTGTCGGGCTGTGGACTGCGGCCCTGCCTCTGAGGTTCATCTGACCGCGCCTGGCCAGACTGCAGATACCTGCAGGCTTCCGAGTGATCGAGCATGATTGCATAGAGATTGGAAATATTGTGTTAACACTGATGTGGATTGGATACACTTAACTACATGTGGCTCCAAATGCCCCGGAGGCACAGTTGTAGAACCCGGCCTCCCCATGTCCTAATTGGGACATGATAAAGTAAATCTAAATTGGCATAACCGACAATGCCCTAGTATTCTCAAGAGCCGTCCTGTATCTGGTGGTAAATCTTATTGCATCTTGGAGAGTCATGTGGTGGAGAAGAGGCCATTATTAAAAGCGGCGAGATAGGATACTAGTCAGAGAGTAAACGCGTAGTGATATGATAAGTAATTTATCTCCATGCTGTGAATATACCGAGTGATAGGTAATTACCTAGTATGCACACTACTCGGAGCGCATTAAAGATAACAAGTTATTATATAGTATCTAAAGATGGAGCCAGCATAAGACATTCCCAGATATTGCATGGTGTTGGAGGCCGCGCCCGCGCCCTTGTGTTTTCGGCGTCTCGAGTGATGCCCAGTGACTGCTTGCGCGATCCGCCTATGTCTGCGCCTATTTCTACACCCCTCTTTCTTCTACTTCTGTTCTTCTTTTATTCTCTTCTCTATTTAACCCCTCTCCTTCTTTTCCATAAGTAATGTAAATTACTTGCTTGCATTGGGCTCCTCTCCCTGTTCTCTCTCGAGAGGGGCTACCCAGCACATGGATATAAGCGAATACCTGAGAAAGTCTTCAGGCATTTGAAAATGTTTACAGCATCTCTAGGTACTTTCGAGAATCTTCAGATATCGACAGATATTTGTGGGCATCTGGCGATGTCAGCCACCCATTCACGAAATATTCACTGATAGGATGGCATATACAGAAAGCATACCGGCACCGCGAGGCTTCCTCAAAGCCTGGCTTACAAAGCTGCCCGGTTTCGCTTTGACCTAGCCCGGCCTGACTGTATCTCGGGCCACTATCTGCAGGCTAGCCTGCCCGCCTGTGAACACTGCCTCGGCGTAAGTAGAACCCAAACCGAGTGAGATTCTATGCACCTGAAGTCGCCCCACTGCTGATGACCAAGCATCACAGAGAAAGTACTGTTGTACCGTAAGATACTGTGGCGGGTAGGAAAAACCCAGCACTTCCACATCCCTTAATGGTCTCCTTCCCTCCCTCCTCCTTCTGTCCGATCCCTACAGCGCGGATACAGCCAAAAGTGGGGGGGAAAGCCCCCGAGCCGCTACTTGTCCTGGGCAAGAAATGCCTAAAACAGGGATTAAGGAGATGCGTGGTGGGAGGGGTCAGTGCCTATCTAAGCCCCAATGCAAATATACACTCCTTGTTTTCTGGTATCATACTTCATACCTAGGACGGGGACCGAATGGCAGGTTATCCTACACGCTTGCTTCTGAGAAGCCGACGGGAGAGAAAGCGAGGGAGTAAGCAAGTGTCGATGTGACTTCTTGGCTCGCTAGGTTAGGGTAATTTTCCTCAGCGACCTTCACCTTCCTGTGGCTCGGTTCGGTGATCTATGATTTGCGAGTCTTAAGGCTGTAGCAATGATATGGGGTCGCACTAATTTAACGGGCACGTTGGGAGGGTGTGGGCTCGGTTGATGCTTATCAATTGACTCGGGATTCCGCTATCTTGGCGGATGAGTGGCTCTTGGGGTGAGATCCGGAAAGAAGTGAGGATGGGTTCTGGAAGGTGGTATAGGGCTTCTAAGGGAGAGGATGAGGAGGGAGAGGAGGCATCGTGGATTTTTGGGGTTACAGGTTCTGAGCTTGAGAATCGGGCATGGGTTGTGGTTTGTGGAGTGGAGGTGAGGTGAGTGTGCGTGCATAGGCTTGGAAAGAAGAGATGTTCCGATTGGTATTCAGCATGGGCGCAAGCATAAAATATAAAACACGAAAAAAGCGATACTGGGGAAACTCTGCACGTCTCTGTTTGTTCCCCGGTCTCACAATTGCCTGGGCGGCTTCCCCGTAGTCCTCTTGTCAAAGCTAGTGTAGGCTGGGGGCCTTAGAAATTTCGTCCCTTTGGACCCGCTATTTCCCCGCTAGGCAAATATTACGACATAATTTCCTTTGTCCGCAGAGCGTATGACATATCTCTCTTTGGCATACACGGACCTCTGTTGCGCTAATATGCACCTCTATAGCACTGGATCAGAACTAACGCGAGAAACACAGTCATCAAAGATCACTCGTGAATTTCCAAGTTGTAGTTCGAGAGCTAGAAATGCATAATACTTCTTGTGGTCTAGCTGGGCGGCTGTTGACTATTGTCCGAGTGCAGTGAACCCCCCCCCCCCCCTCTCTTGAGGATCTTGGGGCTGTCCTAGACTGGGTAGGCCTCAGTCGGCCGCAATCGGCCAGAATTGTCCCCGGCACTAGGTGAACATAGAGGTACTAAAGTGGGAGCCTGCTAGGAAATATAATAAACGAAAATAAAGTACAGCAACCTAGTGCCCATAGGATAGTCAGCATGACTGACAGGGGGATAAGGGGTGTTCTCAAGAAAGAAAGCTTAATCTATCATCTACCCATAGAAAAACGGGCCCTTTGTTTGCAATCCTGTTCAAGTTCCTGTCCCCCATTCTGTGGTTTGCAGAAACAATGTAACATCAGACCACAGGTGGCTCGGGCGCCCTCAGAGTGCGATTCACCTAGCCTCGGACGGGGCTAAGGTCGTGCACCCGGTCTAAAGACAGGACGTTTTTTCTCTTTTGTGACCCTTAGGCCGTCTTTTACGGGCTGGACAGGAAGCACTGCTATGCATATCCCACCTGCGATGTAGGATCTGCGATTTTGCATAGGCTCCTTGTCTGTTAGCTCAAGGACGTTTCACCACACCACACCATGCTTCCCAACAAGGGGGGGGGCATGAGTGAACAAGAGAGCTCATGAATGCTTAGTTCAACTGTTGCTGTTATCCACACGGTGAGTAAGGTGGGGAGAGGGAAAAGAGGGGAGGAACTCACCAGAAGCCCAGAACCTGGGATTCTCCCATGGCCAACCACAGAGCGGATGGTACGCCAAAACCCGATTGCGGCCCTTCGCAATATGTTTGATACCTATTGCACATTAATCGGCCCTTGCGTGCCGGACAGCCTTCAGCTGTACATCTGGAACCCGCAATTCTTTCCAAGCTTCGCTCTTCCCACAGCCAAACGCACCTTTTTTCCATCACCGATATCCAAATTGCGATTGCGCTTTGCTATAATATCTATTAAATATTTAGTGCGTCGCAGGAATAGACCGTCGCATGAAACGCCTATGTGCCGTAGGTCGTACTCGATATTTCAAACCTAGGTATCATCATCATATCATACCTAGGGAGCAGGGGCGTAGCAAAAACATATCACCAGCTATGTTTGCGACACGATTGCCATAGAATCAGAGAGACAAAATCACTTATTCCCGCAGGGACTAGAGTGCCCAGAACTTCATTTCTTATCACCGGAGCACCGGCATATCACCGGGCGCCCTCTTCTTTTCTGTCATCCGTTGGAACGAGAGGAATCCTACGAAGGTCTCGTGCAGCAGTGGAAACTAGAGCCGGGCGTCCGTAGTTGGAAAGCAAGGCTGGAAAATCCAGATCAATAGATGAACCTTGCTTTTTTTCCGCTCTTGCCCCCCCTCTCAAAGCGCTTTCTAGCTTGATGCAGGAGCCACATGTCGAGAGGAATCTTGAATTTCCATCGCAACTCACTATATCTCGGCCGCGGGACCTAAGCATTAGGATAGCTAAATACATTAGGGTATACTTTTGTACTCTTCACTCATTGTAAAGTATCACAAGGACGGACCCATCCTTAAAAGAAGGGCAATTATAATCCTTAATCACTGACAGCCAACTGTAGGATCCGCTCATGTGCACTATTAACCTCAGGTGAAAATTTCAAATAAGTGTTTGTTCCTGTAGGGATGTGATGTGAAAATGCCTGGCTGGCGCAGTGGTTAACATGTCAAGAAACTAATAATCTCCTGTGCAATTAGCAGGAGCCCAGGAGTTCGACTCCCCTCAAAGGGATTTATTATCGAACGATCCGTCACGTAGGGCAGGAGATTTGAGAAAACCCTGCCCTACAGGAACTGGGAGACTGAAGACCTTAAGCCTTTCCAATAAGGTTGTAGCGCAAATCAGACCTGCTGCGAGGTGGTAGAATCCGACTCTGGACCACACCCGTAAGGGTGGGGTCTGCGATCGGCGGGGCAGTAGAACAAAAATCAAAAGAATATTTTTTAAATTTGTCCTCCTTTTTAAAACAAGTTGTTTTGCCTCCTTTGGCATTGGGGGGGGGGGGGGACAACCACAAATTCTAAATGCTACATAGAGCCGGATTTTCTACTATCATCGTGCCAAGAAGGGGTGGGGGTAATAAGACTTTTATCATCTTCAGTTTCCCCTTCAACCAAGTCGATGAGAAGCATAGGGGAGCCTTCTCTCAGGGCCTCCCGCTGCGAGGAGATGGCAGGGTTTAGGCTGACGGTTCAAAGTTAGGAGTGGAAATGCTGCAGAAAGCTCATAGCTTCTTTTCCATTGCTTTTTATTAAAGTTGAGGGGCTTCCCTTTTTTTGCAGTCTTGTCTTGAAGTCATCCAAAGTTTAGGGGCGGCGGGAAAAGTAGCGGGGTAATTGGGGTGCTTTTATGCCACCTCAAGAAGTCCTACGCAAGTATTATCACGGGAGCTTTAGGCCACACCCCATATTCTTCCAAAAGAGGACCTTGAGGGATCCCCCCGAATCAAACATCAAAACCTGTCATGATCCATCCGCTGAGGGTCGAGGGGTCCCGGTTTCAGACAAGTGCTGTTGCGGGTCATCCCCAGTACTCAAGTGTCTATAAAAATTGGAAAACCCAACCCTTGTCCCTGATGGTGGTGAAATAATCTCTCCGTTACGATTGCGGTCGGAAGTGTAGAGGGGTACGATACGTTCTTTATTGTAGGTTGCTAGCAAACTGCTGCTTAAACAAGGGAGGGGACAATCCCGCATCTATGAGACTATGCACCAGTTTGCATGCCCCCAATGCACTCGCACCCACACTTCTGAGCTCCCTCAACGTTTCAATACTACAACGCTCTACTAGGACTATCACACGATTAGTCCCTGGGGAGACCTGCATAGGATCAGCAGAAATAGTTTACTGAACCTTTACCAACACACTTAAGCGCGCGGAGGCATGCCTCATTTCATTCAGTATACATGACCAGCTGGACTGGGCCCACAAGTACACCTCCCCCAACACGTCCATCATTAGGATCTGAAAGTGCAGGAGGGATATGTATCCGGCCATACTTGGTAATCTATAAAACTTTCGGGCGTTGTGGAGTCAGGACCCACAGGTACTAATCAAGGCCATGATGCTTCATATAATAAGTACTGTGACGCGGAACTCATATCTTATTGTAATAGTGTTCAGGGCATTGCGCTCGACTTTCAGGTCGGATGTCACGAGTATTTTAGACCTTATTACTAAGTCAAGGGGAGTAAACAGGATGGGAGCCGGCGCGTCAAACGGGGGGTATTTAGTGTGGGAGAAGCCCTGTGCTCAAAGCTCTATTATACTTCATGGCGGGGTCAATGCCTCCAGCGTCGGCTCCTCGAGAACTCGAGGGAGCTGGGGGAGAGATTTGCTCCCTGTGCGGTGGCCTAGGGCTTGAGATTTTCAGCGCAGAAAGGCGTAAGATCTGGATGTCTGTTGATTCTGCCTTTCCCTCCTTTGTACCTCCCCCCTTCCCTCTCCCCCGCCCAGCTTGCCAGGAATGCCTCACTTTTGTCGAGTGCAGGAGCCAGGGGAGAAGGAGGGGAGAGATCTAATTAGATGGATTATCAAGGGATCAGATCGAACTTTTTGATAGGCGCGCACAGTACATAATAGAGACTATCATACTATGACCGCCATGATTGGGGTATGTCTGTATAAACAAGTCATGCGGCGAGTGATGGTTTATGACTCCCCTCTCGTCATGTCACACTTGTAGTCTAAATGTCCAGTTCGTGAGGGTGAGGGGGCCAGTGGCACGGCTGTTTAAAGGGGAGAATTTCCCACTATGTGTCGTTCCTTTAGCTGGTGGGCTTCACTTTGGGTTGCCGCATTGGATTTACCTCTTTCCTTGTAGCACTCGGGAGGCTGCCACTTACTTACTCTGAGTGAAGGATGCTAATCTCGGTATAGGCGCTCAAACATCAGAATCCTAGCCACCATTAGAATGTGGATTTACAATTTCCTTGGTTTATAGTTGCACCCTCTGTTCATGGTCTCCCCTCCACGCAGCGTATACGAGCCGGAGGGGTGTGTACATTTGTGGGCAGACACATTCCTACCATACATATTGACACTTTCCTTACTTGTGTGTTCATTCGGAGTCGCCACTTGCTCGATCAGATATGGCGTGGTTTCTTCTTCTCCTTTCTTAGAGGTTATTCCCTCCTGCTTACAATCAAAAAAACGAATCATGCCAACTTGCCCTGTTCTCCGTAGGCAAAGCATAATAATAATAAGAGCCACTGGTCCGAACTCACCACCCAATAAACCACTAGGAAGGAGAGTTCTCCGAACATAGGTTTCACTAATATCTGTATATTTCCCTCGGACGTAGAAAAAGGGGGAGGAAATGAAAAGAGCTCAGAGATAGATGGATAGATATATTACGTGGATAAGCGTAATATTTTGTATGAACCCCCTTCCTTCTCGGTAAAATTTTATACCCTCTCTCGTGTTTTCGGTCATATTATCTACGACATCCTAACCCAACCTTTCCTCTCCTTCTGTGTAGCTCTCTGCAAGTTCTTTCACATTTCTCTCTATCACTTTTCGGGAGAAGAAACTTGAAGTCACTGCCCGGGCCCGGCTTTGGGTATGTGCTGGAAATTGCCAAAGTTATTGGGGTCTGGAAGGTTGGAAGGCTGACCGTATCTAACTAGCCTATGCCTCCTGATGCGCCTGTTAACTTGCACAGAAATGTGAACTTGTAGAATATATTAACTAGTCTTGTTGTGACTAAGGACCCTTGGGATATTGTAAATAAGCAAATGGAGCAATATAAGACTCGAGAATCTGATAAGGCATACCAGATAGTATTTGTACCTAGCATATTTGCTATGCTTATTTGTTCTTTTAAACTAGCGCGGTATTAATACTTCTACAAGTTCCTTTAGTGAAGTAGGATTACTACGGATGACAGCAGTACAAAAGGGGTATTTTTTTTTTAGATAGCCTTGTTATTAGCCTAAATCACGCCCAAAAACGACTTTCCTACTATGATAACTCATCAGTTGTCCTTCAACGGTTCCGCTGACTAAACCTCTCAATGAGATCTTTTGCGTAGTCATCTCACCACACATTGAAAAGACTATGTTTTCCTAGCGACCTACATAGTAATTGCGCGTATCCTTAAAACATCTATCACAGCACCTTGTGAGATCAAACCGGTTTTTTCTGCACCTATTGACCGGTCATGACTCCCCTAGGAAACTTCACCTTGTATCAATACCTCCACTCCCTGTCCTCAATGATCCTTAGTTTCTACGGAGACACCAAGTTCAAGTGATACTTTGCCCAGGTTCATGGTAATTTCCCACACACCAAGTATTCCCCCTCTCCTGTTTCCCTCGCTACACTCCTATGACATCAATTCCCAGGGGGGGGGGGGGGCGCCCCCCCGCCCCGCGGCCCCCGCGCGGGGGGGCGA
>Ga0307513_10011849_pt1 | contig 10801 bp, 8 predicted proteins | sample 15_EM_MG_FD_202174 | JGI IMG/M metagenome (GOLD analysis project Ga0307513, IMG submission 202174) | Populus trichocarpa ectomycorrhiza microbial communities from riparian zone in the Pacific Northwest, United States - 15_EM | ecosystem: Host-associated > Plants > Roots > Unclassified | place...
CTGGCCGTCGTCCCGCGCCTTGATTGGCGCTTTTTTAACCACGTTCGCACTTGCATCCATCGTGTGAACAGGCCCTAGGGCCTGTTCCTCTGGCGCCGGTAAACCGAGAAAACGTTCACAAATTATCAATAAAACGGTGCTTCATTCCCTGGTTTGGAAAGGTTATGCGGGAAGCGCATGAGGACGACCTTGGTAAATAAGGGAAAACCCTTATTCTTGGAACATCCAAACTTCTCACCGCCAAACCCGGTGAACTCGACATGTTGCATCTCATCAACCAAATGGCCCACTTGCGTTATTGGCAACTGGGCACGAGCGCGGCACGCGCCAACCCGGCCGACAACGGAGTCGCCAACGGGTTGATGCAGTCCGCCGAAGCCCGCGCCGGGCAAAACCCGCATGAAGCGGCAGAGCTTCGCGGGGCGGCACTCGCCTTCCTCAGCGTCGTTCGTTAAGAACGCGTCCTAAGCTTCGACGGGCTCGCGCCTGAACGCCTGCCCGCCCGAGCGGGCGATGGCGTGGCGCAACCAGGCGTGGGCGCTGCTGTGCTCCATGCGGCGGTGCCACACGGCATCCACATGCACGGCCGGCACCTCGAAGGGCAGCTCGCGCTGCACCAGTTCATCCTCGATACCGGTGACGCTCACAAAATGCTTGGGCAGCACGGTCAGCAGGTTGGAATTGGCGACCACGCGCCCGGCGGTGAAGAACTGGTTCACCGTCAACACCACGCGCCGGTCACGCTTGAGCTGGGCCAGGGACTCGTCGATGAAGCCATACGGCCGGCCCGAGAAACTCACCAGCAGGTGGCGCGCCGCGCAAAAGCGGTTCAGCGTGAACGGGCCGGTGGCCAGCGGATGGCCGCTGCGCATCACACACACGTACTGACCGTCATACAGCCGCTGCTGGGCAAAGGACACGCTTTTGCCCACCTGCGCGCGCGCGGTCAGATCGGCCTGCATCGCCGGGAAGAAGCCCACGGCGAGATCCACGGTCTCATCTTCGAGCAGCTTGCGTGGATCGCGCGTCGTGAGCGGCACGACCCGCAGCGAGACGCCAGGCGCTTCGTTTTCCACGATGTCGACCAGGCCCGGGATCAACGCGGCGGCCGTGGCATCGGCCATGGCCAGTACAAAGGTGTCGTCGGCCTCGGCCGGCTCGAAACTGCTCGGCGCCAGGGACTGCTGCAACTGCCGCAGCGCCTCGCGTACTGCGGGCCATAACACCAGCGCCCGCGGCGTGGGCTCCATGCCTTGCCCGCTGCGGCGTACCAGTTCGTCGCCGAGCGCCTCGCGCAGGCGGCGCAGGGCATTGCTTACCGCCGGTTGTGTCAACGACAGATTGCGTGCCGCACGGGTCAGGCTGCGCTCGGCCATCACCTCGTCGAAGACGCGCAGCAGATTCAGGTCCAGGGTGCGGAAATTGGGCGCGGTGGCGTGCATGGCGTGGCTGGGGAGTGGATCACCGGGGTGAATGGAGAGCGTGAGGTACCTGCGTTTGAATCATATAAGGGCAAACCCTTGGTTTCATGCGTTGCATCGCTTCAGGCGATGGCCCGAAAAACCGTTGTTTTTGCGCAAATTAGAGTCAATCCCCCAATTCTTGACCTTTGAAAGTCCAGCCGAGGGTGCTTTGAAATTGCGAGCCGTCTTTGTTGCGTCGCAGCAAGAGAATTTGAAAATTTGCTATGTAAATAGTAGCTTAAAAGCTCGATACAGCCATCAATAATGGGTCTAAATCGTCGAAATTTCAAGAGAAAAGCAATGTGCCAACTATTTCACAATGTAAGCACGTGACGGCTCCAGTCGGGAGCGATTGAGCTTTTGATTATCACCACAGTGAATGAATCAAATCACAAAGATAAAGTTGAAGATGCCTAGTGTTAACCCTAATATTCAGTCACGCACCAAGCCATTCGGTCTTCTGGAGCGATTGTTAAAAGGAATTTCACCATGACCAGCTTTATCCATACCAACTATCCCGCCGAACATCCTGGCGTGGTGCGTGCGGAGTCGGTCCTCTTGGCAGCCCGCCAGCTGCGCCGCGGTTTCGACAGCACCAAGGGTCTGTCGACCGTGTTGTTGGCTGCCGCCGCTTCGGCCCTGATCGTTGTCGCCGACCGCGTGGTCGATAGCTTGGCCGAGGGCCATCTGATGACGGCCTGGCTGATGTTGTGGGCCGTCGGCTTCGCAGCGATCGCCTTGTTTGGCGGCGTAGCGCGCAAGATGGCGGCGACCACCGTGAAGTCGCTGGACGCCTGGTCTTACCGCGTGGCCCAAGCCCGCGCCGACGAACGTCTGTGGAACACCGCCCAGCACGACCCGCGTGTGATGGCCGATCTGAAGGCCGCCATTGAGCGCAGCGAAGAGTCTGCCCCGGCTCTCGCCGTTGCCGCAGTACCGAAGCCCAGCTTCTCGATCAGCAAGGCGCTGGGACAATGGCGCATCGATGCGGCCCGTGCCCGTGCCGATGCCCGCCTGTGGGCTGTAGCCCAGCGCGATTCCCGTGTGATGGACGACCTGATGGCCGCGAAGTCCCGCGCTGAAGTGGAAACGGCTCGCCCGCTGCCCACGGAAACGCAAACCCTGATCAAGGCCGACAATGCCGCCGCCCTGCGTGACGCGCTGTTCGAACTGCGTCCCAAGTTCGCCTACTACGCTTAATTGCCAGCCGCCACCCGGCGGCGCGTGACGGAGCCAAAGCCACCTGCGGGTGGCTTTTTTGTGAGCGCATGCGCGCCAGACGTAAAAAACCCGGCCGTGGCCGGGTTTGGTTCTTGGCGCGCTTGGCGCTGGCCGCTCAGGCCGCCAGCCGGCGCTCGATCTGCGCCTTGGTCTCCTCCAGCTCGCGGGGTAAGTGGTAGGCCAGCTGAGCGAACAGCTCGGCATGCAGCGCCAGTTCTTTTTGCCAGGCTGCCTTGTCGATGCTGGTCACGGTGTCGAACTGTGCGGGGCTGAAGTCCAGGCCGGTCCAGTTGAGTTCTTCGTAAGTGGGGCTCACGCCGAACACGTGCTCCGTGCCTTGGGCCTGACCTTCGATGCGGTCGATCATCCACTTCAGCACACGCATGTTTTCGCCGTAGCCGGGCCAGACGAACTTGCCATCTGCGCCCTTGCGGAACCAGTTGGTGGTGTAGATCGCGGGCAGCTTGGCGCCGGACTTGGCCAGCTTCTCGCCCAGGTTGAGCCAGTGCTGGAAGTAGTCGCTCATGTTGTAGCCCATGAACGGCAGCATGGCGAAGGGGTCGCGGCGTACCACGCCTTGCTGGCCGGCAGCGGCGGCGGTGGTTTCCGAGCCCATGGTGGCGGCCATGTAGACGCCTTCCACCCAGTTGCGGGCTTCGGTCACCAGCGGCACCGTGGTGGAGCGGCGCCCGCCGAAGATGAAGGCATCGATGGCCACGCCCTTCGGGTCGTCCCAGGCGCTGTCGAGGGCGGGGTTGTTGGTGGCGGCCACGGTGAAGCGCGAGTTAGGGTGGGCCGCCTTGGCGCCGGTTTCCTTGGCGATCTGCGGCGTCCAGTCCTTGCCTTGCCAGTCGATCAGGTGGGTGGGCAGTGCCTTGCCGGGCGCGTCGTGCTCCATGCCTTCCCACCACACATCGCCGTCATCGGTGAGTGCCACGTTGGTGAAGATCACGTTCTTGTCCAGGCTGCGCATGCAGTTCGGGTTGGTCAGCATGTTGGTGCCGGGGGCCACGCCGAAGTAGCCGGCTTCGGGGTTGATCGCGCGCAGCGAGCCGTCGGCCTGGGGCTTGATCCAGGCGATGTCGTCACCGATGGTGGTGACTTGCCAGCCTTCGAAACCGGCTGGCGGCACCAGCATCGAGAAGTTGGTCTTGCCGCAGGCGCTGGGGAACGCCGCCGCCACGTGGTATTTCTTGCCTTGTGGATTGGTCACGCCGAGGATCAGCATGTGTTCGGCCAGCCAGCCTTCGTCGCGGCCCATGTTCGACGCGATGCGCAGCGCGAAGCACTTCTTGCCCAGCAGCGCATTGCCGCCGTAGCCCGAGCCGTAGCTCCAGATTTCGCGGGTTTCCGGGAAATGCACGATGTACTTGGTGCTGTTGCAAGGCCACTTCACGTCGGCCTGGCCAGGTTGCAGCGGCGCGCCCACGGTGTGCACGCAGGGCACGAACTCGCCGTCCACACCCAGCACGTCGTACACGGCCTGACCCATGCGGGTCATGGTCTTCATGTTGACGGCCACATAGGGGCTGTCGGACAGCTCGATGCCGATATGCGCGATCGGCGAGCCAAGCGGGCCCATGCTGAACGGCACCACATACATCGTGCGGCCCTTCATGCAGCCGCTGAACAGCGGCTGCAGCGTGCTGCGCATCTCGGCGGGCGCCATCCAGTTGTTGGTGGGGCCGGCGTTTTCCTTCTTTTCCGAACAGATGTAGGTGCGGTCTTCCACGCGGGCCACGTCGCTCGGGTCGCTGCAGGCCAGGAAGGAGTTCGGGCGCTTGGCCGGGTTGAGCTTCTTGAAGGTGCCGGCGTCGACCAGTTGCTGGCACAGGCGTGCGTACTCTTCGTCGCTGCCGTCGCACCAGTAGATGTCGTCTGGCTGGGTCAAGGCGGCCATGTCGGCCACCCAGGCGATCAGTTTCGCGTTCTTCACATATTTGGGCGCGTTCAGCTTCAAGCCCTGCATGGTGGGTGCGTTCATCGGGAAAACTCCTAAGTTGAAAATCGTCTTTTCAAAAGGAGCTCCGGGCTTACGTGCTGAGAGCTGCCTTTTCAGAAAACGGCTTGGGCTGCTCAGTCGGCGGGCGGCTGGGTGAAACGCATAGGGGTTTCAAGCTCCGCAGGTCGGCTGGGAATTCGATTTTAGGGAGCTGGCCGTGAGTTACCAGACGATTACAGGCAAATTTAATGCAAAAAATGCATTAGGTTATGCATAAAGATATGTGGTTCGTAACGATGCCATAGCGGCATTCGCCCAGGGCGGATCAGTCGAAAGGAGAGGGGTTTCGGCGACCGCGACCTAAAAGGCCTGCGGCGCAGTCGATGCGTGAGAGCAGCGACAAAACAAAACCAGCTTGTGATGAAGCTGGAAGCAACCCGCGCTGAGTCGGCGGGTGCGGGGGCCTGATCAGGCCATGAAAACGGCGATGAAGGCCAGCAGGAAGATCAACACGCCACCAACGATGGGCAAAACCATCGGGATCAACGGCACGATGGCTTCGACCGGATCGGCGGGATGGTTGTCGGGCGTGGCGTTGTTGGATGGGGTCGGGCTGGACATGGACGGTTCCTTTACGAAGCGGGGCTTATTCTAGGGCTTGGCGGCGGTGCCGCCTTCATTTCTGCTCGCTGGCCTCGAAGCCAGCCGCATGCAGCGCACCAATGACTTCATTCATGTGCTCGCGTCCGCGGGTCTGGATCACCAGCTCGATGTCCACGTTCTGCGCCGACAGCGCGGTGAAGGCGCGCTGATGGTGCACTTCGTCGATGTTCGCACCTGCACCGGCCACCGTGGCCGTGATCTTGGCCAGCGAACCGGGATTGTCGCGCGCGCCCACGCGAATGCGCGCCAGCCGGCCCGCGCGCACCATGCCGCGTTCGATGATGGCTGCCAGCAGCAAGGGATCGATATTGCCGCCAGACAACACCAGGCCGACCTTTTTGCCGCGGAAGCGCTCGGGGTACTTCAGCAAGGCGGCCAGGCCGGCCGCGCCCGCGCCCTCGACCACGGTTTTCTCGATTTCCAGCAGCATCAGGATGGCTTGTTCGATGTCGGCTTCGTCGACCAGCACCAGGTCGTCGACCAGTTCCCTGATGATCTCCTGCGTGAGCTTGCCCGGCGAGCCGACCGCGATGCCTTCGGCGATCGTGCTGCCGCCCTGCGCGTGGTGCGTGCCCTGGATCACATTCACCATCGCCGGAAACCGCGAGGCCTGCACGCCGATGATCTCGATGCCGGGCTTCAGCACCCGCGCCGCCGTGGCGATACCTGCGATCAGGCCGCCGCCGCCCACCGCGATGACCAGTGTGTCGATGTCCGGCACCTGCTCCAGCATCTCCAGCCCGACCGTGCCCTGGCCGGCGATGATGGCCGGGTCGTCGTACGGGTGCACGAACACCAGTTGTTCGCGATCAGCCAGGTCGAAGGCGTGGGCACGGGCCTCCTCCAGTGTGTCGCCATGTAGAACCACCTCGGCACCGAAGCCCCGGGTGCGTTCCACCTTCACACCGGGAGTGAAGCGCGGCATCACGATCACCGCGCGCAGGCCCAGCCGCTGGGCGTGGTAGGCCACGCCCTGGGCGTGGTTGCCTGCGCTCATGGCCACCACGCCATGCAAGGGCGGCTGGCCCGGCGCATTGCCTGCGGCGCGCGCGGCCTCGGCGTCGGCCAACTGCGCGAGCTTGTTGCATGCGCCGCGTTCCTTGAACGAGGCGGTGAACTGCAGGTTCTCGAACTTCAGGAACACATGTGCGCCCGCGATTTCCGAAATGGTGCGGGAGTCCACGCAAGGGGTAGTCAAAATCTGACCTTGTAGGCGCGCGGAGGCCTGGCGGATGTCGTCGATCGATGTCATGCTGCGATTGTGTGCCAAATGCCCTTGGCGCTACTGTATTTTCGGCCGGCCGGTCTTCCCTTGCCAATCGGGCTGCGTTATGGTGCGGACCAACGTATCTCGTTGCTGGAGCACTTTCCGTTATGAAACTCTCGTTCGCCACCGCGGCCAATGCCCATCTGATTCCGTCGCCCGGCTTGCAGGAAGCCCCGGTGCTGGATTTGATGTGCTCGCACTTCGTGCTGACGCTGGTGGCCCGCCAAGGCGCCAAGTTCAATGTGCGGCGCGACCTCAACAGCCTGCTGGCCATGGCCGGGCGGCATCTGGTCTGGCCGCAGCCGGTGCTGCTGCGCCTGCGCGAATTCCTCACGCGCCGCTGCAAGGACAACGAATTCTGGCGCGGCCACACCGCACTCGATACCGCCGAGTTCCTCGATCGCCACGGTGTGTGGCGCGGCCCCTATGAGGAAGGCACCCTGTTCTTCTACCTGGACGAATACGCCAAGGACCAGCCCAAGGACCTGCTCGCCGCACTCGCCGTCACCGGCGACTGGCTGACCCAGGTGCTGAAGAAACAATCCACGCTGGTGGAGAAGAACATCGACGCCCTCTCGGGCCTGCTGCAACTCAACAAGGCCGAGCGTGCCTTGCTGCTCTACGGTACCCTGGCGCGTTACCAGCGCGACCTGCGCACCATCCTCGTCGAGGTCAAGGTCAACAACGCGCCCGAGGCTTATGCCGCCATCGCCGAAGTCGCCGGTGTGAGTGCCGCGGAAGTGGGCGAGGCCTTGCGTGCCGGCTCGCGGCTGGAACGCATCGGCCTGGTGGAGAACCTGATCTCCGAACACAACATCACCGATCTGGCCGACCTGATGAAGGTCAGCGAAAAACTCCCGCCGGTGCTGATGCGCGAGTACCGTGACCAGAACGAACTCATGGCCGTCTTCACCCGGCCGGCCACCAAAAGCACGCTGGGCTTGCAGGATTTTTCTTTCGTCGACGACGACGCCCAGGTGTTGCTGGCCCTGCTGCGCAACGCGGTCGCACGCAAGGAACCGGGCGTGAACGTGCTGCTCTACGGGCCACCCGGCACTGGCAAGACCGAGCTGGCGCGCGTCGTGGCGCAGGCTGCGGGGCTGGACCTGTTCGAAGTCGAATACGCCGACCGCGACGGCAATTCATTGAGTGGCCGCGACCGGTACCGTTCGCTGCAGATCGCGCAGGTGTTCCTCAAAGGCAGCGTGCAGGCCGCACTGTTGTTCGACGAGGTCGAAGACGTGTTTCCGCCGATCAGCTCCGAAGCGGCGCAACTCATGGCGCGTGCCGAGCAGGTCGCGGCGCCGAGCAACGGCTCGGTCAGCGGCAAGGCCTGGGTCAACCAGATCCTCGAATCGAACACCGTGCCGACCATCTGGGTCACCAACCGCATCGAGCAGATCGACCCGGCGTTTCGCCGCCGCTTCGCCTACCACCTGGAGCTCAAATCGCCGCCGCCCGGCGCGCGCGAGGGTCTGGTGCGCAAGACACTCGAAGGTGTGCAGGTGTCCGACGCCTTCGTGGCCAAGCTCACCGAACGCAAGGGACTCACGCCCGCGCAGATTCGCACCGCCGTGCGTTTTGCCGACCTCGCCAAAAACGATGCCGCCGGCATGGAAAGTCTGATCGAGCGCCAGCTGCGCAACGCCGACATGGCGCTTGGCAACCGCAGCGCCGATGCGGCAGGCCGGCCCTGCGTGACCACCTACAACCTCGACATGCTCAATGTCGAAAGCCGCTTTGAAGTGCCGCGCATCGTGCAGGCACTGAAGGCGCGCGGCCATGGCACGCTGTGTTTTTACGGTGCGCCCGGCACCGGCAAGACCGCGCTGGCCGAACACATCGCCAAGGCGTTGGAGAAGCCTTTGATCATCAAGCAGGCCAGCGACCTGATGAGCAAGTTCGTCGGCGAGACCGAGCAGAACATGGCCGCCATGTTCAAGGAAGCCGAGACCGAGCAGGCCGTGCTGCTGCTCGACGAGGCCGACAGCTTCCTGCAGGACCGGCGCGGCGCCCAGCGCACCTACGAAGTCACCGAGGTGAACGAAATGCTGCAGGGCATGGAGCGCTACCGCGGCATCTTTGTCTGCACCACCAACCTGCTTGACCGCATCGACCAGGCTGCACTGCGGCGCTTCACCTTCAAGATCAAGTTCAACCCGCTGACCCGCATGCAGCGCGAAACCATGTTCGTGGCCGAAGCGCTGGACGGCAATGTGGCGCTGCTGGACGCAACGCTGGCCGTGCGCCTGGCCAAACTGGATCAGCTGTGCCCCGGCGACTTCGCCGCGGTGAAGCGCCAGTCCGACATCCTGGGCGAACCCTTGCCCGCGGAAGAGTTCCTCGACCAGCTCGAAGCCGAGCACCGCATCAAGCCGGAGGTGCGCGAGTCGCGTGGCATGGGCTTCGTGCACTAGCCACCGGTTGGCAATTCCCCAGGCGGGATGACGAGAGAGCACTGCGACGACCACACGCGCAGTGCTTTTTCTTTGGCCTGAGGCCATAAGCCAGGCTTATCCAAACTCAACCAAAACCGGGCTTCTCTCACGACCGTCTCATCCCGATACTCGCTGCCAGCCGCAATCCGCGGGGCCAGCCGTATTTCGACCGAGACCGCACCGTGAAAATCACCGCCATCGACAGCCATGCCCACGTGTTTACACGGGGTCTGCCGCTGGCCGCTGTGCGGCGCCATGCGCCCGACTATGACGCGACGCTGGCCGAATACCTGGGGTTGCTCGACCGGCACGGCGTGTCGCACGGCGTGTTGGTGCAACCCAGTTTCCTCGGCACCGACAACAGCTTTCTTCTCGGCACCCTGCGCGCGAGCCCGCAGCGTCTGCGCGGCGTCGCCGTGGTCGACCCGGAGACGAGTGAAGACGAATTGAAGGCAATGGACGATGCCGGCATCTGCGGCATTCGCCTCAACCTGGTGGGTCTGCCCCTGCCCGAGCTGGCGCGCGCCGACTGGCAAGGTTTGCTGGAACGTGTCCACGCCCTCGGCTGGCACGTCGAACTGCATTGCGAGTCGTTCGCTCTGGCGGCTGCCGGGCAAGCGGTGCTGGACGCTGGGTGCCAATTGGTTGTGGACCATTTCGGCCGGCCCGGCGCCGCACTGCAGCCCGATGCAGGTTTTGCCTGGCTGCTGCAACAGGCGGCCACGGGGCGTGTGTGGGTGAAGCTGTCGGCGGCCTACCGCAACTGGGCTGGCCACTCGGCTGCGGCGTTGTCGCACGAAGCCGCCCAGGCGCTGCTGCGGGCTTTCGGCCCCGAGCGGCTGGTCTGGGGCAGCGACTGGCCGCACACCCAACACCGCGAGATCGTGGACTACTCCACCGCCCATGCAGACCTGGCGGCATGGGTGCCCGATGCCGCCGCACGCACCCAGATTCTCTGCGGCACACCCGCGCAATTGTTCAAGTTCAACCCAGGAGACAAACATGACCAATGACTTTTCACGCGCAGGTTTGCTGCGCGCCATTCCCGCTGCGCTGGCTGGTGCGGCCCTCATGTTGGCCACGCTGGCCGTCCACGCGCAGGCCTGGCCAACCAAGCCGGTGAAGCTGGTGGTGACCTATCCGCCGGGCGGCACCGTGGATGCCGTCGCCCGCATCCTGGCGCCCAGGCTGTCGGCCCGGCTCGGCCAGCCGGTGGTGATCGACAACCGTGCCGGAGCGGGTGGCGCCATTGGCGGCGACCTGGTCGCCAAGAGCGCGCCAGACGGCTACACCGTGATGCTTGATGCTTCCAACCATGCGCAAAACCCGGCGTTGCGCAAGATGCCGTTCGACACACTGCGCGATCTCGCACCGGTGTCGTTGCTGGTAAAGGTGCCCAACGTACTGGTGGTGAACCCCGCCACCAGCATCCACAGCGTCAAGGACCTGATCGCGCAGGCCAAGGCCAAGCCGGGCAGTATCAACTTCGCCTCCTCGGGCAACGGTTCGGCACAGCATCTGGCGGGCGAGTTGTTTGCCTCGATGGCCGGTGTCGAGATGACCCATGTACCCTACAAGGGCGGTGGTCCCGCGCTCACCGATGTGATGGCCGGGCAGGTGCCGGTGTTCTTCGCGAGCATCGCATCGAGCCTGTCGTTCATCCAGAGCGGCAAGCTGCGTGCGGTGGCGGTCACTGGCAAGGCCGCTTCACCCACCCTGCCTCAGTTGCCGACGGTGGCCCAGTCCGGCTTGCCTGGCTACGAGGTGTACGAGTGGAACGCGATGTTCGTGCCGGCGCAGACGCCGC
>Ga0307513_10011850_pt1 | contig 10801 bp, 3 predicted proteins | sample 15_EM_MG_FD_202174 | JGI IMG/M metagenome (GOLD analysis project Ga0307513, IMG submission 202174) | Populus trichocarpa ectomycorrhiza microbial communities from riparian zone in the Pacific Northwest, United States - 15_EM | ecosystem: Host-associated > Plants > Roots > Unclassified | place...
CAGTATTCATTTTTTCACCTTCGATATAGGTCACAAAGGAATTACTTAATAATGGGATTGTAGGTGATGATATTGGCATTATTACCCCTTATAATTCCCAGGCAAATCTCATCCGAGCTTCTGTTAACGTAACCTCTGTGGAGATTCATACCATTGATAAATACCAGGTATGGATGAATCATATCTTACAGAACTAAAGCATTATCATTTTTTTTTAATGTCAAAAGATGATAGCACGTATCTTATATAAATTTGAGACCAATCCCATTATGCCATTCTTTTAACTGGAGATTAATGACTGCTCACCTTTTTCTTTTTCTTTTTTACCTAGGCTTCTCTTACATGCTCTGTTTTGTTTGCCCAGGGAAGAGACAAGGAATGCATACTGGTATCCTTTGCTAGGTCCAGTGAAAATCCAAGAAATTGTACGTCTTCGTTGCTTGGAGATTGGCATAGGATTAATGTGGCGCTCACACGAGCCAAGGTAGGCAGCATAAATGCTCTTACTATATTAGTCTTTCCTGTTATAGCAGTTAATTTGGATTTGTTTTGTGCTTTGCTTGAAAAGAAATTGTTGCATTATGGTGAGAGAGAGAAGGGAGAAAAAAAAAAGGAAAAAAGAAATAATGATGAAGAGCATTCCAAACATCAACTGAGTTGAGTATTTAGCAGTAAAAGTCTCACGATATAATATTTGTGTCATTGTATGTATTGTATCCACAGAAAAAGTTGATCTTAGTAGGGTCGTGCAAAACCCTGTCAAAGGTCCCGCTGCTGAAGCTTCTTGTTGAGAAGGTTGAAGAGCAATCAGGCATTATCAATGTGTCCAAGACAGATATCAACTACGAAGAGCACAAAGGAGAGCTGAAAAGATGTTCTCATATCAGATGATTACTACTTTCAGTTCACCAAAACGGAAAAAGAAAAGAAAAACGGGTGACGGCATGAATTGGCTTCTTCCCCCCTTCTCATTATGCCAAAGATTTGGCGTTTGGGGCGGTAAAGATTGTGCAGGTAATGAGATCACTGACTTTTTGTAGCATTAGGAAATATGCGAATAGAAGAAAGAAAAATGTGAAGATGGCATCCTCATGGACAAAGTTACTTTAAGAATTATCATCCAAATGTTCTTACCAATGTTTGTGCAGTTTATACCAGTTAAAATTTGTAATTTGGACTTTGTGAACAACTTGGTAACTGAGCTCTTCGATATTAAGGTTTAAGCAATAATTTATTTATTTTTTACATCTGAATCCGGTATCAACCAGCGCCATTCATTTGTATTTCTATATTTGCATAACATAGATAACAAAAATATTGTACGATATTAATTAAAAATTACTCAAAAAAATGTATTTAAAACTATAATTCTATGAAGGTATTTTGTAATATAAATTTAATAATGATAAAACATCAAATAAAAAATTGTGGGAATGCTTAGCTTGTCAAATGTTTAGAGTCTTGATTGATGTATAAATTAGTTTAAAAATATTTTAATCATCAAAGAAAAAAAAAGTACAGTGAGGTAAAGTGAAACTGGTGTTTATTATTGATTTGATATTTATAAAAAATATTTATATAAATGTTATTAAAAAGTAAAAATTGAGAGATAAACTAGATCGTAAAATGGTTAGATTTAAATTAACCATTTAGAGTTTAATTTATTGCAATAGATTTCCTATCATCCATATATATCGAACTATTGGTATATTAAGGTTAGTAATGTAGCACTATTGATATATTAAGGTTAGTAATTATGATGCTTTAGTATAATAATATTTTTTTTCATATAATTAGTTCTTTATTCATAGAACTATATAGATGTTAGAGTTTTTTAATTACTATAATAAAAGGTGATAATTTTTTTTTTCATAACTTAAGTTTTTATCTCTCTCAAGCACAAAAAAAAAAAAGCCTTTTTTCTTTTTTAGGAAAGAGGTGATTGTCATGAAGTCAGGTCCGATAATAAGAACAAGGTTTTTATTTTATCAAAGTATTGTTTCTAAATATTCTTTACCAATCCTCTACTAATATTGAATATTAATTAAAGTCATTGAGAATGAAACATATTTTGTTTTTTTCATTATAAAAGAAATAATTGTTTTTATAGGATGAGATATAAAGGATACCTAAAACTAATATATAGGTGATTGTCAGATGACATATACATTGAAATGACCCGCATAAAAATTTCATATATTTTGTGTAATTTGGAGAGATATTTGTAATCATTATACTTCATTATAAAAGAAATAATTGTTTTCATAGAATGAGATATAAAGGATATCTAAAACTAATATATAGGTGCTTATCAGATGACATATACACTGAAATGACCCGTATAAAAATTTCATATATTTGTGTAATTTGGAGAGATATTTGTGTTTATAAAAAAACTCACGTGATAGTTATGTAAGTAATCCTTATACTTGAGATCACCAAGTTATATGGAATCCCATGCTTTGATCTTGACAACACATTGTCTTAATCAAGGGTAACAAATTGACATATATTTGATATAATATGAATTATATGAAGATATTTGAGTGAGTATTTATCATCCCAGGTAAATTAAAAAAAAATATTTCACATGTTCTTAAATAGTATTGATTATGAAATTCTTGCATAAAGTAGAATGAGATTTGAAAAGAGTTTCAAATTTTATTTGAAGAATCAATAACTATAGTGTTCAGAATAAATATAATTTGATAGAGAAGATATATTATAAACTTCTAGTGGAAAATTTCACCGTGATAAATTAAAAATGGAAAATAAAATAGAAATGGAGGTGAATAATTGGAAAGGGGATTTTCAATTATTAAATATTTATTTTTGGTATTAAAAATGAAATGAGACAAGTATTGGGGTTGCAAGCCCCAGTTAAAATTCTACGGTATTGGTAAATATGTCGAGAATAACCTGGTAATGAAATGAGTTAATTGAAAATAAAATAATATGAGGGAATCAACCCTTTTATTCCAGCCAAGGTCACCGACCAAGAGAAAAAAAAAAGAGAGGAAGAAGAGAAGCTTGAGAGAGAGGGAAAATGCAAAGAAAAAACTTGAAAATGGGTACGATGAGTTATTTTAGCTAGGATTCTTCAAGTAACAAGAAAGAAAAGAGAGGCCAAGGGAGCTTAGAAATCGAAGTGAGGTTTTAGTGAGAGAAAATGGGAGTTTAAGGAGGAAGAAGGTGAATAGTAAATTGGGCAATACAATGAATGACCTTTGAATCGTATCCAATACACATAGGAAAGTAGTTTTTAAGCAACAGTTTCATAGTTAATTATGTGCAAATTAAATGGGTTTCTTGTGTTTATTAATGATGATGTTGAGTTTAGAGTGTGTTATTGAAAGAAAAAAAAAAGTGTTGGAGAAGGAAGAAATAACTTAAGTAGAGCAGAAGAGTTTTAGGAAATGAAAGTGTGGTTTTATGGAAGATGATGGAAGGATAGAGTAATGGAGGGTGTAAAGGAGTGTGTTTTATGTGTATAAATTATTGTAATGGGTGTATATGCTATAACACATAAGTGGAAGAAAGCAAAACTATGAAACTATAGAAAAGTATGTCATGAAAAGGATTAAACTTAAGGTGTTCATATTGTGTAATTGTTATGAAAGAATAATTATATGTATTTATGAACATGAATTATGCTAAAGTTGTTGTTATTGATATGTAAAGCTTTGGAAATGAAATAAATATTGTTACATGAGGAATGGTAAATAGGATAAGAGATTAAATGATAAATCAAAGGTTAGATTTATAAATAGAAATCACATAAAATATGTTGAAGATATTATTGGAATGTTTATACGAAGAAATATATATTTATATAACTAAGCTTGAAGTATATATTATGATAAAGGGGAAACATTATTGGTTTGACTAATACGGATGTCTTCCATTAAATGTTAGGAGGAACATTCAAAGTCGGGACTTCGGTAGAAGGAGCTCGTGCACAAGGAGCGACAAGAAGGTGTTTATTACCCTTAAATTGTTAAATTCTATTGTTAAATTGATCTCTTTAAATTGTTAAATTGTTGGAAAGAAAGAGAATTGAAATATGTATATGGAAGCATGTAACATATAAAAATGACTTGCGTATGGTAAATATAAAGGAAATTATTGCGTTGTGAATGAGATGAATAAAGGAAATTCCTTGTGTCAATTAATGAATTAACTTAATCTCCTATGAAGTCGGAGATTAAGAGCATGCAAAATATAACTTAGTTGTTCGTGTACTCGGAAAACTAAGGGTTAGATAATTAACTTAATCTCTTATGAAGTCGGAGATCAATGATAAAACTTAGTTGTCCATGCATTTAGAAAACTAAGGGCTAGATAATTAACTTAATCTTCCATTAAGTCGGAGATTAAAGGCATGGAAAATATAACTTAGTTGTCTGTGTATTCGAAAAACTAAAGGCTAAATGAATTAACTTAATCGTTCGAGAAATCAAGAAGCTGAAGATTAAGGGTATGGAAGATCCATTAGTCATCCTTGAAATTGGAAATTTGGGAATAAAGAAGTACGAGAATGGCAAGTAAAGGGTTAAATTGTTCCAATTTGGGAATAAAGAAGTAAGAGAATGGCAAGTAAAGGGTTAAATTGTTCTTATAAGTGGTGATAATCATGTATGGGCATAGAGATAAATTTTATGATTAATAAATTGAGAGTAAACTAAATTGTGGGTAAAGTGTTTTTATTGAAATGTTAATGTAAACCCCCGGTTAAAAAAAAAAAAAAATGGTATGAAAAGTGCTGGTGTAAACACCGACAAGAAATCGGTAATGTTGTCGTGGCAAAGGAATAAGTTGTAAATGACTAAAAAAGGAAAATAAATATAGTAAAGTGGCTTCGAGGAGACAGTAAAATGATTGGGTGCTTTATGCAGGGATGAAATAAGGAGATTTTGATTTTTGGGCGAAAAATCATAAATCGACTAATTTTACATTAAATATTTGTAACTCTCGATTGGGTAGTCAGAAAAATCTGAAAATTTTCGTGGAGACTTCTAATATATTTTATTAGCTTTCGTTAAAATTTCAGAATTTGTGGGAGAAATTGAGAATTCTTTTAGAAAAATCATAATTTGACCAGTTTTGCGCTATCGCGCATAACTTTTAATATGATTGACAAATTCAGTTGAAACTTTGTGTGGAGCATTCTAATATATTATTTTACCATGGGGTAAAGTTTCAGAATTTTTAGAATATTATGTCTGGTGATTTTTAAAATTTGCACGAAAAAGTACTGGTAACCGAGTAAAAACAAAATATACCAGAGACACATGGTGATATAATTAAAAGAAAGATGGTATAAATTAGTTGAAAAGTCAGCATTCAAAGAGCTGTTTCCAGCCGACCAAAAGGAAAAAGAAAAGAAGAAAATAAAATGACTCATGGGGACGAGATAAATTTAAACATAAAAGGCAAGAGCTTAAATGCAAATAATGAAAATTTTACTATATAAACCCCATTTTGCTTGGGGTGTCCAGCGGGTTACAAGGAGAGAAAGGGGAGTCGGGGATTTTCTTACATCTTCTCTACAATTCTCTCATCAATTCTTGAAAATAATGCATGATTATGGAGAGTTAAGATAATTAAGAAGGTTTATGGTGAGCTACACTAAATATTTGAGTGATCTAAGGGTTTTAAAGCTTGTGGAGGAAGAATAAAGTGTGGAGGAAGGAAGAAGAAGGAGGGAGATAAAGGGTTGTTTCACCTTGAGGTTTCTTTTAATTAAATTCTTTGTTATCTTAGTAGTAAGTATGATTCTATTGTGTTGATTGTAGAAATTTCATATATGTATACTTGAGTGATGATGTGCTTGATTATGGAACTTTGTGATTAGCATATTGGTTGTGGTAATTTGTGATGTTGTGATGAATTTTGTTTGTTGGCATGAGAATTGAATGTGTTAGTGTTTAATTGAGTAAAAAGTTGAAAAAATTTCATGCTACACTGTACTTGAAATTTTGGCACTAGTAGAAAAATACAGGGAATGTATGTGATTGATGAAATGGAAAATTACCATGTTAAAATGAATAAAAATTAACCTTAAATGAGGTTTTGAAAACTAGAATCAAAGAAGAATTGATTCCTCCTTGGATGTTAAAAATAAAAATAAAATTTGGCAAGGCTAAATGGAAGAAGAGGAAAATTGTATTTGACTAAGTTAGGATTTTAGTGTGGATGAAAATATATTTAATGGGGTTAAGTAATGCATAAACAAGTAGGATGTAAACGGAAAATAAAAATAAAAATAAAAATAAAAATAAAAATAAAAATGTCATCCTTACTAAACTAAGAAGTTTGACAAAGTGAGGAAAGAAATAGAAGGATGGAATGTGAATGTGGGTAATGATAAAATTAGTGTTGAAATACATTAAGAAACATGGTGAAAAGGATTGAATTGCAAATTAAATAGGATGGAAGGAAAATCTTAATTTTCCATCTTATAAAGGTTTGGCCAAGTTCATGAAAATAAATGAATTGGGTTGTTAAAGTTGGTTGTTAAATTGTAACAAAATCCTTGTTTAATCTTATTGTTGTAATATATAAGGATTAGGAAAAATGGTGGAATTTAAGTCATGAAATGGATAATACAACCAATTTATTTGTTGGATAAATCATGGCGATAAATGTTATTATAAATAAAATAATTTATTATGGGTATATGAATTGGAAGTAGTTTATTAGTGATTTATAAATGTAAAGTTTAAATTTAATTTCGCGATGTCGAAATAAATTTAAATTATTTTAGAAAGAAATAAGTATATAAGTGATTTAGTAATTCATGTTGGTACAAGAGAGTTGCCTATGAGAGGACAACATCAGGGTCGTGCATTCCGTGACCAGATTGCAGGTAGGTGCCCGACACCTAATCTATTTAGGAAATTTTATGAATGTTAAGACATTGTAATTTTTCTTATAATGCCATTGTAAATATGAGCATTGATGTGATATTATTATTAAGAAAGTTGAAAAGTTCTAGTTGCCCTGTGAGGAATTGGCGGCGGCAGAACTAATTGAAGGATTTTGATGATTGATACGAACAATATCATATATTTTTGAAAAAAGATTGTAGTGCGTTATGCTTTTAAAGTTGATAATAAAGTAATTTTGTTATATTATTATGTATATTGTGGTTGTGATAATTACGAACAAATTTATACGTTGAATCAGTGCTCAGGAAAATGGGTGGATGAATTAGTGACCCAGTAAAGGGGTCAGTGCACGGGAAATGGGCGGATGAATTGGTGACCCGGTAAAGGGGTCAATGCCTGGGAAATTGGGCGGATGAATTAGTGGTCCGGTAAAGGGGGTCGGTGCCCGGTAGATTGGGAAAATGAATTAGTGGCCCGATAAATGGGTCGGTGCTCAATAATTGGGTGAATAAACAAGAGCCCCGGTGATGGGGTTGTTGCCCGGGAATTGGGTGAATAAATAAGAGATCCGGTGATAGGGTCTGTGCCCGGTAATTGTGCGGATGGATTAATGACCTGGTAATGGGGTTAATGTTAGACGTTGGATGATTGGATTTTTGGACTGTCAGAAGTAATGGACTGGATTTGAGGTCAGTGCCGAGTTTGGGTAAATGTGATAGTTGTCTGGTAAATGGGCATAATGGGAGGAACTAGTTGTCCGGATGTTTGGGACTAGTGTCCTGGTTAAAGGGTTGCTAATACAAGCAATTATTGAGTGGACAATTGGTATACGCGGTATAATGTTAACATTAAATCTTAAAAAAAAATTGGCAAAAATATTTTATCGGAAAAAAAAAACGTGTATTGTGATTGAATACGTGAAAATGATTGAGATGTCATGATAATTCTTATTTTTGGATTATTGCAGCATTATACCCCGTTCTAGGTGATGAGCATTACTACCTAGTGAGGGTTGAATGCTTGGTAAGGGGGAATGAGAGTGGTTGTCTGATTAAGAAATTATTATCTGGCTTGGATTGAAAAGAAAAAAAATGTTCCTAAACGGTTGGTACGGGCCAAATAGAATTGTTAGGGTGATCCTGGACGAGGAGTTATTACTTGGTATTCATCATTTAGTGCTAGTACATGACACTATTTACTGGAGTGATACTATTGATTAGTGTCCAGGAATTATTGAAGACGTTAATGGAAGGGCACTAGGGTCAAGGCTTTAAACACAAATTCTAATTGAAGGTCTAGATTAAAAGGTTGGTGCCTTAGCCTATAATGTTGTTGTAAGGCATTAGTGACTCGGACGGGGAGATAGGAACTATAATTGATGGAACCGAAGGGGAACCTAGTTCCTTGCATAGGAACTAGTGTTTATTCAGTGTTAGAAATGAAATTGTTAGAAAGAAAGATGTGATGTGATAGTATGGGATATCAGTAATGGAGAGTACTCTCGTTAAATATGACAGATAGTAAAACAGTTTTATAATGTTGGTTAGCAGGATGACGTGATCGAATGGATGAATGCGTAGATCTCAAGATGGATATTTGAGATAATACCGAACAGAGTAATTGAGATGGTCATTGGCATAACGATGACTGTACTAAAGTGATTAGTCGATTTCACTACTAGGAAATGTGAAATAAAGGGGTGATTCTGCGTAAGGATAAGGGATAATTGTTTCAGAAATAATGAGTGGTATACCCAACTAGCATGAGCAAGAGTGAGTAAAGTTGTGAAGATACGGAGGTGCAATATACTTCAATGAAACTAAGATCTTGTGGACAAAACATGTTGAGGTCTTGCGGATAAAGAACATGTTGTGACTTATGACCTAACAATATCATAAAAGTGTAGGGAATCAGCGGTTCTACTTTTATGTAATTATAATTTTTTAGATTTACATAAATATTAGTTCTCTGCAGGACTCCTACCATGAATGACAAGAAGAAGTTTTCCATTACAAGACAGTTGTTTTAGAAGTAGTTAGAATACTATTAAATTTCTGGGTGTTGTAACTAAACGGAAAAAGTATTTATGTTTTTCTCATTTCTTAGTCATTATATTTCTATTACATCAATGCTAATTTATTTCCTTAAACAATTTATTATTTATTATGGTACATTGTGTGTGGAACTAAAACGTTATAGATATTAAAAAAAACAAGTGCTCATTCATGAAAATTGCTTTTATCATGAGGAAATTTTGAGGTGTTACAATTAAGGTTATTGAATGCATATTCAATCTTATATATATAGAGGGAATGGAAGTGATGGAGAACATGTTGTTGGCATTTTGTTTTGGGAAAGGTGATAAATATATATGTGCTTTGCCCGAAATGAGGTTAAAACGCAATGATATATTATTATGTTGAAGCTTGGTACAAATTAAATTTATATTTTAAATTTGTTCTTATATCAAGGGGCATTTTTCTTGTTTTTTTGCGGGACCTTCATATTTTGCTAGGCCACATTTACCATTACCTTATTTTAGCTAATTAGTATATTTTGGTTAGATAATGTTTCATTTTGTGAAACTTTATTTTATTGTATTTTGAATTAAATCTTTATATTCCCTTTTGGACTGTAATAATTATATGGTATTTTGTGTAATTAATATTGAAATATTAAATTCTTCTCTTCTAGTATTGTTAAATATATTTCACTTGGATTAATGGTGGTGAAAATAAATTGTTTGAAAGGAAAGGGAAACAAAAAAAGATTGTCTTCTTTGGCCAGGCGTGTTGTTCCTCCCGAGATAGAGTGGACGAAGGTCAAAATGCAAGCTCGCGGTGTGCATTTCGGTGACAATCCCTCCTATCAAGATCCTAACAGATCTAGGGCAATGCAAGCCTTAGCCCGATTGCAGATGTACAGGCCAGGCGCTCTTGATTTTTTTTTTTTTCAAGATATCCTTTTTTTATATATTTGTTTTTACAAAAAAAAATTATTTGAATTAATTTATTAAAATAATATTTAAGTAATTGTCCAATTATGCCATTGTTTTTAAGAAGATTGGGGCTTTTTTTATTATGATGCTAATTATTTTATGAATAATTATGTATTAGCCTCGTACATATAATTTTAAAATAATTTTTATATCAGTAATATTGAATAAAAATAAAATATCTTATTTTTAATTGTATATATAATTTTATCAAATTTATTGATCTCATATTTCTTCATAAAGGTGTATAAAAATGATCAATTAATGTTTTTAATTGAAACTTGTTTTCAGAATCATAATAGATTTTTAAAAAGGCTTCTCATAAAACAATGCTTTTGTTAAATAAAAAGAAATGCATGAATAAGAAAATTAGGTTTTTAACTAAAGATATATGTTTTTTTTTTTCATTTTTAGATGAGGACGTTGTTATAGTTCCCTTGAAATTTTTTTTTCTTTCTTATTATTATTGTTTTTATTCGATGAACTATGCTGCTAATAATAAATTGTTTTGTTTTCAAAACAAAAAATCACATGAATAAAAAAATTTTGGTGAAAAGAACTAATTAAATCAATGTTGAAGAATGAATTTGATAAAAAAATCAAAAATCAAAAAGTATCAAAAAACAATAACCGGTGTTAACCCGAGCTAACTTTCCATACATATGAACTTGGCCACAATATCGAGATAATCTCATAAAATAAAAATTAAAAAAAAAACAAAAAATTTTAATTCTCAATAAATCCAATATTGAAGAAAGAAATTAAAAAAGAACATAAAAATAAAACCTGAATCAATTCGGATTAACCCGCCAAACTCATGAACCAGGTCATGATACTGAGATAACCTTATTCTCAACCAACCCAGTATTAAAGGATGAAACTGAAAATAAAACTTAATCCAAGAAAAGCCATTTTC
>Ga0307513_10011851_pt1 | contig 10801 bp, 8 predicted proteins | sample 15_EM_MG_FD_202174 | JGI IMG/M metagenome (GOLD analysis project Ga0307513, IMG submission 202174) | Populus trichocarpa ectomycorrhiza microbial communities from riparian zone in the Pacific Northwest, United States - 15_EM | ecosystem: Host-associated > Plants > Roots > Unclassified | place...
CGCCGGGCGAGCCGGCGGTGCCGATGATCACGTCGACCTTCTCTTCGTCGATCAGCTTGCGCGCGTTGCGCGCCGCGGTCGACGGGTCCGACGCATCGTCGAGCTGCACCATCTGGATCTTGCGACCGCCCACGTCGGCCTTGTAGGCGACCGCGGCCTTGATGCCCTTCTCGTAGGGGATGCCGAGCGAGGACACCGGGCCCGACAGCGAGGTGATGAAGCCCACCTTCAGATCGGCCGCCCAAGCGCCTGCTGCGCCTGCGGCGCCGAGTGCCAGCGCGACGCCGGTGCGAATGCAGATTCGGGTCAGGAGGTTCATGGCGGTGTTCCGTGCAGATGGATGACGAGGTGAAGTGATGCGAGGTGCGGGTGATCGACATGCGACCACATGATTTATCAAATGTTTAGGCCTAAACCATATTAGCGAGTTCTGTGCCTGACTGGCAAGGGGAGAAACCTCCGATTTGTGCGCGCCCCCGCGCGCGGACAGCGCACCGCTAGAGCGCGAGACTGCCCACGCTGGTGCCCCCACACACGTAGAGCACCTGTCCGGTGACGTAGCTGTTCGCGGCGTCGGCGAAGAAGCTCACGGCGCGCGCGACGTCGGCCGATTCGCCGAGGCGCCTGACCGGCACCGACGCGGTGAGCGCCCGCTCCTTGTCGCTGCCCTGCTCGATCACGTCGTAGAACATGTCGGTGCGGATCGGCCCCGGCGCGACGACGTTGACGGTGATGCCCTCGGGCGCGAGTTCGAGCGCCCAAGTGCGCGCCATGCCCAGCATGCCGGCCTTGGTCGCGGAGTAGCTGGTGCGCGTCGCCGCGCCCACGGCCGCACGCGACGACAGCAGCACGATGCGGCCGAAGCGCTGCGCGCGCATCGTGGGCAGCGCGGCCTGCACCAGCTGGATCGCGCAGCCGAGATGAAGCTCGACCAGCGCATCGAGGTCGGCCAGCTTCACGTCCGCCAGCAGCGCGGCGCGGATCACGCCGGCGTTGTGCACGACGGTGTTGACCTCGAAGCGGCGCACCAGATCCTGCATCGCCGTCGCGGTGGCGGCGCGGTCCATCAGATCGACCTCGATGCTGTGCATCTTCGGGTGCTCGATGTCGCTCTGGCGCCGAGCGAGGGAGATCACCTCGCAGCCCTGGGCCAGCAGGTCCTGGCAGATGGCCTTGCCGATGCCGGCGCTGCCGCCGGTCACCGCGGCAATCCTAGGGGCGCTCATGCCTGACTCTCGATCAGCGCCAGCACGCGCAACGGGCTGCCGCTGCCCTTCTGGATTTTCAGCGGCGGGCAGATCAAGACCGCGCCGGTCGGCGGCAGCAGGTCGAGGTTGCTCAGGCACTGCAGGCCGTAGCGCCCCGCGCCGTGCATGTAGTAGTGACAGGGGTACGGCGGGCGCAGGTGGTAGCCCTGGCCGGCGTCGGTGCCGATCGCCTCGGAGCCGAAGCCCAGCACGTCGCGCTGCTCGACCAGGAACTGCACCGCCTCCGAACTCGGCCCCGGCGTGTGCTGGCCGGTCTCGTCGAAGTTCTGGTACGCCTCGGGGTCGTGGCGCTGCGACCAGTCGGTGCGCATCAGCACCCACGCACCCTTGGGGATGCGACCGTGCGCGGCCTCGAAGCGCTCGATGTCGGCCACCGTCAGCAGGTAGTCGTGGTCGGCCTTGACCTGCTCGGAGCAGTCGATCACGCAGGCCGGCGCGACGAAGTGCTGGACCGGGATCGTGTCGACCGAGTTGTTCGGCAGGTCGCGGCCCGAGATCCAGTGGATCGGCGCGTCGAAGTGGGTGCCGGTGTGCTCGCCGCAGGAGAAGTTGTTCCAGTACCAGCCGGGCCCGCGCTCGTCATAGCGCGACACCTCCTCGATGCGGAACGGCCAGCACTGGCCCATCTCGGGCGGCAGCGCGATCTGCGGAAAGTCGGGTGTCAGCGTCTGCGTCAGGTCGACGACGCGGATGCGGCCGCTCGCCATCGCGCCGACGAGCCCGACCAGCAGCTCGGCCGCGGAAGTCAGGGTGCTTGTGGTTGTTGTCGTCGTCATGTTGGTGTTCCTCGGGAATCAAGCACCGCCGGCGGCGAGCTCGCGCTCGAGCACCTTGGGGTTGTCGCGCCAGCGCTCCAGCCACTCCTGTGCGACGTCGCCGGGGTAGACGTCCTCGACGCCATCACGCAAGGCCTTGACGATCGCGTTCGCGAGCGTGCCCGGCGCGAGCTTGGGCGGCGGCGTGTGCTGGTTCCACTCGTCGTCGATCGGCCCTGGAAAGATGTTGATCACGCGGATGCCGGCCGGCCGCATCTCGGCGCGCAGGCACTGCGCGAGCGAGTGCGCCGCGGCCTTCGAGGCGCTGAAGGTGCCGTGCGGCGGGAAGTTCGACAGCGCGTAGATCGACAGCAGGTTGACCCAGGCCGTCGCGCCCGTCGCGCCATCGGCGGAGCGGCCTTTCAGCGCCGGACCGAACTCCTGCGCGAGCCGCAGCAGGCCGAAGTAGTTGATGTCCATCTCGGCCTTCGCGACATCGGTGCCGCGCCGCGCGCCGATGCCGAAGCTGCGGTGCACTTCGGCGTTGTTGATCACGATGTCGACCTTGCCGCCGATCTCGCCGGCGAGCTCGCTCACCGAGCGGCCGTTGGTGAGGTCCAGCGGCACCAGCGTCACCTGCGGCAGCGCGGTGATGTCGTCCAGGCCGCCGAGCTTCTTCCACGGCTCGGCATGGCCGACCCAGACGATGTCGGCGCCGGCCTTGACGAGCGCACGCACGACCGCCTGCCCCACTTCGGTCTTGCCGTCGGTCACGAGCACCTTGCGGAATTTCGGATCGCTGGTCATTTCACGCAGCATCTTGTCGTCGGCCATGTGGGCACTCCCCTGGTTCGGAAATCCAATCAACACCGCCTGCCCGGCCCGGTCCAGGCGCGCCCCCACGCGCACGCGGCCTTGCCCATCGCCCCCATCGCCGACCTCGCCGTGCAGGTGGACCATCAGCGTCGGGCCGCTGTCTAGGTGCACGAGGCCGAGACGCCACGGCAGGCGCTCGCGGAAGAACAGGTCGTTGCTGTGGTGCAGCGTCGTGCTGCTGAGCAACTGCCCCTCGCCCGACTGCTCGCGCCAGTGCAGGCGCGGCGACAGGCACTTGCAGCAGGCCTCGCGCGGCGGGTACTGCACGGTGCCGCAGTCCTCGCAGGTCTGCAGCTCGAAGCGGCCCTCGGCCGCCGCGGCCGTGATGCCCAGCGCGACGCGGCCGCGCGCCCACGGCGGCAGGTTCATCTGCCGCGTGCGCAGCATCGGGTTCTTGCGCTTCGGGCGCATCAAGGGCATCGTCATTCCGGCCTCCCGAGAATCACCGCGCCGGTGCAAAGGCAGCGGTCATACGTGACCATGCCGAAGCCGGCGACGAGACCCAGCTGCGCATCGGGAACGGCGCGAGGCCCGGCGGTGTCGGTGAGCTGACGCACGGCCTCGACCATGCCGAGAAAACCGCCCGCCGCACCGGCTTGCCCGGCCGACAACTGGCCGCCGCTGGTGTTGTTCGGAAAGCTGCCGTCGAAGGTCAGCGTGTTCGCTCGCACGAAGGCCGGGCCCTCGCCCTTCTCGCAAAAACCCAGGTCCTCGAACTGCATCATCGCGATCACCGGGTAGTCGTCGTAGGTCTGCACGAAGTCGAGCGCTGCGGGCGCCACGCCGGCCTGCGCGTACAGGTCGTCGCGGTCCGCCCGCCATCCGCCGCGCACCATCACCGGATCGTCGGCGAACGCGTTGTGCCGCTCGATCGCGCCACGGATCACGACATGCGCCAGCCCCAGGTCGCGCGCGCGCTCCTCGCTCATCACGAGGAAGGCCTCGGCGCCGGCGCAGGGCATCACGCAATCGAACAGGTGGATCGGGTCGGAGATCGGCCGCGCGGCCATGTACTCGGCCAGCGTCAGCGGCTTCTTGAACATCGCATGTGGATTGCCCAGCGCGTTGGTGCGCTGGTCGACCGCGATGCGGCCGAAGTCCTCGCGCGTGGCGCCGTACGTGCGCATGTAGTTGGACGTGATGAACGCGAAGATCGAGTTCGGCCCGCCCGAGCCGTACGGGTAGCTCGCGTCGCGCGCGAAGTTGCTGAAGCTGCCAAGCGTCTGGCGGAACGAGTCGACATGGTTGGTGTCGGCACCGACGCAGGCCACGATGTCGGCGTCGCCGGCTTGCACCGCGCGCGCCGCACGGCGCAGGCACATCACCCCCGAAGCGCCGCCGGTCGGCACATGGTCGAGCCAGCGCGGCGACAAGCCGAGGTGCTGCGTGACACCGACGGCCGTGTCGGGCGCGAGCGAGAAGCTGCTGAGGCACAGCCCGTCGATCTGCTCCTTGGCCACCCCGCTGGCCTTGACCAGCGCCTCGACCGCCTGGCCGATGAACCAGTGGGCAGTGCGGGTCGAGTAGCGCACGTAGGGCACGGTGACGGGCACGGCCACCGCGACGCCTTCGTAGGAGAGTCGTTGGCGTGGCATCTCAGTGGCTCCTCCTGCCGTCGTCGGTGCGGGATCGGGGCGACAGGGCACTCTGCTCCGCTCGTGCCCGGGGACGGAGCCCCGGGCGCTCGCCAGGCACAAACGGTCCACTGGACTGTTTGTGTCCGGGCTCGCTCCCCCGCCGTCGGCCTGCGGCCGTCGTCTCCTCCTTTACCTCGCCGCGCAGAGCGCTCTGCCGCCCCGATCGCCAACGGGGGTGGCGGTTCAACGCAGGTCCGGCCACGGTGGCTGCCGAGGGCGTTGGGTGACCGGCGCAGCGAAGTAAAGGAGGAGAGTCGGGCAAAGCCCGGCTCGGGGGACATGAGCGGAGCCAGTCACCCGGCGGCCTCGGCCCGCGCCACCGCTCACAACGCACGGTGAGATTTAGGAGCAGAAGTCTCATCTCAGCCCTGCCTCTTCTTCATGTGCCGCGTGTCGACGCAATGCGCTTGCCCCGGAAGCGCCTGCGCCAACTCGCGCAGCTGGCCGCGCTGGATCTTCTGCGAGGCGGTCAGCGGCAGCTCGGGAACGAACGCGACATAGCCCGGCGCCTTGTAGTAGGTCAGTTGAGCCAGGGCATGCTCGACGATGCTGGCTGCGATCTGCGCTCGCTGCGGCGCCGGAACGTCGGCGCGTGTGACGATGCAGGCCAGCACTTCGTCGCCGCGCACGCTGTCGGGCGTCGCCGCGACGGCGGAGGTCTTCACGGCCGGGTGCTGGTTCAGCACGCTCTCGACCTCGACGGCCGAGATGTTCTCGCCGCTGCGGCGGATCACGTTCTTCTTGCGGTCGACGAAGTAGAGGTTGCCCTCGGCATCGCGGCGCACCATGTCACCGGTGTGGAACCAACCGCCGGCCCAGGCCTCCTGCGTCGCGGCCTCGTCCTTCAGGTAGCCGGAGAAAAAGTAGCGGCGCGGGTCGGGGCCGGACGAGCGCACCAGCAGCTCGCCGGGGGTGGCGTCGAGCACGTCGCGGCCTTCGTCGTCGACCAGGCGCAGCTCGACAAAGGATTCGGCACGGCCGAAGCAGCTGCTGCCGACGTGGCGCGGCTCGTGATTGGCCATCACGCAGGCGGCGGCGCCGGTCTCGGTCATCGCCCAGGCCTCGACCAGCGGGAAGCCGAAGCGCGCTTCGAACAGCGCGTGGTTCTTGCGATCGACCCCGGCGCCGAAGGCCCAGCGCACCCGGTGCTCGCGGTCCGATGCCGCCGCCGGTGCGGCCAGCAACATCGCCGGCATCACGCCCAGGTAGTGGACGATGGTGGCGCCCGAGTCGCGCACGCTTTGCCACCACGTCGTCGGGTGGAAGCGGTCGAGCTGCACCAGGCAGCCGCCGGCCACCAGCACCACCATGGTCGAGAACGCCATCGCGTTGACGTGGTTCAGCGGCAGCGGCGTGATGATGCGCTCGGCATCGCGCCGCACCTCGCACACATCACCCAGCTCGGCGTACCACTGGCCGGCGCGTAGAAAGTATTCGTTGCTCAGCATGCAGCCTTTCGGACGGCCGGTCGTGCCCGAGGTGTAGAGCAACGCGCATTCGCTGGCCAGGCCGACCGCGTCGCCGGCACGCGGCGCGATGGTGGCCGCCGGCGGGAAGGCCACGGCCTGCGCATCGACGGTCGCCAGCGGTAGGCCGGCTTGCGCGGCCGCGGCACGCAGGTCCGCCGCGCGCCCGGGCAGCGTCACGGCCAGGCCGATGCCGCTGTGGCCGATCAGAAAAGTGAGTTCGGCCGCGCGCATCTCGGCGTTGATCGGCACGACGCTGGCGCCGACCGCGTTGAGCGCGAACCAGTGGAACAGGAACGCGGGCCGGTTCTCGAGCAGCAGCCCGACGCGGTGGCCGTGGCCGTAGCCGGCCGCCACATAGGCCACGCGCAGGCGCTCGACTTGCGCCGCGGCATCGCCCCAGATGATCGCACCCGACGGGATGCCGTACACCTCGGCGGTGACGGCTTCGGTGCACAGAAAATCCGCGCCCGGCGTGCGCCGCGCGGTGGTCGAGAAGGCGTCGTGGACGGTTTGGGGCATCGCGAGTGGCCGTAGCTTCAGATGAACAGCTGCACGGCCGGCAAGGCGGCGTCGCAGTTGAGCAGGTTCACGCGCTTCAGCGTCATGCGCAGCGCGCCGTCCTGCAAGCTCAGGTGATGGAAGAACGTGCCGACGTAGAACTGCAACTCGTCGCCCTGCGACTCGGTGTAGTGGAACTGCGTGCGCACCACAAAACGGTTCGCAGCCTCGTCGAAGCTCTCGACCGTCGGCGTCTGCAGCAAATGGTGGCAGCGGCTCGGCGGCTGCTGCGAAAACGCGCGCGGACTCTTCAGCCGCGCTATGCGCAGGTCGCGCAACAGCTTGTCCTCGTACAGGTGCGAGGTGTGGTTGATGCCGTCCGGCTGATCGGGCACGAGCGGCACCCAGTAGATCGCATCGAGGGTGAAGAGCGCGTTCCACTCGTCGTAGCGCTTCGCGTCGAGCAGGCGCGACTCGTGCACGACGAAGTCGATCAGGTCCTGGCGGGTGACTGCTGCTGCGGCTGCGGCGCTCATCACATCGTCTCCGTCATGTAGCGCGCCCAGCTGCGGTACTGGTTGCGCATCGGCAGCTCGCTGGTGCCGATGGTCGTGATCTCGCCGCCGGCCGTCTCGGCCGGGTCGAAGTTGCGGTGCAGGCTGACCCATTCGTTGCCGCTCGCGTGCAGGCCGGCCTGCATGCCGCGGTAGGCCTGCAGGTCGTCGTGGCCGACCACCGAGAACGGCGAGTTGATCAGGCGGTTGTACATGGTCGTGCGCTGCAGCAGCTCCGGCGGCGCGCCCTTGAGCCGGAAGGTCCAGCTCTCGATCAGCGTCTTGTCGGCCGAGATCGGCTTGACGACGCGGATCGCCTGGATCGCGCCCTTGATCGTCAGGTTGGGGTAGTACACGGTGTTGTGGCGCGCCATGCCGACGATCTGCGCCGCGCGCTCCTCGCCATAGGTGGCCTTCATCGCGTCGTCGTACGCGGGGATCGCCTTGTACTTGCTGTGGATGCTGAAGTGCACGCCCGTGAAGCTGTGGCCGTTGTCGTAGGTTCGAACGCCCATGTCCTCGAAGAACTTGTAGTCGGACATGAAGGGCACGAACTGCTCGATCGCCATCGGCTTGGGTTCGTCGGCCGGCTTGTCCGCCCACATCGCCTTCGCGGTGCCGGCCGAGGACTCGTGCGCGACCATCGGGTGCATCGTGTCGTTCAGGTTCTCGACGAACATCTTCCAGTTGCACTGGTGCACGAAGCGCAGGCAGCCGCCAGCGATCTCGAGCTCGCCCTCGGGCGAGCGGTCGGCCATGTTGTCGATCGACGAGAGCGAGTCGCCGAAGTAGTCCTCGAAGCCGGGGCCGGCGTCGTTCAGCTTGACGAAGATGAAGCCGCGGTACAGGCGCACGTTTTTCACCGGCGTCAGTCCCTTGCTTGATTCGCATTCGGACAGACCCGTGCCTTCGTAGCCGTTCTTCAGCGGGATCGACAACAGCGCGCCGTCGGTCTTGTAGGTCCAGGCGTGGTACGGGCAGCGGAAGAACTTGCCGGTGTTTCCGCAGGGCGCGTTGACGAGGCGCGAGCCCTTGTGGGCGCAGCGGTTCATCATCACGCGCACCGAGCCGTCGGTGTGGCGCACGACGATCAGCGGCCGGCCGGCGATGTCAACGCTGATGTAGTCGCCCGGCTTCGGCAGCTGGCTGTCGTGGCCGGCGTAGTTCCAGGTGTTCGCGAAGAAGTTCTCCTGCTCGAGTTCGAACAGCTCCTGGTTGATGTACAGGTCGCGGTGCACACGATCGGGCTGGACCAGCGCGCGGATCGCTTCGGGGTTGGCGCGGTAGGACGTCGTCGTCATGGTTCGGTCTCCTGCTCTCGTCGGTCGGCTCAGATGTCCAGCACCAGGCGTGCACCCTTGGCGCGCGAGATGCAGATCTGCATCACGTTGCCCTCGGCCTTCTCGCGCGCCGTCAGCACGTAGTCGCGGTGGTCGATCTCGCCCTCCATCACCGGCGTCGCGCAGACGCCGCATTCGCCGCGCTTGCAGTCGAACATCGGGTCGCAGCCATGTGCTATCAGGCAGTCGAGGATGGTCTGGTCGGCCGGCACGGTGAAGCGCTTTCCGGACAACGCCAGCTCGACCTCGAACGGATGATCGCCCGCCTCCACTGCGGGTGTGGTGAAGAGTTCGAAGTGCACGCGGTCGTGGGTCCAGCCGCGCGCCTGGGTCGCGGCCAGCACCGCGTCGAGCATGACCTTGGGGCCGCACACGTAGAGTCGATCTGGCGCGGCGCAGCCGTCGAGCAGCGCCTCGACATCGAGCGGCGCCCCGGCTTCGGCATCAGTGTGGACGATCAGGTCATCGGCGAGCAGCGCCTGCAATTCGGGCAGGAAGGCCATCAGCTCGCGGCTGCGACCGGCGTAGTGCATGCGCACCGGCGCCCCCTCGGCCTTGCGCCGCGCGGCCATGCTGACCAGCGGGGTGACGCCGATGCCGCCCGCGACCAGCACCGTGGTACCGGCGCCGTCATGAAGCGGGAAGTCGTTCTTCGGCAGCTCGACGGTCAGTGTGTCGCCTTCCTTCAAACGCTCGTGCATGAAGCGCGAGCCGCCGCGGCCGTCGGCTTCGCGGCGCACCGCGATGACGTACTCGAGCGGTGCATCGGTCGCACCGAGTTCGGCCTGCGGATTGATCAGCGAGTAGTGGCGCCAGTCGCGGCTGCCGTCGGCGAGCGCAACCTGCACGCGAATGTGCGCGCCTGCGGTGTAGCCCGGCAACGCGGCCCCGCTGTCGGCGCGCAGCCGGAACAGGCGGATCAGCGGATTCAATGTGCGCGCCTCAATGACGCGCAATGCGAGGGTGGCAAGTGCTTCGTGGGTCATCGCATGTGTCCTCAGGCGAGCGCGTGCTGCGCCAGCGCGGCACGCAGCTTGTCGCCATGTTCGTCGGCGAGTGCCGCGTCGCGCAGTTCGCGCAGCGTCGCCGGCGCCAGGGTAGCGCCGGCTCGTTGCGCGGCGGCCATCACGGTCTCGTAGTTGCGCAGGCCACGTTCGTGGGTGTCGCTGTAGCCCTTGACCAGGCGCTGGCACTCGGCGATCTCCAGCGCGAGCGCGGGGTTGAATGCGGCGGTCTGCGTGATGCGGTCCAGCCAGGCCTCGATGAGCTGGTTCTCCTGCGCGAAGCGCAGCGTGGAGCGGCGCCAGCGCTTCGCGGCGGCCACCGCGCGCAGCATCAGGAAGCCGCGCAGCGAGCTGGTCCGGACCACGCGGCCCTTGCGCGTGAAGTGCTCGACCAGGCGCCGCGGCGCGCCGGAGTTCATCAGCCAGCGGCCGATGCCGGCCGGCAGGGTCTCGCAGATCTCCTGCAGGCGCGGATGCATGTACTCGTGGATCGCCAGCACCTGGCCGGACTGCACGCGCGCCTCGCCGCGCACGCGCTCGAAGCGAGTCGCGCGGGTCTTCAGCGCGGCGACGCGGGCCGTGTCTTCGTACGACATCCACAGCGCCAGGTGGCGCGCGGTGGTGTCGGCCAACCGGCCGCCATCGTGGGCCGGCAGCGCGTGGACCTGGCTCATGCGATCGAGGTAGGTGCCGGCGTAGTCCGGATCCTGGTAGTCGATCAGGCGGCGCACGCCTTCGAACAACATCGCGTGCGCGGCGAGCGGGAAGCCCTGCTGCACGCGCTCGACCAGCGCGCGCACGGCGGGATGCCGTGGCGCCGGCGCGGGCGTCGCGGCGCGCGGCACGTCAGCGTCGATGTCCGGCTGCTCCGGCCGCTGCTGCGCACGGTCGAACGCGCCGCCGAAGGCTTTCAGACTGGGCTTCACGCCGACGCCACCGCGCTCCACCGTGGCCTCGAACTGGGCGCGGCTGAAAGGCAGCACGCCCGACCCGGCGAGCGCGCCGAACAGCACTGCGCTGATCACGCTGCCGGAGCGCTCGGCGGCCTCGGCCATGTCGAAGCGAATGAAGCGCTTGGCCGCCGCATCCGCATGCGCCAGCAGCTGCGTGCTGTCGACCCGGCCGTCGCCCATTGCGGACTTCTCGGCGATCGAGAACACGCGGTGGGTCGATGCGATCAGCGTCGTGCGCTCGCGCGTGACCAACCCGCGCTGCACGGCACGCCCGGCCTCCATCAGCTCGGAGGCCAGCACGACGTCGACGTCGCCCGGCAGCGGCATCAGCGCCAGCACCGGGTGGCCGCCGTCGGCCGCGGCCCGCGCCGCGGGATAGAGCTCGACGTAGTAGATGGTCGCGCCGGTGCGCTGCGCGACGCCGGGGACCGAGGTGGTCTGCGCGAT
>Ga0307513_10011852_pt1 | contig 10801 bp, 11 predicted proteins | sample 15_EM_MG_FD_202174 | JGI IMG/M metagenome (GOLD analysis project Ga0307513, IMG submission 202174) | Populus trichocarpa ectomycorrhiza microbial communities from riparian zone in the Pacific Northwest, United States - 15_EM | ecosystem: Host-associated > Plants > Roots > Unclassified | place...
TCCTGCGCAACACGCTTGACCGTGTCCGCCGCCAGCCTGGCTACTCTGATACCAGCCGCTGTCGATCCGGTGAAGGACACCATGTCGATCTTGGGGTGGGCGGCGATTGCCTCGCCAACCGTGGGGCCGTCGCCGTTTATGAGATTGAAGATACCGGCGGGCAGCCTAGCCTCGTGGACGATCTCAGCAAACAACATCGCACTGAGCGGCGCGATCTCACTGGGCTTGAGGACGACGGTGCACCCGGTCGCGAGCGCCGGCGCAACCTTGGAGGCGACCTGGTTCAACGGCCAGTTCCACGGCGTGATCAGTCCGCACACACCGATCGGCTCGCGGCGGATGATCCCGTTCCCCATCCGCTCCTCGAACGGGTATCGTGCAAGCACGCGCGCGGCTTCTTCGAAATGAAAGAGCGCAACGGTTGCCTGGCGTTCGGTCGCGAAGGTAATGGGCGCCCCCATCTCTAAGGTCATCATGACAGCCAATTCCGGCAGACGCGCTCTGAAGCCCTCGATAATCCTCGCAAGGTAGGCAAGACGGTCTTCGACGCTCACTTCGGAATATGTCGTGAAAGCACGGCGGGCTGCCTTGGCGGCCCGATCCACATCCTGCTTGGAGCCCAGGCTGATCCGCGCAAAGACCTCCTCCGTTGCAGGGTTGATGACGCCCAAGGCCGAGGGTGCGACTGGGTCCACCCAAGCACCGTCAATATAGAATTTCAGCCTGTCCATGTTTCCGGCCCGTGACGTCACAGGTGCCTGCCCTCATCCACCGGCACCACAATTCCCGTCGAACTGGTCAGATTGACGATGCAGGCAATCACCGCTCTCGCGACATCGTCAGGTGTGGTGACGTGGGCAAGCGGCAGTTTTTCAGCAATTTTCTGTAGGTGTTCACGGGAGCGGCCGGGGACAAAATCCGTATCCACTCCGGCCGGCGAGACGGAGAACACACGAATTTGCGGCGCAAGGACCTTCGCGAGCGCGATCGTCAACGCGTCGACGCCCGCCTTTGCAGCCAGATAAGCCAGGCTGCTGCCCAGGCCCGTGCGGGCCGCTATGGACGAAATGTTCACTATCGCCGCCTCGCTGCCGCGTTCGAGCAAGGGGCGGAAGGCTCGAACCACGGCAAACGGCCCGCGCAGATTGGTGGTCACGGTCCGGTCGAAGATGTCGTCGGTCAGCGCGACGAGATCATTGGCAGGCACTGGGGTTGTCGCGCCTCCGCAATTAACCAGCGCATCGAGCCACCCATATTGTTCATCCACGGCCCTTGCGGCCTCGGAGATGGAAGCCGTATCGTCGATCGCGATGCGCATGGCGAGATGTCCGGTGCCTTGCAGCCCGTCCACCACCTCTTCCGCCAGCGCGCGGCGGCTGTTGTAGCCGACCACGACAGCGCAGCCCAAGGCGGCAAGGCGCGCGGCTATTGCCTTGCCGATGCCGCCGCTGGCACCCGTGACAAGCGCCACTTTCGGGACGGGCAGCGTAGGAATTTCGATGCCGGTCATTTGCCGTTCTCCCAATATGGTCGTCTCAATTCCTGCTTCAGGACTTTGCCGACATTCGACCTGGGCAACGTGTCGCGCAGTTCCACGCTGGAAAGACGCTGCATCTTCCCGAGCTGTGCATTGGTCCACTGCAGAAGCTCACCAGGATCGATAATCGCGCCTTCCCTGGCGACCACCAGTCCGAGGGGGGTCTCACCCCATCGGTCGCTCGGCACCGCGATGACTGCTGCGTCAGCGACATGGGGATGCGAAAGGAGCTTTTCCTCCAGGTCGGTTGCATAGACGTTGAACCCGCCGGAGATGATCATGTCCTTCTTGCGATCGAGCAGAACGAGGAAGCCGTCATCGTCGAACGCTCCGATATCGCCGGTGCGATGGAAGACGGTGCCTTCCGCGTCGCGCCAGCGGAACGCCTGGCTCGCTGCCTCATTGCTAAAATAGCCCGTCATCATCGTCGCCGAGCGTCCGACGATTTCGCCTCGCATTCGGGGGCCGAGAAACTGCCCGTCCTCGTCGATGATCCGGATGTCATTTCCCGAAACCGGCTTGCCGACGGTATGGGCCTTATGCGGAAACGCGGACATGTCGAGGATGCAGGTGCAGCCGCCTTCCGTCAGGCCATAGATTTCAAGGAACCGGCCCGGCCACCGCTCCGCGACTGCGCGCTTGACGGCTGCAGGCAGCGGCGCGCCCGTGCATTGCTTCATCCGGAATGCTGATAGGTCGCGCTGATCGAAACTGTGCGAGCCGAGTAACCGCTGATACTGCATCGGCACCAGCATGGTGTGCGTCACCCGCTCAGCTTCCGCGATGTCGAGATAGTGTTCGGTGTCGAACTTCGGCATCAGGATGGCGCGCCCGCCGTGGAATAAGGTGGCGAGCAGCGGCATCAGTGTCGTGTTGGAGTAAAGCGGCGTGGCGAGCAGCATGGTGCTGCCCTTGTCGATGCCGAAGAGGCTTCTGGCAGCCTGCCGATATCGCATCGCGTGGCTGTGAACGATGCCCTTCGGCAGCCCAGTCGTTCCCGAACTGTAGATGATGTTGAAGGCAGTTTCGGGCGCGCACAAGGGCGCGTACTCCAGGGGTACCTCGTGCGAAAAGCCGCGGGGAAGCCCCTCGCCCGGCGTTACGCTAAGGACTGGCACCTTGGTGATGCCGCGCACCTGTTGCTCGTCCTCCTGGTGGGCAATGACGAGATCTGCCTGGCAGTTGGAAATCATGGCCGAGAGGGCGTCGCGGTGCGCCGAGACCGGCAGTGGCACCGCGCATCCGCCGGCGGCGACAATTGCCAGATATGCGACCACAAGTTCAACGCTGGCAGTGCCCAGCAGCCCGATGCGGCCGCTGCCATCCATCGCCAGCGGAGCGAGAGCGCCAGCGGTCTCGAATACGGCCTCACGAAGCGACTGCCAGCTTAGGCTCGCGTTCCCGCAGCGCAGCGCTTCGTCACCCGGCCTGTCGAGCCCATGCGACAGAATTCTCGCCAAGAGCCTGCCTTCCTCGGCAAGTGTCGCGCCAGGTGCCCGTATCATTCGTCCTCGATCAAGATTATGCTCCGGGCCATCAGGGCCGGCCTGTCCGAGCCTCCGATCTCCACGGTCGCGTCCAATTCGATGCGCGTGCCGGTTGACTGCCGGGTTGCCTGGACCAGCAACATGGTCAGCCGGATGCGGCTGCCGACCGGGACGGGGGCAAGGAAGCGGACCCGGTCATAGCCGTAATTGAGGCCTCGACCACGCCTGCCGACTGCGAAGATTTGGCGTTGGAGCCATGGGATCAGCGAAAGGACGTAGAGGCCGTGCGCGATCGTTTTTCCACCCGGCATTTCGCGCGCCGCACGTTCGATATCCACATGGATCCAGTTGTCGTCACCCGACAGCCGGGCGAAATCGTCGATGTGCCGCTGCTCGATCGTGAACCAGTCCGACGAGCCCATCGGATGTCCGGCGTGGTGTTGCAGATCGATGGGGTGCTCAACGGTCAGCATCGGAGGCCTCCTTGCACAGCGTTCGTTCCGGAACACTTCGCGCACGTTCCGGGTCAACCAATAGCACCACCTTGCCGATCTGCTCGTTCCGGTCGAGTAAACCATGCGCTTCCCGGACCTGCTCCCACGGAAACAGGGCGTGGATTCGGGTGACGATACGGCCCTTCTCAATGAGCGGCCAGACGTGCAGCATCAGTTGAGACGCAATCGCTCCCTTGTAGGATGCTGGCCGTGGCCGCAGGGTCGAGCCGGTCAGCGTCAGCCGGCGGCGAACGATCGCCCGGATATTCACTTGCGCGGTCTCGCCAAGATGGCTTGCGATGAAGACCAGCCGCCCATCGGGCTTGAGAAGGGCGAGCTGTTTCTGGGTGGTGCCACCCGCCTGTGCATCGAGCACGACATCGACGCCTTCGCCGCCGGTCGCATGGCTGACATCGCCCTCCCAGTCGCCGTGATAATCGATCGCGTAATGCGCCCCGGTCTCAAGGCAGACCTGGCGTTTCTGCGCAGTGCCGGCCGTCGCAAGGACTGTGGCATCGCGCAACAGCCGCGCGATCTGGATGCCCGCCAGACCGACACCGCTCGTTCCCCCCTGTATGAGCAGGGTTTCGCCATGAGCGAGCCGCCCGAGCCAGATGATGTTGTTCCAGGCGGTGAAGAAGGCTTCCGGCAGCGAGGCCGCCTCCGCAAATGTGAGGCCACGCGGGATCGGCATGCATTGCACCGCTGGCACGCTGCAAAACTCGGCATAGCCGCCGCCATTGACCAGCGCGCACACGCAGTCGCCAGCCTTCGTGTTGCCGACGCCCTCGCCCACCTCTTCGATGATGCCGGCCACGTCGAGGCCCGGAAGCGGGGACGCATCTGGCGGGGGCGGATAAAGGCCGCGGCGTTGCTGGATGTCCGGACGGTTCACGCCGGCGGCGAAGACCCTGATCACCACCTCGCCGGCCCTTGGCCGAGGACGAGGTATGTCGATCATCCGCAGCATCTCGGGACCGCCTGGACGTTCTATTGCGATCGCCCGCATCATGCGCCCAAGGGCATCGGATAGTCGTTGGCATTGAGCACCAATCCGGCCTTGCGCGAGAAGTCCACACGCGGCGGGCCGAAAATGTCGATCAGCCAGGAGCGCTTGTCCCCGATATTGCGGCTCGTATGTACGACCTTGGCCGGGATGACCGTCACTGACGGGCTGCCGATCTCCAGATGTTCGTCGGGACGCCATTCAGACATGTCAGGCCCCCAAGGGTAGCGGAGATGGTGGATATAGTCGCCTTCGAGCAGCAGCGAGGCCTGCTCGAAATCATCATGGGCGTGCGGGCTGAGCTTTGCGGTGTCGCGTGGCGCGATGCGCTTGGTGAGCACATTGATCATCAGGTTCGTGCAGCGGAACAGCCGCATATTGGTGTCTGGCTTGTCGTATTCGAACGGCGTGTAGTTGCGCAGGCGGAAGCCTCCCGGCGGTTCGGGCCAGGGCACCAGCGGCGCGACCTCCGGGGCGCCGTTCTGATAAGTCGCGGCGTTCCCCGCCTTGGCAGCCAAGTCGGCGGCGCGGTTCGACAGCACGCGAACCAGATGGCCCGTGCCCTTCGCCACCACCTCACTTGATCCCGGTGGGACGATGGTAAGCGACTCCTCCGCCGCCTCGATGGTCTCCGCGCCGGCCCGAATGGTGGCGGCCACGCCGCCGAGCAACACCATGTACTCGTCGGGATTATCGGCCCGGCTCAGCACTGCCCCCGGCTTGACCCAGGATATGGCGACCACGAAATTGGCACCGCGCGTGATCCAGGTCTGGCTGTCGGCTTCCGTCAGCTGCGGAGAACCGTCATAGGCGCGGCTGGCGCTGGCTGATCTGATCTGCGCGCTCATTTTCCGAGGTCTCCTTTCCGACGCGTCGCATTTGGCGCTCATGGTTAAGTACGCTCGGCCTGAGGACCGTTGACGGAGGCGCCGAGGACGCGGATCTCGGCCAGAGCCTGGGCCGCCGCCTTGCGGATGAAGCTCTGGTCGGAGGCAACCACGAACGCGGTCGCTCCCTGGTCCTGCAACCAGGATGCCTCTTCTTGGCCGCCGACAAACACGCAGATCGGCTTGCCGGCGGCGCGTGCAGCCTTGCCGATCCGTTCCACCGCGCTACGCACTTCGAGCGCATCGGAAGATTTCGCCCCGAGTGCGACGGCAAGATCGCCCCGGCCGATGAAAAGGGCGTCGATGCCATCCACCGCAGCGATGGCGTCGATCTCGTCCAGCGCTTCCGGGTCCTCGATCTGGGCGATCACGGTGGTGGCGGCATCGGCGGCTTCGACTGTCTTCTCCATCCCAGTGGCGCCATAGCCGGCATGTCGCGGCGAGCCCGAATAACCACGGCGGCCGCCCCGATAGCGGCAGGCTGAGGCGACCTCGCGGGCGTGGGCAGCGGTCGCCACATGCGGCACCAGCACACCAGTCGCGCCGCAATCGAGGACGGACAGAATGCCTGCCGGGCTCTGCACACGCACCAGTGCCGCCATCCCAGCGGCTCTCGCGGCGAGCAGCACCGTGTCCGTCGCCCTGCGATCGAACGGGGCGTGCTCTTCGTCGATCACGACGAAGTCGAAGCCGAGCGCGCCGAGGATCTCGGTGGCGTGGGTGGTCGGCGTCTTGATGAAGGTGCCGATCAGGTGCTCGCGGGCGAGCAGCCGGCTGCGGAATAGGGGGGGATCCGCCATCTCATGCGCTCTCATGTCATGCGCTCTTGGCGAGGGCAGGCGCCTCGGTGGCGCCAATGCCGGCCAGACGCATGGCATTGAGGCTCACCATCTTGCGAATGTCTTCCGCGCTATAGCCAAGCTGCAGCAGCAGGCGGATAATCTGACGGAAGCCTTCGACGGGGGACGGGTTGTTTTCCTGGCCGAGATCGGAGCCGAAGAAGGTGCGATCAACGCCGGCCGCGTCGATATAGCTCTTGAGCTGTTCGGACGTGAACGTCTTGAAGCGCGAGTCGATGAACATGCAGATCGAGTGCTCGATAGTGACGCCCAGTTCGAGCAGGCGCGGAAAGTCCTTCAAATCCGCGCCAACCGTATAGGTGGGGTGGTTGACCAACAGCCTCTTGCAGCCGCGACGCCTGGCTTCCTCGAACAACGGCCATACCTCGCTGATATGCAGGTGCCCGCAGGACAGCACGGCATCGTATTCAGCGACCAGATCCAGGATCGGCTTCACCGCGTCGCGCAAGGCCCCATGCTCGTCCACGACGGAGAGCGCCGTCGGGCGCCGCATCTCGGACTTGGCAACCAGCAGTTTCTTGTTATGGCCTTCGCGAATGTGATTGGCGGCGGATACGGTCGGCATCCAGACCACCTTGCTGCCCATCTTCAGCGCATGCTCCACGGCATAGGCGTTGAAGCCGCCCAGCGCATTGTTGAGCACGATAGCGCCGAGCGGTTCCACGCCGAGATGCGCATAGCGCTCGCGGATCAGCTCGGCGATCGGCGCGGTGGGATAATAGTGGTCCTTGAACAGAACCGCCCGCATGCCGGCGCTAGCGGCCTGCTCGACGGCGTCGATGTGGTCAACCAGCCGCGCCATGACCGAGGGGCCGCTATGGCAGTGCAGATCGACAGCCCCGTGCATCAGGGCGTCCACTGACGCCTCCTTTGTCACCGCCTTGTCGTCGCCCATGGCCGCATCCTTTCGTCTCTCAAGCGACGAGGCTAGCAAATACGGAAAGTGCGTCCATCGGCGAATGCTCTCATTTCGCTAGGCGAAACGTCCCGACAAAGACGCGCTACCGGCAATCGTGTGAGCTAGGCTGTGCAGAACAATAAGCGCAGCTCAGGCGTGCGCAGGGGAGGACGGAATGGAAGCTCGGATCACGCGAAGGACCGTGCTTGGCATCGCGGCGGCCGGCCTTTGGGCGGGACCGTCGGTCGCTTGGGCTCAGGCTTGGCCGTCACGGCCTGTCACCATGATCATGCCGTTTGCTGCTGGTGGGGGGACCGACCTGCTGGCGCGTGCTCTTGCGCAGGATCTTAGCGAGACGTTGGGCCAGCAGTTCGTGGTGGACAATCGCACCGGCGCGGGCGGCAATATCGGCGCCGCTGCCGTCGCCAAGGCCACCCCCGACGGTTACACGATTCTGTTCGGCACGCCCGGGCCGCTCGCAAATAACAAGCTGATCTACAAGAACCTGCCTTTCGACCCGGAGCAGGCCTTCGCGCCGATCGTGCTGATCGCCAAGTCGCCTCTGATCATCACGGCCAAGGCGTCGCTTCCGGTGAAGGATATCAAGGAGCTTACGGCATACGCCAAGGCAAACCCTGGCAAGGTCACTGTCGGCTTCCCCGGCAACGGGACGCTCGGCCACATCACCTCGTTGCTGCTGCAGAGGGAACTCGGGATCAGCATGACCAACGTGCCGTATCGCGGTACGTCGGAGGTGGTCAAAGACCTGCTCGGGGACCAGATCGACCTGGCGATGGATTTCATGCCGTCATATCTGCCGCCGGTGCGCGCTGGCAAGATCCGTGCGCTCGCCGTCACCACCGCCGAACGTTCGCGCGATCTGCCGGACGTGCAGACTGTAAAAGAGGCCGGATTCCGGACATTCGAGGCCTCCGCCTGGTATGCTCTGGCGGCGCCGGCGGGCGTGCCGGGAGAGATCGTCGACAAGCTCAACACCGCCACAAATGCATTCCTGAGGAGCGCCAAGGGGCAGGACGTGCTCGCCACGATGAGCCTGCAGGCTGTCGGCGGCTCCCCGGCGGATCTAAGGGCCTTCATCACCTCCGAACTGCAGAAATGGGGCCCGGTGGTGAAGGAGGCCAACATCTCCATGTGATGCGCTCAACATCAATGCCTTGGGGCGCCCTTCGAACGTCTGCGACAGCTTGCCAAATCGCTTCGGGCTCCGCCCAGGGGCACGGTTTAAGCAACACGCCGTAGAACAGCCGGAACACCGCGCACATCGAAGCGGCTCCGCCGATGGGGCCGCAAATAGGACAGGCGATGGTAAAGTACCTTGAGGATTTTCGCGAGGGCGAGATCTGGAGAAGCGGATCGATCGTGATCGGGGAGGAGGAAATGGTTGCCTACGCCAAGGCGAGCGATCCACAACCGATCCATGTGGATCCCGAGGCGGCCAAGAGCGGGCCGTTCGGCGGGATCATTGCCAGCGGCTGGCAAATTGCCGCGCTGTCTATGCAGCTTTTCGTCCAGGCCGGAGGTCACGGCGATGCGCCCATCGTCGGGATAGGCATCGATGAACTGCGCTGGAGGCAGGTGGTGCGGCCGGGCGATTGCCTGCGCACCATCCGTGAGATCGTCGAGATACGCCGGTCAGCATCCAAGCCGGACCGTGGAGTGATCCGCACCCGCGTCACGGTCTTGAACCAGCGCGACGAGACGGTGATGACGTATTATGCGCTCGGCCAAGTGCGGGCGCGCAGTCCGGTTCCTGAAGGGATGTGACACGCCAGTCGGACGCAGCATTCCTCATCGACGGGTATGCGATCACGGCAGAAATCGGCGCGAATACTGTCTTTTGAGCAGCGCAAGTTTGATTATCCGGCACGCTTGAGATTTTCCAGCAAAGCAGGAGTCAAAGGCATAAGTGCCTCCTTTCCCTAGCACTTCACCTTGCTCATTGATAGCAATAGGCCGCGCCTCAGAACTCACGACAAGGATCTCATCATAGATCTGACCCACTCGAGATCGAAAAGGTGCGGCAGAGTATCGTCACTATGATCTCTGCGATTCACCGCGATGCTTACAGTTTTACGACGACCTTGCCGAAGTGTAAGCCGGTCCGGAGATGAGCGTACGCTTCAGGTGCCTCGTCGAAGCCATAGATCCGATCGACGATCGGGTGCATCGCGTTTTCGATCAGGAACCGATTCATCGCGGCAAAATGTTCGACCGATCCGACGGTGACACCGATTATGTCGGCATTCTCCCACTGCAGGCGCGCGAGGTCGGGCTTCGGGCCGAACCCTGTCAAAACACCAATCTGGACGATCTTGCCCCCCGAAGCGACCGATCGTAGCGATCGGTCATAGGTGCCCGGACCGCCGAGTTCGAGGATATGAGTGGCGCCTTGGCCATCCGTCGCATTCATCACGGCGACATCCCAATCAGGTGTTTCGCGGTAGTTGATGAAGATCGAGCCCCCGAGTGCCTTGGCACGGGCGAGTTTCTCATTTGAGGAGGATATGACAATCACGCGCGCACCCAGCGCGGCGGCGAACTGAAGGCCAAACAGCGCAACGCCGCCCGTTCCCTGAATCAGCAACGTGTCGCCCTTGCCCATCCCGCCACGCGTGACCAGCCCGTGCCAGGCCGTGACACCAGCACAGGGCAAGGTCGCTGCTTCGACTGAGGACAGGTGCTTCGGCACGGATAGCAATGCGGTTGCCGGCAGCACGATATACTCCGCCAGCATTCCGTCCATCGTGTTGCTGCCGAGAGCTGACGGAATATAGCTGGCCTTGAACGGCCCCGAGACCCAATCGCGAAAGTATGATGCGGCAACGCGGTCGCCCACCTGCCATTGGACGACATCGGAGCCGACGGCGTCAACGACGCCTGCGCCGTCGCAGAGCGGCACGCGGCCATTGAGCCCGCCTTGGCTCGCCCTGTCGAGGATGAGGAGGTCGCGGTAATTGAGACTTGCCGCCTCGACCCGGATGCGGACTTCACCGCTCGCGGGCTCAGGCTCACTGACATCGGCTCGCACAAGGCTACCAACACCAGCGCAAGCATTCAAATGGTAGGCTTTCATCGTTGCTCCTTCACAAGGGTTATTCACTTGGATGAGCAATGGCTGTAGGATCTGACAGCGCTGTCAGGGTCAAGAGGTTTTTTAGGTGAAGATTGGTGAACTCTCCCGGAGAACTGGGGTCAGCATTCGAATGCTGCGTTACTACGAGAGCGAAGGATTGCTTGCGCCGCAGCGGACCGACGCCGGTTATCGCGACTATGACCCGGCGGAAGAGGAAACCGTGCGGCGGATCAAAATGCTTGGCTCCGCCGGGATGACGCTTGATACGATCCAGCTGTTGCTCCCGTGCGTGAAAAATAACCATCCGGATTTCAAGCCGTGCAACGAACTGCGAAGAATACTCACTCAGCAGGTCGGCCTCATTGATGAACGTATCGACACGCTTCGCCAAAGCCGGACAATTCTGGCTGGTTTCCTGGCGAGCGTGAACTGATCCACATGTCTGCCACGAAACACCATGGGCCAGCACGGATCTTCGCCTACGCATGGGAAGAAATAAGCGAACTGCGAACTTCTGCTCTTGGCTCTGAGCTGAGAT
>Ga0307513_10011853_pt1 | contig 10800 bp, 10 predicted proteins | sample 15_EM_MG_FD_202174 | JGI IMG/M metagenome (GOLD analysis project Ga0307513, IMG submission 202174) | Populus trichocarpa ectomycorrhiza microbial communities from riparian zone in the Pacific Northwest, United States - 15_EM | ecosystem: Host-associated > Plants > Roots > Unclassified | place...
GAATGACATTGTTTAAATGGTTTATAACATCGTTATGAATATGATATGATGTGCATATAAAAGGATGAACAACTAAGGGTGCGTTCGTGAGAACATAACAGGCGGCTCGAAGACAGAAAACGCACCCGAGGCAGCAGAGCAACGCTCCGTGTAATCTTGTCCAAGCACAATGTCGAGCCCAATATCTTCGCACACATAAAAGGCGATGACTGTGGTGAACGCACCCTCGGGAGTTTGAGTGGTGACGGAGTAGTCCACAGTGATGCAGTCAACCCCATGTGCTCGCTGGTTGGACTTCCAAAAAGCGAGGGACATGCAGGACTGAGTGAGAGCGGGGGAGAAGGCAACTGAGGCCCTCTTGGCGATAAAAAGCGAAGTCATAGTGCGATGTACGACGTAGCAGGGGGATGAACATTGGATGGCAATAGGATGGTCTCAGGATGGTCTCAGGGAAAAGTTTCAGCTCGCGGAGCACAAATACGCACAAAGAAAAAAGCACAGCTCTGCTCCGATTTGTGATCGTCTGCAAAGGTTGTGTCGCTAAGACCCCCCTACCTAAAGGTAGTGGGAATAGTGTCATAGTGTCATAGCATAGGGTACCGAATTTGTAGTTCTACGTAGCATTCTCACGTTTATATATAGTTATGCCAGGACACTATGGAGTGCTATGGATCGCTATATAGTGTCAGGTCACATCGTTAAATTGCTATTCGGGGCTTTCTTTCTGGGCTTTTTTGCACTCATCCTAGGGTATAACACTGGCACTTTGGTAGGTAGGTAATAATAATAATGTATTCAAAGTTTGAGCTACCGAATACATTTGTAGTTACTAATTCGTGCGGTATTGGGGCGTTATTCTTTCTTCGATGGTGATTTACACATGCATGGGTGGTGACAGCGGTTGGCAGTCAGGCATTGAGGGGTGAACAAGGGCTCGGGGGGGGGGGGGGTTAGCTTCATCATATGGCTTCCGTCGCCGCACATGATTGGGTTGGGCTACCGTTGCAGCATTTCATGCCTGCACTGTTGTCATCTACAGAAATGGGGTGGAGGTGGTCAGAAAACGGATGCAAGGTGGCCGCAACATACCTTGTGGCTTCTTTTATCCTGCTCGTACCCTCCTTTCCTGGCATCATGGCGATCTAGACCAGTGGGCCTGTTGGTGATGCAAAGGGCCAACGAGCACTCGTGTCTCGCTGGCGGTCACTGTGGTGGCTCCTTGGGGCCGACTGGGGTCGTTGCTAATGACTGCAGCAGGTGGGGGGCCCTGGAGGGAGATAGCGCTCGAGCAGCCGCTTTGATCCCTATTGACTGCAAATAATGGTGGTGAGTGGGAGACGGGCATGGAGGTGAGAAAGAAACAGCAAAACAACATGCAGCATGTAATGCTGCACGTTGTTTCGTGACATACTGTAGGCCTCTCCTAAGTCTCCTCTGACCCAAACCCAGGGCGCCTGCTAGTATATGCTAATGTTGTGGCCTCCATGTGTAAGAGGGTGCTGTGGTAGCGACACTGTGATAATGGTGGGCAGAAGGGGCAAGGCGACGTCGGGGCAGAGAACTGGTGTGGTGGTAAGGAAGCAAGAGAACTTCAAGTCCGAATTCACTTTTAGTAGTTTTACGGACATGAACTACATCACGTGAGAGGCGGTCGGCTGAACAAGATCTAACAAGATCTATATTATAAGTGCCCTGTAGCCTATCGCTCAACTGTAAAGCACTACGTACTTATTTAGGTAGGGGACATAGCACTATAGAGTACTATGTAGCGCCCTATCACTGCTATGGCGCTATGAGATGCTATGGCCATAATAGGAACACTATGACATACTATGGGAAAAATCTAAGTTTGCTGATGTTTTCTCACCAAAACACTGAGCTAACACGTATACAGCTCTTTTAATAGCCCAGCGGGTCTTTCCAGGCCACAATGCGCCCCTTCGCCCCTTCGACGAAGCCTAACCCCGAAGTCCAAGACGGCTTCACCATTGACATCTTCCTTCCATCGCCGGAGAAAGGGCCGCCTTGGTAATATAAGTACCTCAAGACTTGTACTAACGATACATCTGGAGAACAATTGCACGGCGAGCTATTCTTTTTGTTTATTTCGAAACTTGTCCGAACTATAAATATCTATGACAACTTATTTCTACCTACAGCCTATTTTCCTCGATGTTCCTGCCAGGAGGTCGAGTACCAAGAGGTGATAGACTTCGTCCAAGCAGTCCATCGAGGATTGTAGTGCAACGAGGGAAGAGACGGGTGTCAATCGAAGACTTGGTTGATCTTTTTCCGGAGTGTATACGAGCCGGTTTCAATGATGATCGCGACATTCGGTGTGCTCCGATTCAAAGTCGAGCCGCTGAGCAAGGGACATTCCAAATTCGTTCCACATATATCCGAGCGAGAACTTCCCGCTCTGGCCTTGGGATCAGGTCAACTTCAATATATTTACGAATCCCCAATGTGATTCAGTGAACTTGACAGGAGTGTGTATGGCTTGGCTTTTTTATTATTATCACACATATACCCAGGAGTGTCATGCTCCCACATAACGACTTTCTCCCACTGTCTCCATTTTTTTTTTTTCCGACATTCCTAGCACACCTAACACTTTCAAGTTATTCAAGCACAGGAGGGACGGAAGCTAAATCCGTGACATCATGTGCTGAGGTAAGCCAAAGGTTGAAAAGGTTGTCTCTGATGTGTTTCTGAAATTCTTGTACCTCAACCGACATGGTCCATCGCCCCGCAGACTCTCGTCTGCTCTCCAACCTCCTCCAACAAGAAAAAGAATACTCAAAACAGCTCAACCAGCTCCTGGAATCCTCAAATGCGTCCCTAGCCTCGTTCACAGCATATGCAGCCGCCTCGTCGCCGCCTGGGTCTCATGTTATCATGTCTGTGGCTGGCTCGTTGGCGGGGATTGACGAGGCATTAAAACGGTATGCGTTGGGTGTGGATGAGTGGAGGGAGACGATGCGGTCGTTGAAGGATGCTGAGGAGGAAGTGGGGAATATCATGCGAGACCGGGAAATTTTGTGCGTTGTTTGTCTTTCTTTTTTCCCGTGTCTTATATTCGTTTTTTTCCCAGAGTCACCCGGTTAATCAAGGCGTCCAACTCGAAGAAAAGCGGGGCAGGCAATATTAGAGAGTCGCTGCTCCTTAACCATCAGCGATTCCCGTCGTCATCTTCGCTCTCCTTGTCTATTGGGGGAGAGTCACCGTCACCATCGCCTTCTCGTACGTGATTCTAGCCCCACCTTGGATCCGAGTCTAATCATTCTCTCGTAGGCCCCCTCTCTGCATCATTTTCGTCATCCACGAAGCTAGCAGCCGCTCAATCGGAGCTACAAGCCTGCGAAACGCACCTGGCGGCGAAAGAACGCGAGTTGGCCATCAAACGGTGTACCGCTCTCCGTGATGGGCTCGGCGCACGGATCAAGGCTCTCATTGAGTGCGGATGGGTGTGGTCAGAAGTAGGCAAGGAGGCTTTGCACGTACTGGAGGAAATGGAGACCGAACCAGGTAAGAGTTTCCTGTTTTATTTTATTTATATGGCTGTAGCTTATGAATGTTTTCACTACAAGAACAAAGACGTTCTTCCATCATCCGTCATTCTACCCCGAATAACCCACGAGAATGCGAGACGACAATGACCGCGCGCTTTTCCTCCGATTTTTCCTCCATTGCGCCTTCTCAGTCCGCTTCCCAGGTGACGTTGAATCACGACCACGAGGAAGAACCACTTTCGGAGCCTGTCGTTGTACATTCTATTATCAATGCGGCGGACCCTGTTTCTCCCTCTATAGCGACAACGACAGCAGCTGCAGCACCAGCACCCGCACCAGCACCGGGACCGGAACCAGAACCAGAACCAGAACCAACAGTAGAATCCAACACGGCTCGCCCTCGTCCTCCCTCTGGGAATTCAACAACTACCACCACTGGATCTTCGATACGTTACAGCCTCTCTATGCCTGCCACTTACACTTTCGAAACCGTCACCTTTGCACAAGCTATCCCAGTCCACGTGGGCGGGTCAGGTGCCGTCGTCTCGGAGCGAGAAAGGGAACAAGACAAGGGAAAAGCCAGAGAAAACTCCCCCCGACCAAGAAATTCCTCTCCCTCCGTTTCTCGTAGTGGCAGCCCGTATGTGCCTATCTCATACAGAGATGAGGATCTGCTCACGACGATGCGGATCCCTGCACCGCACGCTATTGAGGGCTATGCGCCAGGGATACCGACTGCGGGGCCGTCGTCGGGAGATAATCACTTTGGTGGGTGTTCGACGCCGCGCTCGAGGCCGTCTTCGGGTGTGGGTATGCCGCAGCTACAGCCGCAGCCTTCACTTCAACTGCAGCCCTCAAATCTTGACAATGGGAAACGACATAAATTGGATAAGAAGATTACAGAAGAGGAGTTGCGGAAGAGGAGCGAGGAAGTGGGGGCTGAAGACGAAGTGAGCAGTATTGAAGAGGTCAAGGCTCGAAAAAAGCTCGTGAAGGAGGGGAAAATTGAGGTGGTGGAGAACCCGAGGTTTATGACGGAGGCGAGGAAGAAGGAGCTGGAGCGGGAGAGGTTGAGAGAGGCGGCGACGTCGACGTCAACGCCAGTGGCGAAGGAGGAGAAGAAAAAGTTTTCGTTTTTCCCTAATCCTCATCTCCGAAGGAACGAGTCGGAGGGTCATGCGGCTCCTGCGAACCAGCAGCCTGTGGTAGAGCACAAAGAGGAACAGGAACGGGAGGCTGCTACCGAAGCTTCCGCTGCTCCTCCCCCTTCCGAAGACGGCTCTCCTCCCTCCAAACTTATCGGTTCTACTCCGAAATATACTGGTTCTCCTTCGAGAGGGTGGTTCATCAGCGGCCTGAAAGGGTTCTTTGGCCCGCGCCCACCGTCTACACCGCAAAACTCGCCCACTCGGCAGCGTAGCACCAAGACGAAAACCAACGCCAACAACACCACCACCACCATTACGGCCGTCTTCAACAACAGACCTCTCCCCTCTGGCCACGACTCGGACGCCGAAGACGACTCTCCTCCCAAGCCGAAGGGTCTCCAAGCCCTGTTCGGTAGATCCCCTACGAAGCACAAAACGACGAAATCCGGAGGGGAATGGAAAACCCGGACGGATGACAATCTCCGTGAGATCAGGTCGGAGAGAAGAGGGAATAGCTTTGATGGTGTGGTGCCGCCCCGCCGGAGTGGTATTGCGGGTGGTGCGGTGAAGGATGTCGGGGTTGTGCGTCCGGCGGCTGCGGGGTCGGGGTCGGTGACAGACCTTGGTGCTGGTTCGGGTGGTTCGGGACAGGGACCCCAGAGGCGTAGGTCATCGACGAGAGGACGGGCGGTTAGTGACGTTGGGACTTCGTCGCGGCCGACGCCTGCGGCTACTCCTGGTGGGAGGAAGCTGAGGAAACCGCGCACTGGAGGCCCGCCTGTGTCGGCGTCTGCTGCTGTTGCTGCTGCGGGAGAGAATTGGAGTACGGTGTCGGTGGCGAGTTCGTCGAGTATTGGGCCTTCTGCTCCTGTTCCTGTCGTTGCTGCCGCGACGACTCAACCGCGGCCCCGTACGCCCATTAGGGCTGTAAGCACTAGTGCTATTATGGGTGATGCGGGGAAGATTGGGTCTCGGAGAAGTGCGAGTGTGGATGTAAACCGGCGGAGCCGGGCTGACCCGGAGGACGAAGGCGAGTTGATCGTGGATCTCGGAAGCAGGAGGAGGACGAGAAGTGATGCGGGTGCTGCGAAAGAGAAGGTCAAGGACAAGGTGCCGCCGATGCCCACGGACCCGCCGATGATAAGAACAGCATCATCAAAGGGGTTTTCTAGTGATACCGCTATGGTTCGGAACGACTCGACAAGGAAGGCGCATACTCAAGCTCCTCCTCCTCCCGTCGACCCTGCCATTCAGCACCCTGTATCCTCCACATCGACATCAACGCCTTCACGAAAGGCATCTATAAAATCTCCATCCACCTCCACACCGAGTAAATCCCCTGGTATATCTTCCATCTCCGGGGGTACCACCCCCGCTGTTCATGCCACCGCCACGGTTCTGCCAGCGGGCGGGGAGAACCCGAGCGGGACGCTCGTGGCTTACCCCGGATGGGACGCACAGGCGCACGCGCAAGCCCAGGGAGGGAGTTCGTCGAGACATACGTCGTTTGGTAGTAGCGCGGCGAGTCCGTCTGCTGCAGGGAAGCCGACGTCGGGTTTGGGGCAGGGGGTGGGGAGGAAGCTTTCTGTGGGGTCTGCCCCTGTTAAAACGTCCACGGCGGCGCAGGCGACGGTCAAACGCGATGTAGATGCTGTCGCGCCTCGTCCTGCCGTGCCGAGTCTGATGAGCATCGTGGAGGATGTCTCGCGGAGCAATAGAGGGTGGACTGAAGAGTTGAAGATGAGAAAGAGTGTGGGCGGGTCGAGGACTGCGACGGCGAATTTGTTGGATGGGATGTTGGTGAGAGCGCCGCCGCCTGTGCCGAGGAGTGCGTTGGAGGAGATGTTGGGGAGCCGTAGTGGTGGGACAGGTGGGTCGCCTGCGGCGTCGACTGTTGGGTTTGGTGGGAAGCCGTCGTCGTTGTCGTCGTCTAAAGGCACTGGGCTGTTTGAGGCCAAGGCTCCTGGTTCTGTGTTTGATCATCGACATGAAATGGCTGCCTCTCTCACTACTCCACCTTCCAAGGCGACTCCAGCTGCAACGTCGACCATTCCGGCCAGGCCACAGAAACAAACGCCGGCGGAGGCGGGTGTGGGTGTGGAACGGAGATCGTCTGTGAGGAAGACAGAGGCTAGGACGACGACTCCTTCCAGCGCGTCGGCGCCGGTGGTGAAAGGAAAATCGCCATTACGGAGCGCGATGAGGAGTACGAGCAGTTCGCCTTCTCCCATGGTCACAGCTGCTGGCCCTTCGCATATCCAGCACAGCGAGGGCAGAGCACCGCTTTCGAATGGTTTGGCGGTGGGTGCGCATGGGGCTCAACAGCAACAACAACAACCAAAGGCAACGCAAGAACGCAAAGACAAGGCTGCTCCTGCTCCTGCTCGACGTGATTCGAAGACGTCGGGTGGAGAGGGTGATGGAGATTCGGTGTCGACTGTGTTTTATTCGGATCAGGGTGCGAGTGAGGCTGAGGGTGAGAAGGGTGTTGTGATGAATGGGTCTGCTGTGCCGACGACGGTTAATGGACTTGAACATGGGGTACGCAAACAACAGTCAGGTTCGGAGATTTCGCATTCAACGGTGTCGACTGTTGTGGGTGGGCTTTCTGGACAACAGCAACAACAACAACATCAGACCCCTGTGAGCTCGCAGCAGTCTCAAGCCGAGTCGTCGCAAACGTCACCGCGTAGGAGGAAGAGCGTGCGTGTGTCGCTCAAGCCTACGTTCTCTCCGTCGCCACCCGCGATCGAGTATGATTATGAAGAGGAGCATCAGCGGTACGCTGCCTGGGGGCGGAGGCATGAGAACGAGCACGAACGTGCAGAGGAGGAAAGAAGGGGGCATTCGCCTTCGCGGCCCCCTCCTCCTATCCACCCGCATCCCCCACTTCATCCTCAGACGGCTGTTGTTGCTCCAACCCCGGTCCGTGCTGCCCCTGTTCAACATCGGCTTGTCGGCAGTGGTGGTGTGGCTGATATGTGGGATGATTCGGGGGAAGATGAGGATGAGGACTATGCGAGAGCGAAGCGGATGTTGGCGAGGGCTGCGAAGAAGGAGAAGGATACAAAGTTGATGATTGCGAAGGGGAGGGTGTAGTACTAATGGAACGTTGTACTAATAGATGGTTCTGTGTTCCGTTTTTTTTTTCCCTTTGTTTTTCGTGGTTTTTCGTTTCGATGCATTTGTATTGTGTTCCTGTCAAGCATTTTATCTATTTTATCTAATGTAATCTAATGTAATGTAATAAGTTTTGTTTTATTAGTGTACATCAACTATTTACGTTTCTTTCGTGAGGTACTCGCTATTGCGGACAATCCTTCATTCTCGACAAGACTTTGACCACTGCGACCCGCCGCGTCGGCGTCATAGTCTGCACAGGAAAAGGTCATCCCGAAGCCCCCCCTTCTTAAAATTTCTTGGGTGAAGAGCCTGAGGGGGAGATGTCAACCGTGGGTAGAGCCGTATTGAGACGTCACTTCCACCCATGTCTTAGGCGCTTGATGTGACTCGTTTTTTCTTCACAAGTAGAAAGACGCCCTGTTGGGTTCTCTGTGGCTCTGCGTTTCGCAGCGCCCTTTTAAATTTTCCACCCTAGATCATCGTGCATAGGAAAAAAAATACAAATAAAAAATCAGGCTCATGGCGAAGATGCAGAATTTGCACGGTTTTTTTTTTAACAAAAAAAAAGGATAATCCCTTCAATGATAGAAGAGAAAAAGGTTGGTGACTCGGTGTTCATGAAATTGCTAGTACCAAGCCCAAAGGGCTAAAATAAAAAAATAAAATTTATTTGCATATGATACTGATTTTTTGACCTGAATCATAGTGTTATACCTTTTTCCGTGACATTAGCATGAAACTTGAGCTTAACACGGGCGCTAACCAAAGAAGGGGGTGTTCTCGTGACTCACAAACGGTAATGAGATGTAATGAGTCTCATCTTAAGTCCTCATATTTGAAGGAGCACCTCATAAATAGATGTCATGATCATATTCAACTTCAAATTTGATAGAAACTCTTCGAAATTTTCATTTTTTAATCGCTCTTAGACATATGTTTTTTTTTTGGAATTTTCCTTTTTTGGTCTGACATATCCCTTTTTGGGTGGAAGGGGGGGGCCCAGCACCTTAAAAAAATTCACCGACCCCGTGCAATTTTTAACATCCCGGGACCCCGTTGGCTAGTACAGTTGAACCTGTCATAACCCATACCTGTGAAAACCCATAACCCATAGCTAAGCCAGTCCACTGACTTGGTGGGGGGGAAATGCACACCATAATGCATAACCCATAACCCATACCTCTCCGCGGGCAAAACCCATAGGTTTTACCTAATATATCAAGCAAATATTAGGTATAATGCCACAATTTTCTGGTCAATAAATTTCCACCTGTCATGATGTACCACGTCGGTGACTTTTGTCATGCGAATCTGACCCGCAGCGTTCTCATTTTCGCTTTGTATGACTTTCTCACGGCCCTGACGCTGAACAAAAAATGGACGCGCTTGATTTGACCGAACTTCTTTTAACGAAAACACTGTAAGGACAGTTCACAGTCGTCTCGAGTAATATCTATGGCACACGATACATACGATAGCAGATATCCATTCGTTTCAGCCAAGAGATTTGGCTCTGGCTTTCAAAGCTATTTTTAGCCCACCTCTCGAAAGCCATGACCCATAGCCTCAGCCATCCACCGAGGGGTATGGGTTATAACAGGTTTGACTGTATCAATCCAAGGCGCCATTACCATTACAATAATCGACATTCCCAGCTCTTGGATTTCCAGCCCACTGAAAAGAAAGAAAAAAAAGAAAGAAGAAATCAGTCGGCGTGAAAAACACAAAAAAATAATTCCCTCACATTTGGGAACGGTCTACTTGTACCCGCCGCACCAAACACCGTGAACGACAACAAGAAGATCATGACTTGTGCTCCAGCATCGAAAGCACCGCCAAGGATGTAGTTGTATTTCGTGTACCACACCGGGTGATGATTTCTCAACCACACCTGAGAGACAAGACCAACAATGATAGTCGATATAATCGTAGAGTTCACACCGGCTGTCATCCATGCTGAGTACTACAAGGATAGCGTTAGCTTCTACGAGGCGCAGATTATGTAAATTTTATTGCCTGATAAATGAGGGGCAGAATGATAGAGTCGACCGAGATGGGCCCAATCTTCGGCCAACGCTAATAATTCAGGGGGTGTCACTAACAGTTCAGTACGAGGGAGAAATGGCACACGCACTTTGTGAATTAGCCATTGGATCGTCGTAGGTACCATTCCAATAACCAAGCTCATCGGAATAATCCAATATGGCCCGTTGAAACCGTAAAGCTGCTTTGCAAGTGACCATGTAACGGCGGCACTGTTAAGGCCCTGGGGCACCTGCCCACTCCAAACGTTGGTTCCTGTCGGACTGAGTAGAATCTCACGTTGTGAATCCACAACCGAAATCATAACGACTATACATAAGATTGAGGAAATCAAAATCGTGAAGACAAAGGGAGAGATTTACCATAATTGATGATGGCACCTGAGATTGGAGGCTCGGTTTAACAAACACTGGGGAAACAGATGAATACATTCGGTTACATACCAATAATAGTACCCCAGACCTGGATGAGGAACATCACGCGAGGGGGAATCTTGAGGTATTGGCCCATCTTGAGATCGCCTGCGAGGAAAAGTGACAGCACGACGACGTCGTGACTCCACATCGAGAACTGCCATGTCGAAATTAATAGACGAAGCTACTAGACAATTCATTGTCGTCGTGAGATGAAACTGACATAGAGATTGGCAACTGGTCTTCCAGGATTAATTACACCGGCGACCATCTTCATCAGCTGAGTTGTGTCAACTCCATTGCCCATGCGGCCGCAAATGAGGTTGGAGAAAGGCTGCATAGGACAGAGCTTAAGATCGAGATCAAGATGAAAGGAACTGAAGAGAGAGCCCTACCGCAATCAAAGAGCCGAGGATCAAACCAGGGAAGCGTAATCTGTCCTTTGAGGACGACGATTAGACCTACGTAGAATGGGATTCGAGTTAGATAGATATACGTAAGAAATGATGCCATATATACTAACCTGTAGTGAAGGACAGAACAAGAAGAATTATATACCAC
>Ga0307513_10011854_pt1 | contig 10798 bp, 14 predicted proteins | sample 15_EM_MG_FD_202174 | JGI IMG/M metagenome (GOLD analysis project Ga0307513, IMG submission 202174) | Populus trichocarpa ectomycorrhiza microbial communities from riparian zone in the Pacific Northwest, United States - 15_EM | ecosystem: Host-associated > Plants > Roots > Unclassified | place...
AAAGCTTGCAGAGTTGGTACGTTTGAAAATCACGACTCCTTACCGCCGAAGAGCCCTTTTGCGAGTCCGACTAGGCCTGTTTCGTGTACAGTGGCACGTCAGACTCGGGAGCAAATACGTGCCTCGAGTCGGTGGTTGGAATATAGCGGCGACCGCCGCCACACCCACATGGATCAGAGAGCCTCCCTTCTCAGCGCTAAACGACCCTTGGGCTGTTGTTGAGAGCCCGTGTGGGAACTCAGGGTTTCTACAATTTGCTTTACTCCGTTGCAGTCACTGTTCCTGCGTCCGATCGGGACAACCACTTGTCCTTGGCCGCTTGGATGTAACAGCCAGAGGTGGCGCGTGGCGCAAGGCGGAGCGCTCAGTCGCGCTCAGACGCCTGCGTCAGTGGTCAGTCGTACTAGGAGCGTGGAAATCGGCGAGTAGTATAGGAGTGGGTTGTTGTGGCGTGGGTGGCAACCCCATTGTATACCAGGGTCCGCTATCCGGTCACGGTCACGGTCACGGTAGATGTTGTACCAGAGCTTATCAACACTTCGCCTGGTGTCGGATCAGACAGCTTCTGAGAAGAACGTCGTCTGCCCACCATATACAGTTCAACCTTGACGTGCGTGGCTTGACGTCTATGGCACTCTTGGCAGTCCGGCCCTGGCAGCACACACGCAGACACAACACTCAGACGTTATAGCTTAATTGGGCAGCAGCAGCAGCAACAGCAGAGCATACTCACGGACGGACTGAAAGCCCTTATCCGGCCTTGTTGGCGTTCCCAATCCATCTCCCGTCCCTGTTCGCGGGGTCTCGCGGGGTGTCCGCGTGGGGTTTCATCTCCATCTCCGAAGCTGCTCCAGAAAAGAAAAAAGCCCCGGAAGAAAAGGGCATTCGTACCAACTCCGACCTTCGCCGACCGCGGGCTGTGACTGCTCCTGCGTTGACTTTTAAGCACCGGTCGACCGGCTTCAGACCAGTCACCAATGCAATGGGCGGTGCAGTGAGAGCCCGCGCCTTGCTTCCGACCTGGAACGTTGCTAGAACGTGATGCGTGCATGCGTGCACGGCCTTGGCTTGGAGTAGAAGCAACGAAAGGACGGAGTTACATTTCACCCAGAAATTACAAATGAATGTAAGCGTAGACAAGAGAAAGAAAAGAAAAGACTAGAAGACGATTGTCCATGTCTATAGCGGTGCATGTTTCTGTACTTCGAGAGTGAGAATAGTATGGGTTTATGTCGAGTTATATCACATCCAACGTCCTTTCCTGTTCGTACTGTTGCTTCGCCCGTAAAAGGCCGCGATTGATCGTAATACTTTGACAGGTCTAGGGCAAGGCATGCCTCCGATGCTTCCAACGATCAGAAGGAACTGTGTGGGACGGTAATCAGCCCCGCAGAAACCTGATCGAGAGAAGCACACTTACAACTTCATCAACCAGGGGTTGAGGGCAATCTGTGCGCGGGGGTCGGGTCAGTGCATGGTTCGGAAACACGAACAGCACGGCGAATCGGGTCCTTACCGGATACAGCAGATGCGAAAGGACGACATTGGCGAGCGGGAAGATGACTGTTAGGAGAGAGAGAGTCAACGACGGGCCCTCATGCGGGCATGTGTTATGACGCACCGGACCACTGGTAGCCAGGAATGGCCCATTCAGGAGGGATGAAAGGCAGTGCGAACACAATCACCGCCGCCAACGTTAGGAGCGAAATAATGAACGCGACACGGAAGCGACGGAGGATCTTGGGGACTTCCAGGAAGAAGTTACTCTGTTCGACTTCCTTCTTTGTTGCACCCCATTCTGCCAAAACGAGTTGGTTTTCCGAGAGGTTCCGGAGTTACGGGAGGGACTCACGAATGTTGTAACTGAACATATGGGAGAGGATGGCCTTGTTCAGATGAATAGAGAGGCCACCGAAGAATATCATGCTTGAAAGAGATGGTTAGTCTGAGAGTGTGGGGGGAACTGAGGTGACAGGTCTGCTTACAAGAACGGCATGTACGTCAGGTTCTCGATTAATGACGAGAGTAGACTCCGTTGACCGAGACGATACTCGAGCAAGGTGAAACCGACGTTACCAGCGACTGGGAAGGCGAGGGTGACGGCCATCCAAATCTCGAAACCACGGAGGTAGTAGCCGCCAACTGGGAGCTGTAACCCGAGCAACAAGTAGTTGAGAAGAGAGAGTGGGAATCCTGCTGCAATACCGTAGTACGAGAACATGTACGCCAGCATACCAATCTTGTAGTGGATTGGCGCCTTGCTCCACACGAAAGTCCTGAGCTGCTTCGTGATCGGGGCCATGTGCCACCAGTCCTTGATGGGGTTGAAGATGAGCTCACTGCAGCCGTATGCGTACTTCTCCCAACGGTTCAACTCGTCGTCGCATGTCTGTCGCAAGAACAATGAGTGCCATCATCGATGCACAAAAGAAAACTGCGGGCATACCAGCGAGACACCCTCTTTGAAACCCCCACCAGCGTACGAAGCCCACCGGACGACGTAGCTGGCCATTTGCAGACGCAGGGCCATATCGAAATCCTCCGACACCTTGTCCTCGGACCAGATCTTGCGGTTCCCATCATTGTCAAGGAAAGCAGCATCCTGGAGCGCACTCCAGCGGAGGAACGCGTTGTGACCGACGAAAGCCGCGACCTCGCCATTGGCGCACACCAGACTGATACACTTGTTGATGCGGCGAGTGAAATGGGCAATGCCGTTCTCGAAGTATTGCCAGTCGACCTGCATGACGTCGGATTCGTGCTGGATGATGGCGACCTCCGGGGACTCGGCCATCTCGCGCGCGGCGTCGCGGAAGCAGTCTTCGGGTACGATGGTGTCCGAGTCGACGATGAGGATGATCTCTCCGATGCGCATGGCCTTGCCGTTGACTGCCGCACGGTCAGCAATCGATATCCAGACCAGGTGGTTTACATACCGGCCCATGGTTTCCACTTGTTACCAGTAGCCTCGTACACTTCCTCGATGGCCAATTGCAAAGCCAAATCTTCTAAAGACATCGGTCCTTCGTCTTCATGCCTGCTCCCGTCAGCTCCGCCAAAATCAGGGCTTCGTCGACCCTCAAAGGAACTCCGGGCAGATTCAACCGCCTTTTCATCGGCCTGGAGACGTGCAAGGTGCTTCTCGAGGAGAAGAGACAGTTCCAAAGCGTAGTTCATGTTCGAGGCTGCAGCAAAGTGGTGAGCGCGTTGAGCAAGGCGCGAGGTGTATGGAGTACTCACCTTTCTTGAACCGCCCTGCACGCTTGAAGCCATCCGGTTTGGGGTCGTGACGAGGCCGAGCGACCCACGCAAGGCCGTGGTCGGCGTAATACTGGCGGCGCTCTTGGGCTTGTTCCGGTGAGAGGAGTTGCATACCGTCATCGCAGATCAGGATACTCGAGGTACCTCCTTGACGGGCGTAGGTTTGGATGGCCTTCTTGAGAGACTCGCAAGACGGAGCGCTGGAGGCAGAATTAAGTCTTTCGTCCCCTATATTCCGGGTGTCCACTCACATTGTCTCCGTGAGCGACTCTTTGTATACAGGCATTTGGATGGTAACGTGGGGGAGGCGCGCATCAACTTCCTTGTTTGGCTTGGGCTTGATCGCTGAATAGTACTTGGAGTTCTCGTGGAACTGAGCGATAGGACCGACGACCATCGCCAGGTTTCCGATGATTGAGATAGAAAAGAACTGAACATTTGTCAGTAATGTACTGTGCGGCTAGGGGACAATGAACTGACCAAGGAGACACAGAACAGGAACGGCATTGTGGAGACCAACGCGAAGCGGACATAGTCCCCATCGAGCCAGAACTCCATAAGCAGCATTCGCAAGCCGGACCCCATAAAGACTTTTGAATCGTCAGTGGCAATACAAATAGGGCCAAGGGCATTTACGCACAGAGGGCTAAAGCAGCACCAAGACCATTGTAAATCGGAGCAATCAATTTGGTCGGACGTTTCTTTTCCATATCTTGCTCAGCGTCGGCAGACTCTGTTCGCGGCTTGGCGCTCCTCCAACCGAAGAGAGACTTTTTGGGAGTTTGTTCTTCAGGCTTGCTGGGGGCCTCGGAGTTCTCTTTTGTCTCAGCAGGAGTACCAGGGACAGTGCTAGAGTCCGTCGGTAGGATAGCCGCCTGCGAGCCAAATGGGTCGCTGCGGGCACCCATGGAGTGTATTGATGGCTCGCGAGATTGAAGACCCATAGGACGGTGGCGCCATACCAGCTTGATCAGGCGGTCGTCGAAGTCCTGGCAGCTGGAGAACGGTCAAGTCAACGGATCGTGCAAAAAGGATAAAGGGCAAGGACAAAGGACAAAGGACAAAGGTAGTTACATAGGGATAATGCCATTCAGATGGTCTGACCAGCAAACGAGGACGTGCTCGTCTCTCTGAGATACAAGATCAGAGACATTCTGTCAAGTTAAAAGGTGGGCTACTCACAATGAAAGCAGCGCATTGCTCCTTGTCCGCTCGCGGGAGAGCCGACATTGTTTCGAGGATTTGAATCCTCGTGTCGGCATCGAGGAAAATGGCATTATCGGTTTCTGATACCGTACCCAACGCGGCGTGCACCGATGCACTACGAACTTTGACGGCGACGAGGGGATTGAGTTGACGGACTGCAGCCTCAAAAGGCGCGAGCTTGAGGTTCTCATAAGGGAAGACACGATACTGGGGGGGGACATTGGCGATACGGAGGGCGACGCCGGCTTGGAGGTTCTCTTCGAAGGGCTTGAACCATGCCTCCCCCTGCGTCTGCTTGAAGATGTGATGGAGAATCGCCTAGGGAGTTGGGTGAGATAGAAATCTGGAGGGGTGTGCAGAGTCGCTCACGTCGTAAGCGTCATACTCGCTCGCCATCGTGAGGAGGGGGATTAGGAGGGGATCGGGATAAGTGGCTCGTAGGGTACAAAAGAGCGTCGGGGTAGAGAAGGAGCGGGACGAGCGGACTGGGTGAAAGATAGAAGCTGGGAGTCCTCGAGAGAAGCTGAGAAGGGCACGAAGGTGTTAAGAGAGGACGTTTGGTTTGATCGACAAGACATTACAGGCATTACAGGCACTGGTAGTGACACAGAGTGTCTGTAATGGCAGGTGAGGGGCGCCGGTGGATTGGAACGAGTTGGTGAAAGTTGGCTCGCCGGCTGATGCGGTGTTTCACCGGACGATTTACCGATGAAGATACGAGGCAAGTTTGATCACTGAATGATGCGTCTTGTCGCGTCTTGTCCACTGAGTGAATGCGAAATGCGCGAGCCGTGCCACGCGTGGAGAGAGACCGACGAATTTCCTCTGGCATTCGTTTAGCGGACTTAATTGAGCTTGTATGGCTCGAAACGGTTGGAAACGGTTCGTTAAACGCCTGTACCCGCCTCCCAAAAGAATTCGCATGCCCTTGCCCCCTGTCTTCCTCCCAGGGCTTGCGTCTCCAGGGTCACTCCCAGGGTTGCGGACGACGCGCTGTCCAAATCCGGCGCGCTGGATCTTTCGACAGGCGTGACCAGATAACGTGTGACGACTGTGACTTCCCGTTTTTTGGGCCGTTTGACGTCTCCATTCAATACCACACCTCACCCAAAATCCCCTACCAATCGTCCTCTCTACTCACTATCCCCCTCCCCCTCTGAAATCCCCCCCCTTCTCGTCGTCTCGTTATGGACGCCCGTCATGGGAAAGATAGTCCGCCCCAACTGGACCCCCCACATACCATCGCCGCTCTCGCATCCTTCGAGGCGCCCTCGCCGTCCGACTCCCCCCTGGCGACCCCTTCCGTTACCCCACAACCGAACCCGGATTCTCCAACCATGACGAACTTTCCCTTTTCATCTGCTTCCCAGTTGCCGCAGCCACGACACAGAGTTGATTCCATTTCCTCCACTCGTCAGTCCTCCGAGGGTGCCATGCTCAGCATCAGGCCTCGTTCTGTTGGCTCACCTCTGAACCCCGCACGAGTGGCCCCATGGCGCGATTCCGCGTTTGCGCCTCCTCCCCTTCGTGCCGTCTCCTCCATGACGGATACCGCGAGTGTCCATAGGGCTCCCGAAAAGGCTGCCATCATGAAGAGCACGATGTTAGTGCGCGGCCCCGACGGGAAGATCAACATCGAGAAGGCTTGGACCGAGAAAGCGGACCCGTACCTCAGGATCAGTTACTTCCTTACATATGTATTCATGTCTCTGGGTACGTAAGACAACTCGCGGATCTAGTTTAAGAGCCTAACAAAAGCTTTCTAGGCCTGATGGCAACCGGTCTCGTCATCTACCTGTCCTACAAGGCGACTCCGAAGCTTCCGCCGCTCTGCCTTGTTTTGAACGATCAATTCGACACCCTCGATCTCAACACTTGGACCCGTGAAATCGATATGGGCGGTTTTGGGTACGCCCCGTCTCACCGCGAACCCGTCTGCTTCGATTACTCACCAGGTGGCCTAGAAATGGACAGTTCGAAATGGCCACAGATTCCGATACCAACTCATACGTGAAGAACGGCAAGTTGTACATTACGCCGACCCTTACAGAAGAGGTTATTGGCCGCGATCAAGTTCTCAACGGCCATACCTTTAACCTGACTTCATGCACTAACCTGATTAGCGGCAAGTCTAGGCTGGCTCTTATCCCGCCCCAAGGACTTCTCCTCACCCTCTTCCACAGATGGCAAAGGTGGCCAGATCCCGAACCCTGACGCCTGCGGTGCCGTTTCCAACAGCACGAGTGGGAAGATCATCCCTCCCGTTATGTCAGCTCGCCTCCATACCAAAGGCCGTGCCGCCATCCAGTACGTTGATGACCGTGTCATCGCGGTACCTGATTACTAACTTTCCTGGAAAAAAGATACGGCAAGGTCACCGTACGCGCGAAGCTTCCGAAAGGGTAAGTCGTTCATCACCACCGGATAATGTTCTTCGCCAACTCTTTGCTCAATCTAACCCTTTAGGGACTGGCTCTGGCCGGCAATCTGGATGCTTCCCGTAAACGACACGTATGGTATGTGTCCAACTCGCTACTATAACTCCGGTGCCTAATGCGAGCTCTTCGCAGGGCCTTGGCCAATGTCTGGGGAGATTGATATGATGGAATCACGTGGGAATGACCCGCGTTATCCCAACCAGTGAGTCCGCTTCACTCTGAGTGCTACGATTGACGGCTCGCTGATTATTCTTAATTATTAGGGGCCGAAATTATGTTCGGTCTACGCTCAACTGGGGGCCGACTACCCATCTCAATGCAGGCTATAAGACGTATGGTGAGTATCGTAGACAAGTGATCTGAGAACGTGCAGACATGTTGACATTTGTTGTCAGGCTGGTGGTTTGAACGGCGTACCTCGTTCGACAAGGCCTTCCATGACTACAGCTTGGAGTGGACCCAAGATTACATGTGGGTTCGATTCACAGCTTTCGGGATAAATGGAGAAGACTGAGTTATTACGCTAGCTACGTGTACATCGACAATCGGATCCAACTCGCGCTCGATCTCCGTTTCGACCGGCCATTCTTTGACCGGGGCGACTTCCCGCAAGTGATCACCAACGGCACCGAGCAAATTGTCCTGCAAAACCCTTGGAAATACCGTCCAAACTCGGCACCCTTCGACCAACCCTTCTATTTGATTCTCAACGTCGCAGTCGGTGGGACCAACGGATGGTTCCCAGACGGTGCTGGGAACAAACCTTGGTTGGACGGGTCGACGAGTACGTACACGAGTCGCTGCCGCAGGGTTGCTCTGATAGATTGCATTTATAGCGGCTATGCGTGACTTCTACAGCAAGTCGGACGAGTGGTTGAGGACATGGGGAAGTCCCGAAGACCGATCTTTGATCGTGTAAGTGCCATCTCCGCAATAACAGCCCCCGATTGCTCAATCAACCTATGTTTCGCAGCGAATCCGTGAAGATGTGGCAAGTATGTGGCTAAAGTATATTTGTTTGGACTCCATTTTGTGTTGCATAGACTCTGTTAAGGACAACCACGTAGTACGACTCTTGTCCTGTCCACTCGTTATATTACAAATACTTTCACTAGCGTATCTTTTTAATCAAATCTCGATTTTTTCCCAAAGGCGTTGATCCAAAGTCTGATCAACATGATGCACGCAACAGGTCAACTAGGTCAAAGATATATGTAAATCGTTTATAGGAACACCGCAGCACCCGCCGAACACCGCAACCGACGCACCGCGGTAAAATAGGCGTTTGCAAACCCTAGGTCCTGTTCTCAGCGCTTGCCTTTGGGTGTCAACGTACAGGGTCAAGCTACCGTTATGCCCATACGTCGCGTTTCCGACCCTTGTGGCTGCAGCTGATTGCGTCCTCGACTTTCTCCGTTTCCGACCATATACAGTATAATTCACCGAGTGTTCCTTTTCGGTCATCGCGAACCTGCACGAGTTGAGTGTGCAATTCACCGTTCCAGGGGTCATGTTCGGCTAACTTCACTCAGGTCTCAAACTCAGAGTCGTGTAGCCTCATCGCATCACCCGCCATATCATCTGCCGTCAAGGCAGCAAGCTTGTCAAGATCACTTCCAAAGAAAGAACGAATGATGAGAAAATTATATTGCAGCAGCTCGAGGGTCCATATATGTATTCAAAAGCTGCGCAGTGTAATGAGAGTACGATATGACCAATATCAACTGGATGGAGGGTATAGAGTCTCTATCCGAAAAGAAATGTAGCGAGCGTGTTTGATGAGACCGGGCATGGCGCCTAGAGACCAGGCTTCGTGAAGTCGGCGAAGGGGGGCCACTCGCCAAGTTTGGCGGGATCGCCACCGATTCGGACCCATTTCGCGTGACTGGGCGTTGGGCCATCGAGCGCAAAGAGTTGGAACCAGCCGGGCCTGAATGGAGTCGGCATGGTCAGCTTATCAATTGCGACATCAGTGATTAGAAACTCACGGGCAGATGTGTTCGTCTGGTGGAGCTTTAATAGTGCACGTATTGCCAACGCAATTGAACTGCACAAACTGTCAACACCGTGTGGGTAAGACGGTTGGATGGACGTTACCTCTGGGAAGATGGTTCGGATGCCCATAGAACTGCCGTGGGTAGAGGCAACAGCGCCGAGGAGAGAGAATCTAATCGGGCCGGTCTGGGAGAGCTGGAGCGTTATGGTGTACACTTGGCCATGTACCCAGTCGGTAGTAGGTAGTGCCAGAATCTGTGGCTGGATACGGCCGTCTACCAGATACGGTGGTACGTAGACCTCAATACGGTATTCTTGCGGGTGATCTGGGTCTTGAGGGTCACTTCCGCTGATCATGACGCGCCCGTCGGAAAGAAGAACGGCTTCACTGTGATACATGCGCGCTACATTCCCACAACGTCAGCGCAAGGATCGTAAGTTCGGAAAAGCTACTGACCAACGATAGTAGAGCCCAAGATAGAGAAGCGCTGGTGACGTGGTTTACTGGGATCGTAGAGGACAGCTTCGTTGTTAGGACCATCTGCGAGACCGAATCCAGCAACACCCTCTGTTGAATGAATTAGTACCTTGCGACTCCATTGATGGGCAAACTCGACTTACGGTGGGCGCCTCCAGCGATGAAGAAGGTTCCGTCGGGGAGTGCAACCATCAGCGACATCACACGTTTTGAAGGCTGTCTCTAATTAGCTTGACCACAAAAATCCCATGAAAGTTTACATACCATGCGTTCGAGGACCCATGTGGGGGCGGCTACTTCTGGTTGAATGGAGACACAGTTATCGAGAGCGTTGCCGAAGTTGGATCCACCACAAGACATAAACTGGGAAATCTGATCAACAAGAGACTTCGCGGATAAAATGGTTACCAACCTCGATAGGGTCCGTGTAAGGTGCGTGTTGGGGCAAAATTACTGTCGTGCCTTCCAAGGGGTAGGTACGTCCACCTCCGCCCATGACGCTACCTGGAAGGATGGGAAATGTCTTGACGGTTTCGAAGGTGACCTCATTGAGAATTCGAGCCTAGGGATCATTAGATAACCGACTAAAGGGGCGGCCCAGCGAGCTCACTTCATTGTAGTATTGCACGAAGATGCCACCGTGGGGAAGGACAGCGAGGAAGGGATAGAGGTTGTTGGGGTCCGTACGCTCGAGCCAATCCATATAAAGCCAAGTGGGGCCACCAGCTGGTTTAGGCAAGATTTCGATAGTTGGCACCGGTCCGTCGTTAGCACCCTTTTCACCACCGACGACGAGAATGCTCCCGTTGGCCATGATCATAGCGGTTGGGTACCAGCGACCCTGCCATGATCCATATTAGTCTCATCGATACACAAAGAGGAGCATGCCAGAGGGGACGCACTTGTTGCAAGTGAAGTTCTGACCAATTTTCCTCCCAGTCGTTCGTGCCGCTGACGCCAGGAGCGCCATCTGGGGTGACGAGGCGAACACCCTCAGTGGATTCGAAACTCCATCCTCCGATACTGAGTATACGTCCAGATTTGTCAGGAAGAACAAGGTTGGCCTTTGAAGGAATCAACTACTGTCCGGATGGAGCCACGAAAAGGGTACTCACAGCGCAGAAAACGTCAGACTCGACATGCATCGTCCTCCAAGCGCGGTTGAAGTCGTTCTATGCCAATAGGTGAGCAAGGTAGAGCAGCGCAACGACAATAAACGAACAAACCTGGAGCGATGGGTCCAGTTCGTATGCGCCAGTAGAGTTCGGAGCTCCGGTGCCAAGCTTCTCAAGGAAATAGACCTTGTCGTTGATACCTACCACTGAGATGAGGGGCTGTCGTGCACGATAGTCAATTACGGAGTTTGAACATTAAAAATGAATCCATACAATGACGCTGCGGAGAAGTCAGTAGAGCTCCT
>Ga0307513_10011855_pt1 | contig 10798 bp, 6 predicted proteins | sample 15_EM_MG_FD_202174 | JGI IMG/M metagenome (GOLD analysis project Ga0307513, IMG submission 202174) | Populus trichocarpa ectomycorrhiza microbial communities from riparian zone in the Pacific Northwest, United States - 15_EM | ecosystem: Host-associated > Plants > Roots > Unclassified | place...
AATTAATTTTGTGTATGTGATCAAAATGGGCGGCCTTGACTTGGAGGTCATGCCGGCCATTAGCTTCAGAAATGAGCTCCGAAGTACTGTAGCATATTCGCACACCACGAAGAAGAAGAAGAAGAAGCAGCAGCAGCTATATGTATATATATTGATAATACAAAAATATTATTTAGGAAAAATTTTGAGATCACAATCTTAGAACAAAATATCTATAACTTGAAATTAACCATGCATGTTTATATTCTTAAAACTATGAGATAAAATCCTTTATTTAATTTCTAATCTAAAATCCAAAAATTTAATTAATATGGAATGAAAAACAAGATATCTATCAAATCTTCAGCTTAAAGTGAAAGTACTCGTCATGGCATCTTATCATCTAATTGGATAATTCTCACACTTAACTTCAATATTCGTGCATGATATGATATATTGAAAAATAACCCTACAATAACTTTAAATGATGAGTACAGTGATTAAGAAAATTTATTATTTTTCTAATTTTTTGAAATCAGAATTTAGGATAAATAGAAAATTTTTATTATCCTAAATGCATCACGTATATAAAATTAGAGATTTACTCTCGCATAAATTGAGTTAAAAACACCCGTGAACATTAATTGAGCAAAAAAAAATAAAAACAAAGAACAGAAATCTCTCATGTCAGAAACAAGTCCTCATTAAATTTATCATTTAAAAAAAAAAAAAAAACACAAATTGTCAAACTTTATGCCCAACCTGATGCTGCCCCATATATGTCATTTCATTTCGAGTTACATACATAAAAGCATCACATGCTTCTTCACTGGATTCCCAGCATTCTTTTTGGGCAAACGGCCCCTAACTTTCTATGTTCTTTTATGCGAAACACATACATCAAGCTGCCATGGTGAGAGGCTCTCTACAGAGAGGACTCTAACTCTTTATCATCTCGTGAACTGTACATGTAACCTAGGTGCCATTCTCTCCCACGACAAATGCACATGCACGTACACTTCATCATATTTTAATTTTTCAGGGATTATTTTCTAAATAACTATATTTTAATTAATACATTTGATTATTATAAACAAAAAATATATCTATACTCTGTTTTATTAAAAAAAATCATAACAACAGCCACAATAACAAAAGGAAAAAAACTTTAGTATCAAAATAAAAACACATAAAATTGATTTATTTAAAATAATCTTAATACATATTTGATGACATGATCATTGAAAAGCATACAAAACTCGTCATTTTATAACCCTTTCAGCCCAAACATACTTTTATTAAAATATCTATATTACGTTATCAAATACACATAAATCAAATATCCTCTCCATAATCATAAAATTCATAGAAATGTTTTCTCTTTCATGATTCTTTCTTTCTAAAATCTAAATCAATCGAAACCTAAATGAAAGAGCAAGAAGCAGCAATTAACCCACTCAATACCCACTAATCTGCCTTTAGCGGTACCATGTTGTTAATGACAGAAAAACAATAATTTAGCAGAGGTTGACAAAGGCATGTAGCTATGACAATGGCTGTGATCTTGTCTAATTTCATATCGGAAAAAGGATCATCTTTTCCCAACACTTCGTCAGTATAATTGAGTGGACACTACTAATAAATGGCGGATGCTGAGAGTTGACATTTCTACGCTAATGGAATCCATGTGTTGGTAGAAGAGAAGATCCATGTGTCCTCGGCAGCAAATTTTTAATCCAGAATCACTTCAAGTCAGGAGCCACGAACATGTTTGTGGCTAATTTATTAGTCCAACAAGTGAACTGATGACGATAACCGACATTTTGATTACATCGTGACTGAAGATATGTAGTAGTACCCCACATCCTACGATGCCTGGCTGCACTACGGTTTGAATTTTTCTTATGCAACTAAAGGGGATTGTTTCTATTGGATTCAAGAGATCATTAATTTCATAATTACGAAAAGAAGATGGAAGTGAAAAGTTTAATCGTAGCAATTTCAACCATTTCCTGCAAGACAAACAAGCAATCATATGCAGAATCATCATAGAAGATTTTGTGAAGAAATTCTTCCTACAATTATTGTATGTTTTCATCGATCACCATTCCACAATCCACGGAAAACCACCCGAGAAGGATATGCTAGTTACCTGTTGCAAGCATTGTCGACATACACAAATGATAACAAAAAGAACTGATATTTTTTAGAATAAAAACTACACTTCATTTTGTCATACCCAAATATTTTTTATGCTATTTTTGCAGGAATATTTGGTGTTTTTAAATTAATTGTATCCACATTTTTTTTTTGAGGTGTAAGTACCTCGTCTCAGGGTTGGCAATACTTGACATCTACTGATTTTCTCCCCCATGTTCCCATGAATTTAATGGTTGGTTTTGATTCATGATCTCATGATCTTAGTATTTTGAGAAGCAATCTCAGTCATGCCCCATGTTCAGCAGCTATGTCCCCATGATTTGTACATCCATTTTTCCCAAGATGTCATGATCATAACTGTCATAACTACCCACCACACTACTGTAATTATAACCCACAATCTGTTTATCTAAATGTTAGCCCTTTACTGACATTCTAGCTATGTTTTTGTTACCTTAAAAAGTCCATCATCCTAGTCCAGTTTCATGCCAAGTCAAGAACCTATGACTCACACAAAACCAATACATACGTTGTTTGCCAAATTCACCATTACCCAATATAGGTTGCCACTATCCTTTGCTGTCGAATTTTAGGTAACATGCATTTGTTAGCGCATCCTCATGCTTATAACTCCAACAGACTATCCTCATTAGAAGAGTCTGATGTCCTCATCGGAATAAAGGTGAGGTATTCTTGCACTTTGTCTTCGAATTGCCACAAATCCGTGTTTTTTTCTCACAAAACCTCCAAGTTTTTCTCTCAATTGACTAAAAACTCAGTTATTTGATTCTTTCTATGCTGGCCAAGTTGACGATGATCTATGATCTTGACAATACCATTGTTAAACTATTTGTGAATCGTTGAAGGAGATCTTTATGACATTCTTCATTTTAGATCCTCTTGATCTTCATGGAAAGGTCTTAAATAGATTACATGAAAAGTTGGATGAAGCTTTAGTTGTTCTAGAAATTTCAATCTATAGGCAATAACCCTTATTTTTTCCATGATTTTGAAAGGTCCATTATATCTTGGCACCAACCCTTGATGCTTTGACTTTTCCAAAATTTTCTTCCTGATTTGTGGAGTTAATTTGAGCAACACCTTATCGCTCTTATTGGATTTCAGCAGTCTTTGTTTCTGGTTAGCATACTTCAACATCATTTTTCTAGCTTTACATACACAAGCTATCTTGGACTTGCTTAAACAATTCTTGTCTTTCCATCACAAACCTATATGCACTTAGACTTTTACCACCTGATTTTTGCACAACAATCTTGGTAGAAGTTTGGGGTTGTGTCCCAAAACCAATTTAAATGGGCTTACTTCCATTGCCAAGGGCTTGTAAAGATTATTGCAAAACTGTGCACTATCCAACAATTCCAACCAATTTTGTTGCATTGTTGTCATGTAGAATCTCAAATATTCCTCAAGAAAAGCATTTATCATTTCAAGCTGCCCATCGGTTTGTGGATGGTTGGCAGTGAAAAACTTCAGTCTTGTCCTCATCATGTTAAACAACACTCTCCAGAATCTGCCCGTGAATCGCATATTATGACCATTTACAATATTAGAAGCCACTCCAAAATACTTTACCACATTTCGATAGAATAACCCAACGATAATCTCATCTATACACATTATCAGGGCAGCCATAAATACTGCATACTTGATGAATCTATCTACGATATCATTACCATGTTTATGCCATCCACCTTCAGAAACCTAATAATAAAGTCTATCAAAACTGACACCTAAGGCTTATCTCGAATCGATAGCGGTTGTAACAAGCCTGCCTCTCATTGTCATAAGGTCTTGTCTTGCTGACACATTAGACAAGTCTTGATGTAAAGTTATACGTCTCCATACATCTTTGGGTAATAATAAGTATGGAACAAAAAAACATGCATCCTTTCTCTACCTGGAAGTCCGGCCTACTACGGGTTATGAGTCTTCGTTATCAAATACTTTTGCAGCTCTCCTTTTGGCACAAAGATCAAACCATTTTTTTCATAGATTAGCTTCTTATATTGTCCCTTCTTATACAAGATCAATTAGCTTCTTGTACGCTGCATCTTCCCCCAACAGCTTGACGAAGTCGATCTAACGTATCTAACTCCACCTAGATAATAGTAAAAATGGTAGCAGTTACTTCATGTATGCTGAGTGCATCCGCAACTTGATTATACCTCCCTGGTTTATGCTTTCATACAAAGTCATATTCGGCCAAGAATTCTTGACACCAAGCTTGCCACTGCGACAACTTTTTTATATCTTGAAGAAGGTGATAACAATGTTGTCGGTTTTAATAATGAATCTCGATCCCAATTGGTATACTCTCTATACACCAAGGCAGTGCATTGTTGTCGTCATTTCTTTCTTATGGATCGAGTATTTTTGTTCAACATCATTGAACTTCTGACTCTCAAAAGCAATCGGATGTCCCTCTTGTACCAACACTCCCCCAATAGCCCTATTCGAAGCATCGATATGCACTTTGAATGGCCTATTAAAATCAGATAGCCCTAAGACTAGAGCTAATGTTACCGTTGTCTTCAACTTCTCAAAGGTTTGATAGTAATCAATTGACTATTTTCATCTCTGATTATTCTTCAGAGGATCTGAAAGAGGAACTATTTTCTTGCTATAGCCCTCAATGAATCATCTGTAATAGTTTATAAGCCCAAAAAAAAATCTTAACTCCGGGACTGTCTTTGGTACAGACCATTCAACAATGACTTGAATCTTCCATGGATCCATCTTCACACGTCCCTCCCCAATTAAGTGGCCTAGGAACATAATATCAGACTTTGTAAACTCATATTTTTCTCTCTTTACAAATAATTCATGTTCCTTCAATCTATTCAAGACTTTCAAAAGATGAATTGCATGATTTTTCATCCTTTTACTATAGATTACAATATCGTCTAAATAAACAACAACAAAGTTGTCTAGGAAGTCATACAAGACATCATTCATAAGATTACAAAATATTGCTAAAGCATTTGTTAAACCAAACAACATAACCAAGAATTCGCATGTACAATACCTCATTACACACGTCGTTTTGTGCTCATCCTCTTCAACAATTCTGACTTACCAACACCAAGATCGCAACTCTTGCTTTGTAAAGATAGAAGCTACACAATTTGTCCAATAAGTCTTGAATTAAAGGAATAAGATATTTATTTTTAATTACCACTTTGTTTAGTGTTTAATTGTCCATACACATGCGAAGACTTTCATCCACTTTTTTTTAATCAAAACCGGAGCACTGTTAAGAGCCTTCGAAGGATGGACAGATCTAAAATCAATTAACTTTCCCAACTGTTTCCTCAACAATTTATAAGTGACATTTGGTGGGGAGGATGAGATGATGGCTTGGCACCAACTCAATGCGATGATCTATAGCCCTCCTTGTGAGAGTTTCTTCAGCAGCTGAGGCAATATCACATCCTCAAATTGTTGTAGCACATTAGCAATGTCTTCGGCAATTCATTACAGCAATTTGCTTTCTCATCCACTACTGTCACAAGAATCCCTACCTTTTTACAATGTCTTTTCAATGACAATGGCCGAGATTAGGCTTTTTCCACCTTTAGTGGCATTTGTCATTGGGATATTGCAATATGGGACAAAACATGGGCAACCCACACTTGTAATCATAACTCCATTCAGATATGGAATCAAAACAATCTTGGTTTTTCTCAAGAAATCAAGATAAAAAATGATATCATAATCATCTAAATTCATAACCAACACATCTTGCTTACCTCTCCATCGATCCAACACAATCAGCACATTATATGACATATTTGTAATCTTCTGTGCCTTAGAATTGACTGCCTTCATGAAGGTGTAGCTACTGCTTAATCCCAGATCAAAATATTTCACCAATCAGTTAGCCATAAATGTGTAGGTCGCACATCATAGGAGTGTTTGTTACTGTCCATTTTAGAATGGTAATAGTTTCTTCGACAACTTTCGATCGTTCACTCCATTTTATTGCCTGAGATGTACAAACTTTCAATCATTTCAATGCTTTCCATAGCTTTATTTAATCGATTATTGATAGAGTATTTTTCCCCTTTTTTCTCTTTCCTTATCAAAGTCTCAAGACGCATCAATTGTTCCTAAATAGCTTACATGAATTTGGGTTGCACGATCTTAGAACCAATCACACTCTTATATTTTTTTATGAACAAGCAACCAAGGGTTTGAATTTTAGAACCTCCATTATTGTACTAAAATTATTTTCTCCGATGATATGTATATATTAAAAATTAACACTATGGACCAAAATACAGTTTATTATGAATTAAAATAATAAAATTACCATTTAACATACTACAAGATAGACATGTAGTTGGAAACAAGTTATGGTATTTGATACAAATGATGATATTGTCATAAAAGACTCCACAAAATATCATCTACAAAAATATTTAAATTTCCAGGAAAGGAATCACATTCCTACATAAAATTCTCCTTTTCATGGTGGTATTGGAGAACATTAGATTCTTGAAATTAATTTGATAGTTTTCTATCTTTTCACCGTTTCTTGATTTGTGCATGTACGTAGTCTGGTTATTGTTCCAATATTATCGGCTGTGATCGATGGGACAATTAAATTTGATAGTTTTATGAAAACCAAACGCTAGAATTCTTAGATTCTATTAAGAAAAAAGCCACGATTAGGATTCCTTATTATTATTTTTTAAATCTTCCCGTATACCAAGCACCAAGAGTTTAATTATTGGATTTGATTCACAGCCATGGTATTCGATTTATACACATCCATTACAATATAAGAATTAATTGATGCAGTTAGCTAGTACTCATCTGTTAATTAGCTATTTAAATACATTTAAATACAAAAAAAAATCCCATTTAAAACCCGAAATCTAGCATAAAGCTTGGCTAAGGTTAACACGCAATACACAACAACTTCATGTCTTCAAGAGATACTTTACAAGACAGAATTTTCTATAAAGAGATGCTTTTTCTATTGAAGATTTTCTTTGGGGTGGTGGGCGCTTTGGAAGAGAAAGAACGGAGATTTTGTTAAAGGAATAATGTGGGAGAAAGAGGGGTCGTGAATGCTTGTGTGCGTGTTCTTTTTTTAGGCCGAGAAGTGTAATATTGCAAACTATAAAAGGATATAATATGCTGACATATACATATGATGGAGCCTACATGACATAACTTCACTAGGTAAATAAAATTAAAACTACATGGAAAAAATATTTGAGTGTACATTACTTTGGAAAAGAAAGTTTTCTCAGCTAAAACGTGAATATTATAGCTAAGAGACTTAGAATGTGTTTAGAAGCGTGTTCGCAGTTACGATTTAATAATGTATTTATTGTGATTTATTTATTATTAGATTGTGATAAAAAAAAATCAGAAAAAATATTATTTTATACGTTAATATTTTCAGGAGTTCAAACTACATTCTATAAATAAAAAGGAAATTAATGTAGGTAAGTTTAAATCATTAAATGGTTTTTAACAAGTGTTTCAAGGACCTCTATGTTAACCGGACTCATTGAATTATACTCCTAAGTCCACACTCTTACTTTATTAGGAGTTTGGAGAAATACGAATTAATCTCACATGTTGATTCACTGCTGGGAAACATGGAATGGTGGAAAGTGTATTGGTGTATACCATAAATTTTAGATCAGCTTATTAATTACTCAACGGCAGTCATTAATTAACAAGAGGCAAATTTCAGGAAAAAAAAGCCTGGTATATATTATGATCTGATGGCATCGTTTGGAGTATGTGATTTGCTAGAAATATGCAACCAACCTTGTTCTAGGAACATGTATTAATCTCACAGCAAGGACGTTTTCAAGGAAAGTGCAACCAACCTTGTTCTAGGAACATGTATTAATCTTGCTTTGAGATATCTTTTTTCATACCAACCACCAAGTACAGGGTTATAAATTATGTATATATCTACTGCTGCTAAAAAGTTTTGATAAAAAATAAGTTAAGATATTAATTATTAGAATGCTGAGTTGACAAAATAAACTAAAATATGCGGTTCCTTTTGATAAAATCTATGCTTGGGAACATGTATCTCGTGTTCTTGTCAAAACAATTGCAAGTTTTCCTGGTGCAGAATAGACGAAGGTACGTACGTATGGGAGTTAAACCATGTGACTCTCGATGATAGTTTGGAATTGAAGAAAAAGGTGGACAGATATATTGGGTCATGATGGGATATTTACAGCAAGATTCCTTCGTCTTCAAACGAGGTCACATGGTCAGACAAGCTAGCCTTATGGAGAAGAAAGAAGAGGAGATGATAGGAGGAAAATTGAGGAGATTAGCAAGTGGATGGAATATAATTGACGCAGCGTATGGCGAAGATTACGTTAACAGGCTGCATGAGTTACCTAGCACAATCACACTGAAACGGAGGAAATATTGATAAGAAGGAGAGAATATATACAAGCAAATATATAGAAATTAAACAAGTGTAAGAGAGGAGAAGAAAGGGAAAGAAATTTGGTAGATAAAGGTCATGGATCCATTCTCAATTAATTAAAGATTACCAGTGTGAAGGAGGCCTTGGTGGTTTGTCATAAATAGCCAAAACAGATACTGTAGAGAAAACCTATCGGTTTGTGTACTTTAATTTGGAGATAATTCACACAACTACGGGTCAACACAGTACAAGCTTGCAAAGAAATATCAACAGTTCAGGACTTGAATGAAAGGCATAGATCCTGGCCACAACAGCTATCTTTTCCCTTTTCTCTTGTGCCCGTATTGTATGAACTTCTTTTCCTCAGAAAGCATTAAATATTCATTTATTTTCACAACCATGAACTGTATTTTTTTCCCCTCAGAGCTATGTTTCTTCTTCTTCTCCTCCTTCTCCTCCTTCTTCTTCTGTTTTTTTTTTCCCCGCTTAAAGCTTACTTTGGCCAACAATAATAGAGGGCCTAGCTATTAAAGGCCTTCAATGAATCTGTAAAAGCTTGCAGGGTGTAGGTACTGTGAAATATGAATTATTTGGCCTAAAAGGAATACATCCGAATGCATTGAATACTCCTTAAGAGACTCAACAAAGCAAATGAGGAGGAGGTGCAACTCCTCCCAATAGCAGTACTGCAGCTATGACAGAGACAAACCCTACAGAAAAACTCTCCGATATCACCAAAACCCCCCAACCAGCCAGCTAGATCACTCACAGAATACACCCATCAGTAAATATTTCTTTAACAATTGACACCAACAAGTTATCCAATAATACCCTCATACTTATGCATCAACTTTAATTAGTTGTATAATTTATACGTATTAAGAAATATAGCTGATTACATTTATCAAATTAAACAAATAAAGATCACTATCACCGGAGGAATTGTAAAAAAAAAAAAAAAAAAGATGAAGAAAACGAGATTAAGAACTTGAGCCATCGATGATTCGAGAAAGTTTTACATTATTTTATTAACAGCTTACAGAAAACATAGCACAAATTAACCAAAACTCGTGATGAAAAAAAAAAAACACTTAAAAAAGCTGAACAACTTACAATTAATTAGCTTTCTTCCACTCTATCAACGCACAAAACCAAAGAAGTACTTTCGGAACAGCCCTGTGGACACTCCTTTTCTTTTAACACATGACATCCTTGAGAAGCTTGTACCTGCGTGTAGTAGGCCTTGGAGAAGGAATCCCACTTGGGTTCTTTCCCTTTTGATCACTACTAGTAGTGCTATTCTCTTCGCGATCATGTTGCTTGATTTTATGATCACCTGAATACTCTGATCGTTTTGTGACTAGTGTTCCGCTATCATGTTCAGCTCCTGATTTCTTTGAAGAGTTTCCATGTCTTGCATTTCTCTCTTCACTTTGACACCAATCACACTGTTCAATTGGCTCTGAAAATTCGCCGTAGTAATTGCTACAATACCTATATTTTAAGAGAGAAGAAAAAATCAAAATTTCAACGTATGATCATATGATGAGATGGTAAGTATGCCCATGATTATGATGATTAGGTGGTAGTATTGGTAGTTGGTGCTTGGTGGGTGTGGCGTGGAAATCCATTTTTCTTTTTCCAATTTACAGTAGGATAGGAAAGATAACTTAACCTCAGTGATTAAACCCAGGAAGAACAACCCAGTACTTTAAAACCGAAGAAAACTTGCCTGGGGAAATCTATCTTTGGGTGAAAAAGAGATTAATATTCCAGTTATGGGCAGCTATCAAACTAAGCTGATGGTGATGATGATGATGATGATGCAAAGATTGAGATATGTTTCCATAAATGGACATGTATGATCATATATAATTGTGATGAGGAGCTAGGTAGCTAGAAAAGGGAAGAAAAGAAAGAAAGCATTACAAGTGTTGAAAACGGTTGCGACATTTGTTGCAACGGAAGAGTTTGTCAGGGAAACCAACGTCGCCGCACATGCAACATACTGTTTGAATATCAACCATTTGATCAAAGCTTAGCTTTATTCGATAAAACTGAAAATATAAAGAGAACCCCAGAGAAAAAAATGAGAGAGATTTTGAACTAGAAGAAGAAGAACACGTTACACGTATATAAACAGAAAGAAGGAGGGAGAGAGAGGAGGGGGGGGGGGGGGGGGGCAAAAACCAGGGGGTTGGGGCGGGGGGGGGAACCCCCCAA
>Ga0307513_10011856_pt1 | contig 10798 bp, 10 predicted proteins | sample 15_EM_MG_FD_202174 | JGI IMG/M metagenome (GOLD analysis project Ga0307513, IMG submission 202174) | Populus trichocarpa ectomycorrhiza microbial communities from riparian zone in the Pacific Northwest, United States - 15_EM | ecosystem: Host-associated > Plants > Roots > Unclassified | place...
ATCTCGCCTTCCGCGCGGCGCGCGACTTCCTTCAGCGCCTCGTCGCCGGCGAGATGCCCGAAGCGATCGTTGATCTCCTTGAAGTGATCGATGTCGATCATCAGGCAGGCCAGCGATTTGGAGTTGCGTTCCGCGCGCGCCAACTCCTCGCGCAGACGATTGTGGAAATAGCGGCGGTTGTGCCAGCCGGTGAGAAAGTCCGTGACTCCGCTGCGTACCAGGCGCGCACGATTGACCGCGTTTTCCAGGCTGATCGCGACCACCACGCCCAGGTGCGCGAGGAAGTCCGCGGCCAGGTCGCCGGTGAACCGCCGGGCGTCACGGCTGCCGAAGGCGACGACACCGATGGCGCGGTTGTCCCGCGGCAGCGGAATCAAAGCCACGCTGCCATGCGTCAGCTGGGATGCCACCAGCAATTCGTGATCTGCCGCGTTGTACTCACCCAGCCACGGGCGATCGAAGTTTGCCAGCTGCGAAGCGAGCGGCGACACCGAATCGATGAAGCGCACTGCCTCGATGACCGCGCTCGACAGAGTCTCATTGCCCGACAGGTGCCGCAGTTCGTGCTGCGGATCGAACAGCGACAGGGTCACGAAGTCGAGGCCATAAGCGTCTCGCAATCCCGAGACGATGCGATCGAACAGCTCGCCCAGCGAGTGCGCGCGCAGCAGTTCGATCTCGCGTGCCTGCGTCTTGCGCAGCAGCAGCTCATTGCGCTGGACCTCGTCGGTCAGCGCGCGCAGGCGCTCGCGCAGTTGGCTCTCGGTGCCCGCGTACGGGTCGCGCTCGCTCATGATCTCAGGCGCGGCGCTCGGTAACCGAGCGCCGGTCTTCGAGATACTCGCGGCCGCGCCGCATGAGCGTCGCGAACGATTCGAAGTCCTGCGAAATCACCGCGGTGCGCAGCTTTTCGACCGCCTGCGACAAGGCCTCGAGGGATTCGGCGCCGTAATCGTTGAGGCTCTGGATTTCGTAATACAACTCCGGGCTCTCCTGCGCCACCTTCGAGGCCACGTCGAGTTGCGAGTCGAACGTGGTCGACGACAGCTGCGCGAGCCTTGGTGCCGCTTCGCCGCTTTCCGCGAGCGCCGTGAAGAAGGCGATGTTGAGCGCATGCGACAGGCCCAACACGTAGGCAATGAGTCGGTCGTGCTCGTCTAGCGACATCACCACCTGTTCGACCATGGTCGAGGCGAACAGGTCGCGAGCGCTTTGGGTGGCTTCGCTCGAGCCGGCCTCGATGAAGATCACGTGCCGGCCGGAGAGCAGTTCCGTATCCGGCCCGAACATCGGATGCAGCGACGTCACGCGACAGCCATGCGACTTGAGCGCATTCAGCCCCGCGCGCAGCGGCGACTTGAGCGAGCCCACATCGAAGATCACGCCCTTGGGACGCCGCATGGCGAGCTCGCGCAGGATCTTGTCTGTGACGCCGAGCGGCGTTGCGATGACGATGAAATCCTGCGCCAGAGGCGACGCGCGCCAATCAGCCAGGTGCGCGAAGCCGGGCGGCGCGCCCGCCGGGTCGGCGATCTCGACGGCGAAGCCCTGCGACGCCATGAATTCGGCGAACCAACGGCCCATCTTGCCGGCGCCGCCGATCACGAGCGCGCTGCGGCCGCTGCCCGCGCCGTGCGCGGCCACGCTCGCCTGCTCCTGGGTAGTTAGTGACGAGCGGATCAGCAGGCGCAGGATGCTCTCCGCGACCTGCGGCGACACACCGTACTGCCTGCCCGCCTCGCGCGCCGCCAGCAGCACCTCACGCTCGCGGTTGTAGTCGCGCGTGGCATGCCCGGTGGCACGCTTGGCGCGCGCCACTTCGCGGCTGGTTTCCTGGCGTTTGCCGACCAGTTCCAGGATCTGACGGTCGAGTTCGTTGATCCTGCGGCGCAGGTCGTCGAGCGAGCTCATGGAGCACCTTGTAACGTTAAGTCCGACCTAGCTTTTATCGACTGCGAAGCAGGTCTGCAAGGTTACGCCGTTGGCGGATAACATATCGGCCATGGATCTGTACAACGACCTCTTGCCCGACCCCCTGCCCACCGAGCCGATGGCGCTCGCCAGCGCGTGGCTCGCCACCGCGCTGGCAGCGCGCCAGCAGCCGAATCCCGATGCCATGGTGCTGGCCACGGTTTCCGCCTCGGGGCAACCCGCGGCGCGCATCGTGCTCTGCAAGGACTTCGACATCGAGCAGGGTCGCGTGTCGTTCGTCACCAATTACGACTCGCGCAAGGGCCGCGAGCTCGAACAAAACCCGCGCGCGGCGCTGGTGCTCCACTGGGACCATGCGCACCGCCAGGTGCGCTTCGAAGGCATCGTGGTGAAGGCGCCGGCCGCCGAGAGCGATGCGTACTTCGCCGCGCGCAACTGGCAGCGCCGCCTCGGTGCCTGGGCGAGCGCGCAGAGCCAGCCGCTCGGCTCGCGCGAACAATTGAACCAGGCGCTGCGCGCCGCTGCCGAGCGCTTCGGCGTGCCGCACCCGACGCTCGAAAACGTCAATGAGCCGCAGTCGGCCGCGATTGCGCGGCCGCCCTTCTGGGGCGGGTATTACGTCTGGGTGGACGCGGTGGAACTGTGGATCGAAGGCGCGGCCAGGATTCACGAACGCGCGCTCTGGACCCGCTCGCTAACTACTGAGGGCGCGGGTTTTCGCGCCGGCATGTGGTCGGCGACGCGGCTGCAGCCGTAAATCCCGCCCATGTGGCGCAACCTGCGCATCGCGATTTTGCTGCTGGTCTTGGGAATCGCCGCGTACGGCAATTGGTACGACCGGCTCAGCAGCACGGACTGGGATGAAACCCTGTGGATCGGCGTGTTTCCGCTCGACGCGGACGGTACCGAGGCGGGCGCCCGTTACGTCGCCGGCCTCACCCAGGAAAAGTTCGCCGACATCGAGCGCTTCATCAACAGCCAGGCCAAGGCATACGGAATCGAGATCGAGCGCCCCGTGCGCGTCGACCTTTATCCCGCGGTTGCCGAGCAGCCGCCACAACACGCGCCGGACGCGAACGTGTTTTCCACCATGTGGTGGAGTCTGAAGCTGCGCATGTACGCCCGCCGCAATTCACACCCTCCCGGTCGCGCGCCACCGCAGATCCGCATCTTCGTTCTCTATCACGATCCGTCATTCATGCAGGCCGTACCGCATTCGGTAGGGTTGCAGAAGGGGCTGGTCGGCGTCGTGCATGCCTTCGCTGCAGCCGACATGAATCAGCCCAACAGCGTGGTGATCGCGCACGAGATCCTGCATACGCTCGGCGCCACCGACAAGTACGACCCCGCCACGCTGGCGCCAATTTTTCCGCTCGGCTACGTAGAACCAGGGCGGGAGCCGCTGTATCCGCAGTCGCTCACTGAAATCATGGCGGGGCGCCGTACGGTCGATTCGCACACCTTCGAGATGCCGGACTCGCTGGCCGATGTGCGAGTCGGCCGTGCCACCGCGCTCGAGATCCGCTGGATTCGTCAGTGAGCGCGCCGCTGCTCGAAACCCGCGGGCTGCGAGTGTCCGTGCCCGGACGCGTGCTGATCGACGACTTGAGCGTGACGATCCGCGCCGGCGAATTCATTGCGCTGCTCGGCGGCAACGGCACGGGCAAGTCGCTGCTGCTGCGAACGCTCGCGGGACTGCGCCCGGTCGCGGCGGGCGCGGTGCTGCTGGACGGCCGCTCCCTCGAACCGATGCCGCGCCGCGCGGTTGCCACGCGACTGGGATTCCTGCCGCAGGATCCGGACGCACCGCCCCAGGGCACGCTGCGCGAATCCGTCTTGTTAGGCCGATTTGCACACCTCGGCCTCTGGGAAGTGGCGGGTCCTGACGACGCAGCGCGTGTCGCACAGGCGCTCGAGGCCACCGGGCTGCAGTCCCTGGCCGCACGCGAACTCGCCACGCTTTCGGGCGGCGAGCAACGCCGCGCCGCCATTGCCCGTCTGCTGGTGCAGGCGCCCTCTATCTACTTGCTGGACGAACCCACGAATCATCTCGATCCGGCGCAGCAACTCGGCATCCTGGCAAAGCTGCGCGCACTGACGCGCGCCGGCGCCGCGGTCGTCGCCAGCCTGCACGAGCCGAATCTCGCCTTGCGTTTTGCGGATCGCGCCTGCCTGCTGGCCGACGATGGCGTGGCGCAGGTGATCGCCTGCGAGGCGCTCGACACCGCGCAGCTCAAGCGACTGTATGGCCTCGACTACCTGCAAGCGCAGCTGGGTACGCAGCGGTTCGTGGCGCCGCAGTAGCACCGCCCCGTCGGATTCAAGGACTCGATTGCACGCAATCGCTGATCACCGCGATGCGCAGCGCCGCGGGCGCAAATTCGCTCTGGTAGTTGAAATAGCGGGTCGCCACTTTCTCGAGCCGCGCGCGCCGCAGCGGAGCAGCCTCGAAAGCGATCTCCTGGATACGCAGCAGTCGATCGAGCGGCTCGCCGTTCTTGCGCGCCTCGATGGCGCGCCGCGCGACCGCCAGTTCCGCTTCGCAATGCGCCGGCGCCGGCGGCGCGCGCTCGACCGGCGGCGCAGGCGTGGTGACTGCGTCGGGGGCGATGGCAACCTCGCGCGCAGTTGCGGGAGCGGCCACCTGGACTGTGGGCGCGGACTGCTGCGCATGCCGCCCGGCCATGCGTTTGCTGGCGTTATACGCATACAGCAGTGCCGCCACGCCGAGAATGCCGAATATTCCCCAGCGCAGGAACACCGACATGGGTCAGGTTCCGAAGCGAATCGAGTCGAGCACCGGCTGGTGCAGGGCTGCATTGGTCGCGAGCACCGAGGTCGTCGCGAGGCCGACCGGCGCGCCGTGCAGGTCCGTGAACCTGCCACCCGCCTCTTCGACGATGACGGTGAGCGCCGCGATGTCGAGAATGTTCACGTCCGACTCGATGACGACGTCAAGCGAAGCACGCGCCAGCAGATGGTAGTGCACGAAATCGCCATAACCGCGGATGCGATTGATGTTGCCGATCAAACTACCGAATCGCAGCCAGGCGCTCGATGCGGCCAGCCGCTTGAGATTGCCGGTGGAAACGATGGCCGCATCGAGCGCGGATACCTTGCTGACGCGGATCTGCTTGCCATTGAGAAACGCACCGCTGCCGCGTTCGGCCCAGGCGAGTTCGTCGTAGGCCGGCGCCATCGACACGCCCAGCACGAATCGGCCGCCGCGCATGAGCGCGATCTGCGTCGAGAAAAAAGGGCATTCGCGCACGAACGACTTGGTGCCGTCGATCGGGTCCACCAGCCACACGCTCTCCGCATTCATGTCCGACTGGCCGGTTTCCTCGCCGTAGAAGCCGTAGGTCGGGAACCGCTGCATCAGCAGGTCGCGGATGGCCTCTTCCGCGCGCACGTCCGCTTCGGTCACCGGCGTCTTGTCCGCCTTGACCTCGATTTTGATATTGCGATGATAAAAGCCGCGGATGACCTCGGCCGCGGCGCGGGCTGCGTCGAGCGCGGCTTTCAATTCTTGCGAGGGTTCGGTGACAGGCATGGCGGCGAAGCCTGCGGGAGGCTCGCCGGAACTGTCAATTCGCGGTGATTCTCGCTAAAGTGCGCCCCGCCGAAAGGTTACGGGAAGCTGGTGAACCGCCAAGACGGTGATTCCAGCACTGCCCCCGCAACGGTAATCGAACCCAAGTGCGTCAACTGCCACTGAGCCCAAAGCTCGGGAAGGCGACGCATCGAAGCCGACAGGCTTCAGTTCGAGAGTCCGGAGACCGGCCGATCGGTAGTTTCCCTTGGGATGCGGCGGGCATCGGGACGGGCGTAATGCCTTTCTCTCCACGCATGCCTCGGGCGTCCATTCGAAACGGCCATGCGGGCGTGCATGGAAAGGTATTGATCATGTTCCGTAAATCCATTTCGTCGCCGCTGGCGCTTGCCGTCGCGGCCGCTCTCACTTCGCAGCTTGCGTTCGCGCAGGATGAGCTCGAAGAGACCGTCATCACCGCGACGCGCACGCCGGTGCCGCTCGACTCCGTCGGCGCACCGGTCATCGTGATCACGCGCAACGACATCGAACGCTCGCTGGCGAGCGACGTGAGCGAGCTGCTGCAGCAATACGGTGGCCTGGAAATCGCGCGCAACGGCGGCCCCGGCCAAACTACTTCGCTGTTCACGCGCGGCACCGAGAGCAATCACACCGTGGTGCTCATCGACGGTGTGCGCATCAACCCGGGCACGATCGGTGGCGCGGCGCTCTCGAACATCGCGCCCGAATCGCTCGAACGGATCGAAATCGTCAAGGGCCCGCGCTCTTCGTTATACGGGACGGATGCCATCGGCGGCGTGGTGCAGCTGTTCACGCGCGGTGTGGCGCAGAACGGCGTGAGTGCCGGCGCCACCTACGGCACGGACAATACGCAGCAGCTGTTCAGCGACGCAGCGGTTTCCGCTGGTGACCAGTTCAAGTTCGGCTTCGGCGGCAGCTACGCCGAAAGCGATGGCATGCCGACCTTCGTCGCAGACGATTCGGAGCGCGGCTACCGCAACGTCACCGGCCGGATCAACGCCGAATATGCCGCAACCGATGCACTCAAATTTCGCGCCCGCAGCTGGCGCGCGGCCGGCCGCACCGAATACTCCGCGCAGACCTTCGGCGATCCGCCGTATGCGGACGCCTCGCAGGATTTCGAGAACAGCGTGTATTCGATTGAAAGCGAGTACCGCGCGAGCGGCGGGTTCGGCGTGCGCGCGTCGCTCAATCGCGCGCGGGACGACATCGATCAGCTCCAGGCGAATTTTGCCAACACGGACCAGGATCCGTTCGATAAGGCACACACGCAACGCGACTCCGTCGACCTGCAGGTCGACCTGCCGCAGCTCGGCACGCATGCGTTGTCGCTCGGCGCGCAACGCAGCGCCGAGTACGTCGACGCGTATTCGTTCGGGGCACCCACGTCACGCAGGTGTTCGTGCAGGACCAATTCGAGATTGGCCGCCTCACTTCACGGCTGGCGCTCGGTCAGGTGCATCACCAGACTTTCGGTGACGAGCTCACCTGGAATGCGGAGTTTGGCGCGTTGTTCGGCCGGGGCACGCGCGTGGTGGTGAGCGGCGGCAGCGCGTTCCGCGCACCCGACAGCACCGATCGCTTCGGCTTCGGCGGCAACCCGGATCTCGATCCGGAGGTTTCGCGGCAGGTCGAGGTCGCCGTTCGCCAGAAGTTGGGCGAGCATCAGCAGGTGTCGCTGTCGGCGTTCGACAATCGCATCCGCGATCTCATCGACTTCGTGATCACCGATTTCGTCACCTTCGACGGTCAGAACGAAAACATCGAGCGCGCGCGCATCAAGGGCGTCGAGCTCGGCTACAGCTACGCCAACGAAGGCTGGCGCGCGCGCGCCGAGCTCACCTTGCAGAATCCGCACAATGAAACCACCGACGAGCGGCTGCTGCGCCGCTCGCGCGAAGCGCTGGTGCTGGCGGTCAACCGCGATGTGGGCGCGCTCGATCTCGGCATCGATGTCGCCGCCTACGGCAATCGCAAGGACTTCGGCTTCCCCGCCGTCACGCTCGATTCCTACGCGCTCGTCAATGCAACAGTTCGGTACCGCCTGAACGGTGCGCTCACGCTGCAGGGTCGCCTGGAGAACGCGCTGGACGAGGACTACGTGCTCGCGCAGGGCTATCGCACCCGCGGCCGCTCGTACACCGTTGGAGTACGCTACAACTTCGACTAGACGAGGTATGTATGGGCAATCGCTTGAGCAAGATCTATACGCGCACAGGCGATGACGGCACCACGGGTCTCGGCGATGGCAGCCGCGTCCGCAAGGACCACGCGCGCGTCGCGGCTTACGGTACGGTCGATGAAGCCAACAGCGCGCTCGGCGTCGTGCTGGCGGTGCCCGGCCTGCCGGGCGACGTGTCGCGCTGCCTCACGGCGATCCAGCACGACCTGTTCGATCTCGGCGGCGAGTTATGCATTCCCGGCACTGCCGTCATCAAGGCCGAGCGGGTCACGCAGCTCGAGCAAGTGCTCGATGCGTTCAACGAACCGCTGCCCGCGCTCAAGGATTTCATCCTGCCGGGCGGTGGGCCCGCGGCCGCCGCGTGCCATCTCGCGCGTTGCATCGTGCGGCGCGCGGAGCGTTGCGTGTGGACGCTCGCATCCACCGAGCAGGTCAACGCCGAAGTGTCGCAGTATCTCAACCGGCTGTCAGATCTGTTGTTCGTGATCGCGCGCGTGCTGGCGCGGCACGAACAAGGCGCGGAAGTCCTGTGGCGTCGCGACCGGGGCGCAGGTCGCTGATCCTTCCGCGCGGCCAACTTCGCGTCACCTGCCGAGGCAATAGATAGGCCGCGCGGCCTCGCGCAGCATGATGCCCGCCTGGTCCAGGTCGTGGAGATGCGGTACTTCGCGGGCATGACCGAGACGGAGATCGCAGCGGCGCTCGGCGTGAACGACCGTCCTGTGCGCCGCGACTGGCAAAAGGCGAAATTGCTGCTGGCCGACGCGCTCAGGTAATTCATCACCGGACTGTCCGGATATTGCGCGGAATTCCGTTATTGCCCGACTGGCGCAATTTTCCAAGGAGTGCTCTCGTGCGGAAGTTCCAAATCGATGCGGGCACCTGGGCGACATTGAATCGTTTGCTGGATGAGGCGCTCGACCAACCCGCTGCCCAACTACCGCAGTGGCTCGATGCGCTGGCGCCGCAGTTCGACGACCTGAAGCCACGGCTGCGTCAACTGCTCGCGCACAGTGGCCTGGTCGAAACCAGCGACTTTCTTCACACGCTGCCTAAGTTCGAGCTCGAACCTGGCGACCTGGCCGGCACTCCCGCACGCGTCGAACAACCGGGACAGGAAATCGGACCATATCGATTGGTGCGCGAGCTCGGCAGTGGCGGCATGGGTGTGGTCTGGCTGGCGGAGCGCACCGATGGCCTCATCGATCGCCCCGTGGCACTGAAGCTGCCGCACGGCGCCTGGAAGCGCGCCGGTCTTGCGGAGCGTATGGCGCGCGAGCGCTCGATTCTCGCGACGTTCGCTCATCCCAACATTGCGCATTTGTACGACGCCGGTATCACCGCGGATGGCCAGCCGTTTCTCGCCATCGAGTACGTCGAAGGCCGCCGCATCGATCTGTACTGCAGCGAGCAGCAGCTCTGCGTCAAGGCGCGACTGCGGCTGTTCACGCAGGTGGTCAATGCGGTCGCCTATGCGCACGGCAAACTGGTGGTGCACCGCGACCTGAAGCCCGCAAACATCCTGGTCACGGCCGAAGGCCAGGCGCGGCTGCTCGACTTCGGCATCGCGAAGTTGCTGGATGAAGGCCAGGCCAAGGAAACCCGGGTCACGGAACTCTCGGGCCGCGCGCTGACGCCGGACTATGCGTCGCCGGAACAGATACTCGGCGAGCCGCTCACTGTGGCGTCAGACGTCTATTCGCTCGGTGTCGTCTTGTATGAGCTGCTGAGTGGACGGCGACCCTACAAATTGCAGCGCGATTCTCGCGGCGCGCTCGAGGATGCAATCCTTGAGTCCGAGCCGGCGCTGCCGAGTGAGGTGGCACAGGTGCCCTGGCACAAGGTGCTGCGCGGTGATCTGGACACCGTCGTTCTCCAGGCCCTCAAGAAGAATCCGACCGAACGTTACCCGACCGCGCACGCCTTGTTAGACGACATCGAACGTTACCTCGGTGCGCGTCCGGTATTGGCGCGGCCGGACAGCCGCTGGTACCGCACGCGCAAGTTCGTGGCGCGCAACCGGCTCGCGGTGAGCGCGGCCGTGGCCATTCTGGCGGCGGTGCTCATCGGCGCAGGTGTAGCGGTGTGGCAGGCGCGGCTGGCGATCGCGGAGAAGGCTCGCGCGGAGGAAGTGCAGGAGTTCATCTCCGCGGTGTTCCGCGAAGCCGATCCCGCGCGCGGGAAAGGCAAAGTGTTGTCGGCCGTCGAGTTGCTGCTGCAGGCGGAGAGTCGTCTGCAGGAGCGCATCGATCCTTCCCCTGCGTTGCAGGTGGAGATGATGGCCATCATCGGCGAAAGCTTGTTCGGTCTGCAGGAGAACAAGGAATCGGCACGGATAATCGCAGAGGCTTTGCGGCTGCAGGAGACGCTGGCAGCGCGAGATGACATGCTCAATGCACGTCTGCATTTGAGCTTGTCGCAGGCCTACGAATATCTGGGTCGAAACGACGAGGCGCTTGCCGAGCTCGATCGATCGATCGCCGTGCTCACAGCCGCAGAACTCACGGTGAGTCCGCTCTACGTCCGAGCAAAACTGCATCAGGCCGCGCTCGGCATGACGTTCAGCAACTATGCGGTTGCGGAGCAGGCCGCACACGAAGCCATCGTCGCTGCGTCCGCCACTTCCGGCCCGCGATCACCGCTGGTTGCGATCGGCCTGCAGCAGCTGAGTCATGTCTACACGCTCACCGAACGGCGCGAGCGGGCGGTTCAGCCGGCGCGCCAGGCGCTCGATATCCTGCTCGCGCTGCACGCACGCAATCTGAGCCACCCTGCGGTCATCGAAGCGGGACAGTATTTTGGGCAGGCGCTCAATTCCGCTGGACGTTTCGATGAGGCGTCCATCGCCTATCGTGATGCAACGGTTCGCGCTGCAAGCCTGTTCGGCGAGAACAGCCGGATGTTCGGCGAAATGCTCTCCGCATCGGTCCCGCTGGAAATCGAAGTCGGTGATTTGAAATCCGCAATCGCCCACGCCCGCCGGATGATCGAAATCTATCTGATCGAAGGCGAGCGCGGTTCGATCACGCACCTCGGCAGGACACGCCTGCTCGGCCGGGCGCTGCTCGACGCCAGATCCAGCGGCGAAGCTGCCGAGCGGCTCGAGGAAG
>Ga0307513_10011857_pt1 | contig 10797 bp, 6 predicted proteins | sample 15_EM_MG_FD_202174 | JGI IMG/M metagenome (GOLD analysis project Ga0307513, IMG submission 202174) | Populus trichocarpa ectomycorrhiza microbial communities from riparian zone in the Pacific Northwest, United States - 15_EM | ecosystem: Host-associated > Plants > Roots > Unclassified | place...
ACGTCACGGTGGCGTACGCGGTCGTCGCGTCCTCGCTGACGGCCTTGGCCCCGGCCTCGGCCTGGAAGGGGTTGACGGCGCCGGCGACCTGCGGTCCGTCGGCCGCGCGCTGGACCAGCGTCTCGACAGCCTCCCGGTGGTCGGCGGCGGTGATCTTCTGCCCGTCCGGCGCGACGAACACGATACGGGCGGTCGCGCCGTCGGCGTCGGTCCCCGGGAAGCGGTCTTCCATCAGGTCGAAGGCCTTCTGGGACTCGATGCCCGGCATGCTGTTCGTCGCGTCGGGAGCGGCGGGCGCCTTGGCGGCACCGAATCCGACGGCGGCGAGGACCGCCACCCACAGGAGGGTGACGTACCAACGCCTTCGAAAGGCCAGCCGGCCGAGTCGGTAGAGGAAAGTGGCCACGGGGTCTCCAGGGTTGCGTATGTCGAGGGGTGTGAGGTGTGGGGGGTGTGAGGTCGCTTCGAGCGATGGGTCAGGCGCCGGGCCGGGCGATGGGTCGGGCGATGAGTCGGGCGATGAGTCGGTGCTTGAAGCCGCGGGCCACCGGGAGCTGTCCCGTGGCCCGGCTCGCTCCGGGGCCGTCAATGCCCTCCGGGGGGCGTCGACTTCCGAGATCAACGATCCCGGCGGCGGCCCGCCGCCACGAGAGAGTGCGCTCCCGAACCGTGGTGTAGCGGGCTACACCACGAGGACGGTGGCCCGCTCTCCCGCGCGGGGCGCCCAGCGGCTCCTGGCCTGAACGGCATGAGGAAGACGACGCGGCAGGCGGCCGGGGCAACGGTCCAGCCGGCCAGGGCCGCTGTCCTGACCTTCGGCACGCTCATGGACCTGCGCTGGATGTTCGCCCAGTACGGCTACGGCAGCCTGCTGTCGATCCTGATGCTCCCGCTGTGGCCGGCGGCGCTGCTGGTGGACGGAGTGCGCTGCGGACTCCTGAACCGCGAACCGCTAGCCCTCCCTTTGATCACCATCTCGCGGACGTTGAAGCGAGATCCTCCACCGCCCTGCTCCAGCCCTCCCCCAGGGAAGTCTCAACGAGCGGGTCGAGGAACTGACCGCGACGAGGGTGAGAGCGGTCGCCGCCCACGAGGCCGAACTGCGCTGCATGGAACAGGACTTGCAGGACGGCACCCAGGCCCGCCTGGTCTCCCTCTCCATGCGCCTCGGCCCAGGGGTCGGGGGCCAGGGGGTTCCCCTCCCACCCGAACGAAGGCGAACCCCACACCGCCGACACCGAGCCCGCCCACAGACCACCCCCGGACCACTGCCCACCCAGCCCCCACGCTCGTCCGCTACGCTGTTCCCGGTACCTCTCCCTGCCACCAGGAGGAGGGCTGGGGACACGCACGACACCCCCACCCCCACCTGAGCCCAGGAACCGGCACCACGCCTTCGTAGCTCAGGGGATAGAGCACCGCTCTCCTAAAGCGGGTGTCGCAGGTTCGAATCCTGCCGGGGGCACAGCGCATTACGCCGCTGACCTGGGGTTTCCTCTCCAGGGAGGCGCCCTATTCGGCCTCGGACTCCTCGTCCGGGGCCGTTTGCGTGAGCGGTGCGTGAGCGAACGGGGAGTTGATCTCCCGAATATCGCCCAACGGATCAGCATCATCCGGCACGGACTCCGGGTCGGGCTTCTCCGCTTCGTCGGGCTCGGGCTTCGCCGCAGAAGCGGTGTTCTCGGAGGCGGCGCGGGCACGTGGTACGAGCCGGGCTGCGGCCTCGGCGATCGCCAGATCCGCCTCGGGCAGCAAGCTCGTGTACGTGTCTGCCGTGATGGTGATCGAGGAGTGGCCGAGCATCTCCTGGATGTCCTTCAGGTCAGCCCCTGCCGCGTGGGCGAGGGTCGCGGCACCGTGGCGGAGGTCGTGGAGCCGAACCGGTGGGAGGCCGATCTCCTCGTACAGCTCGATGAACCGCCGTGTGACGTTGGCGGGGTGGAGCATCTCGCCGTTCTCCTTGGTGAAGACGCGACCGGTCTCCACCCAGGCGTTCTCCCACTCCTTACGGTCCTTGTCCTGCTGGGCACGGTGGCGTCGCAGGGCCTTCCTGCGCAACGTGTTCAGCGTGATCAACAAGGAAGCCGCCGAGATGGCCGCCGCCACGATCCGCACGATCTTCGCCCAGCCCACCGCGGATGCGGTCCGCACCCAGCTCGACACCGTCGCCGACATGCTCGGCACACAGTTCCTCAAGCGCACCGCCTCCTCGTCGGTCCGGCGCGTCTCCGGTCGCAGCACCTCCGCGATCCGGCGGTGTGCGTGCCTGTCCAGCCTCTCACCACGGCTTTCACGCCTGTTCCAGAGCGAACAGCCGCAACAGGACATGGAAGCGATAGCGGCCCGGAGCCGGCGACTCCAGCAACTGGGCGTCGACGAGCCGTTCCAGCACCGACTCCACTGCCGCCTGCGTACATCCCAGAGTGCGGGCCGCCCGTCGCAGGTTCAGACACGCGTCGTCATACGTCGTGAGCAGCGGAAGCGCGGCCGCCGCGGCGCGGTCCTCGGAGCTGCTGCTGCGCAGGAGCGCCTCGTAGCTCTTGCGGAAGCTGACGCGAACCCGTAAGTCGTCGTACTCCAGCTCATCGAGCCGGTGCCGGGCATTGGCCAGCCGGTCGGCGAGTGCGCGCGTCGGCCAGTGCGGACGAGCGGCGAGCCGGGCACCCGCGATGCGCAGCGCCAGCGGAAGACACCCGCAGCTGCGGACGATGAGTTCGGCCGCCGAGCGGTCCGCGCGCAGCCGGCCCTCACCGACGAGCGCGCCGAGGAACGCCAGCGCCGCTTCCTCCGGAAGCACATCCACATGCAGCTGTACGACGCCGTTGACCGTGGCGAGGATGCGCTGACTGGTGACCAGGGCCGCGCAGCCCGGGGCGGTCGGCAGCAGGGGCCGCACCTGGGCGGCGTCGTGGACGTTGTCCAGTACGACCAGCAGCTGACGGTCCGCCGCCAGCGCGCGGTACATCGCAACAGCCTCCACCTCGTTGTCGGGTGGATCGACGGGGCCGCCCAGAGCTCGTAGGAACCGGGCCAGCACCGCGGTCGGCCGAGCGTCGCCGGTCTCCTGCAGATCCGCGTAGAGCTGCCCGTCGGAGAAGCGGTCGGCCAGCAGATGGGCGGCGTGCACGGCCAGCGCCGACTTGCCGACACCGGCCGGTCCGTCCAGTGCCACGATCGTGGAAGGGCCGGGCGGCGACTGCGGCCGCAGCAGATCCAGGCGTGCCAACTCCTCTGACCGGCCTGCCAGATGAGGAATGTCCGGCGGCAGCTCGTGGGGTACGGGCGTCCGAGGCGCTCGTACCCCGAGGACACGGGGCGTGGTGCCGCCGTGGCTCCGTCGTCGTTCCTCCACTCGGTCGCGGGCCGTGGCCAGTGTGCCCTGTTCGGAGGCGGTGGCCCCGAGCAGCCGCACAAGAACGTCGAACCGGTCGACCGGTGGCAGCGTCTTGCCGGTGAAGTAGTCCCCGATCACTCCATGCGCCCACCCTGTCCTGGCGGCCAACTCCCGGTAGGTGAGCTGCGAGTCGCCCTGTTGCCGGGCAGCCCGGCGTCGCAGATGGCGCAGCGCGGAGGCCAAGTTCTCCGAGCTGTCGATCCCGTTCGCGCTGGTCCGTACCTCGCCGCCAAGGTCCTTCTGGGATACCCGATTCATGCCCATCCCGTCCCCTGTCAGAGGTCCACCGGCATCGCCAAATTTCCTGACGGATACGCAGCCCGACGGCCTGGTGATGCTTCGGAGCCGGGGCTCGGGTTAATTCTGTGGCGTACCGGATCGTTGTTTACGCGGCCGTTGCCGCCGCATCCCCTGTAGGCAGCGTGACGTGCGTGGAGTCGGCTGTCGCGCCCTGTTCCGCTCAACGGACCGGATCGGCCGCTTTCCGGCATGGTCGCCTGTGCTCAGCCGTGACTGATTTCGCCCCTGTCGGAATACCGGATTCCCTGGTAGGGAAAGTCCGCCAACCGGGGTATCTGTCGGAAATTCTGTCGGCGCGACCCGGGACCTGTCCGGGCGGATCCGGAACTGTCCGGCTCCGGCCAGTTTCTGAGGCAGTGCGAAAAGTCTCCTGCAAGTATCGGACCTCAAGAGCGCAAACCGTCGAAGGAGAAATTTCGCGATGAGCCTCATCTGCAATGTCAAGCCACCTCTCAGTATGGCGCTGCCGGGCCAGGAGAATGGCGACCTCTACGATCGGGTGGACACTCCGATAGCCACTGGTTCCGCCCATCTCATGAGGGCCGGCGCCGAACTCCACCTCGTTCTCTCCGACCTGGAGCTGGACGACCTGCGTCAGGCCGCAGTGCGTGTGTCCTGCGCCGCTGCCGCGATCAAGGCGGCCCTGGCGGAGTACGAAAACTCTCACACCATCGCCCAGGAGCTGGGCTTCTACGCCGTCCACGACGAGCTGCTCAGGTCGGTCGGCGGCGGTTCCTTCCGAGTGCGGGAAATTCTCGACGAGGCCTGCGGGCTGGGTCTCGTCACGCTCGACGGGGAATCTCTGGGCGTCATCGGCCGGCGGTTCGAAGAGGGCGGGGACGAGCTGGCCTTCACTCACTTCATCTCCGAACTGCGCGAGTTCTCCACGGAGCTCGACAATTTCGACCGCGTGGCCGCAACGGCGGAGGCGCTCGCGTGGCAGCAATTCCCCTGGAAGGCGATCACGCGATTCGATCGCATTCGGATCTACGGGCAGGCACTCGCCATCATCAATGTCTTCGGTACGGCGGGCGCATCCGCCGCCGTCAACGCATAAGGGGGTAAGGACGGATGAGCGTCAACTGCAACAAGTCCTTCAAGATGAGCGTTGAGTCGCTGCGCGACAAGAAGCGACTCTCCGCAGGCGCCGGACTCGCGCTGCTCGGCGCGGCCAGCGACGTCTTCAAGGCCATGGAACTCGCCGACCACCAGGATGGTGCCGCCGCCTCGGCGGTGTATGTCGGCTCGGCCGAGGCGAAGCTGCGGAACGCAAGCGGTCTGATGGGGGAGGTCGTGTCGCTGCTGGACTCCGGGACCTTCCGTACGGAGATGACCTCGTGGTACCAGAACCTCGACTTCGACCGGCTGTACCGCACAGGAGTGGCGGAGGGCGTGCTCCCGCTCAGTGCGGACATCTGGGCGGAGTTTTCCGCACTGCTCGTGAAGGAAGGGCCGTACGCCGTCACGGACTCCTTCCGTGCCCGGCTGGGGCAGACCGCCGACCTCATGGCTGACTGGCTGGCGAGCGCGGGTGACGCCGGCTCCGAGACCAGGGTCGTTCGGTTGGCGATGGCCATCGCCGACATGTCGGCGTTCGCCAGGTTCGTCGGCTACGTCAGCGATCTGGAGCCGCTCGACGGAGAGTGGCTGCGCCCGGCGACCGCGACCAGCGTCGCGTAAGCGCCCTGTCCGACCGGAACTGCCCAACAGCGAGAGCGCCGACAGGGTCGGCGCTCTCGTCATGCTCGTGGGCCTGTTCCGGTCATGCTCGTGGGCCTGTTCCGGTCACGTTCGTGGGCCTGTTCCGGTCATGCTCGTGGGCCTGTTCCGGTCACGTTCGTGGGCCTGTTCCGGTCATGCTCGTGGGCCTGTCCCGTCGGCGGGCTTTCATCGGTAGGCGCGAGCCTGTATCCCGTACATCCCGGCGTAGAGCCCGCCGCGCGCCATCAGCTGCCGGTGGTCGCCCACCTCCGCCACCGCGCCGCCGTCGAGGACGACGATGAGGTCGGCCGCGCGTACGGTCGAGAAGCGGTGCGACACCAGCAAGGTGATGGTCCCCGTGCCCGTGCCGTTCGCCTGCCGGGCCGCCTCGATGAGCCGCTCGAAGAGGGCATGCTCCGACTCGGCGTCGAGGGACGCCGTCGGCTCGTCCAGTACGAGCAGCAGCGGCCTGGTCCGCATCAGAGCCCGCCCCAGGGCCAGCTTCTGCCACTGGCCGCCGGACAGATCGACGCCCTCCGGCCACTGCCTGCCCAACCGGGTTTCCAGGCCGCTCGGCAGCTCGGCGGGAATCCCGGCCGCTCCCGCGCGGCCCAGTGCGCCCGCCACTGCTTCCCTGTCCTCGATCCGGAGCACGTCGCCCACCCCGACCGCCTGGCGCGCCAGAAGTTCGAACCGTACGAAATCCTGGAAACCCGCGCTGAGGCGATTGCGCCAGCGCTCCGGATCGAGCGCGGCCAGTTCCACGCCGTCGGCCCGGATCCGCCCATGCGTCGGCTCGTACATGCGGCACAGCAGCTTGACCAGTGTGGTCTTGCCCGAGCCGTTCTCACCGACCAGCGCCACCACGCCCCCGGCGGGCAGCCGCAGGCTGACGTCCCGCAGCACGGGGGCGCGTGTGCCGGGATAGCGGAAGGTCAGCGCCTCGACGCTGATGCCTCGCCGCAGTACGGCCGGAACCTCTGCCGTCGGGGCGGCCGGGCGCATGCGGTGGGCGTACGAGCGCAGCCAGCGGAAGCGCTCGGCGCTTTGGAGCAGGTCGACGACTATGCCGGTCGTCGACACAAGCCCCGCCACATGCCCGACGAACCGCCCCGTCAGCAGCACCGCGAGCAGCACGGCACCAAGGCCGGCCGCTCCCCTGACGGCGAGCGAGGTGACAAAGCCGACTGCGCCGAGCAGGCACAGTGTGTTCAGCAGCCCGGCGCAGGCTCCCATGGCGGCCACCTGCCACTGCGCCCGGCCCATGAGGGCGTCGGCCCGGCCCCGGGCTTCCCGCTGGCGGCGGCGAATCTCGGGCCCGACGCCGCTGACGCGCAATTCCTTGCCCGCGGCGGGGGCTGCCGCCAGTACGGCGAGCTGCGCGGCGAGCCGGTAGTCCGCCGCCGTCCTGTCCTGTGCGCGGGCGGAGATCTTCCGGGACACCACCTGGAGCCGTAGCGCCAGCAGGCCGACCAGGGGCAGCGCGAGCAACGCGGGGTGCACCAGCGCCAGCAGAACGGCCGTCACCAGGAACCCGCCCAGGTCCTCGAACAGGTTGAGCAGCCAGTTCAGCAAGCCGCCCATGGCCAGCACACGCTCCCGGAACAGATGCAGCCGGTCCTGGTAGGCGGGCGACTCATGGTGCTGGAGGCCCGGGATGCCGGCGGTGAGGCGGGCCAGCCTTCGGTCGAAGGCGAAGCCGACCCGTTCGCTGAGCCCGATCCGCGCGGTGACCCCGGCCAGTTCGACCGCCTGCCCCACACCGAGGGTCGCCACCAGCAGCAGCGCGGCAGTAAGGGTCGTGCCGAGAGCGTGCCGGGCGGCCCCGTCGGCCATGGACCGTAGCCAGAGCGCCTGCACCGCGCCGAGACCGGCCGTGGCTGGAACCAGCAACAGCCCCAGGACGGCCAGGCCCTTGGATTCACGGAAGGAGCCCGCGAGCACGGTGCCGAGCGCGGCGAGCGAGTCGCCGGCCCTGCGACGCCCGTTCTGCGGCAACTCCTCGGCCGCCGAAGCCCGTTCAGCGGGAGCGCCGCCTTCTCCAACGCCTGGAGGCCCTTCTCCGCTCTCGTCCGGCTCTGTCTCCTGATCCTCGTTCTCGTTCTCGTTCTCGTCCTGCTGGAGGAAGCGCGCGGCCTGCAGCAGGTACATCCGCGCGTACAGTCCGTCGTCGGCCATCAGCCGGTCGTGCGAACCCGCCTCGACGACGCGCCCCTTGTCGAGGACGTAGATGAGATCGGCCTTGCGGACGCCGGAGAACCGGTGCGAGACCAGCACGGTCGTGCTGCCCCGCGTCGCACCGAGGAACCGCTCGAAGAACTCGGCTTCCGCACTGGCGTCCAGGTGCGCGGTGGGCTCGTCCAGGATCAGCACCGCGCCGTCCCGGGCCGCCAGCAGAGCCCGGGCCAGCGCGATCTTCTGCCACTGCCCGCCGGACAGGTCGGCACCGCCCTCGAACTGCCGGCTCAGCACCGTGTCCCACCCCGCTGCGAGCTTCTGCGGCAACGCGTCCCCGCCGGCCAGCGCCAGCGCGTGTTCCAGCGCCGGCTGATCGCCCGCCGCACGCAGGTCACCGAAGCCGACGTTGTCACGCAACGTCAGCGGATACTTCACGAAGTCCTGGAAGATGACCGCGAGTTGGCGGCGCCAGGTGGACGGTTCGTACGATCGTGCGTCGGTGCCGTCGACGGTGATCCGGCCGAGGTCGGGCTCGTGGAGCCGGGTGAGCAGCTTGATGAGCGTGGTCTTGCCCGCGCCGTTGGCGCCGACGACGGCGACGGAGGACCCTGCCGGGATGCGCAGACTGAGGCCGTTCAGGACCTCGTGCCCGGAGCCCGGATAGGCGAAGGACACCGACTCGACCGCGATCTCCCGGCACACCGGACCGGCGATACCCCCGCCCACCCCGCCGACAGCGCCCTGACGGCTGCGACCCTCCAGCGCGGCGAGCGACCGCAGCCCCAGCAGCCCGTTGCGCAGCAGATAGTCGGCGTCCCCGACCCACGCCATCGCGGGGAGGCCGATCGACGCCTGGACCACGATCACCAGCCGTGTCAGCCCGATGTCCCCGCGCGACGCGGCGAGCGCGGCCCAGCCGAGCACCATCGCTTCGGCCAGTACCACGAAGACCACCGTGCCGTACGCGCGTACCGTCGCCGACCGCCGGGTGGCCCACACTCCCGCCATGCCCGTACGCCAGGTGTCGGTCATCCGCCCGGTCACCCAGTCGCCGAGCCCGAAGAGCCGTACCTCCTTGGCGGGTTCCGGGTCGACCGCGAGGCTTCTGAAATACGCCGCCTGCCTGATCACTCCGCCCGCCGCGACCATGCTTCCGTGCACGCTGCGGGAGACGCCGAGGTACGCGCGATGAGTGAGTACGGCCGCCAGACACAGCACCAGGGGCGCCCACCATGCGAACGGCGCCAGCAGGCAGACCAGTCCGACGGCCTGGAGCCGGGGACGGACCACAGCCGGCAGCAGCGACGCGAGCGCGTCGGGGCGCGTCTCGGGGTCGGTGACCAGCCGCAGTGTGTCGGCGTAGCCGGGGTCCTCCAGATGCGCGATTCCGGTCGGCGTCAGCCCGGCGGCCATCACGCGGTCGTCGACCAACTGGGCGGCGCGCATCCGCAGCGCGGCCGTGAGCCCGGACTCCAGCGATCCCAGCGCTGTCTGGGCCAGCGCCGCGGCGCCGAAGCCGGAGAGCGCCAGCAGCATGTGCCGCCCGGCGCCGGATCCGGGGCCCGAGTCCACCGCTGTCGGCAGGGAGCCGACAAGCAGGCCAGTGGCCACGACGAGCAGCGACGCGGCCAGGGCTCCGCCGAGGACGACAGCGGCGAGCGCGAGTACCAGACGCCGCGACGCCGTCCACATGAACCGGAGCGCGGACCACCCACCCGCCGGGCCCGTCCCCCGCCCGCTCTGTCCCCTCCTCATACCGCGGACCTCCGGAGCCGGGTGCTGGTAGCCGGGCAGAGCCGATGCTCACAGAAATCGCCTCCGGGCCGCCCCGTTTCCCGGCCCTCACCGGGCAGGACCGGACAGCCGCCCCAGTACCGGCCGCCGTCCGGCCCGTACGCCACCCGACTCATACCCCGCGCAACCGCGCCTCCCAGCGGACGTGTGAGCGGCGGCCGGAGAGGCGCCACGAGAGACGGGCCGGCAGAGGCGCCTTGGTGATGAGCGTTCGTTGTTCTTCGGGAGTCGCCACCGCCGTCAACGCGCTGAAGGCGCGCAGCAGATGCATCTTGTCCAGTTCCGCCAGGCTGACCTCGCCGAGTTCCTCCCATTCGGCGACGCTGAGATGTTCGGCGGCCAACGGCAGGATGGTGTGTTCCTCTTCGTCCATGTGCGCGGTCAACACCGGGCCCAGTTCGGCGCGTTGGGATGCCACCTGTCCGCAGAGTGGCTGTCGGGGATCGGCGGCCAGTTGGTCCAGCCCGCCCGTCACCTGCGTGACCAGCTCTTCGAGTCGGCGGTGCTGTTTCTCCGTACGCGCGATCGCCTCGGCCTGCTCCGGGCGTCCGTGCCGTGAGCCTGGGCCAGAGGTATTCGTCCTCGCTGGTGTGGTGGGCTTCCAGGCCCATGAGAATGAACCGCACGGCGTCGACGACCAGTTCGGCCCGCGCGGTGTCGCCGGGGCGCAGTCCGTTTACCAGGTCCGGCACTCTTGGCTTACAACTACGAGGCCGTCATCGAGAAGAAGGCGCGGCACAGCGTCAAGATGTTCGATGGCTCAAAAGCCGGACACGCAGGCGTCCTCGATGCGCGGGCATCATCGCCGCAGGCCGGGAGAGGTACCTCAACAACACCTGGTTTCCACCGGCTCGGGTGCTGGAGACCGACCTCGGCGAGTGGCGCTACCGCGATGACGACCACCAGGCGCACGGGCCTGCCGCTCCTGAACAGGGCCCGCCTGGGACTCAAAGGTCGGGAACTCCCGTCAGGGAGGCCATCTGGTTGATCATCGTCGGGTTCGCAGCACCGGAGTAGGCGCGCACCTCGTCCACGGTGCCCCGGAAGTACTCACCGCGGATCGCCGAGCGGCCCACCTGAAGACCGCCCGAGGCCGTCCACGAGGTCGTGTCCACGGCAGTCGACGTGTTGGCCAGCTGCCCGTTCACATAAAAACGGAGCTCATGAGCAGGGGCGTCGAACACGACGGCCAAGTGGTCGCCCACGCCCTGAGAATGGTCATCGGGCAGATCCTGCTCCTCGGTGACGGCCACTTGTGGAGCATTCGCCTTGTCCTCGGTGGACACCACGACTTCCCATTTCCCGCTTGCCGCCTGGTACCGGATCGCGATGCGGTCGGCGTCGGAGCCCGGGAGTGACAGGACGGCCTGTGTCCTGTCGTCGGCTGCGGCCAAGCGAGCGCGGGCGGCGAGAGTGAAGCTCCCGTCCCC
>Ga0307513_10011858_pt1 | contig 10797 bp, 7 predicted proteins | sample 15_EM_MG_FD_202174 | JGI IMG/M metagenome (GOLD analysis project Ga0307513, IMG submission 202174) | Populus trichocarpa ectomycorrhiza microbial communities from riparian zone in the Pacific Northwest, United States - 15_EM | ecosystem: Host-associated > Plants > Roots > Unclassified | place...
AATTTCGGATCAAATTTTACAATTGATGAATAAATTAGTTTCTTATATTATAGCATTGAATATCTGAATCTTGAGAATACTATGTGATATTAATAACTTGTTTAAAGTTCTCTCTGTGTATGTGTGAGTGTGTAAGATGACTTAATTGTTATTAAATAATGATAATGTCCCAAAAAATCCAAGTAGCTTAAGAATAAGACATGTTAGATAATAAGTTAATCTCTTGGTTTTGGCAATCTGATTCATTCTCATTAGCCAAGATGGCTGATGGTTGATGCATGATACCTACAAAAGATCTTCTTTCATGAATTTAAAATTCTACGATGCTTAAGTAAATATTTTTATGAGAAAAAAAGGCAATGATATTTTAGAGAAAGACTCTGAAAATAAATATGCAATAGAAAATGGAGATTGAGAACCCTCTTCTTTTAAAGATCTCATGGGTCTTTATAACCTATTATTTTTACCTTTTGGTCGAGATGAAAACTTAAAAGCCATATTTTTTCTAATAACATTAAATCATCTATTATGTGTCAAAGAATGAAAATATCTCTAACTCATTAGAGGAAAAATATCTTTGACTCATCAGAGAAAAAATATCTTTCACTGATCAAAGAAAAAAATATCTCTGACTCATTAGAATCTCGTGGTCCAATCATAGAGCCTAACAAGATTCTCAAAGCCACATATACTTAGGCTTGACAGTTGGTTGAGCCCGGGAATGCTGGGTCTGATAGCTCATTAGCTTTGTATATGTTTAGGCTCAATGCTTGGTTGAGCCCTAAAATGTCAGATCTAGCAACTCGCCAGACCCTTATATGTTTAGGCTTAGTGCTTGGGTGAACCCAAGGATGTTGGGTCTGACAGCTCACCCGACTCATAAATATATTTGGACTAAACGCTTTGCTAAGTTTAAGGATATTAGGTCTAGCAACTCGCGCAACTAATATACATTTAGGTTGAGCACTTGACTAAGCCAAAGATTGTTGGGTTTGATAGCTCACCAGACCTACATATGTTTGGACTTATGCTTGGTTGAGCCCAAGAATGTTGAGTATGGCTGCTCATCAATCTTGTATATGTTTAGGCTCAACGCTTGGCTGAGCTAAAAAATGCTAAGTCTAGCAGCTCGCCCAATATATATATATGTTTGGGCTTAGTGTTTGATTGAGTCTAATGATGTTGAGTTATCATTCTTCCTCTAGTTCCTTTAAATGAGAATTCAGGTAAAAACAAACATATTAATCCATCAATAGCCCTTCAAATCTTTGAGTATTCAATACATAAAGATTTTGAAAGTATATCAGTAGTAAATAATCTTTTTACCTTCTCTATAAGATTTGTCTATCCCATATAGAACTATTAGGATTCTCGTGGTCATATGGCTCATTTTTATAACCCTAGCCATGTATGCTCGTAACTTTCTTTTTACTTTCATTCTTTGTAACTCTTAAAAAATAATTTGATGAAAAATTCTTGAACCAATCTCGCTCTAATTTGAGAAGAAAATTGCCACCTTAGGTATTTTCCATTAGAAACTTCTTCTTCTTGTTTTTTTTTTACTTTAAATAAAGAAACGGACCTGAAAAGAGTTAAATTTATCCCTATAAATAGGGATGTTATTGCCTCTAATGAGAAGTTCAGGTTCCAACCTGGAAGTAGAGAAAGCAATAGGGGGTAGTGGTCTATCATATTGGGCTCTAGAATTAGAAGGGATGAAGCCCCATCATCTGCCACTGGCAGGGGGGAGAGTAACTTTCCTAGTAAGATAAGTCTTTCTCTCATCATTGCTAGTGAACTTCAAGGGAAAGGAATGTTACCTCAGGCCCTTGAGAACGATGCCCCGAGCACTCTAAGTGTAAAAGACATTGAATTCATTAATGTTTAGCAAGTAGAAGAGTACACAACTCAAATGTCTATTGTTATAACCCAATTTTAGGTTTTCCCTAAAAATGCTTTTTTCTTTTGAAATATAAAAAAATAGAAAAACAACAAAAAAATAAAAAAAAAAGGTTGGCAACTTGGCAAGAGCAAGCCAAAAAAGGTTTTAAATGCATGGAGGAACCAAATTGAGATTTTAGACAAAATTAAGAGTCCAATTGTACCCCAACAAACCTAAAATTAAAGACAATACAGATTTAAGGTTAAATTAAATGATTATCGGATGAATTTACATAGAAATTAAGTCTACAGACTTAATTAAACTTTTAATAGGCCAAATGATTTAATCATGTGCCTAATTAAAGATTTGATTAAGTTTAAGAATTAATTTAGGTCAAATTAAAAGATTTAATTAAGTTCAAGGACTTAATTGAACTTTTAATGGGTCAAATTAATTTTATTAGAGACTTAATTTGTGAAAAATTAAGTTTGGAAGCTTAATTCTGGCTTAATTAAGAAAAATGAAATTTTAGAAAATCAAATTTAGTCTTTCCAATCTAAATTCTGTGAAATCATGAACAAAATTAAATGATTACTAGACTAAGTCTATAGACTTAATTAAACTTTTAATGGGCTAATTTGATTTAATCATAGGCTTAATTAAAGGTTTGATTAAGTTTAAAAATTAATTTGATTCAAATTAAAAGATTTAATTAAGTGCAAGGACTTAATTGGACTTTTAATGGGTCAATTAATTTTATCAGGGACTTCATTGGTGAAAAATTAAGTTTAAAAGCTTAATTTGAGCTTAATTGAGAAGATAAAAATTTTAAAGAATTAAATTTAATCTTTCCAAGCTCAATTGAGTGAAATCATGAATCAAATTGCAAGAAAATCAAAGTTTGAGGTCAATTAAGAGTCAAATTGAAGAAATTCAAGAGCAAGGACCTCTTTGAAAAAGACTTGCAAAGTCGGGGGACCTAATTATGCTAAAATAGGAGTGAAATTGAACAAATTTTAAGATTAAGGCTTAATTAAAGATGAAATTGAAAATATCCAAAGTCAAAGGCCAAGTTGAAAAACACGTTTAAATCAGGGGGTGTTTTTGAAACTTTGCATAAGTGAAACTGAATTGATTCTTAAAATCAAAATTCAGTTAAGAACTTTATTGAATAGATTGAAAGATTGAGGGTTGAGATTAGAAGAGGAAGTTTAAACTTAAATTAACCCTAAACCTCAAAAGCGCGCCGTTTCATTTAAATATAATGTCAAACAACATTGTTCATTGTCTTTTTCCTCTTCATCAAAAAAGCTTGTTGAGAAGCCACTTTTCAAAGCCATTTAATGCACCACCTACGCCTTAAATAAGATGACAAAGATACCCTCTGGTAGAGCTCAGCCCATACTACACTCTTAGCCGTATTCTTGTTGGTTTGCCACCCAAGAAACCATTAAAAAGTTGACTCAAAGTGTCTGATCCAACTAGGCTTACAACTTGATTTTTACAGTGTCATGTTGTTGGTTTGTGGCCAATGATTGTGATCTTTCCAATGAGAATAAAGAGCTAAGATTTATGTCAAATAAAGATCACATATCACTCTTTCATCCACTATAAATAGAGGTGAAATCCATTAAAATCCATTAAAAAAGAGAGGAGAAAAATGGGAAGGAGAAGAAGGGAAGCAAAAACCCTTTATGCCAAATATATATATATCATTATTGAGTTTATAGTTTTTTCATTAACATGGCATCCCTGTCTGGATTTATTAGTTCATTGAAACTCCATTATACACTTTTGAGGTGCGTCTTTAGTCTGCCGAGTTGCTTATCACCTTACGCAAATAGATTTTATTTGTTTAAAATCTTTATTTAACAAAAACAAAAATTCTAGAATATTTGTAAAAATAATATTCCATTATCTTATTATTTTATTTGAGATACATATTATCATTTCTTGAATAATGTGTTATCATCATTTCTTGAATAATGTGTTATCATTATTTGTATACACATATATTTGTTTCATGCGTAACATGTACTCTGAAGATTTTGGGTTGAGTGTCCCTCATTTTTTTATCCTTTTTTTTCTTTAACACTACATAGGTTTAGATGGTTTAGTATAAATAGAACCTCATATACATGTTTTGACTTGTATAAAATGTAATCTATCTGACTACACATATTGTTACCATCATGGATTGTCCTAGTTAATTTAATTATCCATTTTCCTAGAGGCTCACAAGCATTATTATAATTCAGAGTCTTTTAGACTGAAATATTAACAATTGATCTACCCATGTTAATAAGAAATGACATTTAAAGGCATGTAATGCAGATTATAATTCATGACCATGAAAGAAAGGATACATAAATTTCAAATGGTGTTTAAAGGTTCAAATACACAAGATCATTTATTATGTGGGGAGCTTATTTTTAGGCTTGTTACCTTGACTTTTTTATTTTACCGATTGATCTCTTTTCAATCTCAATTATCCAAGTTATATCTTGTACTGTGTTGTTGACATTTTATCTTCAAGTTTGGACTTTGCATCATCATAAAGGACGCTTTAAAAAGTATTTTATCCTTTTTCATTTTTTATTTCTCTTTTTGGAGCTTGATCATTTGAAATTTTTTAGTTCACCATATGTTAGCTCTCTTTTGTAATGTTTTTATCCCTTTCATGTTTTTTTCTAATTTTTTCAGAAAATGTCATCGATTATCTATAGATTTTCAAAACATGCTCTAAGTGTGGGGGGTGATCTTAGTTTGGGTTATCATTCAGGAAATACTTAAGGTTTAAAAAAGGATAACAAGGATATATATTCTTTCTATTAAAGGATTATCAAAGATAGTCTTTTGTCATGTCTATTATAACTCAATTTTTTTACCCTCAATTCAAAAATATGTTCCAAAAATCCAAAACAAAACAATAAAATTCACAAAATATGTTTTTGATGCTTTTTGTTCATTCACATGCTCATTTTGTAATTTCCAATTATTTTTCTCTTGTTAGTATTTTTTGAAAAAATAAAATTCAAAAAAATATGTTTTTGACGCATTCACGTCCATTTTGTAATTCTTGGTTTCTTATCAAATTAACATTAGCATTGTTTTTCAAAAACACTAAAATACAAAAAAAAAACATCAGAAAAAAAATAGAATGCAAAACAAGAAAATTGAGAGACCAAAACAAAATTGAGTTACTTGGAGACCAAGTAACTAAAAAGAAGATGACAAAATTTATAAATTATAAATAAGTTGGTGAATTGTAAAGAAAGAGTGACTACTATATAAAAAAACTATTCATCATATATTCCATAAAAACCCTAACCATAATATGTAGAGAGAAAATGTGCTAAAAAATAGGGAAAAAAACAAAGAGAGAAAATGGGGGGGACAATTCATTATATTTCTTCCTCACACTCTCCTAAAACCCTAACAAAAAAACCAAGTGGAGTCACCATTCTATCACATTTGATATTGTGATAACCCGCTCTTTTTTCTAAATGGAGAAAGGATTTTTTTATTATAGAGAAGGAAAAAAATCTTATGCTATGAATACGAGTCGTTACTTAGTATTATGGTCACTAGAAAACTAATTGATCTTTAGAGTTCTAAGATAAGAGACTTGTTATGCTAAAAAAAAGATATTATCATCCTAAAGCATTCTACCTAAGGTAAATTGCATTGCTACTTGTTTTCTATTTCTAATGATTTGTTATGCCTAAGACTGATGCTTTATTTAAATAAAGAGAATGAGTATACTGTAATGAGTTAAACCCTGTATAGACAAGTGAGTTCAAGCCTATCCATTCTAAAGTCCAAATCATCTTTTTCACTCCTAATTCCTTGATAAATTAACATATCTACAATCATTTACTCTCAATTATAACCTATAGCTATTAATAGTCTATCAAGTCAAGTCAATAAATAATTAGGTGAACTTTTATTAGGCTCATTAAACCAACCCAAATACTAGGAGGATTTGTCACTAAACATTTTGTTTATACAATATTGGGCTATGGATAATGACTTGTTCAAGCCTATCTATTAATGACTTGTTTAGGTTCATTTATTCTAGTACCGAGATTCACTTATAATTTTTACTGAATGAGATTTTTGTGCTCTAATCCCAAATATCCAAGCAATAACTATTATAGGTTGATCTACTTGAATATAGATTCTAGTGACATAGATGTTTTTGATTTACTAAGAAAAATTAATACCCCTGATTGACACTTAAATGTCATCGGTGAATATTAGACTTGAAGGCTTGAAATTTAAAAGGAAGATATGTTTTAAAAACAAGAGAGATCAAAGTGTTACTCCTCGTTAACATTTAAGATAACAGCTCGTTATGAGTTCATTTATCTCAAACACTATAAGTGAATAACAAAATATTTATTTTTTATGTGGTTTTAAAAAAATAAGTTTTTTAAATGGGTTTTGGAATGTAGGTTGAACCCTTAGTGAATTTTATAAAGAAGTTATAAAACTAAATATAAATATATGTATGAGTGTGAACATATTACTTTTATGAAAAAAAGAAACAAACCTACACATAAATAACACAAAGGAATGACAAAGAATATCAATCTGAGCAAAATACAAACTTTATAGGATTTAACCTAAATACATAAAGACCCAAAAGACTTGAAAACACATTAAATATATTTGCAATAAACGTTCATCCATAAAATACATCATTTCAAAAAATTAATCACACAAAAGATTTAAGTGTCCATACATATACATAATCGATCTCAACAATCGTTCAAACCTAAAAATCTCATCCCAACACACGTCCAAGTTAATAATAAACCGAAATAATTATTTAAAACAATTTTAGGTTTCAAAATCTACCTTCTAGAGTAGATAAGGTGGACCGAAAGAGGCTGGAACCATAATGAGAATAAGCGAGTGGTGTAGTCCATAGAAAGCAACATTTGTTTCTTTTTCTAATAGTTATGAGAGTGCTGATCACCTCCAAAGGTAGAGGAAGATCTAGCCATTCAAAGCTCAATCTTTTTTTTTTTCTCTTGATACTGGTTTTTTAGGAAACTTGGGTTGCAACACATCATTCAACTAAACCTTGGAAAGATAAGGTATATAGCCTAGTTTGCAAGAACTACCTCTTCTTCCTCTTTCAGATCATAGTGGTAATGTTAGTCACCGCCAGTTGGTGAGGGAGAATTGTTGCCATGATGATTTATTTTCAAAGTTTTGATTTTTTTTTGTTTTCGAATAAGAGGAGGTTGGGCAAGTTAACCAGAGAGCAAGAAAAGATAAGAAAGGGGTTAAGGATGTGTTGTGGTGGCTAGAATGGTGGTGCTTAGCCTGAATCCAATAGGTTAGGTTGAGATATGATTAAGATTTTCTTGTTTTGTTTTTAGGTATTTTGGTGGGAGAGAATTGTCCCTCATTAAGTTGATAAGTATGAAAACAATACCATGTTTGTAAATAGAGAAATTATGGAAAGAGGTAGTGCGTTAATGACACCAAGAAGCAAACTAATGGACTCATCAAGAGCATTTTTTCCTTATTAAATTTGGAGTTGAAAAGATTGAAGCAAGATTTTAAAAGAAATGGTAATTACTTGTTATTTTGAAAATGATCTTTATTTAAAAGAAAAAAAGTTCTCAGCAAAAATGACATGTCAAGAAACAAATTCTTTATTACTATTTAGGGTTAAGAAAATGAAATGCATGATGATTTATTGAGTAATCAAGGAGCATATATGATCTATATCAAGGTTCTAATGTATAAGAGTTATAAGGATAAAGTCACAAATAACATAAACAACCAAGTACCTATATAAAATTGTAATTGTGATGGTGATGAAAAAGTCTATGAAATGGAGTTTTAAAGTTAAGTGTAGAAGAGGGCACATAATTGATTAAAAAAGCGGCAGTTTGAAATGCATATGAGTAGAAATAAAGAGGGACAAATACCTGATATAGTAGGGTAAGGTCATATTATATAATATGATGATTTTTTCAACGAACCTTATATGTTCAGGTGTGTATGGTGGTGATATGAGATGTTAAATATCAATTTTAGTAAGAGTATGAGCTAGACTTTGATATCCTCCATCTTCGTTGGTAAACAATATTAATGGTGGTTTGAAAAAGATTTTCAATGACATTCTTAAAATGATAAAAAAAATATTATTAGAACATTTGATTTTAATTTTAAAGGACCTAACAACATATACTTTGTAAAATAATCAACAAAAATCACATAATATCTAGAGTTTTTAAATGATGTAATTAGAGATGCTCCCAAACATTTGAATAAATGACTTGAAAAGGTTTATTCACTGAACATATGAAAAATTAAAAGATAACTTGTGACTTTTATTATAATGACATGAATCATAAGAAGATTTAAAATTGGATGCCTTTGATACATGAATTCTTAGACTGGAAATAAAATTTTGTTGAATAGAAGGAGATGGTTGACAAAGTCGTTAATGCCATAAGTTCGAGGTAGCAGTGGTAAACACAAAATAGAAGAGTGATGATGACTATCTATACATGTTATTTATAGTCCGGCCTTTGGTAAAAAATACATTTTTGATCAAATCCTTCACAAGAAAACCATAAGGAAAAAATTCAATAGATATATTATTTTGCTTACAAAACTAGAAATTGATATGAAGTTTTTTTTTTTTAATATAGGGTGCACATAGTATATTATCCAATGTAAATATGGTCGTGAATGGATTAAGTGGAGTAGAACCAATATGAGAAACAAAGACACCATTACCATTACCAATACCAACTATCACATTTTCATTCCTAACATAGTCAGAGTGCATTGTAAAGTTTTACAAGTTTGATGTTATGTGATGCGTTACTCTAAAGTCAAGCATTATGAAGAAACTTGAATCATTAGCAATAAGGTTAACTTATAACTTAGGTAGCTGAAATTTTGGTTTGGGCTTAGATAAATTGATCTTGGCACTGTGGTTGAGTTTATCACATAATTGGCAAACTATTATGAATTGACCACATTGATGACTATGATGCCAAGGATTTAACCATTGAAAAGACATACAAGAATTATTATATTTGTTACCTTGAGAGGGAAAATTATGAGATTGGACTTGAGGTGAATAAGAATTTTATTGATGAGAAAATTAATGATGATTCGTCTTGTTATTTGATTAGAATTCACTATTATGTTGTTGACTTCCTTTATTTTTATAGGTAATATTGCTATCTACATGTTAAAATTAGGAAGAAGTAATATAATTTTCTACATTTTTATTATCTCTATGTTACTGAATCATCTTCTTATTAAATAATTTTTGTAAAAATCTTCAAAAATGATGGTCGAGTCATGGACGCGAATAGTTGTGGTAAGCTCTTTGAATTCATCTTCAAGGCCATCGAGTGTATGAGTTATTAACTCCTCATCACTAAAACAATTATTGATCAATGCCAAGTCATCAATAATGCTTTTGATCTTGATCATGTATTCAAACACTACCATTCCTCCCTTAGTTATCCTTATTAATGTAGACAATAGGGTGATCATTTGAGTATTAGATTGATTTGCATAGTTTTTCTCAAGGTTCTTCCAAGCTTCTATAAAGGTTTTGTAGCTAACAATGCTAGAATTAGTTATGCTATGGATGATGGTTTAAATTACTAAATGCACAAGTCAATTCATGTCTAAGCCAATAACAGTGACTTGAATTTATTATTGGTGGACAAGGCATTGAGTCATAAACAAATCCAAGAGTATTATAACTAAATAATAATTTGGGTATTTGAGACTTTTATGAAAAGTAGTTTCCTCCTCCATTTGAAAGTTTGAATGATATTTGAGATGGGGCATTCAAAGTGATGTGATTAATGCCTAGTATAGTGGTGTTTAGAGTAACAACAACTAGATTATCATTGAGGTTGTATTGTCAAGTTGAGGGAGATAAGAGGTCGACATCGTAATAGGAATTCTAAATTGAAGGATCTATTGTTATGGAGACAACAAGACTATGATACCATAATGAGTATGAATAAGATAAAATACTGTAGATATGTTTTTATCTTGTTCTTATACTCACTAAATGTCACAAAATATATAGAATCCTAATATATAAAATTCGTTGAGCTATACTTAGGAAGACAATTAAGATGAAAAACTTGCTAAATCGATCAGCAACATTTTAGGCATGATCTAAGGATAATTATCAACCAGTCATTCCTTTATCATCATAATTTTCTAATTATAATCACATTTATGATTTTAGCATATCAATTCTTAAATTTGCAGAAGTATCCCGTTTGTTTTTGTATTTTGAAAGCGCTTTGAAAAAAATTGAAAATATTTTATTTTTTCTTTACTTCAAATTATTTTTTTTTTGTATTTCCAGATCGTTTTGATGTGCTAATATCAAAAATAATTTTTAAAAAATAAAAGAAATGTTATTTTGATGCATTTCTGAGCGAAAAACACTTTGAAAAATGGTTGTTACCACACTCTCAAACACTTCCTAGTCGCGTATCTAGCTTCTTATGCTTTGAGAAGATTTAAGAGGGATCATATTTTTTTATTTGATTTATTCGCACAATTATTGCTTCTTTCATGTTAACAAATTATTTCTTTTACCTTTGTTATGTGTAAAAGAACATTTAACAATATAAAAATAAACAATTAACATTGACTGAAAATTAAATTTTGGATTTTTTTAGATATTGTACTAAGAGTATTTCAATGTGCAATCTTATAATTAATTATTCTATAACATTGTTGAATTATAATTATGTAAATATTTTCTAATTTAACACTATGATTCTTATGATAATTCTCAAGAAATCAGCTTAACTTCTTATTATATATTGAATTTAGTTATTAATCTTTTCTATTTACTCTTCATTTATCATTATATTTGTGTCATTCTCCACTCT
>Ga0307513_10011859_pt1 | contig 10797 bp, 4 predicted proteins | sample 15_EM_MG_FD_202174 | JGI IMG/M metagenome (GOLD analysis project Ga0307513, IMG submission 202174) | Populus trichocarpa ectomycorrhiza microbial communities from riparian zone in the Pacific Northwest, United States - 15_EM | ecosystem: Host-associated > Plants > Roots > Unclassified | place...
CGCCGCGCAGGCGATTGCGCAGAACTCCGCATAGTCCAATTTCATCCACTCTGAATATTCGAGTGGGTTTCGATTGCAGGTGGGTCAGTACTAGGGCCACCTTGGTTGGGCATCCCAAGCCGAAAGGTGCCCCCATGCTTGACCTCCCCCAACCCTTCCCTGCCGTCCTCACTCACAACTGGACCCTGGGCTACCCCATGACCCCGCGAAGCGTCCGCCTGGCCCGCCTACACGTCCGCCGTCGCCTCACCATGTGGAACTGGCCCGGCGACATCGAGGACGCCGTTCTGGTCACCTCGGAACTCGTCGCCAATGCCGTCGTGCACGGCAGAATCCCCGGCCACGAACTGCGCCTGCGCATCGTCGAGTTGGACGACAACGCACTGAGCATTGAGGTGTCCGACCCGGTGCTCGCGTTCCCCGAGGTCAGGCCTCGCACGCTCAGCGAGCGGGGGCGTGGACTGACCGTCGTACAGCAACTCACCGACTCTCTCGACTGGTTCCTGCGCGCCGGCGTAGGCAAAACCGTCCGCGCCCGCCTCAACGCACCCAAAGGCTGAAACGCGCCCAACCACCCCAACCCTGTCAACCTCCGGTCAGGCCACTGTGTCCCTCCCCCCGACTGTCAGGAGCAACCGCAACAAGGGGGAACGGCATGTCAGCCAACAAGAGGCCGGTCAACAAGAGGCTGGTCGGGATGGCCGCCGCACTCGCGGTCGCCGCAGGCGCGTTCGCGGCGCCGGCGATGGCCGCACCAGCCGAACGCGGCGGCGGTCACGAAGCCACCCGCAAGGCCATGAACGCCACCGTCAAGGACGGCGTACCCGGTGTGGCCCTTCAGGCCAAGGACCGGCACGGGGTCTGGAAGGCGACTGCGGGGGTCGGCAACCTCAAGACGAAGCAGCCGCGCAGCGCCCACGACAACTTCCGCGCCGGCAGCATCACGAAGACGTTCATCGCGACCGTCGTCCTCCAACTGGAGGCCGAGGGGCGGCTGTCGCTCGACGACACCGTCGACAAGTGGCTGCCCGGAGTCGTCCGAGGCAACGGCCACGACGGACGGAAGATCACCCTCCGTCAACTCCTCAACCACACCAGCGGCATCTTCAACTACACCGACGACGAATACGTCCAGAGCGAGATCTTCCTCCCGGAGAACTTCTTCAGGAACAAGTACCGCACCTGGACCCCGGACGAGATCGTCGGGATCGCCATGGGGCACCGGCCCGAGTTCGCTCCGGGCGCCGCCTGGGGCTACTCCAACACCAACTACGCCCTCGCCGGGATGGTCATCAGGAAGGTCACCGGCAACTCGTACGGCGACGAGGTCCGCGCACGCGTCATCGAGCCGCTCGGCCTGCACGGCACGTACATGCCGGGTACGGACCACCGCGTCCCCCAGCCCAGCAGCCGCGCCTACTCGCAGCTCGCCGAGAACACCACCGGCAAGATCTACGACGTCACGGAGTTCAACCCCTCGGCTGCCAACTCCGCGGGCGAGATCATCTCCAACCCCGGTGACCTGAACCGTTTCTACTCGGCGCTCCTGCGCGGCAGGGTCCTGCCCGCGAAGCAGCTCGCCGAGATGAAGACGACCGTCCCCGCCGAGGTGGTCGACGGGCGTTACGGGCTCGGGCTCATCGAGAACGAGCTGAGCTGCGGGGTGAAGATCTGGGGTCACAGCGGGGGCATCCACGGCTCCAGCTCCTTCGCCGCCACCACGGCCGACGGCAAGCACTCCCTCGCCTTCAACTTCAACGGCGACTGGAGCGGCGGCCCGGTGAAGGTCGTCGAGGCGGAGTACTGCGGCAAGAAGTAGAGCTGACGGGGCATTAATCACACAAAGGCTGAAAAGCTCCTAACTAGGATAATCCTCGCAACCTTCCGACCGCTCACCCCGTCACACCCCCTGAGCAGCAAGAACGGCAGAACAGCAAGATCCGCAAGGGGGAACGACATGTCAATGCACAAGGAGCTGGTCGGAATCGCCGCAGCGGTCGCCGTCGCGGCGGGGACGCTCACCGCGCCCACCGCTGTGGCGGCGCCCACCGGACAACAGGCACGCACCGAACGACAGACGCGCACCCACGACGCCACCCGCAAGGCCATGGACGAGGTGGTCAAGTCCGGCGTCACGGGTGTGGTCGTCCAGGTCGCGGACGAGCACGGCGTCTGGAAGGCGACCGCAGGGGTCGGCAACCGCGAGACGAAGCAGCCGCGCAACGCCGACGACCGGTACCGCGCCGGCAGCATCACGAAGACCTTCATCGCGACCGTCCTGCTCCAACTCGCCGCCGAGGGACGGCTGTCGCTCGACGACACCGTCGACAAGTGGCTGCCCGGAGTCGTGCGCGGCAACGGCCACGACGGACGGAAGATCACCGTCCGCCAGCTCCTCAACCACACCAGCGGCATCTTCGACTACTCGGACGACCTCGCCTTCCAGTTGGCGATCTTCCTGCCGGAGACCTTCGCCGAGAACCGCTACCGCACCTGGACACCCGCCGAACTCATGGCCATCGCCATGAGCCACCGGCCGTCCTTCGCGCCGGGCACCTCCTGGTCCTACTCCAACACCAACTACCTGCTCGCCGGGCTGGTCATCAAGAAGGTGACCGGCAACTCGTACGGCGACGAGGTCCGCGCACGTGTCATCGAGCCGCTCGGCCTGCACGGCACGTACATGCCCGGTACGGACCCCACCGTGCCGCAGCCGAGCAGCAGGGCGTACTCGAACTTCTTCACGCCCACCGGCAAGATCTACGACGTCACCGAGATGAACCCCTCGTGGGCCAACTCGGCGGGCGAGATCATCTCCAACCCGGGTGACCTGAACCGCTTCTACTCGGCACTGCTGCGTGGCGAGGTCCTGCCCGCGAAGCAACTCGCGGAGATGAAGGTGACGTTCCCGGCGCCCATGGTGGAGGGCGACTACGGCCTCGGCGTCTACGTCCGCAAGCTGACCTGCGGTGTCGAGGTCTGGGGTCACAGCGGCGGCCTCCACGGCTCCAACTCCGAGGCGGTCACCACGGCCGACGGCAAGCACTCCCTCGCCCTCAACTTCAACGACGACTGGGGAGTCGGCAGCACGAAGATCATGGAGGCGGAGTTCTGTGGAGATTCGTAGAGGGCGAAGGTCGTAAAGCAGGAAATAATCCAATACCTCATATCGTGATCGGCGCAGGGCCTCAGCACCGGTGCACCGGACACCCCGGCGCACGCACGACCGCATGCACCCACCGCACCCACTGCATGCATCACGGAAAGGCCGCTCCAAGCCGATGAAAATCGACATGTTCAGCGAGATCCAGGACCCGCGTCCCTGGCAGCACGACGATCACGAACACCGGCGCATCAGCCAGACCCTCGAACAGGCCGTCCTCGCCGACGAGTTGGGCTACGGCTGCTGGTGGCAGGTGGAGCACCACGGGGCGGAGGAGTTCAGCCTCTCCTCCGCCCCCGAACTCCTCCTCGCCGCGATCTCCCAGCGCACCAGCCGCATCCGCCTGGGCCACGCCGCCGTACTCGCCCCGCCCCAGATCAACCACCCCATCCGGATAGCCGAACGCGCCGCCATGCTCGACCAGTTGAGCGGCGGACGCGCCGAGATCGGGCTGACCCGCTCCACCTCGCCCGAGTGGCGGCTCTTCGGCGCCGACCCGGAGACCGTACGGGACCGAGTACAGGACGCCTTCGAGACCATCCCGCGCATGTGGACCGGCGACCGCACCGCCAGCGGCGGCGTCCCCGTGATCCCCGCCCCGTACCAGCGCCCCCATCCGCCGCTCTGGCAGGCCGCGTCCAGCCCGGTGTCCTTCGAGGAGGCCGGACGGCGCGGCGTCGGCGTTCTCGGTACGACCCTCTGGGAGCCCCTCGACCGGGTCGCGCGCCTCGTCGAGCTGTACCGGGCAGCCGCCGCCAACTGCACCGACCCCGTAGGCGCGTTCGTCAACAACCAGGTCGCCTTCTTCACCTTCGTGCACTGCGCCGAGACCGACGAGGAGGCCATGAGGAGCGGCGCCGCAGCCGCCGCGGCCTGGTACACCGCCCGCGCGCTCACCTTCTTCGAGGCCGCCGGCGCCTTCATGGAGACCATGGAACGCGAGCAGCGGATCGCCGCCGACCCCTCCGGAGGCGGCCTCGCCGGTGAGTTCATCAGGCAGGAGACCGCTGCCGCCGGCGCGCCCAGCCCCGCCCTGATCGCCATCGGCCGCATCCTCCAGGGCGAACAGGTCCCCGACGACGAGCTGTTCGACGCCCTCGCCGCCCAGGACTCCCTCATCGTCGGCAGCCCCGAAACCTGCCGCAAGAAACTACGCGCCTACGCCGACCTGGGCATCGACCGCCTGATGTGCTTCCACCAGGTGGGAGCGCTCCCTGCCGACGCAGTGACCCGCAGCATCCAGCTGATCGGCGAACTGATCCCGGAACTCGGCCAGGGGTGATGGGACTTTGACCGGTGCCGCGTACTGATATCAGTACGCGGCCTCAAAGCCCGATCGGCTACGGGCGTGAGTACCGGCCCGATCTCATCGTGGGGCCGGTTGTGCGGGAGCGACTCCACGGGCTGAAAGGGAATGCTGGGTACTCTGCGCCAGTATGTTCGAAGTGTGTTAAATGTGATCGGTGATATCCGCCAATCGCGCATGAGATCAAGCCAGGCGCTCATTTGACCAACTCGTGGAGAAAATAAGGTTGTTACGTTACTCAAGCTGCCGATATGTGGCAGCAGCACATCGCCTGCAACGTATGTTGAGGAGACGAGTGAGACACGCGACCACTTCCCGAGGCGAGTTACGTCGCCCGGGAGTATGGCCCACAGGGGGTCTTGGGCTCCGTCGGATATCGGCGGGGCTCGCGTTCGTTATGTCGGCTTCGGTGTTCTACGGAGCAGAGGCAGCGCTTGCCGTGACCGCGGAGGAGTCACGGCAGCAGGCCGAGCCGGAGCAGAGGACGGCGGCCGACATCGCATCGGCTCGTGTCGCGGCCAGGTTGAGGGGGCAGCGGGTCGAGGCACTGTCCGAGCGCACCGGCAACTCCACGACCTGGGCGAATCCGAGCGGCACTCTCACCACCGAACTGTCCGCCGGTGACATCCGGTTCCGGGATCCGCTCACCGGCCAGTGGCGCGACGTCGATCTGAACCTGGTCACCCAAGCGGATGGCACGGTCGCGTCGAAGGGGCATCCCAAGGGCCTGCGTCTGGCCAAGCCTGGCGGCGAGAGGCTCGGTGCGCTCAAGGACGGGGCTCAGGCCGTCGGCCGGAACCTGGTGACTCTCGGCGAGGGCGACCAGTCGATCACCCTTCAGTGGAAAGGCGGCCTGCCGAAGCCGAAGCTCGACGGGCCTCGCGCCACCTACGCCGACGCGGTTCCTGGCGGCGACGTGATCGTCGAGGCAACCCGTACGGGCTTCGAGCAGTTCGTCGCGATCAAGCAACGGCCAGCCGAGAGCTACACGTACACACTGCCGTTGAAAGCCAAGGGACTCAAAGTCGAGCAACTGGCTGACGGCAGCCTGGCCTTCACCGACAAGAGCAGGAAGAAGCGGGCCGTCATGCCCGCTCCGGTGATGTGGGACGCGCAGGTCGACCAGCGTTCCGGTGAGTACACCAACAGGGCGAGAGTCGGCATGAAGGCCGTCCAGCGCACCGACGGCGTGGATCTGGTGCTCACTCCCGACGCCAAGTTCCTTGCCGATCCGAAGACCCGGTACCCGGTAACGGTGGACCCCGCCACCTCGGCACTGAGCAATGTCTTCGACACGTATACCCAGCAGGGCGAGACCGTCGACAAGTCGACCGACACCGAGCTGGACCTGGGCAACCCCGGCACCACGAATGCCGACGGCACCCCGCGGACGGCACATTCCTTCATCACCTGGAACACCGCGCCCGTCGCCGACGCGATCGTTTCCAGTGCCAAGTTGAGCCTCTTCAACTTCCACTCCGCCAACACCGACTGCGCGGTCCAGCCATGGGAGGTCTGGTCGGCGGGCAAGGCCTCGACGTCCTCCCGATGGACGTCGGAGCCCGCCTGGACGGCGAAGAAGGCCACATCGTCGGAGACCAAGGGGAATCCTGCCTGCACCGCTGCTCCCGATGGCTGGATCAACGCGGATGTGACCACACTCGTCCAGGAGTGGGCGACCGCGAAGAACTCCACCTCGGGCATGGGTCTGCGTACCACCAGCGAGACCGCCGTCGCGCAGTGGAAGCGGGTCAACTCCGCGAACGCCGCGTCGAATCCGCCGAAGCTCGTGGTCACGTACAACCACCGTCCGAAGACGGGCACCAAGCAGGAAGCCGGTGCGCCGTACTTCTCGTACGGCGGGGCGTACGTGGTCAACTCGGTCACGCCCACACTCCGGGACACCTTCACCGACCCCAACGGTGACAAGGTCAGCGGCAGTTTCCAGGTCCAGGACGCCACGACCAGCACTCAGGTCGGCAGTGTGCTCGTATCCAAGGCCGTCGCGTCCGGCCAACCTGCTTCCGTGCAGATTCCGACGGGGCTGCTGTCCCATGGGAAGACGTACAGGTTCCGTACGAACGCCTCGGACGGTACACACTCCACCACCGACTGGTCGGCCTGGAAGACCTTCACTGTCGACACAGCCGCTCCTTCGGCGCCAGGGACGATCACGTCCACCGACTACCCCACGGACCAGTGGGTCAAGGGTGCGGGGCAGCCCGGTACTTTCACCGTTACTCCGCCCTCGGCCGACCATAACTGGCTGGAGTGGTCCCTCGACGGTGTGACGTGGACGAAGGTCGCCACAGGCGGCTCCACGGCCGGCAAGGCGATCTCAGTGACCCCGCCACGCGACGGCAACCACACCCTCCAGGTGAGGTCAGTCGACAAGGCGGACAACAAGTCCGAGGCCGCCGAATATGACTTCCACGCGGGCCCCGGGGGGTTCCTCCAGCCCACCGAGGGTGAGCGGACCGCTCGCCGGCTTCCGCTCCAGGTCGAGGTCGACGCGGCCAAGTACAACTCCGTGTCCTTCTCGTGGCGTCGTTCGGCCGCCGATGCCTGGGTGAGGATCCCGACCGGGAACGTCACCCAGAACGGCAACGCACTCACGGCCTGGCCCGTGCCACTGACCGGCGGAAAGAACGCCTCGCTGGTCTGGAACGCCACGGACACCGTCAGCCTGGACGGCACCGTCCAGATCAAGGCCGACTTCACCGGAGCGAGCGCCGCCGCGGGCGCCACCGAGCCCCTCACCGTGATCGTCGACCGGAACGCCGACGGAGCCGCGACCGAGAGCATCGGTCCCGGTACGGTGAACCTGCTCACCGGTGACTACAAGATCAGCCCGACCGATGCGTCGTTCTTCGGCCTCTCGGTCACCCGCACCGCGTCCTCCCGTACGCCCAACAGGGGTGCGGCGCAGGAGGACCAGGCCGCGATCTTCGGTAAGGAGTGGGTCTCGGGAGTACTCGCCGAGGAGCCCGACTCCGACTTCACGTTCATCAAGAAGGTCACCGACACCGCGCTGGACGTGGTTCAGCACGATGGAACGGAGATCGGCTTCACGGCCAACTCCGGTAAGACCGGCTGGGTACCGGAGCCCGGCTACGAGCACCTGACGTTGAGCGGCGCCTACACGGGCAGTTTCACGCTGACCGACAACGAGGGTGGCTCGACCACCTTCGCCAAGCCCGATGCCGCGCTCTCCACCTGGCCGGTTCAGACGGCCGGGCAGAGCGGTCTCACCGACTCCACCAGCACCACGGTCTCCGAGACCGTGACGGTGGCCGGCAAGACGCTGGCCCGACCGAAGCTGCTGATCGCGCCCACCCCGGGTATCGCTGCAGCGACCTGCAGAGCGACCCCGAGCACACGGGGTTGCCGGGCGCTGGAGTTCGTCTACGCGACCGCGACCACTGCCACCGGCACGGCAACGGACGCCGAGTTCGGTGACTTCGCAGGACAGGTCAAGGAGATCCGTCTCTGGTCGACCGTGCCCGGAGCCACCACGGCCACCTCAACCGCCGTCGCGGGCTACCGCTACGACAAGAACGGCAGCCTTCGCCAGACCTGGGACCCCCGGATCGGCCGGCAAGCCGAGACCCAGTACGCCTACTGGGAGGGCCGCGTGGAGTGGCTCGAGCCGGCGGGCCAACTCGCGTACAGCTTCGCCTACGGAAACGCGGGCGTCGGTACGGCTCCTGGCGACGGCATGCTGCTGGAGGTCTCCCGCCCCACTCTGAAGCAGGGCTCGGCAGATGTGACCGAGGCCGACGGGGTCACGTCTCTCGTCTACGGTGTGCCACTGTCCGGTACCGGGGCGCCGTACGCCATGAGCGCGTCCGAAGTCGCCAAGTGGGGGCAGCACGACCTGCCCAGCGATGCGACCGCGGTATTCCCCGCCGACGCCGTACCCGCCTCGCACGCGGGAAGCGGTCTGACCGCCGAGGACTACCGGCGGGCGAACGTCCACTATCTGGACGCCTCGGCCCGCAAAGTCAACACGGCCGTCCCGGGCGGGCATATCAGCACCACCGAGTACGACCGGTTCGGCAACGACATCCGGGATCTGACGCCCCGCAACCGTGTCGTCGCCCTGGCCACTTCCGGCAGCGGCGCCGAGACTCTGTCCAGCCTCGGCATCGACTCCCTGTCGACGGCCGAACGCGCCCATCTGCTGTCCACCACGACCCTGTACGACTCCAAGGGGCTGCGCGAGCTTGAGGTCTTCGGTCCGATGCACCGCATCGACCTGACCAAGGACCTGAAGGAGAGCACCACGACCCTGGTCACGGCGGGCACCTCGGTACCCGCACGCAGTTGGACGGTCAACGAGTACGACGAGGGCCGTCCCACCGACGGGACCGCCACGATCAAGGATCAGGTCACCCTCAAGATCACCGGTGTCCGAGTCCGCGACTACTACTCCGTACAAGGAGAGGAGCGGCTGTCCGAGACCCAGTACGACTGGGCGAAAGGCTTGCCCGAACTGTCCATCGAAGACCCGGGTGGTCTTGTCCTGGTGACCTCCACGGCCTACGACGCCCAGGGGCGTGTCACTGATGTCGTGCCGCCCGCCGGCACCGGTTCGGACGCGGTCTCCAAGGTCGTCGTCTACTGGGAAGCGGCAGGCACCGGTTGGTGCGAAGGCCGTCCCGAATGGGCCGGGCTGGAGTGCTGGAACGGTCCCGCCGGCGCGATCACCGGGGGCGGCGGCCAGCCCACCGAGGTCGCGGACTCGACCACCGAGTACGGGTACTACGGGCAGGTCACGAAGAAGACCGACACTGCCAACGGGGCCGGACGCACAACCACGACCGAGTACGACGTCGCAGGGCGGGTGACAACGGTCAGGACGACCGGGGGCCTGGGCACGGCGGTTCCGGACTCCACCACCGGTTACGACTCGACGAGCGGGTTGATCACCCAGGTCACCTCGCCGACCGGGGGAAGCATCACCACTGCGTACGACAAACTGGGCCGCAAGATCGCCTACACCGACGCGGACGCCAACACGACCCGGACCGAGTACGACCTGCTCGACCGTCCAGTGAAGATCAGCGACTCCGTACCGTCGAGCACGACCTTCACCTATGACCACAGCACCGAGCCCCGGGGTCTGACGATCGGGGTCGCCGACTCGGTGGCGGGTACCTTCGGGGCCGCCTACGACGCGGATGGTGAGGTCGTCAAGGAAACACTGCCGGGCGGTTACACGCTCGACCGCACCCTCGACCCCGAGGGCTCCGTCCTCAACCGTACCTACACCCGTGCCGGCGACGGCGTGACCGTCTTCTCGGACTCCGTCTCGGAGACGGCGCACGGTCAGGTCAGTCAGAACGCCGGCTGGTCCAACCGGTCGTATCAGTACGACAATGCCGGTCGGCTGGTGACGGTCAACGACACCTCCGAGGGAGTGTGCACCCGGCGCGCGTACACCTTCGACAGCCGCTCCAACCGGAAGTCGTTGACGTCCGCCGCAAGCGAGCCCGGGGCGGACTGCCAGACCACCGGCGGTACGGCGACCAACTACACGTACGACAGCGCGGACCGGCTCGTTGACTCCGGCTACGTCTACGACGCGTTCGGCCGGACCACGGCACTGCCCGGCGCCACAGTCGAGTACTACGCCAACGACCTGGTGCGTCAGCAGACCGCGAACGGCGAGCGCCAGACCCTGGAACTCGACGCCGCGCTGCGCTTCCGCTCGGCGAAGACCGAGGTCGTCACCGGCTCGACATGGACCCAGTCCCGGGCCACGGTCAACCACTACTCGTGTGAGTGCGACAGCCCGAGCTGGGTGGCCGAGGACACGACCGGCACAGTGACACGCAATGTGAACTCGCTGGGCGGTGACCTCGCGGCGATCACCGGCAAATCCGGCGACGTCGTGTTGCAACTGACAGACATCCACGGCGATGTCTCTCTCCAACTGCCGCTCGACGCGGACGAGTCGCCCGTCGCCCTGGAGGCCGATGAGTACGGAAACCCCACAGCCAGTGGTGCGGACGTACGGTACGGCTGGCTCGGCGCGAAGCAGCGCGCGGCCGACACACCCACCGGGTTCACCCTCATGGGTGTCCGTCTCTACAACCCGAACACCGGCCGGTTCCTGCAACAGGACCCGGTGTACGGCGGCGGTGACAACACGTACGGCTATCCGGCCGACCCCATCACCATGTACGACTTGAACGGGAAGTGGTGGTCCTGGTCGAAGTGGAAGAAGTTCGCGATCTGTGTCGCTACCGTCGCTGCCTTCCTGGCTTCGTTCACACCTGCTGGAGCCAGCGTGCGACTCATTCGATCCATACGAGTCATCAAG
>Ga0307513_10011862_pt1 | contig 10795 bp, 11 predicted proteins | sample 15_EM_MG_FD_202174 | JGI IMG/M metagenome (GOLD analysis project Ga0307513, IMG submission 202174) | Populus trichocarpa ectomycorrhiza microbial communities from riparian zone in the Pacific Northwest, United States - 15_EM | ecosystem: Host-associated > Plants > Roots > Unclassified | place...
CTTCACCCGCTCCATGCCGTAGGTGAACTCCCAATGACCGGTCATCACGTCGACCTGCAGCAGCTTGGCGGCGTCGACCATGTCCTGCCCGGCGGTCCACAGCGCGGTCGCCGAGCCCTGCCAGGTGTCGCCGCCGTCGAGCAGCAGCGCGCCGGGGCGGCTCGCCTTCAGGCGCTTGACCAGCGTCGCCAGATGCGCGAAGCCGCCGACCTTGCCGTAGCGCCGCGCGGCGCGCTCGAAGTCGAGCGCGCTCAGCGCATGCGCGCTGCGCGAATCGCGCGGCACGCCGGCGGCCTTCAGCAGCGGCTCGCCGACAAGGTGCGGCAGCCGCCCCTTCATAGCACCGACGCCGATGTTGACGCTCGGCTCGCGGAAGTACATCGGCCGCAGCTGCGCATGGCAATCCGTCATGTGCAGGAACGAGACGTTGCCGAAGCGCGGCACCTCGTACAGCGCGTTCTCGGCCGATCGCGCGTCGGCGTCGGCGTGCCGGCCCAGCGCCATGCCGGCCACCGACGCCGCGCCGATGACCTGCAGGAACTCGCGTTTGGACAGACTCATCGGACGGGTTGGGCCGGCGTTTTTGTGGTGGGAACACAGGGGGGGGGGGGGGGGGGGGTGCCCCCCCCCCGCCCCCCGCCCCCAGTTTGCCCCAGTGCATCCGGCGCCCGCCGCGCCGGCAGCAGGGCGCGGCCGCTAGACGCCGCGCCGGCCGGTCACCAGTTGGTAGATCAGCACGATCACCGCGAGCACCAGCAGGCCGTGCAGCAGCCCGCCGGCCGTGAACGAGGTGACCAGGCCCAGCACCCAGAGTGCCAGCAGAACCACGACGATGGTGTAGAGCATCACGGTCTCCTTCGATGGCCGGGCTGGTCGCGGATGCGCGTCCGCCTCGGTGCCATGCAGCTTCTGCTGCGAGCAGGCGAGCTGGAATCAGCGGAGCCGCCGACGCGCTGTAGTCCCCGTCCCACCGGTGCCGGTCCCGGCATCGGGGCGCGACCACTGCGGCAACGACGGGGTCGCGCCCTGACGGAAGCCGCCTACACCGGCGTTGGCCATCGTCCGGCTGCGGCGGGCCGGCGCGGCACCGAACATTCCGTAACCGGGCGCGGTTTCCGTGCCGGATTCTGGAGCTGAACATGTCGTCGCTCGACACCGGCCACCGTGCCCCCCTGCTGCCCCAGCGCTCGTCGCGGCTGACCTACCGCCGGTTGCGGCACCCGACCCCGCTGCCCGCGGTTGCGTCGAACCGCGTGTGGCGCCGCTACCTGGGGCGGCTGACCTGGCTCTTCGGCTGAGTTGCGAGCGGCGCGCCCGAGCCCGAGTTTGCAGATGGCCCTGTTCCCTTCGACTTCTTCCGCGCAGCTGCCGGTCGAGTGGATGCGCATTTTCGCGGCCCGCCTCGCGCAGCAACGCGCGGACATCAGTGCCGACGAGGCCGTGCGCCTGGCGATCCGGGCCTTTCGCGTGTCGGGCCACCTGCAGCCCGAGCACGCCGTCGCTCGCGCGCAGGATCCGCGGGGTGCCTCGTGAGAGCCCTGCGCATTGCGCTGTCGACGCGCGCGACGGTCACCTTGACCCCGTCGCACCTGCTGGCACTGCTGGCGCTCATGACGGCGGCGCTGCTGATGGGGTGCTACCTGGCGCTGCTGCACGACGCGGTCGAGCGCGGCGTGCTCTCCCGCGCGAAGCTGTCGTCCGGCGCCGCCGCCCGGCCGCTGGCACAGCTTGACGCCGCGCCTCGCCCCGCGCGGACCGGGCTCGTCGACGAGCCCGGCCGCTGACGCCTGCTATTTCGCGCCCGGCGCGTAGATCTGGTCGAACACGCCGCCGTCGTCGAAGTGGGTCTTCTGCGCGCTGCGCCAGCCGCCGAAGTCGGCGTCGACGGTGAGCAGCTTGACCGGCGCGAACTGCTTCGCGTACTTCGCCGCGACCTGCGCGTCGCGCGGGCGGTAGTAGTTCTTTGCGGCGATCTCCTGGCCTTCGGGCGAGTACAGGTAGTCCAGGTAGGCGCTCGCGACCTTGCGCGTGCCGCGCTTGTCGACGTTCTTGTCGACCACGCTGACCGGCGGCTCGGCCAGGATCGACAGGCTGGGCGTGACGATCTCGAACTTGTCGGGGCCGAGCTCCTTGACCGACAGGTAGGCCTCGTTCTCCCACGCGATCAGCACGTCGCCGATGCCGCGCTCGACGAAGGTCGTGGTCGAGCCGCGCGCGCCCGAGTCGAGCACCTTGGTGTTGGCGTAGATGCGCTTGACGAAGGCCTTCGCGCTGTCGGCGTTGCCGCCGGGTTGCTTGAGCGCGTAACCCCAGGCCGCGAGGTAGTTCCAGCGCGCGCCGCCCGAGGTCTTCGGATTCGGCGTGATCACGTCGACGCCGCTCTTCGCGAGATCGACCCAGTCGCTGATGTGCTTCGGGTTGCCCTTGCGCACCAGGAACACGATCGTCGAGGTGTAGGGCGACGCGTTGTTCGGCAGGCGCTTCTGCCAGTCGGCCGGGAGCTGGTTGCCGTGGTCGTGGATCGCGTCGATGTCGTAGGCGAGCGCGAGCGTGACGACGTCGGCCTCCAGGCCGTCGATCACCGAGCGCGCCTGCTTGCCGGAGCCGCCGTGCGACTGGCGGATCGTCACGGTCTCGCCGGTCTTGGCCTTCCATTGCTTCGCGAAGGCGGCATTGAACTGCTGGTAGAGCTCGCGCGTCGGGTCGTAGCTGACATTGAGCAGCGTGGTGTCGGCGAACGCCGGCAGCGCAAGCGCCGCGGCGGCGCCGAAGGCCAGCGCGCGGCGGGTGAAGGTGGAGAAGTTCATGCGAAGGCCTGGCCAGGATGATCGGATACCCGGCACTCTAGAGCGCTGGCCCGCGCCCGCGAACCAAGAAAAGCTGCTGAGCTAATCAGCTCTTGAACTCGGGCCGCCCGCGCATCCAGCGCGCCGCCTCGGCCGGCTCCAGCGGGCGCGCGTACAAAAAGCCCTGCAGCACCTGACAGCCGGCTTCGAGCGCGGCGTTCGCGTGCGCCAGCGTCTCGACGCCTTCGGCGACGACCTCCAGCCCGAGCGCGGCGGCCAGGTCGCAGATCGCCTTGACGACCGCGGTGGCGTCGGGCGCCGGCATTGGATCGATCAGCGTGCGGTCGATCTTGACCGCCGACAGCGGCAGGCCGCGCAGCATGTTCAGCGACGAGAAGCCGGTGCCGAAATCGTCGAGCGCGACCTCCACGCCGTGCGCGCGCAGCTGCGCGATCTGCTCGCGCGCCTGCCCCATGTGCGTGACCGCGGCGCTCTCGGTGATCTCCAGCGTCAGCAGCTCCGGCGGGATGTTGAAGTGGCGCAAGGTGCGCACGACCAGGTCGGGGAAAGCGGGCTCGAGCAGCTGCAGCGGCGACACGTTCACCGCCACCGGCACCATGCGGCCGAAGGTCTCGCGCCAGTCGGCGATCTGGTGGCAGGCCAAGGTCAGGATCAGGTTGCCGAGCGGCCCGATCAGGCCGGTGCGTTCGGCCGCCGGGATGAACTCGTTCGGCCCGACGCGGCCGATGCCCGGGCGGTCCCAGCGCGCCAGCGCCTCGAACCCGACCAGCGCGCCGCTGCGCGCATCGACCTTGGGCTGGTAGAGGAGGCTGAATTCGTCGCCCTTCATGCCGGCGCGCAGCGCCTGCTCGGCCGCCAGCGTCGCGCCCGAGCCGCGCTCGAAGCGTTCCTCGGCGAACTGCACCGAGGTGCCGGGCGTGCGCTTGGCCTCGTGCATCGCCGCGTTCGCCGAACGCAGAAGCGCGTCGGCGTCGGCCGCGCTGCTCGGGTACAGCGCGATGCCGATCGACACATCGAGAAAGAAGCGGTGCTGCGGCAACTCGAACGGCTGCTGCAGCAGCTGACGCACGCCCTGCGCCAGTTCGCGCGCGCTGCGCTCGGCGTCATCGGCCGGCGCGAGGAGCGCGAACTCGTCTTCGCCGAAGCGCATCACCTGGGCCTGGGTGCCGAGCCGTTCGACCAGCCCGTCGGCGAGCGCGCGCAGCACCTGGTCGCCGACCGATGGGCCGTGCGCCTCGTTGAAGAGCTTGAAGCGGTCGATGTCGAGCAGCAGCAGCGCGAACGGCTGCGCCGGCTCGGCCTCGCACAGCGCGCGCAGGCGCTGCTGCAGCGCGCTGCGATTCGGCAGGCCGGTGAGCTCGTCGTGGGTGGCCTGGTGCAGCAAGGTCAGCGTCGCGTCGACGTGGGCGGTCTCGTCGGTGACGACGATCTGCTCGGCCGGGGCACTGTCCCAGTCGACCTTCCAGGCGCTGAAGCGCAGGTGCAGCGTGCGGCCGTCGAACGCGCGGCGTTCGCCGACCCAGTGGTCCTGCGCGAGCTCGCCGCTGACGATGCGGCGGTGGCGCTCGCGCGCGATCGCGCGCTCGTCCTCGGGCATCGTGGCGTCGCGCCATTGCCGGCCGGTGGCGATCCGCGCACCGCCGTCGGCGGGCAGCCCGTAGATGCGCAGCAGCGCCGGGTTCGCGTACTTCATGGCCTCGCCCTGCATCACCGCCACGCCCTGGTGCGAACGCTCGACGAGCTGCAGGAACTGGTCGCGCAGGCGCCCGGCCTCGCTGCTGCGCCGACCCACCGCGGCATGCAGCAGCGCCAGCCCCAGGACGACCCTCAGCGCCGTCGCAGTCGCCGCCTGCCACGACAGCCCGACGCCGCCGCCGGCGACACCGGCGAACTGGGTCAGCCCGAGCAGCAGCATGGCGATGCCGGCGATGCGTTCGTGGCCGCCGACGCGCCACAGCCAGCTCAGCGCCACGACAGCGCCGAGCGTGGTCAGCGCGGCGCTCAGGGCGCCGGCCAGGCGCATGTCGTAGACGAGCACGGCGCCGCCGACGACCATCAGGCCGAGGATGCCCCAGATGACCTGGCGACGCGCCGGCGAGCGACCAGCGAGTTCGGCCGCGCCCGCGACCCACAGTGCCAGGCCACCCGCGACGGCGGCGACGAGCAGCACGAACCCGACCGACGACCATGCTCCTCCGGCGCGCTGCCAGGCCAGAAAGGCGGGCGCGGCGAGCGCCTGCACAACGAAGCTCAACCCGAGCGATCGCGCGAATGCCTGGCTGCGCTCGGTGCGCCACACGCCCAGCAGCGCCAGCCCGACCGCCAGGTTGACCGCGGCGTTCAGGACCAGCAGCTCGATCATTCGCCGCCCAGCATCCAGGCCGCCCCGCGCTCCGCGATCATCAGCGTCGGCGCGTTGGTGTTGCCGCTGGTGATGCTGGGCATCACGCTCGCGTCGACGACGCGCAGGCCGTGCACACCGTGCACGCGCAGGCGCGCGTCGACCACAGCCATCGGATCGGCCGCCGGGCCCATCTTCGCGGTGCCCACCGGGTGGAAGATGGTCGTGCCGATGTCGCCGGCGAGCTTCCAGAGTTCGGCATCGGTCTCGAACTGCGCGCCGGGCTTGACCTCCTGCGGTCGGTACTTCGCGAGCGCCGGCTGCGCGACGATGCGGCGCGTCAGGCGCAGGCTGTTCGCGGCGATCAGGCGGTCGGCGTCGGTGCTGAGGTAGCGCGGCGCGATGCTGGGGGCGTCGCGCGGCGCGCTCGACTTGAGCTGCACTGCGCCGCGGCTGGTCGGGTTCAGGTTGCACACGCTCGCGGTGAACGCGTTGTAGCCGTGCAGCGGCTCGCCGAACGCGTCGAGCGACAGCGGCTGCACGTGGTACTCGAGGTTCGGGTGCGGCTGCGCGGGGTCGCTGCGCGTGAACGCGCCGAGCTGCGACGGCGCCATGCTCATCGGGCCGCTGCGCTTGAGCGCGTACTCGATGCCGATCAGCGCCTTGCGCCACCACGAGGCCGCCATGGTGTTCAGCGTCTTCACGCCGCTGACGCCGTAGACGGCACGGATCTGCAGGTGATCCTGCAGGTTCGCGCCGACGCCGGGCAGCGCGTGCGCGACAGGAATGCCCAGGCGGGTCAACAACTCGGGTGCGCCGATGCCGGACAGCTGCAGGATCTGTGGCGTGCCGATCGCGCCGGTCGCCAGGATCACCTCGCCGCCGGGCGCCACGCGCGCCTGCACCGGCGCGCCGCCTTCGACCGGCAGCACCTCGATGCCGACCGCGGCAAGCGCGCCGTCGCGCGCCTCGGTCAGCACGCGGCCGATCTGCGCGCCGGTCCAGACCTGCAGGTTCTGGCGCTTGTGCTGCGCCGGTCGCAGAAAGGCCTTGGTCGCGTTCCAGCGCACGCCGGCCTTCTGGTTGACGTGGAAGTAGCCGACGCCCTCGTTGTCGCCGCGGTTGAAATCCTCGCTGTGCGGGATGCCCGCCTGCTGCGCGGCCTGGGCGAACGCGTCGAGCACGTCCCAGCGCAGGCGCTGGCGCTCGACGCGCCATTCGCCGCCGGCGCGCGCGCCGCTCGCATCGAAGCCGGGCGCGGCGTGGAAGGCGTCGGCGCCCTTGTAGAAGTCCTCGTGCTTCAGGAAGTGCGGCAGGCATTCGGCCCAGCTCCAGCCGGGGTTGGCGCCGAAGCCGTCGCCCGCGCCCCAGCCGTCGTAGTCGCGCGCCTGGCCGCGCATGTAGATCATGCCGTTGATGCTGCTGCAGCCGCCCATCACCTTGCCGCGCGGGTAGCGCAGGCTGCGACCGTTCAGGCCCGGCTCGGCGTCGGTCGAGTAGAGCCAGTCGGTGCGCGGGTTGCCGATGCAGTACAGGTAGCCGACCGGGATGTGGACCCACAGGTAATCGTCGTTGCCGCCGGCCTCGACCAGCAGCACGTGCTTGCTCGGGTCGGCGCTCAGGCGGTTCGCGAGCAGGCAGCCGGCGGTGCCGCCGCCGCAGACGATGTAGTCGTAGGTCGCTTCGCCCATGTCGTCAGTGCGCGCCGGCCAAGACAGGAAAGAGCTTGACCAGCCCGTCGGACATGACCTCGACCGCGAGCGCCGCGAGCAGCAAACCCATCAGCCGCGTCATCACGTTGGTGCCGGTCTTGCCGATCGCCTTCGCGACCTGCTCCGACAGGCTGAACGTGACCCACACCACCGTGCCGATGATCAGGCCGTAGATGACGAGCACGCCGAGCTCCCACCAGTGCTTGGTCTTGTCGGCGTAGATGATCATCGTGGAGATCGTCGCCGGGCCGGTCAGCAGCGGGATCGTCAGCGGCACGATCGCGATGCTGGCACCGGTGTCGGCCTTGTCGCCGCCTTCGTGGAGATCGTCGCGGCGCGCCTCGGCCGGCTGCGCGTTGAGCATCTGCAGCGCCGACATCATCAGCAGCAGCCCGCCGCCGACCTGGAACGAGGCCAGCGAGATGCCGAAGAACTCGATGATCTTCAGCCCCGCCAGCGCGCTGACCGCGATCACGACGAAGGCCGCGAGCGCCGCGACGCGCGCGGTGCGCTGGCGTTGCGCGCGCGTGAAGCCCTCGGTGAAATGGATGAAGAACGGAATCACCCCGATCGGGTTCACGATCGCGAGCAGCGCGATCAGGGGTTTGTAGAGATCCATGCGGGATTGTGGCGTCTCACCCGCGCGCGGCCGCGGCAATTTGCCGCAGGTAGCGCAGGCCCGGCACGGCGCGCGGGCCGTACCAGCTGAGCATCTCGCCGTCGACCAGGCGCGCGCGCGCGTTCGGGCACAGCGCGCGCGCCTCGCCCAGGTGCGCGTCGCTGAAGTGGTAGGGCTCGGAGCTGAGCAGCACCTGCTGCACCTCGGCGAGCCAGGGCTCGTCCCCGCGGAGCACCGGGTAGCGCGCGGCCCCGTGCGCGCCGCCGCTGACGGCGGGCCAGGTCTGCCAGGCGATGCGCTCGAGCATGCGCGCGATGTAGGTGTCGCGCGCGACCGTCATCCACGGCTCGCGCCAGATCAGGTAGAGCACGCGTTGCGCGGCGTCGGCGTCGGGCCGGGTCAGCGCGAGTTCGTCTTGGAGCGCCTGCGTCAACGCCGCGGCACGCGCGCGCACGCCGGCCTCGGCCCCGAAGTGCGCGAGCATCTGCGCGACCAGCGCGAGGTTGTCGTCGGGGCCGTTCGGGTGCGTGACGATGATCTGCGGCGGCTGCGGCCAGGCGCGGATCGCTTCCACCGTCTCGCGCCGGTTCTCGTCGACGTTGACGAGCAGGTGCGTCGGCGCGAGGCGCCGCAGCTTCGCGAGGTTGACGTCCTTGGTGCCGCCGACCTTCGGGACGTTTCTCAGCGCTTGCGCCGGATGGATGCAGAAGCCGGTGCGCGCGACCAGCGCCTCGCCCAGCCCGAGCGTGACGACCAGCTCGGTCAGGCTCGGCACGAGGCTGGCGATGCGCAGGGCCATGCGGCGTCAGGCGTCGTCGCGCAGCGCGAGGTAGACCGCGCAGGTGCCGCGCAGATAGACCAGGCCCGGCAGCAGCAGCGCGAGCGCGAACACGATGCCGCCGCCGACCAGCGCGGCAGCGGCGTGGCCGGTCGAGCCGGTCGGTGCGCCAGTCGCGCCCAGGCTGCGCAGCCCGTAGCCGAACAGCCCGGCCGTCAGCTGCTGCGCCGGCACGTCGACGCCGACGACGCGCACGCCGAGTTCGGCGATCACGCGCCCGCCGACCATCACGACGGCGCTGACGATCGCGCCCATGCCGGCGGTCAGCAGGCTGACCACCGCCATCAGCAACAGCACGCTCAGCAGCCGGTGGCGGATCAACCGCGCCAGGCCGGTCACGACCTCGCGCACGCCGGCACCTGACCACACGGCGGGCGCGGCCAAGGGTACGACGACGGCGATCAGCGACAAGGCGGCAAGGCCGACCGCGAGCACGCCGACCGGCACGGCCAGGCCGAACAGCAGCGGGCCGATCACCGCGCCGCTGACCGACACCCGGCTGAGCCAGAACAGCCCGAGCAGCAGTACTGCACCCAGCGTGAGCACGCCGCCGACGATGGCCAGCGCCAGCAGCAGCCGGTGCGCGCTGGCGAGCGCGGCGCGCAGCGCCGCTGGCACGTCGCGAACCGGGCGGCCGCGCGCGTCGTCCATCACCAGGATGCCGGCGGCGTTGCCGCCGTAGAACGCGACGAACAACGCGGCGCCGGCCTGCACCGGGCCCCACCAGCTGGCATCGTGCGCCAGCGACGCCTCGGCCATCGCGACCAGCAGCCCGGAGGCGGAGAAGGTCGCCAGCAACGCGAACAGCGCGCGCGTGTTGCGCACCGCATCGACGCTGCGCAGCACCAGGCTCAGGGCGCTGAGGGGGTCGCGCTCGCGCATCGTGACGGTTCGGTTCGAGTGGGGAAATCGGTGAGCGCGCATGATATCGGTGCGGCACCGCGCGGCGGGCTCGGCTCGGGTTGGTACGTGCTTGCCCGAAAACAACACTTTCTTCAAGCGCTGCGTGCCCAGTTTCGTTCAATTCACTTATATTCACAAATCTGTGTATGGAAGCAGCGCCTTCGCTTGAATGGTTCACGATGGGTAGAAGCTCCACATGGTCTTCAGGAAATGGAAAGGGGCTCTCCCATGGGCAACAAACTCTACGTCGGTAATCTCTCATACAACATCCGTGACGAGGATCTGCAGCAGGCGTTCGCGCAGTACGGCAGCGTCTCTTCCGCCAAGGTCATGATGGACCGCGACACCGGTCGTTCCAAGGGCTTCGGCTTCGTGGAAATGGGCTCGGACGCAGAAGCGCAATCCGCGATCAACGGCATGAACGGCCAGGCCCTCGACGGCCGCGCGATCGTCGTCAACGAGGCCCGCCCGCGCGAAGAGCGTCCGGGTGGCTTCGGTGGCGGTGGTGGTCGCTCCGGTGGCGGTGGTGGCTTCGGTGGCGGCGGCCGCTCGGGTGGCGGCGGTGGCTTCGGCGGCGGCGGTGGTGGCGGCTACGGTGGCGGCGGTGGTGGCCGCTCCGGCGGTGGTGGCGGCTACGGCGGCGGCGGCAGTGGTGGCAGCCGTTCCGGCGGCGGTGGCGGCAGCCGCGGCGGCTACTGATCACTAGCGTCATCGGGCCGGCCCCGGCCGGCTGCATGAGTCAAGCGGTGGTGCGTGAGCCCACCGCTTTTTCGTTGGCGCCCGCGGCGCGGCGCTAGGTCCTCTGGCGCGGCTTGCGACCGCGGCCGCTGGCCAGCCGGTCGTACAGCGCGTTCGGCAGCAGCCGCATCAGCTTCGCGACCATGCCCATCTGCCACGGGATCACGCGGTAGCTGGCGCCGTGCGTGATCGCCTCGAAGGCCCGATCGGCGAAGGCGTCGACCGGCATCAGAAACGGCATGCTGTACGGGTTGCCGCGGGTCAGCGGCGTGTCGATGTAGCCGGGCAGTATCGTCACGACCTTCACGCCGCTGGCGCGCAGCTCGCCGCGCAGGCTTTCGCAGTAGCCGATCACCGCCGCCTTGCTCGCGCAGTAGGCGCCGTGGCCCGGCAACCCGCGGATGCCGGCGACGCTGGCGATGCCCACCAGCGCACCGCTGCGGCGCGCGCTCATCGCCGCGACGAAGGGATGGAAGGTCGCCGCCAGCCCCAGGTTGTTGGTCTCGAAGGTGGCGCGCATCACTTCGAGGTCGTCGAACTCGGCACTGTCCATGCCGACACTGATGCCGGCATTGGCGATCACGACATCCGGCACGCCCTGCGCGGCAATGCAGGCGTGGCCGGCCGCGACGATCGCGCCGACATCGCGCACATCGGCGGCGTAGACCGCGAACGCGTCCGCGGCGAAGCCCTGCGCCTGCGCCCAGGCCTGCACCTCGGCGGCACGGCGCGCCACCAGCGCGAGCCGGTAGCCGGCGCGCTGAAAGCGCGCGGCCAGCGCCTGGCCGATGCCGCTCGACGCGCCGGTGATGAAGATCAGCGGCGCGTTCATGGCTG
>Ga0307513_10011863_pt1 | contig 10794 bp, 13 predicted proteins | sample 15_EM_MG_FD_202174 | JGI IMG/M metagenome (GOLD analysis project Ga0307513, IMG submission 202174) | Populus trichocarpa ectomycorrhiza microbial communities from riparian zone in the Pacific Northwest, United States - 15_EM | ecosystem: Host-associated > Plants > Roots > Unclassified | place...
AGACATGCACGTCCTCGTCTCCGGCGGTGCCGGCTACATCGGATCCCACACAGTCCTTGCGCTGGTCAAGGCCGGGCACAGCGTCGTGGTGGTCGACGACTTCTCCAACAGCAAGGCGGCGGTCGTCGGCCGGTTGGAGGCGCTGGCCGGGCAGCAGATCCCGGTGCAGGCCTTCGACCTGACCGACCGCGACAAGACGGATCGGTTGTTCGACACCGAGCACGTCGACGCGGTCATCCACTTCGCCGGGTTCAAGGCGGTGGGGGAGAGCGTCGCGAAGCCGCTTTCCTACTACGCCAACAACCTCGACACGACGTTCTCGCTGCTGCGCGCCATGGAACGGCACGGCACGCCGAAGCTGGTGTTCTCCTCGTCGGCCACCGTGTACGGGCCGCGTTCGGTGCTGCCCTACCGCGAGGACGGCGAGGAGCCGATCGAGGCGGTCAACCCGTACGGGCGCAGCAAGGTGATGCTCGAGCACGTCCTCACCGACGTGGCGGCGGCGACACCGGCCCTGAAGGTGGCGCTGCTGCGCTACTTCAACCCGGTGGGCGCGCACCCGTCCGGCACCATCGGCGAGGACCCGGGTGGCATCCCGAACAACCTGGTGCCGTTCATCGCCCAGGTCGCGGTGGGGCGCCGGGAGAAGCTCAGCGTGTTCGGCGGGGACTACGAGACCCCCGACGGCACCTGCCTGCGCGACTACATCCACGTCGAGGACCTGGCCGCCGGGCACGTCGCGGCGCTGGAGTACCTCGACAAGGCCACCGAGCCGGCGCGCGCGTTCAACCTGGGCACCGGGCAGGGCACGTCGGTGCTGGAGATGCTGCACGCGTTCGAGCGGGCGGCCGGCAGGCCGATCCCGTACGAGATCGTGGCGCGCCGGCCGGGTGATCTGCCCGAGAGCTACGCCGACGTCAGCCGCGCGGCCGCGGAGCTGGGCTGGCGGGCCGACCGCACGGTCGACGACATGTGCGTCGATGCGTGGCGCTGGCAGTCGCAGAACCCGCACGGCTACCCCGACGCCTGAACGGGGGCGTCCGTGGAGATCGTCGTTCACGAGGACGCCGCCGAGTTCGCGGCGCTGGCCGGGCCCTTCTTCGCCCGCGATCCCGACCGGCACACGATCGCGCTGACGGTGCTGAACGGGATGGTGCAGCACGGGCACGGGATCGCGGTGCTGGCCACCGTCCACACGGACGGGGAGGTGGTGGGCGCGCTGCTGTGCAGCCCGCGGCGCCCCCCGATCGTGTCCGGGGTGGCTCCCGAGCACGCCACCGCCGTCGTGGATGCGCTGGCCGGGGCGGGGTTCCGGGCCACCGGCGCCCGCGGCCCCACCGCCGCGGTGGAGACGTTCGCGGCAGCGCATGTGGCGCGGCACGGGGGCACCGCCCGGGCCGGACGCGTCACGCGGCTGTTCGCGCTCGACGCCCTGGTCCCACCACAGGGAGTGCCCGGCCGCGCCAGGGCCGCGGTGCCCGTCGACGCACCGCTCGTGCACGTGTGGCGCACGGCGTTCGTGGCGGAGGCGGCACCGCCCGGCGAGGCCGTGCCCACCCTGGGCAGCGTCGCGCAGGAGATCGCGGATCTGGGCGGTGGCGAGCAGCTGTGGACCGTCGATGGGCGGCCGGTGTCGCAGGCCACCGCCCGCGGCCCGGTCGTCGGCATGACGCGCATCGGGCCCGTCTACACCCCGCCGGAACTGCGCGGACACGGCTACGCCGCGGCCGCCACCGCAGCCGCCGCGCAGTGGGCACTCGACGCCGGCGCCACGCGGGTCCTGCTGTTCACCGACCTGGCCAACCCGATCTCGAACCGGCTCTATCCGCGGATCGGTTTCGTCCCCATCCACGACGGGCTGGACGTGGATTTCGACCACTGAGCGACGTGGATAGGCTGCGCCACATGTCCGAGGCACTGGCGTGGCGGCGCAGCAGCGCCGCCACCGCCGTCGGCGGCGAGGCCGTGGAGATCGCGGTGCTCCCCGCCGGTGACGTGCTGCTGCGCACCACCGCCTCGTCCGCGGCCGGGCTGCCGCCGCTGCGCTACACCCCGGAGGAATGGCGCGCGTTCCTGGCTGGCGTCCGCGCCGGCGAGTTCGACACCCCCTGAGCCGCCGGGCAGGATCGACGCGTGGATCGACGGACCGGCGCATCGCTCACCCTGCTCGGCCTCACCGAGAGCTGGGCGGCGAGCACGCTGACCGACCTCGGCTGGTGGGACGAGGACGGGCCGCGGGAAGGCGCCGAGCCGATCATGTGGGCACTGGCCCGCAGCCCCGACCCGAACGCCGCGTTGCTCGGCCTGGAGCGGCTCATGGCGGCCGCGCCGGACCGGGCGACCCTGGACAAGGCATTGCGCGCCGACGTGCGGCTGCGCGGGCGGCTCACCGCGTTGCTGGGCAGCTCCACGGCACTGACCGACCATCTCGTCACCCACCCCGACCGGTGGCACCGCCTCGCCGGTGACGTCGGGCCGCCCGACGCCGAGGGCGCCGCCGCGACGATGCTGGCCGCCGTCGGCGCCGACCCGGACGGGCCACCGGCCGGGTCTCCCGGTGGGAGCGCTGCCCGGCTGACCGGCGCCGCGGCCGTCACCGCGCTGCGGGCGGCCTACCGCGACGAGATCATGGTGCTGGCCGCCGCCGACCTGGCCGCCATCGGCGAGCCCGGGCTCCCCGTCATGGAGATCGAGGACGTCACCGCGCGGTTGTCCGATCTCGCCGCGGCCGGGCTCCGGGCGGCCCTCGCGGTGGCGGTGGCGGAAGTCGGCGACGCCGGCCGGCTCGCCGTGATCGCCATGGGCAAGTGCGGCGGCCACGAGCTGAACTACGTGAGCGACGTCGACGTCGTGTTCGTCGCCGAACCCGCCGACCAGGCCACCACGAAGCTCGCGCACCGGCTCATGCGGATCGCCGGGGAAGCCTGCTTCCAGGTCGACGCCAACCTGCGACCGGAGGGCCGGCAGGGGGCGCTGGTCCGCACCCTCGACGGGCACGTCAGCTACTACCAGCGGTGGGCGAAGACCTGGGAGTTCCAGGCGCTGCTCAAGGCCCGTCCGGTGGCGGGCGACGCGGAGCTGGGCAAGGCCTACACCGAGGCCGTCGCGCCATTCGTGTGGAGCGCGGCGGGCCGCGACGACTTCGTCGCCGAGGTGCAGGCGATGCGCCGGCGCGTCGAGGACCACATCCGCCCCGACCTCGCCGACCGCGAGCTGAAGCTGGGCCCCGGCGGCCTGCGCGACGTCGAGTTCGCGGTGCAGCTGCTGCAGCTCGTGCACGGGCGCACCGACGACCAGCTGCGCTCACCGACCACCCTGGACGCGCTCGCCGCACTCGCCGACGGCGGCTACGTCGGCCGCGACGACGGCGCGAACCTCGCCGCGTCGTACCGGTTCCTGCGGCTGCTCGAGCACCGCCTGCAGCTGCAACGGATGCGGCGCACCCACCAGCTGCCGCCCGCCACGGACACCGACGCGCTGCGCTGGCTGGGTCGTGCGGCCCGGATGCGCCCCGACGGGCGCAACGACGTCGTCGGCGTGCTCACCGCGGAATGGCAGCGCAACGCCCGCCGGGTGCGCAGGCTGCACCAGAAGTTGTTCTACCGGCCGCTGCTCACCGCCGTCGCCCGACTGCCCGTCGACGCGGGCGGCGACGTCGGACGGCTCTCCGAGGACGCCGCGAAGGCACGGATGAAGGCGTTGGGCTGGGTGTCGCCGGAAGGCGCGCTCAACCACCTCCGCGCCCTCACCTCGGGGCTGTCGCGGGCCGCGTCGATCCAGACGACGCTGCTGCCCGTCCTGCTCGACGAGCTCGCCCGCACCCCCGATCCCGACCGTGGCCTGCTGGCCTACCGCCGGGTGTCGGAGGCGCTGGCCAAGACCCCGTGGTACCTGCGGCTGCTGCGCGACGAGGGCCAGGTCGCGGCCCGGCTCATGCACCTGCTCGGCACCTCCGCGCTGGTGCCGGACCTGCTCGTTCGGGCTCCGGAGGTACTGCGCCTGCTCGCCTCGCCGACTGCGGGGCAGTCCGACGAGCTGTCCCGTGATCCCGCGGAGGTGGCCGCCTCGCTGCGCACCTCCGTGGGGCGGCAGCACGAGCCTGCCGTCGCCGCGGCCACCGCCCGTTCCATGCGCCGCCACGAGCTGCTGCGGGTGGCGTGCGCCGACCTGCTGGGCATCCTGCCCACCCCGGACGTGTGCCGTGCGCTGTCGTCGGTGTGGGTGGCGGTGCTGCAGGCCACCCTGGACGCCGTCGAGCGCACCCTCGCGACCGAAGGGACCACCCCCGCCGCCCGGATCGCCGTCATCGGCATGGGGCGCCTCGGTGGCGCCGAGCTCGGCTACGCCAGCGACGCCGACGTGCTGTTCGTGTGCGAACCCGTCGACGGGGCCGGCGAGCAGGAGGCGGTGCGCTACGCCAACACCGTCGCGGAGAGCGTGCGGCGCAGCCTCGGCGCGCCCAGCCCCGATCCTGCGCTGGTCGTCGACGCGGATCTGCGCCCGGAGGGCCGCAACGGCCCGCTGGTGCGCACCCTGGAGTCCTATCGGGCCTACTACGCCCGATGGTCCGAGGTGTGGGAGGCGCAGGCGCTGCTGCGCGCCCGGCCCGTCGCCGGCGATGTAGGGCTGGGCAGGCGGTTCGTCGAGATGGTCGACCCGATCCGCTACCCGCCCGACGGCATCGACGCCGCGGCCGTCGCCGAGATCCGCCGCATCAAGGCACGCGTCGACGCCGAACGCCTGCCCCGCGGGGCCGACCGCAGCCTCCACACGAAACTCGGCCTCGGCGGGCTCGCGGACGTCGAATGGACCGTCCAGCTGTTGCAGCTGCAGCACGCGGGCGACCTGCCGGAGCTGCGCACCACCTCCACCCTCGACGGGCTCCGCGAAGCGGTCGCGGCCGGGTTGCTCACCGAACCCGACGCCGTCGAGCTGGAGGCCGGCTGGACCATGGCCACCCGGGCCCGCAACGCCGTGATGCTGGTGAAGGGCAAGCCGGGCGACCAGCTGCCTCGCTCGGGACGCGAGCTCGTCGCCGTCGCGCACTCGCTCGGCTACCCGGCGGACGGCGACCCCGGCGTGTTCCTCGACGACTACCGCCGCATCACCCGCCGCGCCCGGGCAGTGGTGGAGCGGGTGTTCTACGGCTGGTAGGTGGGCATCAGGCGCGAGCCCAGGCGGCCATCGACCCAGTACGCCGCCGGAGGCATCCCGTTCCACGTCCGCAGCCGCGACGCGGACGCCGCCCTTGTCCCTGACCGGTTCGAGGTGCTCGCCCCGGGGATCGTGGCCGTGCACCGATGGCGGCCCGACAGCGACCTGCTGGCCCCGGTGGCGGACGCCGACGCGGCGATCTGGGGCCTGGTCGCCCGCGCGCCCTGAGCTCGCTGATCTCGAGTGCGCTGCAGTCGACGAGGAGCATCGTCGTCACCACAGAGCGCATGCAGTTTCGATCGTGGGGCGGTGACGGCCGAACTGGGCCGAACGCGTGGTGCTATCCGTGCCCGGCCTCGGCTATCCGGGCCAGCCACGCGCGGGCCCCGGCACGCGTGTCGTCGCCCAGGTCGGCCTCGAGTGCGTGCTCCGTCGCGTGGACGACCGGGCGTGCCGTCGCCAGTCGTTCCCTCCCGGTCGAGGTGAGGCGGATCTCCTGACTGCGCCGGTCCTGCGGGTGTGGTCGACGCTCGACGAGGTCCATGCGCTCCATCCCTGCGATGAGCTCGTTGGCCGACTGGCGGGTGCTCGCCACAGCACGCGCCACGTCCGAGATCGAGGCTCCCGGCTGCTCCTCGAGTACGAGCAGCGTGGCGTACTGGGCAACCGACAGACCGTGCTCCGCAAGCGCGTCCTCGACCGCGGAACGCATGGTCAACCACACCTGGCGGACCAGGAAACTCAGGCAGATCTCCGTCTCGGCGCCCATCACACCCTCCTTGACAGGTTCCTGTCCATATTTCAATCTTGTCAGGAACCTGGCAAATCTAGCTCAAGGAGTCGACATGTCGATCGCCGTCGTCACAGGCGCAAGCAGTGGGATCGGGGCTGCCGTGGCGCGCGACCTCGTGAACCGCGGGCGCGAGGTGCTCGCCGTCGCCCGCCGACAAGCCGAACTCGGAGCCGGAGTCACGCCGGTCGTCGCAGATCTCTCGACCGATGGCGGGATCGACGCGGTGGTCGCGGCAGTCGCCGGGCGCCAGGTCGAGGTGCTCGTGCACGCCGCCGGAAACGACCACGTACGCGGCATTGCCGAGACGACGAGGGCGCAGCTCGACGCACTGTGGGCGATCAACATCAGTGCCCCGATCCTGCTCACCGGAGCGCTCCTCGCCGACCTGGGCGACGGTGCCGGAGTGGTGTTCGTCGGCAGCACGGCAGCCGTGCGCGGCATCGACCGGCACGCTGCATACGGTGCGAGCAAGGCTGCACTGCACGGGCTCACCGTGAACCTCGCCGCGGAGCTGGCTCCCCGCGTCCGTGTCAACACCGTCAGTCCGGGCGGGACGCGGACACCGATGACCGCGGACTACCTGACCGCCTACAGGGAAGGCGCCGATCCGGAGCACGTCGTCCGCCAGCTCGGGATCGAGAAGGGTCGGATGCTGCTCGGTGGTATGGCCGAACCGGAGGACGTGGCGGCCACGATCGTCCACGTCGCCCTCGACGCGACCGGAATGACCGGAATGACCGGAAGTGTGATCCCGGTCGACGGCGGGTTCACCGCCCGCTGAACCCGGGGCCCGGCGGCTCGCCACCGCGTACGTCAGCAAGCCACGTTCGCGACCGAATCCGTCCTGGAAGTGGCTTTGCTGACATACCCCGGGGGCCTTCCGGCCGGTTCCGAGGGCTGGGCCATGGGGCTGTCGCCCGTTAGCGTGAAGCCGTGCCCTCCCTGCAGACCGTCGTCGCGTTCGTGCTCACCGGGATGGTGCTGGTGGTGGTGCCGGGGCCGAGTGTGTTGTTCATCGTCGGCCGGGCGTTGGCGCACGGGCGGCGGGTGGCGCTGGTGAGCGTCGCGGGCAACATGTCCGGGGTCTTGCTGGTGGTCGGGGTGGTGGCGCTGGGCTTCGGGACGATCGCGGCGCACTCGATCGAGGTGTTCACGGTCCTGAAGCTCGTCGGTGCCGCCTACCTCGTGTACCTGGGAGTGCAGACAATCCGTCACCGGGGTGAGCTGGCTGCTGCGGTCGAGGAGCCGGCGGGTCCGCTCACAGCGCGTATCTACCGACAAGGCGTGGTGGTGGGGGCGACCAACCCGAAGGTGCTGGTCCTGTTCGCCGCGATCCTGCCCCAGTTCACCGATCCTGCGGCCGGCGTGCCCGGCGTGCAGATGGTTGTCCTGGGAGTGCTCTTCGCAGTGCTCGCGGCGGGGGTGGACGCGATCTACGCGGTCGGTGCGGGCGCGGCGCGCGGGTGGTTGGCGACCTCGCCGCGCCGGATCCGGCGCCTGGGGGCCTCGGGTGGCGTGCTCATGATCGCGCTGGGCACGGGGCTGGCCGTGGCGGCGCGGGAATGACCGGAGAGTGAACGGTCTTGCCTTTGAAGCCCCGTCCGGGCGATCATTGGATGTACACCGTCCGAACGTAGACGACTACGTAGTGTGGTCGCCGTGAACGGTGAGCGCGAGGAGCCGACGATGTCGAACGACGTTGACCAGGCAGGGGACTACTCCTACGACCTCGCGCATGAGGCCCGCACCGCGAAGGTGCCGGCCCAGCGCCGTCCCTCGTCGGTGGACGGCCTGCGCGGTATGCCGTTCGAGCGCGACGACGACGGCGACTACGGCTACGACCAGGCCCACGAGGGGTAGCCCGAGAGCGCTCGCCCCCACCCCGGCACGATGGGATGGTGGCGCAGCAGGAGTTGCAGGACCTCCGCACCACCGTCGACACGGTGCTGCAGACGGTCATCGACCAACGGGCGGCGCTGTTCGCGCTGGTACTGGCGTTGATCGCGGTCGCTTGGACGGCACTGTGGCGCTGGACGCGCACGGTCGTCACGATCGCCCACGAGGGTGGGCACGCGCTGGTGGCGGTGCTGGCCGGCCGGGGCCTGACGGGTATCCGGCTGCACCCGGACACCTCCGGTCTCACCGTCTCGACGGGTGCGCGCCGCGGCGCGGGCCTGGTGCTGACCTTCCTGGGTGGCTATCCGGCCCCGTCGCTGATCGGGCTGGGCGGCATGGTGCTGGTGGCGGCGGACGAGCCGCAGGCGCTGCTGTGGATCGTGGTGGGCGCGCTCGTGCTGACGCTGGTGTGGATCCGCAACCTCTTCGGCGGGATGGCCGTGGTCGCGACCGGCGCGCTCGTGGGTGCGGTGGCGTGGTGGGGCACCCCGCAGGTGCAGGACGGGTTCGCAGCGGCCCTGTGCTGGTTCCTGGTGCTGGGCGGGGTCCGCGCGGTGCGCGAGCTGCAGCGCGGGCGACTCCGTGATCCACGGGACCGTGACGGCGGCGGCACGTCCGACGCCGACATGCTGGCCGCGCTCACGCGGATGCCGCGTGGAATGTGGATCGCCGTCTTCTGGTTGCTGGGCTTGGGGGCGGTGATCGCCACCGCCTGGGTGCAGTTCGGCTGAGTGAGGACGAGTAGTGAGCGACTGGAACACGAAGATCATCGAGGAGTTCCGCGGGAACGCGGGCAAGGTCGGCGGGCCGTTCGAGGGCGCATCGATGATCATCATCCACACCATCGGCGCGAAGTCCGGCGAGGAGCGGGAGACGCCGCTGGTCTACTTCGCGCAGGACGACGGCACGATCGTGATCGTGGCCTCCGCCGCCGGCGCTCCCAAGCACCCGGCCTGGTACCACAACGCGACGGCCACCCCGCGCTTCGACGTGGAGGTGGGCACCGAGCGGTTCCCGGTGGACTCGGTGGAGATCTCCGGCGAGGAGCGCGACCTGGTCTGGAAGAACGTCGTGGCCACGTCCCCCGGCTTCGGGGACTACCAGGTGAAGACCGACCGGTTGATCCCGCTGCTGCGGCTCACCCGCGTCTGAACCGGCGCCACCACGACCGTCGCTCCGGGCCCGCTTCGGGCTCCGGGCGCGACGGCGGGGCGGCCGCCTCCCTGGTGCCACGGTCGGCGTGCCAGCGCGCGACCACCTCGTCCACCTTCACCGGGGCCACGGGCACCTTCGGCCCGCTCGGGAAGCGGATGTGCTCGGCGATGCGCCGGTTGAGATCCAGTACCGCGTCGCGCACGTCCGCCTCGGTGCGCAGCGCGCGCACCGTCTCCGGGAGCCGGTCGATCTCCCGGCGCAGCAGGATCGAGGCCGGCAGCAGCGCCTCCGCGGTGACGCCCTCGCGTTCCATCCAGCCGCGGACCCACCAGTTCTCGTCGTACGGCCGGTCGAGGCCGGGCAGCGGACGGCCCTTCCCCGGCAGGTCGTCGAACGCACCGCGCTCCTGGGCCAGCCGGATCTGGCGATCGATCGCGGACTCGAACTGCGGTGTGCTCACGGCGCCTCCCCACGCTCAGGCACCCTTCATTCTACGTCATGTAGAGCGAACCGTCAGGCCTTGAGACGACGCCGGACCGTCCGCTCGAGGATGCCCAGGGTGGCCTTCAACGCGCTCTCCGGGAGGATCGGGAAGATCCTCCGCTCGCGCCACACGGGATCGATGTCGGACCAGTCGTAGAACGACGTGACGATCGTGGCGTCAAGCCCCTCCGGGGTCAGCCGATAGCCGTACACGTGTCCGATCTGCGGCCGGACCGCGCCGAGGATCGTCCAGGAGATCTCCCGGTCCTCCTCGTACGTGCGGATCGTGACGGTCACGTCGTAGTGGCCGAGCGGCACGTCGCCCAGTGATTCACGGTCCATGTGGATCACGAACGTGTCGCCGGCCGCGGAGGCCGGCTCGCCGGTGAAGTCCTGCAGCATGCCGCTGGAGTCGATGTCGACGTGGCCCTGCGGATCGCGCAGCACCGCGAAGATCGCCGCCGCCGGCGCGGGAATGGTGCGGCTGACCTCGAACCGCTCGACCGTCTCGTCGCTCATGCCCCCACACTGCCCGTTCGTGTGGTGGGTGGCGGGACGGGGGGTAGCCCCACCGTGCCGGGGCCCGCGCCGCACTAGCGTCGGTCCCATGAGCATGCGGGGGATCGGGACGCGACGGATCGGCGAGGGGATCGGCGCCGGGATCGGCGCGGCGGCGCTGGCGATGGTGACCATCACGGGATGCGGGGCGACGCCGACGGTGGCCGCCGGAACGGCCGCGCTCACGAGCGAGACCCGGACGATCGCGAACATCACCGGGCTGGAACTGGCCACGTCCGGCCAGGTCGAGATCACCAATGGCGCCACGCAGTCGCTGAGCATCGAGGCGCCGGCTGACGTGCTGCCGGTGCTGACCAGCGAGGTGACCGGCGGGGTGCTGCGGCTGTCCGTGAAGGACCGGACCGTGCTGCGCAACACCGACAAGATCCACTACAAGCTGACGGTGCCGACGCTGGACCGCATCGTCGTCACCGGTGCGGGCGACGTGACCCACCCTGATCTGAAGGCGCCCGCGATCACCGTGGAGATCGACGGGTCCGGCGACGTCGTCCTGCGCGGCACGGTCGAGAAGCAGGTGGTGGACATCAGCGGATCGGGCACCTACACCGCCCCCGACCTCGCCACCCGCACCGGCGAGATCACCGTCGACGGCAGCGGGGACGCGGACGTGCGGGTCGCCGACTCGTTGAAGGTCGACGTGTCCGGTAGCGGCGACGTGACCTACCACGGCTCACCGACTCTGCAGAAGGACATCTCCGGCTCCGGCAAGGTCACGCAGGCTTCGTGACGGTCAG
>Ga0307513_10011864_pt1 | contig 10794 bp, 10 predicted proteins | sample 15_EM_MG_FD_202174 | JGI IMG/M metagenome (GOLD analysis project Ga0307513, IMG submission 202174) | Populus trichocarpa ectomycorrhiza microbial communities from riparian zone in the Pacific Northwest, United States - 15_EM | ecosystem: Host-associated > Plants > Roots > Unclassified | place...
TGGAATAAGTCCATATGGAGTCTATGTGGATTCTATGTGGATTCCACATGGAATCCATGTGGAATCCATGTGGAATCTGTATCAGTGAGTACCTGATTTATGTGGTGAAACATATTCCATGTGGAATCCATGTGGAATCCATGGATTCCACATGGAATAAATCTGTTCCACATGGATTCCATGTGGAATAAGGGGGCATGGTAAAGTATTGCGCTATGGAGGGGTATTGAAGATACAAGTTGGGAAAAATTATGTGCCAAACTAATTGGTTTCAATGCCGAAGAGATCGATGGAGAGTGCAACTGGTTACTGTCTCATGCGTAACCCAACAGAATACGATGAAGCCCGTGGCACGAGCATGGCTGCTTTACGTATTATCTCGCTTGGGTCAATATTTGGACTCCTCGATGAAACTAAAAGGCTTATTCCTGAGCCTATCCTGTCTCATCGGGTTGCCTGTATCGCCATTTCATGCATGTGATACCTACATCGTCAGGACCCCCAAAATCCCCCAATGCAGGACAACCTTCTTGCCGCCTGGGCAACAAAGTCAAAGTGATTGCCGTGGTTATGGAGGCAGCAGATATGAGTTACCTCAATAGGACACCGACAGCCAACTGTGGATTACGAGGCGCCTAAATATCCACTTTCCCAGAGCCTCCGACAATCACACGAGAGATTATATTCCGAAGGGATCCAACTCTCTGCACAGCAATGAAGTCTGATGAGCTCACAAAAGCGCTCTCAAAGCCATTTATCCCTTCAATAGCATGTATTCTTTTCCCTCGCCACATTAAGCGAGTCCAAGAAGCGGTCAGTGCCTATTTGGAGAAGGTAAGTCCGAGAGCTTGTTCAGATTTGAGAATTATTTACCTCACGCTATAATTACCGAAGACTCGAACATGATATTTCAGGAAACGCCCATCCCGGCATGATAATTGCAGGACAAATCAGGACAAACAAGCGCCCACAGATGCAGCCAAATTTATCAGTAAGGACTTCATTTGTTTTTCTGCTCAAGAATGAGAGGAAATCGGAAATTAAATTGTTCAATAACCAATGCGTCGATTCCAGTACACTATCACCCATAAATTATAGTAACATGCGCTCCTGGGCACCATTGCTACTTGGTAGTGCCCTTGCCATCTTAAAAGTACCAGCCGGCTTGGCCAGAAGGAGTTGGAATTTTATGACTTACTGGAGATAGAATGTGGGGGGTGTTGGAGATGGCCAATCTGCCAGGCATGACACGATGGGCAGACACAAGGAGGGAGGATGGTGACCAAGCGAGGGCGGGTCGCCAAGCACAGTGGTTGCAATGACAACATAAGCGCAGCGTCGCAAGTGTGATCAAGAGAAATGTGAAAACAAGTTACAACCTAGTTACAACGTCACAGCGCTTCAGCAGAGGCAGCGTGATTCCCACCGCTGTCTCCGCACCCACTCTCTCCTACCTCTCCATTCATGAGGTCAATACCCTAGCAGGAGGCGGCGTAATTTCCACCGCCGCCCTCGCTGCCTGACGTGGCTGGTACCACCCTGGACCAACCCTCCACCATGCACAACCCACCACACCATGAACGAGAGCCTAAATGACATCAATATTCCCTGCTTCCATGTTCTATGATGACTCGGGCCATCAACCCAATTGCCATCCCATCATCAAGTATACTCGTACACCTCTCACTACATATCATCTCTTCATCCTCGCCCACATCCACTGCGAAACTCCATTAGTCGTACCCTTCCAATAGCATACACCCCCCATTTCGCTTTCATACAGCTTCATCAATTGTCCAATTGGAATCCCATCTCGGAATCAACTATCCTGTATGTCGGAAATCTGAAAAGTGCCTTATAAGGCCTATAATGCTGAAAAGGTCTGGCTTCCATCATGATGCCTCATGATGATGCAGTTAGTTTACTAAGTCTAAGAGTATTGTGAAGGCAAGTGAGAATTATAAGGCTGAGAGCAATCATAAGGGACAACCGTCATTTCGAGGACAGAGAAAATTATGAGGTTAACAGAACTTGTAATAGACCAACATACCTTGTAACCGCTCATAGTCTCTCATATCCTCTGCTGCGTCAGTCCAAACGATGGATAGCAACAACAGAAATCCACAAAGTGGATTCCTCAGTTCAATTAATGAGATGGAGGCTGAGAAGAGCCTTATAACTAAGTAAGTTACAAGTAATTAATAAAAGTAAAAATAGAAGAAGAGGGAGTGGTGGGTGGGTGACTGAAAAATGCTGAGGCAAAGCCTGGAGAAATAGGTGTGGCCATATTTCTGGACCAAAATCTCAACACCCTGATGGCGGAGCGAGAAGGGAACTTACTGTGAACGCAGTGCTCAACTGGCATGGCCAGAGAAAGAGGCAAGCAACAGTAAGGAGTACTGAGACAAGGTGATGCACCATTATCAAGCACATGCCGAATCCATCTCTGACTCAGCCTCTGCTGGAACCCCAGCACCAAGAGGAGAACAGCACCTGAATGACAATGGCACTGAATGAGCAAGGCTCAAAATAAAAGAGTGGCGGAGCCGAGATAAGTTAGGCCCTATGCGCAGAGGCCTATGAAAATGTTCCTTACCTTTGGAACCCACATTTACTATGATCAATGTGCTCAGTCACAATCTCATGTACATCATATACCATATTAATTTTTTGTTGTCTTCACGATTCGAACCACCGACCTTATAATTATTGGGCTTACCTTACAAATGCTCACCATAGTTTCCGCTACACCATACAGTCATATTATGTAGGTATAACTCAATTAATTATATGGGCTTATCTTTTCCCAGCACACCTATGCAGCGCCGGCTTGGTGGCTCATGATTATTCAACCTCAATAAGTCTGAGCAAGACAACCACCCTTGAGGTTGAGTCCTCTGATACCATTGATAATGTTAAGGCCAAGATCCAAAGGAAGGGTAACATCGCCCTTTCCCTCACAACTGTGCTATATAGTATACGCTGATCATCATTTCCAGTATTCCTCCTGACCAACAGCGCCTCCTCTTCACCGGCAAGCAGCTTGAAGATGGTCGAACTCTTTTGGATTACAACATCCAGAAGGAGTCGGCGCTTCACCTCGTCCTTCATCTCCGCGGTGGTATGCAGATCTTTGTCAAGACCTTGACTAGCAAGACGATCACCCTTGAAGTGGAATCGTCCGACACAATTGGCAATGTCAAGGCCAAGATCCAGGACAAGGAAGGCATTCTCCCCAACCAGCAGTGCTTGATTTTCGCCGGAAAGCAACTCAAGGATAGCCGCACGCTTTCCACAATATCCCAAAAGAATTGACCATCCACCTCATCCTTCGCCTTCGTGGGGGTATGCAAATTTTCGTCAAGACTCTCATCGACAAAATCATTACACTCAAGGTTGAATCCTCCTACATCATCGACAACGCAAAGGCCAAGATCCAAGAAAAAGAGGGCATCTGAGTCCCCCCTGATCAGCAATGCCTCATCTTCACTGGAAAGCAGCTCGAAGACGGCTGCACACTCTCTGACTATAATATCCATCTCGCGCAGCTGGTGCTGGTGGCTCGTCAAACACCATGCTCAAGCTTTATACGGATGATTCACCAGGACTTTGAGTGTACATGCCATTCAATAGTTACCCGCAACACTACCCTTCATCTTCATTTCGTCTCTAGAGACCCATTCATTGTCCTCGTGCTCTAGAAGGAATCATTGCAGAGGAATGCAAATCTTCATTAAGACACTCACTGGGAAGACCATCACTCTGGAGGTCGAATTTTCGGACACCATTGACAATGTGAAGGCGAAGATTCAAGATAAGGAATCCACCTGACCAGCAATGCCTTATTTTCACAGGAAAGCAGTTGGAGGATGGTTGCACCCTTTCTGATTATAACATTCAGAAGGATTTGGGTAAGTTACTTATTCGATTTGAAAGTGTGGTATTGTTATTAACTTTCTCCCCAGTCCTGCATCTGAGAGGTGGCAAGTGAAGGGTCAGCCGCTTGTAGTTGGAGTTCCAGGTTAACTGTCCCTCGCCATTTTTACATACATTGCATACCACAACTGAACATTTGTCAAATTTGTAATGTGATTATATCCATGCACAGATTCTAAGCTAAATGAGTCGTACGCTCAATTGTGTGATTTTTCCTCCTCCTCTTTCTTTGACTTGTCTTCAGATTCGAAACTGACGTCTGCTGTATCGGTTAGAATTTTAAGGTGGGCAAGTTTGAAGATTTGGTTTCAAAAGTATCTTGACAGGTTTTACGATGGAGGAATTGTATTTGAAGTTTGAACCGATGTCATCTATAAATTTAATTGAGTCTAATAGTGCACACAACACGAGTAACATTGCAAAATTACTACAACATGCGTACATCTACCAACTGATTTATTTGCGTGCCTTGCCCTTTGCGACAACCTTAGACTGGGTTGCACGCTTTGCTTTGGGAGGCGGCATCTGGGCATCAGCGGTGCTGATAGGCTGGATGGGGGAAGGAGGCAGTGGCTCTATATTTGTGGTGACAGATCTCTTTGCATTGCATGCAGAAGATCGACGGACTGTCTCAACAGTGGTTATGGCGGTTTTCTTTGATGCCTTTGATACTTGGCGATGCTGTAATCCTTCCACAGTGTCCATGTTCGGGTTTGCCTGGGTGTCGGTCATTGTTATAGTGGTCGTTGTAGTTATTTTAGTTGATGAATCTGACTCAGACTCGGATGGAATCGATGGATCGCAAGGGGAAGATGCATAGATGTCGTCATCATGGTCCGAAAGGTAATTGCTGCGAGGGTCAGACCTATGTCTCCAAGTCGTCTCATCCTCATCAGATTCGATCTCCTCCAAGGAAAGCTGTTGGAGGATATTTGTGACCCTGATGTCCTCCCCTTCACCAATAAAAGAGGCCAGCTGGGAGTCAGGAATTACCTCAGCAATTTGTGAATGTGGAAATACTTCACAGTTCCAGATGACGAAAAGGCCTGCAAAGTGCGATTTGGTGGACAGGCCTTCGATAAGGGTCTGCTTGTAAATGCTATAGTTTTCTAAATATTTCATTCTGGTGATATTTCCAATTCCAGATGTGTTGAATTTGGTGTTGTCGGAGAGCATAAAACCAGCCTGAGAATCGAATGAAGCAATGGAAATGGCATAGTAACTGAACTTACCATCATGCACATCCATACGATAAAGCCCGGTGTTACAATAGGGGGCTGTTTGGTAGTGGGGTGATAGTAGGTGTTGTTAGCGCGCATAACAAGCTTCTCCGGTTTTTTTTGGTCAAGGGAATTTGGTCCGTAAACAATCAAGTGGGCAAGCTACATGTGAACAAATGATAAGACAACAAATCAGCTCGAAACAGGTAATTTGATTTACCTTGAAGAGCGAGGGATTTAAGAAGAGTCCTGACATGAAATTCACATTTTCGTCAGAAAAAAGGATTGGGGGGAGTGGGGAAAAGGTCCTCCCACCATCGGTGATTCCAAGTAGCTCACAGATCCGTTTGTTGTGACTGCGCTTGACACCTGTGGCAAACATCGCTTGATTGAGGCGCTGAGAAGGATTGAAGATGACCTCCGAGTCGAATACACGGCCGGCATTGGATCGGAATTGCTTGAGGGCAAGAGAGCGCCCACTAGATAGGTACAACAGAAACTAACAATAGAAATATGAAAGATTCATTCAGATCAGTTCAGATCCATTAATATAACAATGTTTGAGAACACACCTCCTTTGCAAGCAGCTCATGCCTTCCCAAGTACGCCAAATATTTTTGAGGAATCAAGTAATGCAGTTCAGCAGCAATACCAAACTTCGTCTGTCCTCTCTCATAGCGCTCAGGGGAATCATAGGGAAATTCAGGTTTGTCGACCTTGAATGCATCAACCATGATAACTGGGGACATAAAGATAAGAAAAAACTTGGCAGTGCAGCTGATATCGGCTTTCATTTCCTGTTCAATAGATGCCATATCCAAATTTTTGTCGGCTTTGAGTTTTAACTTCAAATCCACAATCCAGGTTTCGAGTTCAGCATTCTCCTTTCGAAGATCAGTGTTTTCCTGTTGCAGTTCCATAACAGCCTGAGAGAATTAAGTGTAGTGAGACGTCAAATTGGTTAGAAATTTGATATGTTCACGTACTTTCATCAATTCAGGGGCATTGGCCATATGGCCTGATGAAAAGGCAAGGGCAATGACCTGTTGCAGTGAGTGAGAGCCTGAAGATTGGTGAGTCGACAAGATGGACTGTCCCTCAGACAAGTGATGTGATGCTCAAGAGGGCATGAGTGGTGATGTGCTAATATGAGACATAATAGTTGCATTAGAATTTTGGGAGAGCTTATATATGAAATGGGTGTGCTAGGGACAGATATTTACTCACCTTATTACAATGTTGAATGCTACAAGTTCCCTCATAATGGAGTGGAACATTCATACCATGCCACAACTTGTGAATCATTGAAAAGATCTTGTCAACGAAAATGAATGGCTCATGATGGTTTGGACTCTTTTAATTCTGGCAAGTTACTTAGATTAAATTAATAGCCATTAATCTCGGGAGTGGAGTTATGAATGTAAAAACCACAGATGTGGCATGGTGGTTACTTCACATCAGTTGATGCGCATCAGATGCGTGGTGATGTGCATCAGGAAACACCTTTTAACCAGTCTTCATATCTCTGTTGACATTTTAATTCCGGCAAGTTAGATTAAATTAATAGCCATTAATCTCGGGAGTGGAGTTATGAACGTAAAAACCATGGATGTGGCATGGTGGCTACTTCACATCAGTTGGTGCACATCAGATGTGTGTTGATGTGCATCAGGAAACACCTTTTAACCAGTCTTCATATCTCTGTTGACACCTGCCCAATATTAATGAGAAGATGAAAGGGTGTGATGAAATATTTCCATTAATGTTGGTACGTAATCCCCCATTACTAGTACTTTGTCTACAGGTTTACATTTTGTGCAAGCTTGACTGACTTCATCTGCCACCAAAGATCATCGTCTATCATGTCGAGGACAAAAAATTCAACTGGTGAATCATGTTCACTGGTTAACAGTGCCCCACGAATGATGGTTTCGGCATCAACAACAATGGACCCTTGCCTCGTGCGAGAATGAACATGGGTGAGACGCAATGTGCAATCCCGGGTCTGATTAAGTAGTAATGTCGGTCGATCCATGGGCAAGATCAGTGCCATGCGATATGCTTTGCTCTCGCATTCGATGGTGAAGATTGAGAGAAGCTGCACAAAAATACAGTTCAACGCATCAATCTTGATAAGGACATAATTGTAGCATGGGCTTCCATGAAAATGTGGGTTGACCTGAAGAATGTCTGTTCTCGTTTCACGTGCATCAAGGGCTCCATTGTAGTTGACCTTTAGATACTGATGCACGGTGAGCTTTGATATGGGTTAATTAATATTATTGAACTTGAATCATTGAGCTCGTACCTCATCATTGGCATTGAAGGCGATCCGACAGTTAAAATATCCAGTGAATGCCTTGCCGATCTTCTTCCGTAGCCCTGTCCAGGCGGTGTCATCTCGGTGATTCTGCTCGATTTCAGCCAAGGTAGTGACAGGTAAGGACGATCCCACAGTTATACATTGGTGTTGTTCTGAAGCTGATTCCGAGATTAACCCATCATCTTCACTAGGTTCAGCCGCAGCATCCAAAGCTGCAATTCCGCGTCGTATAATTAAGGCAATAATGGATCTTTCCTCTAGTTTGAGAATCTGTCAACATTGTAAGCTTTAGTGACAGCGCTTGATAGCATCTGATGCAAATGTATGTAATACCTGTTCGTCGGTGTCCTTGAAATTGGTGTTGAACAGATAGAATTTTTTGAATGGACAGTGTCTCTTTTCATTGGGCTTTGAGTTATATCCATGAGTAGCACCCTTTTTCTCAATATCGTCAAAGAAGTGTTGGTGGGTATGCGCTTTGGGAAAGTCCCAAGATTTTGATTCTGGAAAGTGCCGCTTATGTTCCTGTGGCCGATTATAGGAACATTGTTGATAGTATCGGATGCCCCATTTAATAATTTAATGAGTTGCTTACCTGGATAAGTAAGTCATACGTCCAAAGCTCTTTGCGGCCTGCCGCGAGGGTAGTCTCAGTATGCATAGTAAGCGATGCATACATATCAAGTTCAAGATAGCTTCGCATGATCTGCAGGAGGAGAAATCCCTCTGCAGTATTCTCATCAGACAGGACATTATCTGCACCATAGATGACTATCTAGAGATGAGTTAAAGGTCAATTGATGTGAAAAGACCCGGGAAATTTTTGTTATCAGCGTCCATACCTTTCCCATATCTTCGTACTTAGTTCCATCAGAAAACTCACTATTTTTGAGAAGCTTCGAGAAGTGATTCAGGTCCCTCCACCATGGGATTGAATCAATTCTGTAATATATTTGAGCGACAATAAAATACGGGACATGGGGGAGATGTTACTGGGTGTCAAACTGCACACAAAATGGCTTCCCCAAATCTGTGATAATTTCCTTGAAACGAACCCACAAATGATCTGAGAATAAGCCGCCATGATAGGCATGCAATCGATCCCATGATAGAGCTGCATAGACATCTGTATTTTCAAGCGCCCAAAAACAATTCTGACAAATGGTAGATTAGTAAGAAAAACCATGGGATTCATGCATCCAACCTTGACATCGCGGAGACTATATTCTTTCAAAATCATCTCCTTCCCCGCTACAGTCTCAGGCTCTTGGGCCCTCTCGTAAACTTCTTTCATTGCCTCCGTCATCCTCAATGGGTATGTTTTTGAGAGCTTGGAGAGACATTCACCCGGAATAAGGCAAACAGGACAAGGACAGTAACTATTGAGGCCTCAGACAAGAGCCATGAAGCATCTAAATAGATCAACATTGATGACTAAATAAGTTCACAAGTGATAAAGGGATTTGACGCACTGCTCTTCGTAATCAGCGGATAGGATTAAAATGATTGGAAATATCCATCGAAGTATGCCATCAGCGCAATTGTACATGCACCCCAACTTCGCATGTGATTCGATTGATTTCAGGATTTCCAAAAATGCTTCATGCCAGATGACATGCTTCATATTAACATAGCCAGCCTTCCCACTCTTGCCAGAATCTTCTTTAACCTAGGAAGTAAAATTTATGGAACAATTGAATCAGAGAGAAAATATAAGTTATACATACAACCGGGAGCCAGCCAATGACCCATCCACCATCGATATCTTCCCCATTCCGCATCTCAATTGGAAGACTGGCACACCGTGTGATCACCAGGTATGCTTTTACAGTCCCAAATAATGATAATTGTGTCTTGTCTGCATACAGAAGAATGCACAAAGGCTTTGCACCGTCAGGAAGCTTGGACTTCCCAAATTTACGAAGTCAGGGACCCTGCTCAGGTAGAAGGCTGTAATCGACGAACCTGGATCTGCCACAAGGCATCCGCCATCCATGGTTCATCTATACATCGCTCAAAATGTTCACCGTTATGCCTGAATACCTTCTGCGCATCCCATTGAATATTGGAAACAATCTTTGTGTCGTCGAGGAGCCTCTCACACCAGGTCCAAAGCGACCGTGTCCATACATCGAACTCTTCTTCCTTGCATTAATAAGGGACAGATATTGTCTTTTTTTCAAACTATGGTAAATGCATTTAATTAAATTACATGATACTAGCGAATGCGATTCCTATTGATGAAATTTACGTACCCCAGTGGCCTTTGTCCTCGCCAAATCCCAATATTCCACAAGCTCCTTGTGATTCTTCAAAGTATGCTGCTCTGGTTCCTTGATACAGCGTTTGATGATCGAGAGGAGCACTTCCGTCTTGGATTTATCGAGGTGCGAATTCAGAGCAAATTTGGCAAGCTCGAAATCCAGACGGGAAAGAAATGGGTGCCATGGTTTCTCTGGTGCGGGAGTATCCAGAGTAGGAGGTGGCTCAGCAGTTCGGAACCAGTGTTGGTATTTAAGGGGTTATTAACCCCCAATTTTTTTCTTAAGCCTTAAGCCTTAAATAAAACCTTAAGTTAAGGCTTGTTTCTAAGGGGTTATTAAGACATCGGCTAAATTCTGCCAACCATGCCCAAGCCCTCTAATTCCCTGTTATGAGGGATTTTTTCTTCATCCAGCTCCTCATTTACTAGCAAATCCATCAACCTTTCCTCCTCCATGTATGCCTGACATTGACAAGCTCACTTTGTTTGCTCATCATGTTTTATCATGTACTTTGACTCACGATATTAAGGCTTAATTAAGGGTTAATAAAACCTTTGGCTGATGTTAAGGGTTAACCTTAAAATGTATTTAACCCTTAATTGATGTTAACCCTTAGGTCTTAATGACAACACTGGCAGTTCCGGAGTGCTGACGATTCAGATCATCACAAATGTACTGATTGGGCCGACGACTGTTTGGATGAAATGTAATCTTGATATTGTGCAGCTTTGGTTGGTCGTTTGGATCCCCAGGATTCGATTCAGAGGGGGGCATCTCTGGTGGCCCACCTGTAATGTTCAGATCAGTATTATTCCATAATTTATTAATTTATTATTGTACCGTCAATTTCCTGTGACTCCCACATTGGGGAAGGCAAGGTCTCTGACCAAGCCAAATCTTCTACTGTTGCTAAAGAAATCACGGTGATAAGGGTCGTATTGGTTCATACACGAAACTTTGCGATTTTACCTTATTATTTACGATCTTACAAGTAGAACTAAGACTTAATAAGGATCATTAGTGAGACCCAGACTAGTTGATCAAGTGAACG
>Ga0307513_10011865_pt1 | contig 10794 bp, 7 predicted proteins | sample 15_EM_MG_FD_202174 | JGI IMG/M metagenome (GOLD analysis project Ga0307513, IMG submission 202174) | Populus trichocarpa ectomycorrhiza microbial communities from riparian zone in the Pacific Northwest, United States - 15_EM | ecosystem: Host-associated > Plants > Roots > Unclassified | place...
AAAGTAAAACACCCGCAAGAAATTATTGCAGTACAAAACACTTAAATTAGCTGTAAACGTTAGAGATCTAAAGTAGTTGTTGTAATGTTTGAGTAAATTATGGTTTCATCCCTGCATTTTGATAAACTTTGTAACTTAGTCTCAATTGCTTAAAACCTCGTTATTTAGTTCCTTACCTTGTGTCTAGTGACCAACTTATTTTTTATATATATTTACACTCAAATTTATTTTCTATAAAGAAGATAATAGATTTTTATGGGTTAAAAATTGTTTGTTTATTTAATTTTATAGTGGGTGAGATTAGAAAAATTATTAATGGAACAATTATTACTAAAATATGTGATATCTCAGCACCTTATTGGTGGATAACTGATAAACGGATTAAATATAATGTTTTAAAAAATAGGGATCATTTTATAATAACGTTAAAAGTATAGAGATGAAAATATAATTTTCCCTTCTTCTCATTCCATGCTTCCGGCGGCTCTACTGGTTTTAGCCATCTGGCTTGTTCTTATTGGATCAGGTGAGACTCCTATGTGGCCTCACTTTCTTTAATTGGCACAACCACAAGACCAAACTATCTTCTAAGTCTTCTTTTTTTTTTTTTAATTCCAAAATCTATAATACATTTTCTTGGTTCCGATGGGAATTATTATTTCTATACTAAAAAAAAAATAGAATCATTACGCAGCTTCATTATTTATAAAAATTTTAGGAATTATTATAGATCTTAAATAGTGAAGCATTTTTTTTTTTCAATTCAGCCCCTTAATATATTCTATTTCCTTTCTTTTTATTTTAATTTGATTTTTTTTTTTTACAGTTTTATCTTCTGATTTTTTTAATAATCATTTTGATTATTTTTTAATTAACCAAGTCGACTGAATCACTTCAAAGCAACTTCTACATGATTTAATTTTAAACTCGGGCTAAATAAAAAAAAGAGTCGAAATGATTTTTTTTAAAATAGTTAAATTTAACCCTAAATTCAAGTCAAACTTTACTCGAGATATATAAATTGATATCATATAGATATATGATTATAATATTTACATTTTTTAATCTAGTGTAATATATACACATAATGATATTTACATAATATACATGTGTATATACTATATATTACTATTTTATTTTAGATTGAATAATAAATATTATTTAAATGATGAATACTTGAATCAATGAGTAGAATAGAAACATCTAATTATTATTATTTTTATAATTAAAAGATAAGTTATGAATATGATAAAAACTCAACATATAAGTATCTATTATATCTATAAAGATATAAAAAATTTAAATTAAATTACAATAAGCTGAGAACTAGTTTTCGTTTATAAAAAATTAAAAACAATTACATAAATTTTGTACATACAAGTATATCAACTTCAAGGTCCTTTGGAGCCATAGATTTTTCATCCATCAAAGTGTTTACACCATAAATAGTTTCCTCGCAGTCGCAGTTGTTCATGGACCTTAAACCCAGACCATCTGGACATTTTTTGTTCTATACATAAATCACAACATGCAGTTGACAATCTGGTTTGATACCCATCATTGGTTGTGCATGAAGCATGGCACATCCTTAACCAAGCTCACTTGGACTCGTTAATGCCCAATGCTCTCAACTATATCAACTTTACATCTTGCGTGGACTGATCTTCAATTATCTTTGAATATTCGATTTTTTTTAGAAGAAGTCTAATTGCTAAAATGAAAAACTTTGGAGAGAGGTTTCGCTCGAATCCGTTAAAATATAAACGTCATGTCGTCTCTCCCTCCACTCTTATCCGAGACGACGCCTTGTTTTCTACAGTGAACTCCTGAAAATTGGCACAGCAAAACATCCACCCGCATCAAGATCAAATCCGTACCTTCGCTGATCTAAAAGAGTGAAACTTTGCACAAAATAGTTGGTAGGTAGTGAGATATTAGACATGAATGTGTATAAAGCTTGTGGAGTGTTGTTGTTTTTTACTTTTGTTTTACCAATTGTGAAATCAAAAGAGCAATTGAGTTCAAGAGAATGTGAGGATCTGGGATTCACAGGACTTGCACTCTGCTCAGATTGCAATACTTTAGCTGAGTATGTTAAAAACCAAGGTGAGTTGTAAAGACCCTTTTGATCTTTTATCTGTTTTTGCCTTTTTGGTCATAAAACTTGTGTCTTTTTGGAATTTTTGGGGAATTGTAGTTCGTATTGTGGCTATGCGTTTGTTTTGTTTTGGTTGTTTGTTTTTTCTTGTTTGGTTTATTGGTTTCTGTGGTTTTGAAGGGTTGTTTGGGTTAAAAGTTGGGATCTTGTGTGTTTTATGGAATGCAATTGGTGGTGACACCATGTGAGGAAGTTTATGTTTGTTTCTAGTTAATTAGTGATGGTGTTGGATTCTCAAATAGGTGTGTTTATTTAACTTGAAAGTGTGGAGAATTTAAGATTTTCCCCGTGTTTTTACCAAGTTCGATGAAAAAGAGCTGGCACTTCTTGTTGGGAGGAGATTGCCTTGTATGGATAGTGTTGGCCATTTCGATTTTCTTTGACAATGTTGTTATGGATTGGTGAACTAGAGCTGTGAGAACTTTGCTTATGAAGTAGGGCGGCATAGATATTTGCGTGATGAAAACATGTTAATGGTTGAATGATTCTCCTCGTTGGTTTTGTTTTTGGTGTGGGCGGATTGGCTGTTTAACTAATGTAGATGACTTATCTTGAACTCAGGACGCAAACAGTGCATATTGTTCTAAATGACTAGATCGTGCTATAGAAATTAGTTGTATGGGTGTTATGTCCACCAAAAAGCTTTATGTTAGCTTATTGTCTGCTCTGTTTCTTCAACTGAGATGTTGACATTACCATATGCATTATGCATTCTTGATGATAAAAGTCTGTGAACTGAAGTTATTGAGCTTTTGGAGTCCAAAGACAAGACAGGATGAAGTATAGTGTGTGGTAGCATGCCCATGCCCATGCCATGACAAGCAAGGAGAATGAGAATTATTAACATAATCTGATTTTAATATGAAACCAGGCCTGGTGGAAAGATACTTATGTAATGCAATGTGCTTAACCCAAAAAGAGATCAAGGCAAAGTCCATAAGACCTGAACTGGTTATTTAAACCGTTGGCCATGCACAGTCTATTTCTTCTCCTTCTATAGCACTACACCAGCTGCTAACAGTCAGAGGCTGTCTTTTAGTTTATGGAGTTAAATGACGGGATACTTGACTTTGCTTTTATGTAGATAAAGTGACTAGATTTAAGATATTGTACTTATTTATTGGACTCAACCTTTCGGATGGGCATGATAATGTAGAAGTCTGTAATATTGCCTTGTGGCTACAAGAAGTTTAACGCTAAAGTTTTGGTTGCAGAGTTGGTGTCTGACTGTTTGAAGTGTTGCACAGAGGATTCTGATGATTCCATAAGCAAGGTAGGTATTATATTGAGGGTAAAATAATATTTGAAGCTCAAATAAATGTTTTGAATTTCCCTCGGGCACCTTTTTTTATAATTTCATGACTGCACTAATCTCTCATTTCTAATTCAATTTCAAAAGGCCCATGATTGGAATGGACTATGGATAAAATATGGTCAATTGTATCCTTGGATGAATAAAGAACAGATTTCTAGGTCTTTGTTTCCAGTTTTTAATGGACATGCAATTGTGAACGACTCCAGCTTTGAATGCTAAACAAGTTTACTGCCTACTTTTGTATGTGCATGCACACATACATGTATATGCAAATATCAAAGAGAACACTAAGTTTCTCCTTATTGGAACTGAAAGATGTATTTAAATTGCTGCAGATTACCTACTCTGGTGCAATAATAGAGGTTTGCATGAGGAAATTGGTTTTCTATCCTGAAATTGTTGGTTTCATTGAAGAAGAGAAGGATCAATTTCCCACCGTTAAAGTCCAATATCTTTTCAATTCTCCACCAAAGTTGATCATGCTGGATGATGAGGGTCAGCATAAGGAAACCATTAGGTGAGCTGCTTTTATAATGTACTATACTTTTACTCCTGCATGACAATAGGTGAAATATTGCAGAAATTTGCTTTGATGTCCATTTGGCCTTGAAAATAACATGAACCTTGTGTAATCATCTTTCATATTTGCATTTCAAGAAAAATAATGAAGTTCTTTTGGCTTCTGTACTGAGAATTTCTACTGTTATTTTACTTGCAGAATTGACAATTGGAAACGTGAACACATGCTTCAGTTCTTGCAGGAGAAGGTTAAGCCTGCTTCAGCAATCTAAGAGAGTGGCATTTTTTCCCTTGATAAAAAGTTTCTTAATTCAATGCCGATATGCCTGTATCTTAAGTATTTGTTTGGATTCGTAAATTAACTTGGAGCAATATGTGTAGTGTGATCAGCAATGTTAGTTTCCATCTGCCCCCCTTTAAGATTCCATTTGACAGAGTGGCTCGAAATGATGGTTTATGGTGAGGTCATGCTTTTAGAGCATCCAATGTGGGTGGTGGGTGCCCTGCTTTGAGAGCATCCACAAACGCATCCCCGTGAACACAGATTTTTGTTGTCATGAGAATTCAGTTCATTTTGGAATCCATCATTGCAATTCAGGATCTCAGCAGAGCTGAGAACCAGGCCATTGAACTTATTGTTCGTCGCTTAAAGCCTAAAACTGGAGGAGAACCTACTTGTCAAGTTTCTGAAATTCCAACATGTAGCCTGGTTTCGTGATTTTTAGTTTTGCAGTTGCAAGCATGCAAGCCAAAGTCGTCAGTTTTTTCTCTCCCCTACAAAATCACCGAAGTTACAACCATACAGACACGATCTGGTTTTCCAAATTTCCACAGTGGTTCAATCTTATGCTCAGGTGAGAGTTTCGGGACTCAAATCACCCCCACCATACATGGTTGGGATTAAATTACACAAAAAATAGTGCAAAAGAAAATTTGGAAGTTAACAGCACATGTTTCTTGTTGACAACAGAAGCCTGCTAGATCGAACTTTCAAGGACAAGGCAGGGAAAATCTAAACCATAAATGCCTCCCCATATATTTGATTAATCTTCTGTTAATGTTTATTGTACATCTTAGGTTTGTAAATATACATTTTGCTAATCGGGAAATACATATACCGTTGCCTTGTCATCACTTAAAACTAGAATAGGGACATGACATTTTACATCATTCAGAGCTTCGCTAATATAACATACGAAGCTCCATTTTTCCGATGTTGAATTCTGTTACAGAGTTGCATCTGCTGGACAAAACTTTGTCACGCATCCCGGATGTTGGTTACCCTTAACGCCACCTTATCTAGAAACTTGAAACAACCTTCAAGTTGCTGAGCTAAACTGTGTCAATGAAATTGTGAAATAGACTTGTTACATTTGGGAGAAGGGCTCTTGATGGGGGCCCAGATATCTGCACCATTGCTACGAGCAATGCCTGCAGTGTAAGAGATTGGTACAAGACATAAACCTTTGCTTTCTAGACTGTGTTGCCCTAACCCCTGCACAGCAGCACAAGTAATCAAACCCGGCTGTAAATTTCAATTAAGGATGCTTTTTTAATGGTGCAATGGTTTAAAAACATAATAGCATTTTCAATGGGGGCAGTGGCATGTTTTCAAGGGGACCACATGCAACTAGTTTTTGGAAGTATCAGGAAAATGCACTTCAAACGACATTGCTCTCTAGAAGTAAAGTGTGTAATAGGAAAATGCCATGTAATCTAGGTCCAGCTCATGCTCACCTGCATTTGTGCTGTCGATGTACCTTGGAGGTATGGAGCACTCAACACCTGAAACCACCACAAAAAGGGCAAGTTTAAATGTCAAAATAGTCATGTTAATGTTCAAACAAAAGTGCAGACATGCAATGATTCCACAACTACAACGTTCGACAGTTCTAAAACTACAATAATGAGAAATTAACATCCTATCACCACCATTGCTTAAACTACAAATTGTATTTGCAACAATATTAAAAAAAAAATCATATTTTTAGCATTATCAGATACTCAGTCTTAGCCATCAAACTTGCACAACGAGGCAGCAATAACAAAAGCTTACCATAATGTGCTAGCCATCTCAAAGTTAGAAGTTAAAAGTTCAAAAGGGTAAGAGTTCTCTATTATAACCTAAATCAATGGAAAGCAACAGTTCTATTTTGTGGGGGTACTATTTTAAGATGACATGTCTTCAAACAGAGATTGGAGCCCAAATCACAATAGCTCGCAGGTCAGATATTGAAAACAAATCTGCATATTCAACACACCATTGCATATGCTTGATGCTTCCACAAAAATTGCAATATGTAGAACCTATTTAAGAGCTCAATATTACATTTTGCAAGTCAAAAGTGTTTCAGGGGAAAAATTCCCTCATTTTGCAAGCACAAGGTTTCACCTTACTAATTTCCATTTCATTTAGAGTCCAGCTTGTGAATGCATTTCCAGATTGCAAAAGTACTTCCAGAACAGGCAAGCTGACAGAATAGTGTGCAGGGCAAAAAATAGGCAAGAGAAGGCCAAAATCCAAACCTGAACTTGTTCATGAAGGAACCGTATGTATTCCATCGCCTCCATAAGGACAGATGCAGTATCAGTCTGCATTAAATGGTAAAGGTCTTAAAATGAAAATCATTCAAGACAATAGATTATGTGTGAGGAAAAATAATATAATAAATTCCCCTGTCAAATCTTCAGAGGGACCATCTACACAATTATTAAAATGCTCATGCAAGCTATAAAATGGTTTCTTAAAGTTGCCATCTGTACCTTTCCATACGGTGAAACAAGCTGCTGCAGAGCTACGATGCGTTCCCCAAGTTTCTCTTTTCGTTCCTATTACCAATTTGAATAAGGCACACATGAGCACTAAATCTTGTACAGTGGATTAACTTGACCAGCAATATAATCCCTATAGGAGGAGATATTAGATTTAACTCAGGGACTCTGGGTTCGCAGGATGTCAACCAGCACCAAGGTCTGACAATCTGCTTCTTGGTGCATCTTGACCTCCTTTGAGTGAAAATTTAACCACATGACCACCATAGAAAATCACTAAAGCACCCAAATGCTTTGCCTTGCAAATACCTCCAACTAAAATTAAACTGTCTCAGCTAAGCGATTTCTGTGTATTAGGATTGATTAAAAAAACTTATCCAAAAGTACTTTCTTCACTGTTTTGAGTAACCACGCTCCAATTTAGAATTGTCTCGTTGCTGGAAAAAATTGGGGGTGTAACTTCAAACTCCACCAACAGTATTAACTAGGCACTTATAGAGAATGGCTTGCCTAACTGCAGAATGAAAACTTAGGCATAGACTGTATGGCAGACAAGAATATTAAGAAAAGTAACATTTGATGAGGACCAAAAGGAGCACGTAGGTCTAGATAGAGAATGCCAGAGGATCCATGAAACTGGCCACATTTTTATTTTATTTTTTGGAATTGGCTATGACGTAGGTTAGATAGAGAAGGGCAAGCATCCATGAAACCGACCACCTGTTTTTTTTTTCTTTTTTTGAAATTGGCTTTGTCGTGGGTTTAGATAGAAGAGGGCAATGCCAAACTATCCGTGAACTGACCACATAGTTTTTGGAAATGACTTTCTTAAGCCAATAATTCAAGTTAATATTGGTAGTCATCCTTCATCCATTACACTCGGTAAACATGTCAAAGAAATGAGACAGGTGCTGTATTCACAACAGGAGATAAGTGCAGGAAAAAGATGATAGGGAGGAAAAACCTTGGTGGAGATAGAAAAATCAGCCTTGTGTCTTTTAGTTGCAAGAGAAGTGAGAGTGCCATGGTCAACTGAGCAAGGGCTTCTCTTGTTTTCCATCATCTTCAAACACTTCTATCCCTTACTCTCCCTAAATGAAATAGTAAGGAAATTAGCATGTGCAATTAAAGATGAAGGAACCCAATTAGGATGTTTGCAGCAACTTTGCCACTGAGATAAGGATAGAGAGTAATCATCTGAACTCATCCACTAGCCACATATAGTCACAAAAGGGCCAAACCAGAAGAGCACGTCAATCAAATTGACTAGTCTTTCTTACCATGCATGTTCACTAAACTCAGCTGCAGATTATTACATTCAAAATGTTGAGTATCATTGTATTTATAATTATAGCACTGTCATTTCATACTTATTTCCCACACCAATATCCTTTTTCATTTGACATTATTTAGAAAGAAAAATATGCTCCTTTTGCAGACAAGAAACCAGGTAACAGACAGTTTTAGATCTAAATATGTTGTTATACCAATAGTTGACATTTCACTTCTAAATTCCTTGATCAGAATTTTACATCATGACCAGCAATTAATGACCCATATGAATTTTTTACTTTCCATTATAAGAACTATCTCCGTACTGACATTTCTTTCGAAGGAAAAAAAAGACAGATGCAACAATTGAGACTCCCTAAGAATACAGATTTATCGTTGAAAATCAATGCCTACGTCAGGAGGATGGTTTTGTTTTATCATTTGTGATGTAGGACTGCCAGTCAAGGGATCCTTCCCCAATGAACACAGGGATCAAGCAACCACTCGGATACTAATAGCAGAACAGCTGCCTATAGAAACAGAAAATTTGGTTGACCAACCAAAAGATCTATTTTTATTAAAAGAAGCATCCAAGAAAGAACACAGCCATTATAGACCCACCATTGAGCTTAGTGTTAGTCTCAGTATGACATAAAATATACACGGCTGTTACACAAGGTGCGCACATCAGGGGGGAATTCAATGCAATGTTAATGTTTTGTTATCATAAAAAAGAAAAAAACACTGTTTTCGCCAGAGATTAACCATCGATTAGAAGCTTGTGACATAATAATATATGCATCTGCTTATCAAACAAATGTCATCTCCATAATTAAATAATTGGGTGCACAGACAGTTAACAGTTCCATGAATCAATGAAACACGCAATCAATTACTTATAGTTAAAATATTAACAACAAATAAGAAGAGCACACAATCAATTAACAAAATCCTTGCCATCCACCAATTTTTTTTTTAACTGGCAAGAATCCATCATTTGACCAATCACCCCAAATCAGATAAACTAATCCAAAGGCTAAAAATTGCACCAGATAAAATCAATCAGCAAAGAACACGGACGTTATTGAATGATGTATTATAATGATTTTGAAAATGCGATAGAGAACAAACCCAACTTTAATAGTAGAGGATTTCTTCCGGACCCACCAAATAGCATAATATTCAAACCATGCATGAATGTAAACATAACCTACCCTTCCATCCACTTATATTTAATACCAGCATAACTGCTTACTGCTACTAAATTCCATAGATGTGCCCAAGAATCCCGAATAATAGAAATCTAAACGACCCAGTAAAAGCACTTCGAATACAAAAACAGAAAAAACAAAATAATTAGATGATTTGGTGCATGAAAGGAACAAACTTTTAAGACCACTTATCGCAATAAAAAAGAAATATTTGGCACCTCTGCTTGATAATAGTTCATAGATAAGTAAAACAAGTAAGTTACACCAATTACGAAAATAGAAGAGAGACATGGATATGATAGAAACTCACCGAGAAAGCAGAGAGAGCATTGCCAGTGGAGCTCAAAATGAAATCTTTAAACCTTGTAGAGGAAGCCCTTGAAAACCCACCTCCAAAATCACTCTAAATTCAACAAAAGCTAAGTAAAAGCCAACAAAAATGGCTTTAATAGCAGTTTTTGTCAACAAACAAATAGCCCAAAAAACCTTTATCGGGGCGTCTTAAAGCTAAAAACTTTACTTCCGGTAAGCAAACAAGCTCTTTTTTATTTTTGACAAAGCAGCACGAAAATCAACAGTCAATCACCAAAAAGGGTGGGGCTCTCAAGAATAACAGAATGATGAGTCTATGTCATTTTTAGAGCTAAAAGAGACTGAAACGAAAACTTTGAAGAAGGTGGATGGCTTGGTTGATGAGTTGCAGAAACTATGAAAGGAAGGGTGTGAAAAGTTGGGGGAGGCTGAGAGAGGTTCTGAAAGTGGTTTTATAAGGTTTTGGAAGTAATAATAAATGTTCGAAGAAACAAACACTCATTGAAATACTTTTACATGTTTCCTTTCTTGTTTTTTTCATATGTGACAGCTAATATCCAACCATGCTAGAGATAGAGATCGATTTGTATAGTTTAAGAATATATTTTTGTTTACAGTTAGATATTTTTTATTTAAAAATATATTAAAATAATATTTTTTTTATTTTTATATTATCATATTAAAACGATAAAAAAATTTAAAAAAACTAATATTTTAATAAATTATGATTTCACTGCAATATCAAACATGCTTTGAGTTTTTTTAAAAATTATTTTCTTAAATTAGTTTTAATTAACCTGTAAATTAGTTTAATTATTTTTATCATAATCATTAATATTAAATCTGGCGGATGCCACCAACTTATAATTTAGTTTGAATTAAGTTTCAAATTAAACTAAATAAAAATTAATTTTACATGATCTTGCTAACTTAATAGATAAACTTGTTATCAATTTAACCTGTTTAAAATTATATTTAATTTTTATAAAAATTATATTTAATTTTTATAAAAATTAAAATAATATTATTTTGACTTGAAAAAAAACCTTCAAAAATCATTCTTTTGAATTGACTTGGACTTTTAAATTATTTTTTTGGGCACTTTGAGGGAAAATAATTTTTTGATGTGGGTAATAAACATATCATCGTACAAAAAAAATGGTATATTCGTGAAAACAGTTTCTTTGAATTTGAATTTTGGTAAAACGAAAATTGAAGAACCAATTTATCATTTC
>Ga0307513_10011866_pt1 | contig 10794 bp, 11 predicted proteins | sample 15_EM_MG_FD_202174 | JGI IMG/M metagenome (GOLD analysis project Ga0307513, IMG submission 202174) | Populus trichocarpa ectomycorrhiza microbial communities from riparian zone in the Pacific Northwest, United States - 15_EM | ecosystem: Host-associated > Plants > Roots > Unclassified | place...
GCTGGAAACCTGTGACCCGATCTTTTAGATCATTCTCAGGTATAACAACGCCACGTACTGAGTATTATTATTATTATTATTACTATTACTATTATTATTGTTATTGTTATTATTGTTGTTGTTGTTGTTGCATTGTTATTTATAATTTATACAATTAACCTCTCTGTGGTTCGACCCCAGTCTTGCCGGGTTATTTATTACTTCGACACTCCTGCACTTGGGAGAAGACATCAATCTTTTGGTCGTGTCAGCCGTCCTAGACAGCCTAAGACAGCACTGTCCACAACAACTACTACCGCCTCTGATGCCTCCTTCAGTCTGGTAGTTTCTCTTCCTACTCATGAGCCACTTGTTTTTAATTATGCTAACAGGTATGAGGCCTGGCATAGTGCTATGCGCGAGGAAATCCAGGCCTTACACGTTAACAAAACTTGGACCTTAGTGTCGTTTCACCCTTCGATGAATGTTGTTGGTAGTCGGTAGGTGTACATGATTAAACGCTGATCTGATGGTAGCATTGAAAGGTATAAGGCGAGTCTAGTTGCTAGAGGTTTCACTCAGCAGGAAGGTATTGATTACTCTGAAACCTTTAGTCCTGTTATCAAATAGGCAACTATCAGATTAGTCTTCTCCATTATCGTTTCATATAATTGGAAAATTCATCAGCTTGGTATCCATAATGCCTTTCTCAATGGCGTTCTTGATGAGGAAGTCTACATGAAATAACATTTAGGTTTTGTTGACTCTACTCTCCCCTCTTATGTGTTTCGATTGCATAAGTCTCTATATGGTTTAAAATAGGCTTTACAGGCTTGGCACACTCGTTTGAATGACTTTTAGCTATCCATTAGTTTTTTTGCCTCTAAGGTGGATACCTCATTATTTATCTTCTCTGTTGGTGCTGATATTTATTATCTTCTGATCTATGTTGATGATATTCTATTTACGGGTAGCAACTCTCTTCTGTTTCAACGCCTCATGCAGCTACTGAGCTCAGAATTTAAGCTTCGCAACTTGGGTATTGTTCATTACTTTTAGGTATTGAGGTTACGCCTACTGGTATGGGTCTTATGCTCCGACAACATAAATATACACTTGACATCCTCACATGGGCTGGTATGTTATCTTGCAAACTTGTTGATACTCCTATCTCGACATCCATAGCTACCATACTATCAGATCCTTTGTTTTCTAATGCTACACGCTTTCGTCAAATTATGGGTGCTCTTCAATATCTCACTTTACGAGACTAGATATTTGCTTTCTTGTTAATAGAGTTTGTCAGTTTATGCATGCTCCTACAGATTCTTATTGGGATGTCATTAAACGCATCTTAAGTTATCTTAAAGGTACGGTAACACATGGCCTCCGTATTACTTTTAGCTCTTATCTTACCTTACATGGCTTTATAGATGCAGATTGGCCAGGTAGTGTTGATGATAGAAAATCTACGGGTGGTTATCTTGTGTTTTTTGGTCAGACGTCAATTTCATGGAAATCAAGTAAGCAGCGTACAATTGCTCATTCTTCTACTGAAGTTGAGTATAAAGCCTTAGCCAATGGCACTATTGAGGTTATTTGGCTTCAGTATTTATTAACAGATCTTCAGATTTCATCTGTTTCTACTCCTATCATTTGGTGTGATAACCTTGGTGCAATTTATTTGTGTGCGAATCCTGTTTTTCATGCTCACACAAAACATGTTGAGGTTGATTATCATTTTTTCTAAGATAAAGTTGCGAAGGAGATTCAAATTCATTTTATTTCCTCTTAGGATCAACTTGCAGATGTCTTTACAAAGCCACTTCCTACTGCTTTTTGTTTCAAGCTTCGGGTTGATCCTCCACCCTCAGCTTGAGGGGGCATATTATAGAATGTACCTATATAGAAAATATTATAGGCATACTCTTATGTAGTATTCTCGACCATTACTATTGTATATTACCCTACACATATATATAAAAAAGATTGGTTAACCAATTGGTAAAGCCTCCTAATTATTCTCAACTAAGTGTTATATTTTGATCCTGAATACACATTGTCTAATCAAGAGTAACAAAATAAGAAAAAATTGGGTATAACATAACCTATTAAAGGTATTTGAGCAATCAATAGAAGATTCATCACTCTACGTGGATTAGGAAAAATATTCCATATATTCTCAAGTATTATTGATAGTGAAATCCTTAGCCAATGTGAATGAGTATTGAAATGAGTTTCAAATTTTCTTTAATGAATCAATGACATTAAAACAGTGTAATAGTAGAGCGTCTAAAATATTGAATCAAAACTAAAAGAAAAGCCTCATGAAACATGCAAGGTATACTGACAAAAACTAATGCAATCGAAGCACCAAAGGATCCATTAGAGGTTCCGGTTGGTCCAGTTACAAGGCTTAGAGCTAATAGGTTCAAAAAGGCTTTCAATAGACTTCTTCAAGATACGTAGGCTAAGGTGGACTTTAAAAGGATATTAAATAATAGGGAGGAAGCCATGATTAATCTTATTCATGTTCAAGAGAGGCTTGTTGGTGGAACCAAGACCATTACACAAGGATTGGGAGAAGAAGACTAGATTCGGACAGTTTGACCTTTCACTAACTTTTTTTATCATAACTTGAGCTATAGGTTGAATTTTGAGGTGATTCTAGTTGGTCTAAAAACTAGACTTCCATATCTTTCCAACGGTATATGGAACGCCTTCTAATTCGTTAAGACGAGAGAGAACCATCCATTTGAATTTGGGCTTTGCTGCTATGAGACAAAATGCAGAAATAACCGAACTTGTCTTATTAAATTAGTTGGGCTATTAAACTTTCTTTATTTTATGAGGAAACACTTGTTTGGGTTTCAGACTTGCTTGCATTTAGTTTATTTCACGTCTTCGAATCGTCATATTACTCACACAAATTTGCATTGCTACTCATGAATTTTTCATCGTAGTTTTGTTTTGTTAGTTTCGTAAATTTCTTGCTTCTTGAGTCTATATCAAATTTATAAATTCACTGCGTAGTTGGTTGCTTTTCTGAATTGTTGCTAGGTGATTTCAAGAACTAAAAAAAGCAATTTGAGTGGAAAAAGGCACAGGGAGCATATTAAAGTGAAAAACCTATAAATTTGTGTGAAACACGAGTATGTGAGGTGTTATTTTTATTGCTAACGATTTTCATGCAGGTTTAAAAAAATAATAATGTCTTCTAACAGTGTGCCACAGAAGAAGGATGAAATCCTAAAAGATGGGCTTTCGAGAATACAACAACAAATGGAATTTATGTTTGGTGAGCTGATGACTAAGATTGAAAAAATAAAGAATAGGTCTGATGGGGATGTAGTAAAAAGGGTGGAGAAGCTAGGAAGGAGGAGAGTGTTGCTGGAAACTCTACATATAAAGTCGAGGATGATCTTTACCGTGGTAGTGGGTTCCGTACACATAGGAGAGAAGTATGAGAATCGGCCAAGAAGGGGACATATTCAGCCATATAGGGATTTTGAATATTGAGGGAATTTTGATGATTTGGGTGATTTAGACCGAAATTTGGGAAATATTAAGTTGAAAATCCCAGCCTTTAAGGGAAAAACTGATCTAGAAGCTTACTTAGATTGGGAAAAAAAGGTGGAGATGATTTTTAACATCCATAGGTACTCTGAAGAAAAGAAGGTTAAGTTAGCTGTAGTGGAGTTTACTGATTATGTCATGGTTTGGTGGGAGAGATTGGTGGTAGAAAGAAGAAGGAATAGAGAAAGACTAGTTAGCACGTGGGTGGAGTTGAAGACAATAATGAAGAAGAGGTATGTTCCTAAACACTTATAGGGAGTTGTTTAATCGTTTATAAATGATTACACAGGGTAGTAAGAGTGTTGAGGAGTATCAGAAAGAATTAGAGGTGGCTATGATTAGAGCTAATGTTAATGAATATGAGGAAGTTATCATGTCTAGGTTTTTGAATAGCTTGAATAGAGACATAACTAATGTTGTGGAGTAGCAATCTTATGTTGAATTGGAAGAGTTAGTGCATTTGGTCATTAAGGTTGAAGGACAGTTGAAAAGAAAGGGTAATACAAGATCTAGAGCTTATTTAGGGTTTTCTTCGGGTTGGAAGTTGAATTATAGGAGAGAGGGTAGTGCGTCATCGAAGCCCTTGGTGACTTCTAAAGTTGCTGAATCTACCTCCACGAAGAAGCAGGTTTCGGCCAATGATTAAAAACTTAAGGGAGAAGTCCAACCGAAGTGTAATCATGATATAAAGTGTTTCAAGTGTTAAGGATTGGGACACTATACATCAGAGAATGCAAATCATCGAGTTATGATTCTAAGGGATGATAAAGAGATTGTGTCCACTAGTGAGGAGTCTGATTGTGATGACATGTCACCACTTGAAGATGCTATTGATTTAGAGTATGTTGTTGGTGATAAAGTTTTAGTGATTAAAAGGTCGCTTAGTGTTCAGACTAAGGAGGATGATGTGGAGCAACAAAGGGAGAACATCTTTCTTACTAGATGCCTAATCAACAATAAGGTATGTAGTATGATCATTGATAGTGGTAGTTGTACTAATGTTGTTAGTGTTACTTTGGTTAGAAAGTTGGGATTGAATACCATAAAGCATGAGAGACCTTATCAGCTTCAATGGTTGAATGAATGTGGTATTGTTAGGGTGAATAAACAGGTGATGATTTTTTTTCATTAGGCAAGTATAACGATGAAGTGTTATGTGATGTTGTGCCTATGCATGCTACTCATCTGTTACTAAGGAGGCTTTGGCAATTTGATAGAAAAGACAAGCATGATGGGTTTAAGAACAAGTATTCATTGGAGAAAGATGGTAGAATTTATACACTTGCCCTACTAACACCAAAGCAAGTGTATAAAGATCAAATTCAGTTGAAGAAAAGCTATGAGGAGGAGCACTCAGCTTTGGCCAAAGTAGACGAACAAGCCGAACAACACTGTGAGAATGTGAGGAAGAGTGAAAATCAAGTGGTGATTTCTTTTTCAGTAGGCAAGTATAAAGATGAAGTGTTATGTGATGTTGTGCCTATACATGCTACTTATCTATTACTAGGGAGGCCTTGGCAATTTGATAGAAAAGACAAGCATGATGGGTTTAAGAACAAGTATTCATTGGAGAAAGATGGTAGAATTTATACACTTGCCCCACTAACACCAAAGCAAGTGTATGAAGATCAAATTCAGTTAAAGAAAAGCTATAAGGAGGAGCACTCAGCTTTGGCCAAAGTGGACGAACAAGTCGAACAACATTGTGAGAATGTGAGAAAGAGTGAAAATCAGGTGATGATTTCATTTTCAGTAGGCAAGTATAAGGATGAAGTGTTATGTGATGTTGTGCCTATACATGCTACTCACTTGTTACTAGGGAGGCCTTGGCAATTTGATAAAAAGCCAAGCATAATGGGTTTAAGAACAAGTATTCATTGGAGAAAGATGGTAGAATACACTTGCCTCACTAACAAATTTAGTTGAAGAAAAGCTATGAGGAGGAGCACTCAACTTTGGCCAAAGTGGACGAATAAGCCGAACAACATTGTGAGAATGTAAGGAAGAGTGAAAATAAAGTGAGCCATGAGTTGAAAACAAAAGGGGACAAAGTTTTGGTCTGTAGGAAATTAGGGGAGGGTCACAACCAAAAATAAAAAAGCAGAAGGGAGGCCAAGAGTGGAGAGAAAATGGGTGGAGAGAAGAAAAAAAGGGTGAGAAAAGAAGAGTGTGTAGAGAAAGTGGGAAAAAACCTAATTTTCTTTGCAAAATCTAGTGATCTTAAACATGCTTATCTTTCTGAATTGCCTATGATTTTACTTGTGTATAAGGAGACATACTTAAACTCTGATAATTTGGATTCATTTATTCCTAGTGTTGTTAAAGTTATTTTATAGAAATTTGAAGATGTCTTTCTAGAAGAGATTCCTAGTGGCTTGTCGCTAATTTTGGGGAATTAAACATCAAATCGACTTTGTTCTAGGAGCATCTATACCAAATAGGTCGACATATAGGAGCATTGTGTCAGATCGAGATGTTAAGTTTTTAAGTTACTTTTAGAAGGTTTTGTGGGGTAAGTTAGGGACTAAGCTTTTATATTCTACTACTTGTCATCCATAAATAGATGGCCAAACTGAAGTTGTTAACCGAACTTTAACTCAGTTTTTAAGGGCAATCATTCAAAAGAATCTTAAAAATTAGGAAGATTGTTTGCCATTTATTGAATTTGCATATAATCATAGTATGCATTCTACTACTAATTATTCACCATTTGAGATTGTTTATGGGTTTAATCCTTTGACACCATTAGATTTGATTCCTTTACCTGTGGATGAAAGAGTTAGTCTTGATGGTACTCAAAAAACACAGGTGGTAAAGGATTTACATGCAAAGATTTGGCAACAAATAGAGAAAAAAAATGAACAATATGCACACAAGGCTAATAGAGGATGGAAATTGGTGAGGTTTGAATCAGGTGATTGGGTTTGGATGCATATGAGGAAGGAAAGGTTCCCTGAACAAAGGAGATCAAAGTTGATGCCTTGAGGAGATGGTTATTTTCAAATCATAGAAAGGATTAATGATAATACCTACAAAGTGGATTTGCCAAGTGAGTATGGTGTTAGTGTTACATTCAATGTCACCGATCTTTCTTTGTTTGATGTAGGTGATGATTCAAGTTCGAATCCTATTGAGGAGAGAGGGGATGATGCGATCCAAGCACTAAAGGATCCATTGGAGGTTCAAAGAGGCTTTCAATGGATTTCTTCAAGATACGTGGGTTAAGGTGGATTTCAAGAGGATATTAAATAATGAGGATAAAGCCGTGATTAATCTTATTCATATTCAAGAGGGGCTTGTTGGTGGAACCAAGACTATTACACAAGGATTGAGAGAAGAAGACTAGATTCGGACAGTTTGACCTTTCGCTGCCTTTTTTTTTATCATAACTGGAGCTATAGGTTGAATTTTGAGGTGATTCTAATTGTTCTGGAAACTAGACTTCCATACCTTTGCAACGGTATATAGAACACCTTGTAATTCTTTAAGATGAGAGAGAACCATCCATTTGAAGTTGGGCTTTGCTACTGTCAGACAGAATGCAAAAATAACCGAACTTATCTTATTAAATTAGTTAGATTATTAAAATTTCTTTATTTTATGAGGAAACACTTTTTTGGGTTTGAGACTTGTTATTTTATTTATTTTAATTAGTTTTAGCTAGTTTTAGCTTGGGTTAATTATTATTTAAATTGGGTTTATATGTGACCCATTAGGAAAACTAGGGTTTTGGCTTGGGGTATAAATACTCTTGAGAATAACTTTCAGAACATTTTTTTTGGCTAATAATATTCTGATTTTTGCTGACTTTTAGTTGTCAATCTTTGTTCTTGATTGAACTTCCAACTCTTCAAAGAATTGACCAATCTTTGTTGTGAATTTATACTCCTTTTGCTCGTCTCCAGATGTAGGTGTTGTGATTGGGTTGGTTTATAGTATTGTTGGCTTGGAGCATGTCTTCCATTATGATAAGGTCATCCTAATTTTAGCAAACTTGAGTTAAACAGATCTTGGGTTCGCGAATTCCATTCAATTTCGCTAGGGTTCGCATCAAAAACTAAAGAAGCAGAAACACTCAACAAAGTTCACCTGCTAACAGAAATAAAGAACATGAAATAATATTAAAATGATGAGGGTGAGTGCAACCAACTCAATGAGGAAATAACATTTAACATACATTTTAGATATTAATAGTTTGAAAGTTAATTTATCTTGATATACATAGATATATTAAGCATATTATCATAAAATAGTGAAATACATGTCATAGATCAAATGACACCCGAATATGACCAGAAGACACCTAAAGGTGATCAAATAACAGCTGAAGGTAACCACTGTGAGAGGATTAGTCACCATAGGCTAGTACCTCTCTCACCAGCTAGGTATATAGAATACTATGTGCACATAGACTGACTACTCTCTGTTAACATGAAATTACTGACAGGTTCTATATCAAGGCTTCATAGATATTCGCATAATTATCAAAGCAATGTATGTCATATTGAATAGAATTTAATTCAACAGAATGCGAATAAAATTCCAATAATAGATAAGTACTTGGACAATAAAACAACAAATATAAATATTCAAGAAATTAATTAGTTGTACTCATCATATAATCAACATACATATATTACTTATATTACATGCATACTAAAGACTATCTCACTCACTTAGAAAAAAAAAAAAAACAAAAGACAAACAGATGCGGAACCGGAGACTACTGAAGATCATTATGAGATATGTCAATAGAACTTATAATGGATACGGAAAATACTTAAAAATGACTTGAAAAAAAATAACATAAAAGGATTTAAAACTTTAAGCTTAGAAACCAAAACATAAATATAACGCCAAAATGTTTCACCCAAACATAACTCAAACTGATCAAACTTAATAGACCCGATAAAATTATAATGATCGGTCAACCAGTTTACTGGATTGACCAACCGGTCAACCACTACACAACCAACCAATCGGCCAGTTTAGACCAACCGGTCGGCCTGTAGCAATAAGTGAACTTGTTGACTAGCTGATCGGGATTCTTAGAATCCCAATCTGCTAGTTTTTAATTCTGCAGATTACTCAAAAACACAAACTATTCTTCAACAAACCCATAATCCAGACATCAAATCAATTCGTTTAAGTCCAACTAACACTCTAATACATCAATTTAAACTCCTAAATCATTATATCATCAAAATCATAACAAAACCCCAATCTTTTCTTTAATCCTTCCATAATCAAATCATAATCGAAAATAACAATAAGGAGGGAGGTACTTGCTCTTTAACCCTTCTTGAAACCAAAACTCAAGTTAAAACTTAAATTTCCTCAGTGTATATGGGTGTAGATCATGGTGTAAAGAGGAAAAAAAAGAGAGGAAAACCATTCTTCTTGCAACTTTTCCTTATATACCTAGGTTAGTTTAGGTTTGGTTAGGCTGAACCTTAGGTTTAGGTTGGGTCAAGACTATAGGTCTTACAGAAACTGGTCACTGAAAAGTTAAGTCAAACCACTTATAATTTTTATAATATTTGGAGGAACATGATAGGTTATTAGACACTGTACTTGATCTTTAATTATAAATCAATTAATTGTTGAATTGAAAATAAAATAAATTATTTAATTTATTTAATCATATTTTATTTAGAATTATTATTTATATTTGGAACAACTTATAAGGAAACCTAGTGGGTCACATACATAAGAACAATTGTTTAGAAATTAAAATAGAATGATTAATCAAGTGTGACATGGTTGTAAATAAGTTGTAGAAATTGAAGACTAGAATATAATTAATATCAGGGATTACAATTTTAGACCTAAAACAATAAAGTAGGGACTTGATTGAATAAGTTTCTAAAATTATTCTAAAATAATATATGTGATATTATTTAAGGGGAAAAATGATATTTTATCATTTATAGAGTTTTCAAGTTTTCCTATAAATAGAATGATATGCCTCTTATTTTCTATATAATAGTGAAAAACTACATTAATTACTGAAACATGAAAGAAAAGAACTAGCACTTAAAAGTATAATAATCCATCTCTTCTAAAAGAATTCAGGAGATTTCTCACTAGTGATATGGGTTACTGTTAGAGGCCAGATACTTGGACGACTTGTGATATGTGACAACCAACTATTCAAAGTCAAAAAGAACATTTGATCTTCAAGTAATCTTCGTATAAACCTTAAACGATTCTAGATTTATCTAACAAGATCTTAAGACTCCCTAAAAAAAATTAAATTTACCTTTCTATTGCGTATATGTTTTTTTAGAAATCCAACAAATAGAATATTATAATATATGATATAATGTGTGTGTGAAAAGAGAAACCCAAATTTAAAATGTGCTAGTTGTTCATTCTGAAATAATGTTGTTGGTAATTACTGTTAGAGAATAATATAAATCATATTCTGGGACCTCACCTAACAGCTTAAACTATTGGGTTGAGATGGTTCTTTGACATGGTATCAGAGCCTTGATGATCAAGCGGTCACGAGTTCGAATCTCACCATCCTCATTTATTTGATAAAAATTAAGCACAAGGTAAAGTGGGTCTGTGCAAGTTTCAAGTACAAAGGGCTTTCACTTGAGGGGGTGTGTTAGAGAATAATATAAATCATATTCTGGGACCTCATCTAACGGCTTAAACTATTGGGTTGAGATGGTTCTTTGACAATTACCTGGATGTAATTTATATTACTATATGCTAAAAAGAAGGTGATGATAATAGTGTTGTTAAAAAATTGAAATTTTATAATAATTTTCAGAAGCCTAGTAATTAAGTTGTCTTCCATTTTTTTCAATTCATGCATGATTTTACCAATCAAGAGCCCCATTTTATGTTTCTTATAGAGGGAGGCTTATTGCGTGGTGCCTTATGGACATACATAGTAGTTGAAGAAATAGTTTAATAACTTTAAATAGTGAGTCTCTTAAAAAAAATATAAAATAAAATAAAATAAACAACCTTTGATTAGTTAGGAACTAGTAGGATAGCATCCTAAAATAATCATTAATTTGGTTTCAAATCAATCTACTTCACAATCAATCTACTTCACAATCAAGTATTTTGCCGTAATTAGTGGGTCTTTTGTAAAGATAAGTTAAGCACTGCCATTGGATATGTGTGTAGTGATTTAACACAACTATTTTTTATCCCAAATAGTTAGTTTGATACTTTGATTCCATGATTCTGACATCCAAATTGGCCTAACACGTTCCT
>Ga0307513_10011867_pt1 | contig 10793 bp, 6 predicted proteins | sample 15_EM_MG_FD_202174 | JGI IMG/M metagenome (GOLD analysis project Ga0307513, IMG submission 202174) | Populus trichocarpa ectomycorrhiza microbial communities from riparian zone in the Pacific Northwest, United States - 15_EM | ecosystem: Host-associated > Plants > Roots > Unclassified | place...
AGCGGGGCTTCTACGGTGAGCAGCTGGAGGCGGCGTTCGGGCTCTTTCCGCGCGATCAGGTGCTGGTCCTGCGGGCCGAGGACCTGAACCACGAGCCGGCCGAGGTTCTCGCTGAGTTACGGGAATTCCTTGCGCTTCCGCCTCGCGTCGCCCCGGAGCCGCGACAGGCGCACGTCGGACGCGAGATGGACTACGGCTCGCAGCTGACCTCCGAGGACGCCCGGTTCCTGCGCGGCCTCTACGCAACGGACCAAGCGCGTCTGGCGGCGCTGACGGGCATCGCCTTCAACGGCTGAGGTCCTCAATGCGCCTTCTTCTCTGGCCATGTCGGAAGCCTCGAAGGCAATCGAAGGTCCCGCGATGAGAGCCGCACACCTCGCAGCGCTGGTCATGCTGAGCAGCCTCGGCGTCGCCCGCGCAGCACCCGAGGCTTCGGCCCCGCGACCAGCGTTCGCCCTGCCCCTGGCCTGCCAGATCGGCCGGACCTGCGAAGTCCAGCACTATGTCGATCGCGATCCAGGCCCCGCCGTCCGCGACTACAAATGCGGTCGGCGCTCCTACAACGCCCATGACGGCATCGACATCCGCATCCTGGACATGGCCGCCCAGCGCGCCGGCGTCGCCGTCCTGGCCGCGGCGCCCGGCCGTGTCGCGCGCCTGCGCGACGGTGTCGCCGACGTCTCGATCCGGGCGCCCGGGGCGCCCTCGGTCGCCGGCCAGGAATGCGGCAACGGCGTCGTGATCGATCACGGGAACGGTTGGGAGACTCAGTATTGCCACCTCGCCAAGGGCAGCGTGCGGGTCAAGGTCGGCGACACGGTGGCCGTGGGGACGCCGGTGGCCAAGGTCGGCCTCTCGGGCGACACCGAGTTTCCGCACCTGCACTTCACAGTGCGCCGCGCCGGCAAGGTCGTCGATCCGTTCGCGCCCGATGCGTCCAATCCCGCCGCCTGCGTCGCCCAGGCGAGCCTCTGGACCGCCGCGGCGTCGCGGCAGATGAGCTACAAGGCCGGCGCCATCCTCAACGCCGGCTTTGCCGGCGCGCCCGTCACCATGCAGGACATCGAGAACGGCGGCGTCGCGGCGCCGGCGGCCGGATCGGCCTATGTCGTGGCCTATGCGCGGGCGATCGAGCTCGAGCTCGGCGACACGTTGGAGATCGCCCTGACCGGGCCCGGCGGCGGCGCCCTCGCCAAGGCCACGACCCAGCCGCTCGATCACGACAAGGCCCAGTACATCAGTTTCGTGGGTAAGAAGCGCCCGGCCGCCGGCTGGCCGCGCGGCGTTTACACGGCCCAGGTCCGTGTGCACCGCAAGGGCGCCGTCGTCCTGCAGCGAGAGCTGCAGACCACGCTCTGACGCGGCGATCGGCCGCGAGCCTCGCTACGGTCAAGTTAACCCATAAGTGATCGGGATTGGCTTCCGCGAACCGGCGCTTTGCGATAGGTTCAGCCGTCAGCCTAGCTCTCCAATGGCTGTGTCGCTTTGGCCGGGTGGCGGATCGCAAGGTCCGCCGCCCGGCCTCTTGCGTTTGGGCCCAAAGGCGGCGTCAGCGCGCGGGCCGGATCACCACCACCCCGTGGCGGGCCATCCAGAGCAGACCGCGACGGACCACCGATCGGCGCTCCCGCGGAAAGAGTTCGAGCAGGTCCGCCAGACGGGCGTCCGGATGCTCGGCAAGCCACGTCACCGCCATGACGACTTCCGCCTCGGTAGGGCGATTGATCCGTCCGTAGGCGGCAAACGGCTTGGCGAGACGCTCTGCGGCGGTGGCCGGCGTGACGCTGGCGTCGATCGAGAATCGGTCGTCCAAGCCGAGATGGCGCGTGGGATAGGCCGCGAACAGACGATAGGGGTCGGGGCGGAAGGGATTGTCCGGGGCTGCCGGCTCGTCAGGCGCCGCACGCCGGCGCGCGTCCTGCTCGGCCCAGAGCGCCTGGTACTGCGGGATGATGGCCGACCAGTCGAACATCGCCCGTGCGCGGGCGCGGGCGGTTTCGCCCATGCGGCGGCGCAATTCCGGGCTCTGGACCAGGGCCGAGATCGCCGTGACGGCTTCGGCAAAATCGATGGCGACGTACTGCGATGTGGCGCCGATGTAGTTGGCGTAGTTTGACCAGTCGTTGGCGTACCAGAAGGCGATGTCGCCCCCTAGACCGGGCGGGGGCGCAGTGGTCGAGATCCGAAAACCGTCCCGGCCGTGACGGACGGTGTCCTTGTAACCGTTCCAGTCGGTGACCACGGAGGGGAGACCCGCCGCCATGGCTTCCACCGGCGTCAGGCCGAAGGTCTCCTGGATATTGTCGGAGAAGCTGATGAAGAAGTCGGCGACCGACCAGATCGAGAATCTTGCGTCCGGCTCGCGGCCATCGACGTGGATGTAGGTGACGGACGGACAGAGCGCGCGCGTCTCGCGGTGAAAGGCCTCTGCGTCGTTCGGGCTCTCGGCCCAGCCGGAATTGACCCAGTAGATGGGTTCGCCGGTGGCCTGGACAGACTGCTCGAGGGCCGTCGCCATCAGCCCCGGGTTCATCTTGTCGAGGACGTTGAAGCGACCGACGTAGAGCGCCACGATGGCGTCGGCGGGGATGCCGAGGCGGGCGCGCCAGGCCTGTCGGCGCTCCGGCGTTACCGCGAAGTCGGAGGTGTTCACGCCAAGCGGGATGACCACGCGCTGGGGCTCGGGTCGGCGGCGGGGTCCGAATTCCCGGGTCAGGTGTTCGCGGACACCCTCCAGCAGAACCTCGACGCTCGCGTGGACGGCGGCGGAGGTGCAGATCAGGGCGTCGTAGTCCTCGACCGGCGCGACGAGCAGGTCGGAAAGCGTCCGCATGATCTGGGCGGTGGCGGTGGTGTGGGTGACGCCGCTGATCGCGTAGGTCCGCGAGCCCACGACGCGTCGTAGCCAGGCCTCTCGATTGAGGTCCGGTCCGGGAAGGTAGACCACGCCGGGATCGGACAGCTCCGCACGGCCCAGCGGCCCGATCATCCGGACCGGGCGACGGGGCGCGTCGAACCTTGCCAGGAGGGCGTCCAGGGCGTCGCGGCCCTTGGCCATCCCGTCCCAGAGATGAAACTGGTCGACGTCGGCGTGACGCAGGAACCCCTGCAGGAAGCTCTCGCCGGCCGCGTGGCGGCCCAGCAGCCGACCCGTGGTGGTGTCGAAGGCCTCAGGGTGAAGGAAAAGCGCGGCGTTTTGCATGCCGCATGCGGCTTACGCGAGCCGTGAGGTGGCGCAACCCCCAAAAGAAAAGGGCCGCCCCGAAGGGCGGCCCCAGACTTTGGTTCAACGTCGGCAGTTAGACGACGATGTTGCTGAAGTCGATGTCAGCCAGCGTCTTGCCGGCCAGCGCGATGCTGCCGTCAATGGTATGGTCGGCAGATTGATCAACGAACAGGATCACGTCCGAACCGGCCTGAACCGCGACGTACTTGATCCCCGCATTGTTCGTGAAGATGGCCTGCGCTTGCGTAAGAGCAGTCCCGTAATCACTACCACCCGTCGACGTCGTTTCGACGTAGTTGGTGATCGAGCCGGCGATGCCGAGCGAGAGAGTATCGCCGGTGGTCGGCGTGCCGGTCCAGTCGGTGATCACGTCGGTCGCGGCGAAGGTCGTGCCCGTATCGCCGAGGGCGAAGACGAACTTGTCCGCGCCTGCGCCGCCGGTAAACACGTCGGCACCCGTGCCGCCGGTGATCGTGTCGTTGCCGTCGCCGCCGATGACGACGTCGTTACCGGCGCCGGAGGTGACCTGGTCGTTGCCGATGCCGGCGTCGATGGTGTCGGTGCCCAGACCGGTCAGGATGGTGTCGTTGCCATCGCCACCGGTGACGCTGTTGGCGCCGTCGCCGCCATTGATGGTGTCGGCGCCAATGCCGCCGTTGATGGTGTCAGCGCCCGTGCCGGCAGTGATGGTGTCGTTGCCGTCACCGCCGTTGATGCTGTTCGCGCCAACGCCGGTCGAGGTGATCGCGTCAGTGCCCGCCCCGCCGAGGATGGTGTTGGAGCCGCCACCGTCATTGATCGTGTCGTTGCCGTCGCCACCGATGATGGAGTCGGAGTCGGTCGTCGCGGCCCCGTTCATATTGATGGTGTCATCACCCGCGCCGCCGTCGACGATGTTCTTGCCGCCGCCGGTGTCGGTGAGCGCGTCGTTGCCGTCCTCACCGCTGATGGTGTCGACGCCCGAGCCACTGGTGTTGATCGAGTCATCGCCCGCGTTGCCGTTGAGAACGTCCGCGCCGCCGCCGATGGCGGAGATCGTGTCGTTGTCTTGGCCACCCAGGATCTGATCGATGCCCGTGCTGTTGGTCGTGAAGGCGTCAGTCCCGGCGTTGCCTTGAGCGAAGTTCGCGCTCGCGCCGGCGGCAAAGGTGACTTGGTCATTGCCGATACCGCCGATGACGGTGTTGGTGCCAACGCCAACGCTGATAACGTCGTTGCCGTCGCCGCCATCAACAACGTTCGTGCCGTTGCCGACCGTGAGCTGGTCGTTGCCGGTTTGACCGAAGACGCTGTCGTTGCCGCCGCCGCCGACGATCGTGTCGTTGCCGATGTCGCCGCTCAGGTTGTCGCCGAATGTGCTGCCGGTGATGTTGTCGTTGTCTTGACCGCCGAGCAGGGTGTTGGCGCCGGTCGCGGTGGCCGCGGTGATGACGTCATCGCCGAGGTTGCCTTGGGCGAAGTTCGAGCCCGAGCCAACGTCGATGGTGTCGCCGTCCTTGCCGCCGTAGACCGTGTCATTGCCCGAACCGCCCGACAGGTTGTCCGCGCCCTGGTTGCCTTGCAGCACGTCGGCGCCGGCGCCGCCCACCAGCGTGTCGTTGCCGTCGCCGCCGAACAGGCCGTCATTCTGGCCCGTGCCCGTCACGTTGTCCCCGGCGAGGGTGCCAGCGAACAGGTTTGAACCATCTTGGAAGATGATCGCGCCATTCGTGGCCGGGTTGCCCTCACCAGCGAAGGCCGGCCCGAACACAACCGACCGGCCGGTGGCCGCGTCGGTCACGGTGAAGCTGGCCGGAGTCGTGAAGGTCTGAGCGGTGAAAACCACCGACATCTTGTTGCCCGAAGACGCCGCGTTGCTGAACACCAGAGCGTCGGGGTTAGCCGGATCTGCATTGAACGACAGCGCTTGCGCTGCCGTGATCGTATCAAAAACATAAGTCGCCATTAGTCTCTCCAGTCTGTGTCACACGGACCCCCGGCACGCCTGACCCCCATCCCCGATGGAGCAGTCCCGACGGTCCATTCATCCCAAGCGCCATAGCGTGGCTGCGGCGAAGGTTAAACGAGCCCGAGGGAAGACGTATCGGAAGCCCGTAAATTACGCAACATCAAAAAGGGCCTCAGAAGCATAGCGAAAGCCCCTGTCGCCGAGACGCAACTACTGGTCTCGCAAGGCGTCGTGCAAGGTGTCTGTAATGGGGGAAATCAGCGATCCCATGACCGTCCGTTTGCCTGCCACAATCATGGCCTGCGCGGGCATTCCGGGGGTGATCGTGGCGCCGTGTTTGAGCTTCGCGAGCTCCTTGGGATCGATTCGCAAATCAACCCGGTAAGCCGACTGACCGGTCCGCTCATTGTCGATCCGATCGGCGGAAACCACCATCACCTTGGCCGGCAACGGGCTGTGCCAGCGCTGGTTCAGGCCGCTCAGCCGGACCCGCGCATCCATGCCGACGTGGACGTTATCGACGTCCTCCGGCTTGATCATCACAGTGACCATCAGGGGCGCGTTGGCGGGCACCACGTCCATCAAGACCTCGCCGGAGCCGGCGACGCCGCCGACGGTGAATTGAGTCAGATTGAACACATAGCCGTCGACCGGCGAGCGCACCGTTGCGCCGTCGAGCGACTGCTTCGCGGCGGTCAGTCGGGGGGTCACGTCGGCCAGCCGGGCCTGGGCGTCGCGCAGGCCTTCGGCGGCCTGGCTCTCGCGTGTATCGCGGGTGGCGACCATCTGCATTCGGGTCTCGCCGATCTGCTGGCGCAGGCGGGCGATGTCGGCCAGCAGCGAGCCCTTGCGGCCGGCGAGATCGGCGATGGAACGTTGGTAGCGCAGGATCAGCGGCTTGGGCGCGAAGCCCTTGTCGTAGAGGATCTGGTAGCCGCCCATCTCTTCGGCGGTGAGTCGGCGTTGCTCTTCGACCGAAGCAACCTGGGCCTGCTGGCCCTCGATCTGGGTCTGCAGCTGATCGAGCCGCTGGGAAAGCACCGAGTTCTGGCTCTGGAAGAGCTGCAGACGCGTCGTGAACAGGAATTGCTGGTCGCGAATCATGCCCGCAACGCGGGGGTCGGACATCCGGGCCATCAGTTCCGGCGGGAATTCCAACGAGGCCTTCCCGGTGCCCTCGGCGCTGAACCGCGCAGCCTGGGCGAGCAGCCCGTCGTACTGGCTCTGGAACACGTCGTAGGCCGCCCGCGGCTGCACGTCGTCGAAGAGGATCAGCGGCTGTCCCGGACGGACGCGCTGACCTTCCTTCACCAGGATCTGGCGGACCGTTCCGCCTTCCTTGTACCGCATGGTCTTTTTATTCGATTCGACCTTCACCGCGCCCGCCGCGGTGATGCCGGTCTCGCGGGAGTAGAGTGAAGCCCAGAGGCCAAGTCCCAGCACGAACACGCCGATGATCACGGCGCCGATCTTCATCGGTCGGCGCAAGCGCCTCTGGAGCGCGGGGTCCAGCGGGGTGCGATCCTCGCCGCCGAAGGTCGGCGCGACGTAGGTGGAGCGGAGGGGACCGATTTCCTGTTTCATCGACCAGCCTCGACAGCGCGCACTTCGGCGGGTTTCGTCAGGCGCGCCATCACCTGGTCGCGCGGCCCGAACAGTTCAATTCGCCCTTCACGCAACACCAGCATCTTGTCGGCGGTCCGGAAGATGCTGGGCTTGTGCGAAATGATCACCACCGTCGCGCCATTGGCCTTCATGGCCTCGAGCGCCTGCAGGAGCGCATCCTCGCCTTCGGCGTCCAGGCTGGCGTTCGGCTCATCGAGCACGATGAAGGCCGGGTTGCCGAGCACCGCGCGGGCCAGGCCGACGCGCTGGCGTTGACCGGCCGAGAGGGTGTGTCCGCCCTCGCCCACTTCGGTTTCGTATCCCTTCGGCATGCGCAGGATGAGGTCGTGGGCGCCGGCCAGCTGGGCGGCCCGCACCACGTCCTCGTCGGGGACGTCGGAGCGGAAACGGGCGATGTTGTTGCGCACCGTCCCGGCGAACAGCTCGGTGTCCTGCGGCAGGTAGCCGACGTGCCGACCGAAGTCCGCGCGATCCCAGGCGAAAACGTCCGCCCCGTCCAGCCGCACCACGCCGTTGTTCGGCCGCCAGATGCCCATCAGCAGCCGCGCCAGCGTCGACTTGCCGGCCCCGGACGGGCCGATGACGCCCAGCGTCTCGCCGGGCTCGACCATGAAGTTGATGTTGCCGAGCAGGAGTTTCGTCGACCCCATCGGCGCGAAGTTCACACTCTCGGCGTGCAGCCGTCCGGCGGGCCTGGGCAAGGTGGTGGCGGCCGGCGGAGCTTCGGCCCGCGCCAGCAGGGTCATCAGCCGGCCGTGGGCGCGCGCCATGTTATTGAGCGACTCCCACGAGCCGACGATCTTCTCGATGGGCTGCAGGGCGCGGGACGCCAGAATCATGTTGGCGAAGAGCATGCCCGAATGGATCTTGCCCTTGATGATCAGGTAGGCGCCGATCGCGATGATCAGCACCTGGATTCCCATGCGCACGCCTTTGATGATGTCGGTGAACATGTTGGACTGTTCGGCGGCGGTGGCCCCGCGCTCAATGGTCACCGAGCGATGGCCGGCCCAGGCCGCGCCCAGGGTCGGGAGCATGCCCATGGCCCGGACCACTTCGCCGTTGCGCAGCGCCGCCTCGGTGAAGGCGTAGCTCTTCAGCGCCGCATCGCTGGCGTCGCGCACCGTCGGCCGGATCATCCGCTCCTGGGTCAGCGCCAGGATGAGCAGCAGGATGGCGCCGGCCGTGGTCACCACGCCGACCAGCGGATCGATCGCGAAGAGGACGATCAGGAAGACCGGGATCCAGGGCACGTCGAAGAACGCCGCCGCCGCGACGCCGGTGAGGGTCTGGCGGAAGCTGTCGAGGTCGCGCAGGGCCTGCGCACGCGCGCTGGGGTCGCCACGCACGGCGGCGTCGAAGAGCGCGGAGAACACGCGCCCCGAAACCCGCTGGTCCAGCACGATGCCGTAGTTGATCAGGATCCGCGCGCGATAGTCGTCGATGGCGCCGGAGATCATGAAGACGAAGAGCGTGACCCCGGTCAGCACGACGAGCGACGGGATGCTCTGGGTCGTCAGGATGCTGCCGTAGATCTGGTAGGTGTAGAGCGGCAGCGCCAGGTAGAGGATGTTGGCGACGAAACTGAAGGCTGCGGCCACGGCGAAGGGCTGCTTGCCCTCGCCAAGTGCGCGGGTCAGCACGTTGTCAGGCTGGTTTGCGAGGAACGTGAATATCTTCATGCGCGCCGAGTCGTCCCGTCCGAATCGCCTGGTTAAACCGAAGGGTGGCCTAAAAGGGTGAACGCGACACTTCGCGAGGCGAACGGCCAGCCGTTCGCTCGGAACGTCCGAAGAGCGCCGACAGATGCTCGGCGCCCTCTAGGTTGTCAATCCTACCGCTCATTGGTCGCACCCTGTCGTGCTAGAAGCGGCCCGGGCGCGCAGATCCTCGGCGCCGAGGCCGGGAGCTCCAATGTCTAGGGTCGCCATTGTTGGGAGTTGCATAACCCGTGATCTATGGCGGTTCCGTGGCCAGGCCGTTTCAAACCTGCACTATATCTCCCGCACCAGCCTCCCGAGCCTCTTCGCCAAGCCGATCCGAGGCTTTCGCCCCGCCGCCAAGCCGCCGGCCGGGCTGAAGCCGCAACCCCACCGCGCACTCGTCGCCGACGTCGCCAAGACGGCGCTGGCGGGGCTCGTCGCCTACCAGCCGACCCACATCATCTTCGATTTCATCGACGAGCGCTTCGACCTGCTGTCGGTCGGCGGCAGCCTCATCACCCACAGCTGGGAGTTGCAGGCGAGCGGCTATCTGAGACAGCCGGCGCTGCGCGACGCCCGCACCGTCCCGCGACCGTCGGCCGCGGCCCAGCGCCTGTGGCTGGAGGCCGCGGCGGAATTGGCCGCCTTTGTACGTGCAACGCCGCTGAACGACGCAACGCTAATCCTGCACAGCGCTCGCTGGGCCGGCGTCCGGAAGGGACCCGGGGGTCGTGACGCGCCGCTCACCGATGTCGAGATCCTGCCCGGCGCGCCAGCCGACATCGGCGAACACAACGCCTTGCTGGCGGGATACGAGACCGCCTTCAGGACCTTGATGCCGCCGATGGCCTATGTGGAGGCGCCGGACGAGCGACGCGCCGACGCCGCGCACGAGTGGGGCCTGAGTCCGTTCCACTACGAGCCGGCCTACTACGCGGCCCTGTGGCGCCAGCTGGAAGGCCTCGGCGTCCGCGCGCCTTAGGGCAGCGCGGCCTTGCGAGCCCAGTGCTCCAGCGGGGTCAGGCCCTCGCCGACCAGCTCGGGCGAGGCGGCGAGATAGGCCGCGCTGGGGAACCCCGGCCGCGCCTCGCCCACCGTCCAGGCCCCGCCCTGCAGATAGTCCACCAGCGGATTGGCGCCGGCGTCCAGCGCGGCGCCGCGCGCGGCGATGTAGTGCGGCACGTCGAACCACGGGCTCGGATTGCGGCCCTCGGCGGCCCCCGCGATCAGGAAGTGCGTCAGCGGCTCGAACCCGCCTTCGCGCACGTCGGCGTTCTGTTCGAGATACCAGGCCGGGTCGAACAGCGGGTGCGGCGTCAGCCCCTCGGCCGAGCCCACAGTCAGGTAATGAACCAGCGGCGGGACCTCGGCAGCCAGTCGCGGCATCTGCCGCCGATACCAGGCGGCGTCGAACAACGGATGCGGCGAAAGCCCGTCGCGCCAGCCGATCCGCAGGTAGTGGGTCAGCGGATCCATGCCCGGCGCCAGGTCAGGGGCTTGGGCGACATAGTGGGCGACGTCGAACACCGGGTGCGGGTTGCAGCCGCGCGCCGCACCCACGTGCAGGAAGTGCTCAAGCATCGAGAGCCCGCTGGCGCGCAGCGCGGTGAGGTTCTGGCCCTCGTAGTAGGCAAAATGGAACAGCGGATGCGGTTGCTCCTCCGCCATCACGCCGTGAACGAGATAGTAGGCCAGCGGCGACACCCCCGACGCGGCGGCCGCGGGATGGGTGGCCACGTACCAGGCCTGGTCGAACAGGGTGGCGGTCACCGCCAGGGGATCGGCGCCGCGGCGAACGTAGGCCTCGACGGTCACCTGGTCGTCGTCGCGCCACACCCCGGCGCGCCGGATCACCGCGGCCTGGCCTGGGCCCTTGAGCCGCAGCAGCAGCTTCTCGACGGTCCGCGTCAGGCGTCCGCGATGGCGCGCCGGGCGACGCTGCGCCCTCTCCAGGTAGCGTTGCATGGCCTGGCGTCGGACCTGAGCCTGCGCCTCGGCCCGCGCCCGCAGCGCTTCGGTCAAGGCCAGCGTCAGTTCCGTGCGGGAGAGCGCCTCGCGCACCTGGGCCTGATGCGCGATCTCCTTGACGGCCTTCAGGTCGGCCCGAAGGCCCGCCGCGCGCTGCGCCGCCGCGGTCGCCTTGGCGGCGATACCTGTCAGGAGCCCGTCTTGAGGGGCAGGCGGGACGGCGGTCTTGGCCAAGCTCTTGGCCGCGCGCGCAGCGGCCCCTCTGGGAGATGGTGGATTCGTCAGGGGGTTTGTCTCGGGCCGGGGCCTGGACCTGTCAAGG